>Ga0181521_10001383_pt1 | contig 30211 bp, 22 predicted proteins | sample PEATcosm2014_Bin_32_FD_119764 | JGI IMG/M metagenome (GOLD analysis project Ga0181521, IMG submission 119764) | Peatland microbial communities from MTU Mesocosm Facility, Houghton, MI, USA - PEATcosm2014_Bin02_60_metaG | ecosystem: Environmental > Terrestrial > Soil > Wetlands > Peat | place...
ACCACGAATCAAAGCCGCGCAGGGGGCTTTAATACCCTCGCCCGAAGCCGCGGATCAGCCCTCCCCTGTGGTGAAGACCTTTTAAGTGCCATCACTGAATCTGAAGAGGTTAGCCGAAGGGATACCCCCGAAGTGCGAAAGTTAGGCTAAAGCTGGAACGCCGCAGGGCGCCGCTCCAGGTGATCGTGGTCGATTCCGCAGATAGAACTCCCACTGCCAACTGAGAATCGCGGGGGCAGGGGAAGGATGTCGGTTTTCCTGTTGCGATTTGCAACGGTCAGTTCAACTTCTCCGTCAGGGTCACCGGCGACCGCAAGCGGAAGCTGATGCGCGTCTCCGAAGGCAGAGCGGCCGGTTTGCGCGTCAGCATCACGTCGCCCGCGCCCGCCCCGGCGCCGGCTCCCGCGCCAATCGCCGCGCCCTTGCCGCCCCCGGCAATTCCGCCGATCACCGCCCCAATCACCGCCCCGGCGCCCACTTTGGTGGCATCCTGGCGATGGTCCGGTTCGGTATGCTTTGCGAAGCTATCGGTCTGAATCGGCACGTTTTGCCCATCGCTGGTATGCAGCCGGATCAGCTCCACCGTGAGGGTCGCGGCGCCGCTCACTTTGCTGCCCCGGTCGACCGTCACCACGCGGCCATCCACCCGCGCGCCGCGTTCGGCGATCACGAAGCCATCGGCCACCAGTTCGTGGTCCAGCGTAGCCGTGAAGGCATCGCCCGCCACGTTCCGGTCCGAGGAGAGCCCGTCCACAAGGCGCACCGGAATCAACATTCCGGCGTTCAGCGTAGCCGTGTGGGGTTCGGGCGCGGGCGGAGGCGGTGGAGTCACATTCTCCGGCTCGGTGCGCGCGGGTGGAGAAATCTGCATGGGAGATGCAGCGGGCGTTTCCTGCGGTGGCTCCGCGGCCGGCGCGGCAACCGCGACCGGCGGCGGGGCAACTATGGGCGGCGGCGGCTCGACAGGCCGGCTCTGCGCCACCATCACGCGGGCCGGCTTGGCCGCTACCACGCTCGGCCTCGCCGGACGCCGCATGGAGTGCTGCTGTTTGGGCCGCTCGACGGGCGCCGCGGCCACCGGCGAAGGCTTGGCCGTTTCCACCGCCGGCTCGGCCGCAACCGGCGCCGGCGCCGGCGTTTCCACTACGGCCGCCGGAGGCTCCGTCTGCGCTACCGTCGCCGCAGCCGCCGGAACCTGCGCCGCGGCCGGAACCCGCGCCACCGGCGCCGCATGCGGCTGCTGCACCACCCTCATAATGGCCGCGCCGCCCAGCGCGCCCGCCAGCACCAGGACCACGATATGGATCGGCTTCATGCTGCCATCTCCCTCACCCAGAAGTGACGGCCCCCGCCAAATTCCGTTTCCCTTCAAAAAACCCGTTAAAATTAAATAATTCGAGGCATGACTCCGTTTCCCACCCAGTTTTCGATCGGCCCGGTGACCATCGCGCCGGCCACCGTGCTGGCTCCCATGGCCGGCGTCACCGATACCGTCTTCCGCCGCTTCATCCGCGACCTGGGCGGCTGCGGACTGCTCATGACCGAATTCACCAGCTCCCACGGCGTCAGCGCTTCCCTGGGCGCGCGCAAGCCCACCCGCACTCTGAAGTACCTGGCCTTCCAGCCCCAGGAGCGCCCCATCTCCGCGCAGCTCTTCGGCGCCGACCCGGCCGTCATGGCCGATGCCGCGCGCGTCTGCCAGGACCTGGGCTTCGACATTCTCGATATTAATTTCGGCTGCCCCGTCAATAAAGTGGTCAAGTGCAACGGCGGCTCCGGCCTGCTGCGCGATCTTCCGCTGGTCGAGACCCTGCTGCGCACGGTGCGCCGAGCCATCTCGATTCCCTTCACCCTGAAATATCGCGCCGGCTGGAACGACGAGGAGCTGGTGGCCGTGCGCATGGCCAAACTGGCCGAGGATTGCGGCCTCGAAGCCATCGCCCTGCACCCGCGCACGCGCCAGCAAGGCTACAGCGGCAAAGCCGATTGGACGCGCATCGCCGAAGTCAAAGCCGCGGTGAAGATTCCGGTGATCGGCAACGGCGATATCGTCACCCCCGAAGACGCTTTGCGCATGGTGCGCGAAACCGCCTGCGACGGCGTTATGATCGGCCGCGCCGCCAGCTCCAACCCCTGGATCTTCCGCCAGATCTCCCAATTCATCGCCGCCGGCCATTACGACCAACCCACCGAGGACGACCGCTACCAGATGATGCGCCGCTACTATTCCATGCTGATGGAACGCGGCGAAAAGGATACCGCCGGAAAAATGAAACAGTTTGCCACTTACTTCACTCACGGCGTGCGCCACGGCGCGCAGCTCCGCGCGGCCATTTATAAAGCCCAGCAACCCGCCGCCATCCTCGGCTTAGTCGACGAATTCTTTCACTCGCAGCCGGTGCCGGCGCAGTGAAAAAAGTCCGGCTCATCACCGACGGCGCCTGCCTGGGCAACCCCGGTCCGGGCGGCTGGGCCTGCATTCTTCGCTACAACGACCGGAAAAAGGAGCTGTGGGGCAGCGCGCCCCAAACCACCAATAACCGCATGGAACTCTCCGCCGCCATCGAAGGCCTGCGCGCGCTGCGCGAGGATTGCGAAGTGGAGGTGGTGACCGATTCGGAATATCTCAAGAACGGCATCACCACCTGGATTCACGGCTGGAAACGCAAAGGCTGGATGACCGCCGCGAAAAAGCCGGTGGTCAATCAGGACCTATGGAGAGCGCTCGACGAGCAGGTCTTGCGCCACAAAACCACCTGGACCTGGACTAAAGGCCACGCCACCCACGCCGACAACAACCGCTGCGACGAACTGGCGACGCGCGCCGCCCGAGAACAATTGTAGGGCAGGATGGCATCCTGCGCGCCGGTTGTCTACCGGCGCATCGTGCGGGTTAACAGCCTGCCCTACAGCGCCTAGAACGACAGCTTCAAAGTGAACTCGATATTCCGCGGCGGATACGCCGACGAAATCGTCCCAAACCCCGCCGTCAGCGAAGTCGCGGAACCCAGGCCCAGGCTCGGCGCTTCGAAGTTGACGTTGTTGAATGCGTTGAAGAAATCGGCGCGGAAGCGCAGTTGCACCAGGCGATCGCTCTTCCGCGCCAGATTGAAGAACTTGATGAGCGAAAGATTGTAGATCTGCATCCCGGGCCCTTCCACATCGCCGAAACCCTCCGTTCCCCAACGCCCTTGCGGCTCCACCGCGAAGGCCACCGGGTTGATCCAGCCGTTGGCGCCGGGATTGGGAAGCAGCACCGGGCCACCGACGTAATCGGCGGCGCGGCTGCCTAAAATCGCCGAGGTGCCCGTCACCGTATAGTAAAAGCCCGTCTGCAAGTGAATCACCCCGCTGAGCTGCCAACTGCCAAACGGCTCCCTGAGGAAAGCCTTATGGCTGCGCAGCTCCGGCAGGAACCAGATGAAGGTGCCCACGAAGGTCTGCCGCACGTCCATGGATGCCCCCGCGTTGCCCGAGTAAGCCGGCCCATAAGCGGCCCGAATGTTGTAGTAATTCAAGTCGTTCTGGGTGTCGCTGGAAGCGTCGGAAAGATTCTTGGAAAACGTGTAGGCGCTGGTAAACATCACTTTGCCCATGCGCCGCTCCAACCACAGTTGGAGCCCGTAGTAGTTGGAAGTGCCGGCGCTGTTGAACTGCTCGATGGTGGAGTAGCCCGGGAAGGGACGGATGCTGTTTTCGTTGGTGGTCGAGGCCACCGCCGCCAGCACGTTCCAATAGGGCTGATTGGCATCCGGCTCGGTCAGCAGGTGGCGCCCCTCCGAACCCACGAAATTCGCCTCGGCGAAAAGCCTCAGAGGCAGCTCGCGTTGAATCCCGAGGTTGAACTCCTCCGCGTAAGGGGTCTTCATATTGGGGTTGATCACCTGCAAAGTTCCCCACGGAGCGTTCACCGCCGCGCCGCCGGTGATGTTCGAAAGATTGCCGTAGTCGAACGAAACGCTGCCCACGTACGGCGGATTGTTCAGCGTGTACATGGTGGGGTTGCCCTGGATGCGGTCGTAGTTGATCCCGAAGCCGCCGCGCAGCACGGTCTTGGGAGCCAGCGCATAGGCGAAGCCGAAGCGCGGTTCCCAGGCGTTCTTGCTCGGGTACATGCCGCGCGGCGCGCCGTCCGGCACGGCCAGCACAGCTGGATTGGTGGCATTGGCAACCAGGTAAGCCTGGCTGGGCGTAATCCCATTCGCCACCCGCACCAATCCATCGTAAATATTGCCGGATCCCGGAACCTCCTGGCCGCTGGAGTTTACGGTCACGGCAGTCGCCGGGTTGAACAGCGCGGGAACGAAGTTGGCCAGATTATTGACCGTCGAGTACAGCGACATCATGTACTCGTAGCGCAGCCCCATCACGATGCTCAGCTTGCTTGTGGCTTTCCAGGTATCGTCGATAAAAGCCCCCGGCTCGGTGTAGCGGTACTTGCCATAAGGGTCGTAGGCCGCTTCGGTATAGGTCGCGAAATTGCCCAGCAACGCGTCCGCTATCGCATAGCCGGTGGTATTGGGATTGCCGCTGTTGGCGAAGGTCATGCTGCCGTCGTAGTCGGAACGGCCGTTCTGGTCTTTGCGGTAGCGGATCACCGACGCGCCGACTTTAATGGTGTGCTGGCCGTGAACCCAGGTAACCTTGTCGTCCATCTGAATGTTGGTGATGGGCGAAATCAGAGTCTGGTCGGGGCCCTTCCACTCCTGGAAGTTGGTGATACTGGTGACATCCGGAATGCCCTGCGGATACGCGCCCTGTGACTGGTACACCCGTTGGAACGTGAAGCCCTGCGTGCTGCGCTCCCATTCATCGCCCAGGTTGGTGTAGCGTTGCCCGTTCCAACTGGCGCCCAACGTCGCGGTGTTCACCATGTTCGGAGAGATCACCCAGGTCTCCCAAAGCTGCGTTTCGTAGGCCGGGCGGTTGCGGTCTTCGGGAATCGCCGGAATGTAGGAAGAGCTGACGCTGCCCGGACCGTACGCCAGGTAAATCTTATTCTGATCGTCGAGGAATTTGGCGGACAGGTTGTGCTTATCGTTGATGCGGTAATCCAGGCGGGCGACGTCCTCGCGATAGTTCAACGGGTTGGGAACCTCGAAGATCGCGTTATCGGCCACCGGCAGATTGCTGAAGTATGCAGTCTGGCTGATGGCGTACCGGTAGACGTTGGCGATGGCGTTGCCGTCGGTGGTGATCTGGTTGGTGGGAATGGTGTCGTTTGGATACGGCGTTTTGGTGCCCGGCTCGTCGATGGTCTTGCCCGATCCATTGAAATTGCCCGAGAGCTCCGCCAGGGTCGGCAGTTGCAAGCGGATGGGCGAACCCTGCTGCGCCAGTTTCGTCCAGTCTTCGCCGACGAAGAAAAACAGCTTGTTCTTTTTGATGGGCCCGCCCAGGTCATATCCGAAATCGTTGTAGCGCAACTCGGTAGTCGAGGGCGAGAAGAAGTTGCGGGCGTCCAGTTTGTCGTTGCGGAAATATTCGAACAGCCCGCCGTGGAACTGGTTGGTGCCGTTCTTGGTGACGATATTGAACGCCACCCCGGCGCTGCGTCCGTATTCCGCGGATAACGAGGAGGTCTGGATGGCGACTTCCTGCATAAAATCCGGCTTGACGTTGTTCATCAGGCTGCCGTTCGCTCCGCCGTCCAGATTCACCAGACCATCCACCGTCATATTGTTGGAATTGGTGCGGTGCCCGTTGACCGACTGGTTGGTGGCGGAGAGCGAGGTCAGCACGCTGAACTGGTCGGGGTTGGTGATCACCGCGCCCGGCACCAGCGTCAGCAGTTCCATGTAGCTGCGCCCGTTCAACGCCAGGTTATCGACCTGCTGTTTGCTGATGACCTGGGCCACTTCGCCCGAAACCGTGTCGAGCGTGTCGGTCGACGCGGCCACCACGTCGACGGTTTGCGTGGATTCGCCGAGCTGCAAGCGGAAATCCGCCGTGACGTGTCCGTCGGCCGCTACGAAGAAGCCGCTCTGCTGTTGGCGCTTAAAGCCGGGATGGTCGATCAGAACCATATACGGCCCGATCGGCAGGTTGTCCGCGACATAGAAGCCTTTGTCGTCGGTCGCAAGCGTGCGCGCCGCCTGCGTGTCGGTGTTGGTCACGGTGACTTTGGCTCCGGCGATCGTCGCGCCCGATGGATCGGTCACGGTTCCCGAAATACGTCCCAAGATGGTTTGGGCAGCGGCCTGGTGCATAGAGAAGACACCGAAGCCGGCCAACAGACAAATCAGAAAACGAACGACGTGGCGTTTCATACACTAACCTCGGATTATCTCTGACGTTAGTACGCTTCATATTGTATGTCAATACAAGAGTTTTCTTGTTTCACTACGTGAAATTTAGGCCGTCCTTTGTCGTATGCTGGCCTATCGGAGGCACAAACAATCCCATGCGAAAAATCCTTTCCATCGACGGCGGCGGCATCCGCGGCATCATTCCGGCCAGCACCCTGGTCGCGCTGGAGCGCCAAATGGGCAAGCCGGTGCGCGAATGCTTCGACTTCCTCGCGGGCACTTCCACCGGCGCGCTCATTTCGGCCGCCGCGGCGGCGGGCATTCCGGCGGCCCGCATCCTGGATATTTACACCCAGCGCGCGCACGAGATCTTTACGCCCGGCCAGCCCATGGCCGACGCCAAACGCGCCATCGACGGTTACATGTACGACCCGCGCAATATTCAAAAGGTCCTGGTCTCCGAATTCGGCGCCGCCGCGCAGTGGACCCTGAACGACGCGCCCGTCAAGATCCTGCTCACCGCCAAAGGCATCGACCAAACTCCCTGGTACTTCGTTCCCGATAGCCCGCACAACGCGCAGCGGGTAGGTTCGCTGGGCCTGGTGGATTGCGCCGTGGCCAGCGCCTGCGCTCCCACTTATTTCGCGCCCTGGAACATGACCATCTTGGGCCAACCCCTCACCCTGGTGGATGGCGGCGTGGGGGTCACCGGCAACCCGGTTTACCAGGCATGCATCGAGGCCTTTCAATACGACGCCTTCGATCCCCAGGCGACCCTGGTGGTGTCGCTTGGCACGGGCATCGGCCAACCCGCTACTACCACGCCGAAGGGCATCCTCGGCTGGGTGCAGTGGACTGTCGACGCGCTGCTGGCAGCGCCCGAAGCGCAGCAGGTCGAACTGGTGAACGCGCGCTGGCCGGGCATCCTGAAACGCTACGATTGGCCTCTGCCGCACCCCATCGATATGGCCGACATCGGGGCCATCGCCGAACTCACTACGCTCGGCGCGCAAGCCGCCGCCGCCATGGATTGGCTCTCGATTTTAGGGTGAGGCAGGTTGGCCGCCCACAGCGGCGATTTCTTATTGACAGCCGCGTAGATCCGAGGCAGTCTATCCATAGATAGTCTATGATCTCTGCAGCCGGCAAGCCCCGCGCCGAGATTCCCCCAGGAACTCTCGAGATGTTGATTCTGAAGACCTTGAAGCGGCTGGGGCCGACCCATGGATATGGCATTGCGAAATCCATCCAGCAAACATCGGATGACGTGTTGCGCGTCGAGGAAGGCTCCCTCTACCCGGCATTGCAGCGAATCCTCCTGAAGGGCTGGGTGACGGCCGAATGGCTGCAAACCGGTCCCAAGCGCCGAAACCGCATCTACTACCTCACGGATGAAGGGCGGAAGCAACTTTCCACGGAGATTTCCGCCTACCGGAGGGTGTGTCGGGCCATCGAGCGGGTAATCGAGCCCGCCTGAAGAAGGAGTGGCGATGCAGTGGCTGAGCCAGATTCGCCGCAGATTCGCGGTCCTCTTGCGCCGCGGCCGATTCGACCGCGATCTGGCGGAAGAGATCCAATCCCATCTCGACCTGCAAGCCGAGGAGCATCTGGAAAGCGGCATGTCTGCCGAGCAAGCGCGCTACGCGGCTCAGCGGCAGTTCGGCAACGCCACGCTGCTAAAGGAACACAGCCGGGACCTGTGGGGGTGGGGACCGGTAGAACGGTTGGCCCTGGACCTGCGCTATGCGGCCCGCGCGCTGCGCGGAAATCCGGGATTTGCGGCCGTGGCTACGCTTTCGCTGGCGCTGGGCATCGGCGCCAACACGGCTGTTTTTACGGTGGTCAATGCGGTTTTGTTGCGCAGCCTGCCGGTGCGCGACCCCGCGCAACTGGTGATTGCGAACGCTTCCACCGACGGCCTCGTCAAGGGCGTTTGGAAGCGGAACTCCAATGACCGGGTTGACCCTGCCACCGGCCGCCAGTTCTACAACACGTTTCCGCTCATGGCGCTCGGCGAATTCCGCGGCAAGGCCTCGGACGCGGTGGAGGCATTCGCTTTCTACAGCCCGGGAAGGGTTGGGGTGAGCGCGGGCGCCGCCAGCCGCCCCGCCTTCCTGACGCTGGTTTCGGGCAACTTTTTCCAAGCCCTCGGTGTGCCCATGGCTTTGGGACGCGGCTTGACCGAAAGCGACGATCAACCCGGCGCTGCCGCCATCGTGATTACGCACAGCTTTTGGCAGGGCTCGCTGAATGCGGACGCCGCGGTATTGGGCAAGGTGCTCCGGCTGAACGGAGCCCGCATGATTGTCGCAGGCGTCACCGAACCGGGGTTCCGCGGCATCTCCGCCGCGGGATTTGACGGCCCCGCCGACATCTTCGCGCCCTTAAGCGCCATGGAGACGATTGTGCCGGAGGAGTTCCGCCCCTCCGGAAAGCCCAAAACCGCGCCCGACTATTGGTGGCTTCAAATCATGGGACGGCGCAGGCCGGGAGTCACCATGCAAGCCGCCGCCACTCGCTTGACCGCCGCGTTTCGAGGCGCGCTGGCGGATTCCGGCGTGCCTGCGTTGCAAGCGGCCAAGAACCCACGAGTCTTTCTGGAGCCTGGAGACAAAGGGCTGAATCCGCTTCGCGACAAGGTGCGGCGCCCGCTGGTGGTCCTGCTGGCGGTGGTGAGCGTCGTGCTCCTGCTGGCATGCGTGAACATGGCGACGCTGCAACTGGCGCGTTCCGCCGCGCGGCAGAGAGAAATGGCGGTGCGGCTCTCGCTGGGCGCCGGCCGCGGGCGCGTGATTCGCCAACTGCTGATCGAAAGCCTGCTGCTATCGGGGCTGGGGGCCATCTCCGGAGTGCTGCTGGCTGCATGGGGCGCGCCCCTGGTGGCCCGTTTCCTCACCGCCGGCCCGGACTTTGCAGCCGTTTGGCTGGATCTCTCGCCGGATCTCCGCATCCTCGGCTTCACCCTGCTGGCGACGGTGCTGACCGGCGTCTTATTCGGACTGGCTCCGGCATGGCAGGCCACGGGGGTCGATATCGCGGCCAATCTCAAGAACAACCCCCACGCCGCCACCGGGCACGGCGCCTTGCGGCTCGGCAAGATGCTGATCGCCGGCCAGGCGGCGCTCTCGCTGGTCTTGCTGGCCGGTTCGGGCCTTTTCCTGCGCACGCTGTGGAATCTCTATAGCCTGGATGCCGGGTTCAACCGCGAGCACGTGCTCCTGTTCCGCCTCGATCTCGGGCAGCTCGCCTTCAAGCCGGAACAGGCCAACCCGCTTTACGATTCCATTCTGCAATCCATTGGCAGGGTGCCTGGAGTCCGCTCGGCCGCAGCCATGTCGCATGCGCTCATCGGCGGTTGGAATAACGGCACGGAGCTCTCATCGGTGGAGACGGGCTGGCAGCCGGTGGATGTTTTGATGAACACGGTGACGGCGGACTTCTTCACCACCATGCGGATGCCGCTGGTGGAGGGCCGCGCCTTTTCGCCGCGCGACGCGACGTCGGCGCGCCCGGTGGTAATCCTCAACCAGATGGCGGCCCGCCGGTTGTGCGGGGACCGCTCGGCCGCCGGAAGGATCATCCGCCAGCACGGCGCGGGCGACAAGGTTTTCGACGTGGAAGTGGTGGGGGTGGCCCGCGATGCCAAGTTCAATACGCTCCGCCGGCCGATTGAGCCGACGGTCTTCGTTCCGTTCCGGAATTCCTATCGGTTCCTCGGCAGGGTATTCGCAGTTCGCACCACGGGCGGCCCGCGGGCGATGATTGGTCCGCTCCGCCGGGCGGTCTCCGCCGTCGCCTCCGATCTGGCCATGATGAACGTCCAGACGCAGACCGATCTCATCGGGGAAAGCCTCCATCAGGAGCGTTTGTTCGCAACCCTTTTGACGCTCTTCGCGGGCTTTGCCCTGTTGCTCGCCGCCATCGGGCTGCACGGTGTCACCGCCTACGCGACGGCCCGCCGGACCCCGGAGATCGGACTCCGCATGGCCTTGGGCGCGGCCAGGCCGCAGGTTTTGGCGCTGGTGCTGCGCCAGGTGTTGCTCCCGGTGGCCGCCGGAACGGTAATCGGGCTGGCTTCCAGTTACGCCGCCACGCGATGGATCGAATCCATGTTATTCGGTGTGAAGCGGCTGGATGCGGCGACCTTCTTCGCGGCGTTCCTGCTCTTGATTGCGGTTGCGCTGGCGGCGGCGTTTGTGCCGGCGTGGCGCGCCACGCGCGTGGATCCGATGACGGCTCTGCGCGCCGAGTAGCCAGGCTATGTCGCCCGCAGCGCCAGCACCGCGTTCAACCCGCCGAAAGCAAAGGAATTGGAAAGGGCGTATTCCATCCGCGCCTCTCGCGACTGGTTGGGAATCACGTCCAGATCGCAATCCGGATCGCGTTCGTTGTAGTTCGCGGTGGGAGGCAAAATGCCGTCGCGCAGCGCCAGCGCGGCGGCCAGGCATTCCAGCGCCGCCGCCGCGCCCAGCGCATGGCCGTGCATGGATTTGGTCGAGCTGATCGCCAGGCGCTCGGCGTGCGCGCCGAAAACCGCTCGGATGGCGGCCGTTTCCGCCGGGTCGTTGGCCGGGGTCGCCGTGCCGTGCGCGTTGATGTAGCCGATCTCCTCCGGAGCGAGCCCCGCGTCGCGCAAGGCCGCCCGCATGGCGCGGGCCGCTCCCTCGCTGGAGGGTTGCGTAATGTGGCAGGCGTCCGCCGACATGCCGAACCCCACGATCTCGGCGTGAATGCGCGCCCCGCGCGCCCGCGCGGCTTCCAGCGGCTCGATCACCAGCATGGCCGCGCCTTCCCCTAAAATCATGCCTCGCCGGTCCTTGGAAAATGGCCGGCAGGTGTCCGGCGAAACCACCCGCATAGCTTCCCAGGCTTTCAAAATCCCAAAGCTGAAGGGCGCTTCGCTGCCGCCCGTGATCGCCAGGTCCGTCATGCCGGAGCGCACCATCCAGAATGCCTGCCCGATGGCATGGCCCGCCGAAGAGCACGCCGTGGAAATGGTGAAGCTGGGGCCGGTGATGCCGAATTCCATCGAGATATGGCTGGCGCCCGCGTTGGCCATGGTTTTGGGGATGGTCAGGGGGTGCACGCGGTTATGGCCCAGCTTATAGACTTCTTGGAAGCCTATATCTTCGGTGCTCTGCCCGCCCACGCAAGAGCCCGTGACGATGGCTGCCGTCTCGCGCAGCTCGGGCGTCCATTCCACGCTGGCATCCGCAACCGCTTCGCGCGCGGCGATCACCGCGAATTGCGCGAAGCGGTCCATGAAGTCCGCGCGGCGGTCGTCGAAATACGGCTGGTGGCTGTATCCCCGTACCTCCGCCCCATTCTGAAATCGCACCTGGGACATATCCGTGGATTCCACCGGACCGATGCCCGAGCGCCCTTGCCGCAGAGACTCCGCGAATTCGGCCGTATTCCGGCCGATGGCGCAGATGGCGCCCGCTCCGGTGATTGCGACTCGCCGCATCCCTATTGGCCGGCCTGCGCGCCGGCGCTCTTCGCGGCGGCCAGCTTCTCCACTCCCGCGCACATGTCGCGGACATTGCGAACCGCGCGCACCTCGTCGTCGGGAATGGAAATGTCGAATTCGTTTTCCAGGGCAAACAGGATCTCCACCGCATCCATGGAGTCGATTCCCAGTTGCTGGAATTCGCTGTCGATAGTCACGGTCTCGAGGGGAATGCGTTTCGAGGTGGCGATCACTTTCAGAACCCGTTGGATTAGTTCGTCGGACATAGTAGTCGGCTTACCGTTTCGAATTGATAACCCCGTTCCAGCAGCAGCGGCGCCAGGCGCCGGACGGCTTCCACAGTCACCCCGGCATCTGGCTTGCGCCGGAGCTCGCGGCCATCGTGAAGACAGAGGATAGCGCCATTCGCCACGCGCCTGCCAATGCGAGCGACAATTTCATCCGCCTTCAGAGTCCAATCATAACCGATTACGGTCCACATGACCCCGGTCAGGCCCAGCCGCCGCTGCGCCGCCCCCAGCCCGAACCAGCGCACGCCGAAGGGCGCGCGGAACCAGACCGGCGCCGCGCCGGTGCGCTCCCCGATAGCTTCCTGCGCCCTGCGCAGCTCCATTTCCATAAATCGCGCCGACCGGAAACAGAACAGCGGATGGGTGTGGCTGTGGTTGCCGATTTCATGCCCCTCGCCGCGCACCGCGCGGGCAATCTCCGGCAGCCGCTCGACATTCGCGCCGCATTGAAAAAACGTGGCGGCCACGCCATAACCGCGCAGAAGCTCCAGAATCGCCGGCGTGGTTTCGCTGGGGCCATCGTCAAAAGTCAGCGCAATGGCGGGCCGGTTGCGCGGCCCGCGCCATTCCGACGCCCCGAACACCCGCGACGCCCGCCCGCGCACCGCCCACGTCATAAATCCCGCCGCCCCCGCGCCCGCCGGCGCCGCCAGCAGTGTCGCCTCATGCATGAGATTTCATTGTAGCGGGGAGCAAAGGATTCACCGCGAAGGCGCGGAGACGCGGAGATTTAAGAATGGCGTCCTTTACATGGGGGGAACTTCCACGCCTTGCATGAGCGTTAACCCCGGTGAATCCTAAAATCTCCGTTTATAAAAGAAGTCGATGCCGAACATCCCGTTCTCTTCCCGCAGCGCCACTACGCTCCACTGCTTGGCGAAGGCCCACTCCACCCGCACCACTTGCGGATTGCTGCTGGTCACGTTGGTGATGTACGTGAACGTGATTTCCGGAGTCACCTGCTGCTCCAGCGTGAGGCGCGCCTGCGGGTTGTACTCCACGCCCGGCAGCGTGGGGTCGATGCGCAGATTGCTCACCCCGAAGAAGCGCTCGAGGCGCCCCGTTATGGGGCTGGCAATCGCCTGTCCCAACAGAGCCGAAGCGCCCATCTGCTGCCAGGATTGCGGCGCGGTGGCCTGTTGCGCCAAAAGCGCCGGATCGCTGGTGGGAGTCCGGCCGGTGGCCAGCAGCGCCACAATTTCGCTGAACTGCAGAGGCGGATCCGAGCGCGGCGTCAGCGTCAGCTTGTTGAGCGGCCCCGAGACCGTCAGCGTGACATCGATGCCGCGCGCCTTGGTATCCAGATCGATATCCAGCACCGGGTCGATGCGCAGCGGGTTGTAAAACGAAATCGAGCCCTGGTTGATGGTGTACTTGGTTCCGAAAAACCTCACCTGGCCCTCGGTAATGTTGATGCGGCCGAGCAGCGCCGGATTGCTGGCGGTGCCGCGCAACCGCAGGTTGGCTTCCATCTGCACGTCTTGCGTGAGCGAGCTTTCGAATTGAATATCGGGCGCGGTCTGAATTTGAATATCGAAGTTGAGGCCGCCCAGAAAACCGGCGCGCGCCGAAGCCGTGTGCACCGGCTGCGCCGATTGCGCCACCAGCGAGCTGAAGTCCGCCTGCGGATTGAAGGCGGTTCGCAGGATGGTGATGGTCCCCGCCAGCATGCTGCGGTCGGAAGTGCCGGTGAGATTGAGCGTGGCATCCGCCACCGTGCTCACCCCTTCCGGATAGCGCACGCGCACCTGGGCGACCTGTGCGTGCAGGCGGAAAATCACCGGCCCCGCGCCGTAGCCGGCAAATCCCGTCAAGGTCACGGTGCCGCCGCCCGTTTCTCCCGTGAAGCTCTGAATGGTGGCGCGATCGCCCGCGAAGCCGATTTCTCCTTTGGCGCCGGTAATCCCGTTGGGCAGATCGGCCACGCGGAACGCGGCGTTCTGAAAACTGACCTGTCCGGCTGGCTGCGGCGCCTCCAGAGTGCCGCGCACCGTGGCGTCCGCCGCCAATTCTCCCGATGCCGTGAAATCGCGATTGAAGCTGTGCACAATAGCCAGGTCCACGCGGCCCTTGACCTGCAGATCGAGCGCCTGTTTCCCGCTGAGCGCAACCTTGCCCGCGATCGCCAGGTCGGTATCCCGCCCGAGCAGACGCGCGCTTGCGATCGTCAGAATCGAATTCTCCACCGTGGCGACAATCGGCCCCGCGTTGTCCAGCGTCAGCGATGCCGTTTCGCCGGCGCGCTCGCCGCTTGGCGCGGAAGCGGAGATTTGAAACTTGGGGATGCGGATTTCGCCGCGCGCGCTCTGCGGTTTCAACAGAGCGGCATCGATGCGCAATTGCCCCTCCGCGAAACCGTTGAAAGGCGCGGCCGTATTCGCCAGCGAAGGAACCAGCCAGGCGCGCAGCGCCGCGAAATCCAGCTTGGAAAAGACCAGCGTCGCGGTACCGGGGTAATCGCCTGTGAGGCGCCATTCCCCGTTGCCTTGAATCGAGGAATCGGCGAAATCGGAGTCCAGGTGCGCCTTTAGCGAGCCCCCTTCCGAGTTCACCGCCAGGTGCGCGTTGCCGAGCGGCTGCCCGGTGAGCTGCAACCCGTGCGCGGTGACGTCCCCTTGCAGCGCCTCTATGCGCAGTCCCATCCCGCCATCGCGCTGGGGCGCCAGATCCAGCGTGCCCTGCGCGGCTATCTGCACGCTGCCTTTCACCCCGGGGCGCGCTCGCGTGACGGTTGCGATTTCGTCCACCGGCATGGCATTGCTGGTGATTTCGAATTGCAGCCGCCCGGCGTCGAACACTTGCGGCGCGTGCTCGAACGTGGCCGTGGCGCGCAGTTGCTTGTCGCCCGCCTCGACCTGCCCGGCCGTTACCTGGATGCTCCGTTGGTTGGCGCGGACGTGTGCCGCCGCCTGGTCGAACGGTTCTCCACGGAAGCTGCCTTTGGCCACCGTGGCGTCCGCATCCACCAGCGGATCTCCGATGGTTCCGTTGAGGCGCGCGTTGACGGATACGGTTCCGCCCACCGGCAGGGGCCCGGCGCCGAGCAGCGCCGCCAGATCGCTGGCCGCGGCATTGCGGACCGTGCCGGAGCCGTCGATGAGGCTGCTATCCGTAGGTTTCCAGTTATCGAGGTTGACCGCCAACTGGAACTGCGCCTGTAGCGCGCCGCGCTTCAGCGTGGCGCCGCGCAATTGAACGTTGCCGGACGCAGCCGTGACGGACGCGGAGAACCCATCGAAGCTCCTGCCCGCGTATGTGAAATTCCCGGCCGTCAGGCGCCCCGCGGCGTGCAGATCGTTCAGCCGTCCCGTAGCCGTGCCGTCGAACGCGATGGAGCCGTTGTGCAGTTTCAGCGGCCAAGACGCGGCGCTTTTCCCGAGGACCGGCAGCAGGTCGTTCAAATCGCGCGATTCCACGTACACCCGCATGCGGCTCCCCAACGCTCCCGAAACTTCGGCGCGCGAGGAGGGCAGCGCGAGCGTCCCGCGCGCGATCTCGATGGCTCCGCTGCGCGCATCGTAATGGGCGGCGATCTGGCCGCGCACGGGAGCGCCCTGCGCCGCCGGCGCCACCGTCAGATCCACGCTCGCGCGCCAATCGCCAGCGGCCTGCAATGCGCCCTCCGCCGCAATCGATCCCGCCACGATCCCATCCCACGGCAGAGTTTCGGAGCTGTAGACTGCCACCGCGCGGCGCGCGTCGATCCCCGCGATCCCGCCTTTCACCGTGAAGCGATCCAGGTTTTCCAGCCGCGCCTCGCCATGAAACCCGCCGCCCAGAAAGGCCGCTTCGATGCCCCGCACATCCACATTGCGGCCATCCAGATCGATGCGGGCGATGCGCGCATCCACCGGCGCCGGCCGGGAGGTCCAAACCCGCACCGCGCTCAAATACGCGCCCGCCGGCGATGCCGCAACCATCCCTTCGGCGCGCGCCGCCCCCACCGCCGGCAGCACCGTCTGGGACAGTTGCCACTTACCGGCAACCGAATAAGCGGAAGCGCCCGCCCACGTGCCCTCGCCGGCGGTCCGCACCACGCCGCCGCGCGCCGGCAGTTTGCGCCGCAGCGCGAGCTCGACATCCGCTAAAGCGATGCGCGCGTCATAGCGGAACGAGGCGCGCGGCGCCGCCAGGTTCTCCAGCGCGCCGGAAACTTCGAGCGTCGAAGTCCCCGTGCTCAGGGTGGCGCTGTTCACCGAAATCCGGTTCCGCTCCAGCGCCAGCGCCACGCTCACATCCACCGGCGCGCCGGCCCCATCGCCCATCCGCAGATTCAGCGGGCGCACGGCCAGGTTGCCCTGGTAGCGCGGCCCGCGGGCGTCGAAAGACAAATTCGCGGCCACATTCCGCCCGTCCACATCGAACGGCGTCCGCGCGCGCCCTTCCACCTCCAGCGTCCCGTTCCAGGCATGAAAGCGGCCGATCGCAAGGCGCAGCACGCTACCCGCCAGGTCGCTCGCGGGCTTGCGGATTTTCGGCTCCGGCACATTGGTGCGGCCGTCCGGGTACAGGATCAAGTAAACCCGCGGCGCATTCACGTCCACATACTGAATATCGATATCGCGCTCGAAAATGGAAATAATCTTCAACCCGACCGCGATGGAATCGGCGCGCACAAGCGGAGGCTTTCCCGCCGGCTCGGCGCCATGCAAAACGAATCCCTTCAACTCGGCGCGCAGCGAGCGCCAATCGAAAGTAAACGCGCCCGCCTCCACGCGTCCGCCCGTGGCCCGCTCCACCGCGCCCACAATCCGCTCCCGCACCTGCGCATAAAACCACGAACTGCGCACCACTACCAAGCCCGCGATCGACGCCAAAGCAACCAGCCCGGCGGCCGATGCCAACGAAATCCACACCACCCGTTTGCGGCTCATGTCCGACAGGCCTCCCGGCCTGCCGCCGGCAATCGCACGATTGGCCCCGGACAGGCCGGGAGTCCTGTCCCGCTCATTGAAAAACCTCCGGATGAAACACGATCTCGGTGCGCATGCGGGCCTGTTCCAGCCAGCGGTCCATTTCCTGGTCCACGCGCTCTCCGGTGAGCGTTCGCTCGATCTGCGCGCGGTAATCTTCCAGCGCAATCGGCTGCCCGGGATGCGCCAGCCGCGCCGCCGGCGCCACCGTCTTATCGAAATAATCCTGAATTTCCTTATCGCTCACCTGCACGCCGGGGCGGAAGCGCACTTCGATAAACAAGAGCAGGGTGCGCTGCCAGAGCAACTCGTCGCGTACGTCCTGGCCGGTGATTCCATACCGCGCCAGCGCCTTCCGGTAAGCATCCGCGCCGGGATAATATTTCTTCTGGAAGGCTTCGAGCTGGGGTTCGACTTCGGCCGGCGCCGGAACCGGATACCGGCTGTTCTCGAGTTCGTCGCGGATGAGCCGCTGTTCCACCATGCGGTCGGCCGTGGCACGCTTGCCGGCGGGCGAAAAGTCCGGCTGCACGCCGTTGAGAAACGCGGTGACGCGAATTTCCCGCTCCAGGTCGCTCAGCGTAATCACGTGACTTCCCACCGACACCGCGATGCGGTCGATAATGTCCGCTCTCGCCGCCGCCAGTAAAGCCGCCAGGAGCGCAACCTTAAAATACCGGCCTGCGTATCGAATCTCAACCCCGCGCTTCAAAACGTTTGTCCTATGGAAAAGAAAAACTGAAAATGGCTGACCCCGGTGACCGTGCATTGGTTGGGCACGTTGGCGCACGGATTCACGCCGGCGTTGATCAAATCCTGCTCCGTGCCTTTGAACCCGAAGAACTGCGGCGGATTGATACTGTACGCCAGGTCCACGCGCAGCGGCCCGATAGGCGTCCGGTAGCGGATCCCAAAGCCCACCGCGTGCACCATGTAATCGAAATCCTCCAGGTTGCGCTGCTTCACGCGAAACGAAATCGCATCCAGGCTGGAGTACGTATTCCCCATATCGTGGAAGATCACGCCGCCGATGTTTTCGCCGATCAGCGGAAAACGCAGCTCGGTCTGGTTGAAAAGCTCCGCCGTGCCGCCGATCGGAAAACCGGTTTCGGTGTCGCGCGGGCCCGCCTGGTCTTCGGGAAACGCGCGGTTCGAGTTGCCTCCGCCGCCGAAAAAACGCTCGGCCAGCGGAACCGCATCCAGCACGTCGCCGCCGTAATGGAAAGCGTAGATCTCGCCGAATTCCGTGCTGCGCGCCAGCACCACGTGCTTGCCCAACTGGTAGTAGCTGGCGTTGCGTCCCAGAAACCGCATAAAATCGCGCTGCGACCCGAAGGCGCTCTCCGCCAGCCCCAGATCGACGGTGTTGTAGTAGCCTTTGTGCGGATCGACCTGGTCGTCGCGGTGGTCCTGAACCAGCCCCGTCGAGATCAATCCCAGCCGCACCGGTTGCGAAAGCAGGGGAATGAGGAACGGCGTGATCTTGAGATCGCCCACGCTGACGCGCCGGTAGGTGTAGCGATAGAAAAACGTGGTGGCCTTGCTGGCCCGCTGCGAAAGCTGCACGGACCCTTCCTCGCGCTTGTAGGAGAACGTGCGCACGTCGCGCGAATCGTCGTAGAGACCGGTGAACGCCAGGCTCAGGTTGCGATTGCCGCGGAAGTGCGGCCACGTGTAAGTCAACAGCGCCTCCTGCTCGATTGTGGAAACGCGCGTGCGCAGGCTCAAGCTCTGGCCCACGCCCCAAAGATTGTTGCTCGTCACGTCCATGGAAACGCGCGGCGAAAAACCGGTCTGTCCGGCCGGCGCATCCAGGCAGGTCGAGCACCCGCCGATGCGCGCAATTTCCGCGCCCACGCCCACCGCGAAGGAATAGCGCCGCGCTTCGTCCAGGTCGTACAGCACGTACTTGCGGTCCGTCTCGCCATCCGGATCCTGGATCGCCGCGTCCACCTTCGCGAACACTCCCAGGTCATACAAGCGCCTTTGCGTGTCGGTGATCTCGGTAGGCGAAAGCGGGTCGCCCGGATTCATTTCCAGCACGTGGTTGATCAGGCTGTCGCGGGTGACCCGGTTGCCGCTATAAATCACCTGGCGCACGAACTGCTGGTCGCCTTCGTGAACCAGGTAGCTCAAATCCACGCGATGCGGATCGCTCGCGGCGGGCTTGGAGTTCCATTCGAAGGTCGCGTTGGCGAAACCCTTGGCGAAATAGCGCGCCAGAATCGCGTCGCGGTCCACCGCCACGTTGTATTCGCTGAACGGTTGTCCCTCCACCGAGCTGAGCGTGGCCAGGATCTGCGCCTTGTCCAGCCGTTCGATGCCGCTCACTTGCAGGCTGTCGATGAAGTACTGCGGACCCTCCTCGATGTGAATCAAAACCGCCAGGTCGCCGGTCTTGCCCAGGTAATCGTCCTTGACTTGCGAGGTCACGTGTACGTCGCGAAATCCGTTCGACTGGTAGAGGGTGGTGATGGAATCCACGTCGCGCGCCAGCAGGTTCTCGCTGTAGCGGCCGTGCGGAAACTCCAGGAATGCGGCGGTGCGCAGAAACATGCGCTCGCGGATCGTGCCCGTGTCGAAATATTTATTTCCCGCAATGCCGATGTGCACCAGCCGGTGGCGTTTTCCCAGGTTGACCAGGTAGTCGATGGAGGCGCGATCGTTGATGACGCGCTGCTCTTTGAACTCCACTTCGGCGTCCGAGTAACCCTCCGATTGAAAATAGTCGCGCAGGTTCCGCGAGCCCTCCTGCAGCAGGTCGTCGTCCACCGCATGCTCTTCGTAAATCGGGATGTACTGCTCCAGCTTGCCGCGCGAAACTTTAGCCCCGATGGTATGCACGTCGATGCGCGGTCCGGCTTCGATGCGCAAGGTGGCGATGGCTTGGTTGGTCTCCACGTCGTACTTCATGGAATCCAGGGAGACCTTCGCCTCCAGACGGTTGTCTTTGATATAGAGCGAGCGCACCCCGTTCAGCGCCTGCCGCACGCGCGCCTGCGTCATGGGTTTCCAGCTATTCAGCAGCCAGCGGCGGAATTTCGTTGCCGTGAGAATGCGTTCCGTATCCATCTGGATATCGCCCGCCAGCACAGGTGTGGTGAACTTCGCACGCCTTCCGCTATCCACGTCGAACCGGATATTGACCTGCTGGTACGCGCCGCCCGTATCCCAATCGAATACAGGATGGACGCTGGCGCCGAACAGGCCGTTGCTTTCCAGCAGGTGCAATTGCCCCGCCTGCGCCTCGGCGATTTTGGCGTCCGTGAACGGCGCGCCCAAATCGAGCTGCGCGGCGTTCTCCAGTTGCCCGGCATTGGGCGGGCTGGAAATGGATCCGCCGGCGTGCACCGCGCCGATAAACCAGCGGTTGGTGGTGAGAAACCGGATGCTTACGCCGCCCTGATAGGGCTCGGCGTCCACCTGGATATCGGCGTAGCGGCCGGTCGCGAACAACCGCGCGATGCTGGCGCGCACCACCGCCATACGCAGCGGCTGGCCCATTTTGAGCGGCAGAATCTGGTGCAGTTCGTCGGCTTCCAGCGGCTGGCCGGCGGGATCGAACTGGATGTTCCGCACCACCATCCCCTCCCAGTCGCGGCCCTGCGCCGGCGGGACCGGGTTCTGAGCGGCCGCGCATAGCGTCAGCGCAAGAGGGAAATAGGCGGGCAGGCGGCGCACCATCCTCATGATAACGTAAGCCGCTCAGAGCAACTTTGTTACCATCGACTTCGTGAACGCGGCCGAGCGCGAGCGCTACTCGCGGCAAATTCTCTTCGCAGGCATCGGCGAGCGCGGGCAGGAGGCGCTGTTGGCTTCCCACGCCGTGATTGTGGGGTGCGGCGCGCTGGGGAGCTTCCACGCCGCGGCGCTGGCTCGCGCCGGAGTGGGCAGCATCGCGATTATCGACCGCGACTATATCGAGCCCGCCAATCTGCACCGCCAGTGGCTCTTCGAAGAAGCCGATGCCGCCGCCGCGCTCCCCAAAGCCGCCGCCGCCGAGCGCCGCATCGCCCGGATCAATTCCTCCATTCGCGTGCGCGGCGTGGTGGCCGACCTCACCGCCTGCAATGCCGCCGAGCTTTTGGAAGGCGCCGGCGCCATTCTGGATGGCACCGACAATTTCGAAACCCGCTACCTGATCAACGATTTCGCCGTGAGCCGCGCCATCCCCTGGATCTACGGCGCAGCGGTGGGCAGCTACGGGCTCGCCATGCCCGTGATTCCCGGCCGCACTCCCTGCCTGCGCTGCGTTTATCCCGATCCGCCCGCGGGCGCGCAACCCACTTGCGAGACCGCCGGCGTCCTCAACGCCATCGTCTCGCTGGTGGCTTCGCTGCAGGTTGCCGACGCCTTGAAGATTCTTTCCGGCCACGCCGCAGCGGTGCGCGCGCGCATTACCACGGTGGATGTCTGGGAAGGCGGCATCCGGCAGATTTCCGAAGTGCCGCGCGACCCCGATTGCCCCGCCTGCGCGCGCCGCGAATTTCCCTTTCTGCGCGAGACCGTTCTGCCGCCGATTACGCTCTGCGGCCGCAACGCCGTGCAGATCCGCGAGTACGAGCGAGCCATCGATTTGCTGGAATTGCAGGCGCGGCTCGAACCGTTAGGCGAAGTCCGCGCCAACGAGTTCGCGCTACGCTTTAAAGCGCCGCCCTACGAAATCACCATCTTCGCCGACGGTCGCGCCATCGTCAAAGGCACCGCCGACCCCGGCGTGGCCCGCAGCTTGTACGCGCGCTACATCGGGGTTTAAAAGCCTTTTAGCCACGGATGGCTAATCGTCTTTACGGCACCCGCACCACCGTGAAATTCGCGAGATTCACGCTATCGCCGGCCTGCGCCACCATCCCCAGAAACGCAATCGAAATCCCGTTCGCATAAGAATCGCTGGCGCTTCCCACTCCCGCCGCAAAGGGCAGCACCGAGCCCCACGTCTGCGAATTCCACTGCGCACCCGAGGCTAAAATGGCGACATCCGCCCGTCCGGCCACCAGCGCATCCGCGGCCCCCGCCACCCGGTTCACCACGGTCGTCGCTCCCCAAACCATCTGGAACGTAAATCCCGAGGCCGTCCCCGGATGCGCCAGATCGAAGCGAATCTCCAGCCGGTCGCCCGCCGCCAACAGCCCGGCCGAAATCGTGCAATTGCCAATCGACGTCAGGCTGGTGGCGCTGGTGGCCGCGCCCGTCCCGCTGCACAGCACTTGCGCCGCCGTATAGGGCTGCGCGGTGGAGGAATCGGTGGACGAGCGGTAGCTGGCCAGCAGGGTATCCGCCGGCTGCGGCGTGGACGCCGCCACAAACTGAACCGTCGAACCGGTCAGCGTGTAATCCTGCCCGACCTTCTGCAAAACGCCGTTTCGATACAGCGCCAGGCTCGTGGCCGGATCGGGCGCCGCGCTCAAGCCGAACGAAACGTTCGAACCATCCACGATTCCCGAAGGCGAATCGCCATCCACGAATCCCGGGTCGCTATCGCCGCACGGCCCGGTGGATCCATCCACGTGCACGCAGTCCGAGGCGTTTCCCGTCACCGCCGCCAGCATGCCCGTGGCATCCACCATGGCGGTTCTACCGGCCGCGAATGCCGGCCCTTTCAGCGGGCGCGCCCCCAGGTCGGCAATCAACCCGACCACATCGGCCTCCGTCACCGGCGTGGTGGTGTCGGCGGCGGCCGTCGAGCCGCCCGCGGTCGACGTCGTGGTGGTGGCCACCGCGACCCGCACATCGCGCACATGCAGCGGCGTTCCGCTGGTAGGCACCTGCCAGGTCTCCTGAAACTGCACCCGGCCGTCGCTGTTGTAAGTCACCGAGTACGAAGCCGCCGGCGCACTGGCCGTGGTGGGCACCAGTTGCACCCGCAAATTGCCGTCGATCACCTTCACGGTGATGGTTTGCATGACGATGGACGAATTGTCGGGCGCTTGAAAACTGTTCCAGGCGATTGTCAGCGTGCCATTGAAGCGCGTCCCATCGGCTTTGTATAGCAAATCCTGAATCGTGGTCAGCGGCGGAGCCGCCATGGCCCCCACGGCCGGCAGCAGCAGCGCAATCAGCAAACGGCGTATCATTCTACTCTCCCCCAATAAAAAACCGCACCCCAACAGGTGCGGCCGGCGGCGGAACTCTCCTGCCGCTTTCAGATTAACCACCCCGCCCCGTCCCACCACCGCCGCGCCGCTCGAATCCAATTCGCAATGCTTAACCGAATGAATCACTTGCATGCGCAGACTTTTCGTAAAATTCCTGTGACCGGATTCCGCAACACCGCGCCCCGTCACCGTGTTATAGTCTTCAAAATTGAAAGTATTGGTGCGCAATCAGACCCGCGGCGTGGTTTTGGGTGAGTCCATCCAGGTCGCGGATAGCGGTGCGACCCGGCGAACCGGGTTGTTGAAGCATGACCGGCTGGACCCCGGGGAAGGCCTTTGGATCGTCCCTTGCGAAGCGGTCCATACCTTTTTCATGAAGTTTCCGATCGATCTGGTGTATGTGGATAAGCGCCGGAAAGTTCGCAAAGTCAGGAACGCTGTGCCGCCCTGGCGCTTTTCCGGGTGCCTGGTGGCGCACTCGGTGCTGGAGTTGCCGGCCGGAACGGCGGAGCGAACCGGCACGCAAGTCGGCGACGAGCTGGCCTTCGATAAGTTATAGGGGTAGGGCTGGCGGGCCCGCCCGTTGGGTTGACGAGGAAGCATGATATTACGATTGTCGATTGCGTTGCTGCCTTTGTTTCTAACGGCTTGCACGCACAACCCCGCCGTTGGCCCCTCGTCGGTTCCAGCTATTTTCAGCCAGCAGGTCCGCAACGCCCATAACGCCATCGACGCCGGCGACGGCGATTATCTGTTGCGGGCCCTGCGCGAACGCGTGGCCGCGGGACCGGAAAATGCCGCTGTCCGCCTGGAATTGATCCAGGCGTACCGGGACCGCGGTTATCCCGACATCGCCCTGGAAATGGCCCGTCTGGCCGCCGCCCGCTTTCCGCAAAACGAAGCCGTTCAACTGGCGTTGGTCCACTCCCTGCGCGATCTGAATCAGCAAAACGAAGCCATTTTGCTGCTCGACGCATACTTGAAAACCCATCCCCAGGCTTCCGCCGGCGCCTTTTCCTGGCTGGGCATTCTGTACGACGAATCCGCCCAGTGGCCGCTGGGCGAGCCGCAGCATCGCAAAGCTGTGGAGCTTTCCCCTGCCACCAGTTATCTGCACAACAACCTTGGCTATAACTTGCTGATGCAGAAGAAGAACGCCGAAGCCGCCGGGGAATTCCGCGAGGCCCTGCGCCTGGATCCGGCCTCCCAAATGGCGCGCAATAATCTGGGCATGGCGCTGGCCGGCCAAAACGATACCGCCGCGGCCGTTGCCAATTGGCAATCCGCCAGCGACCCCGCTACCGCCCACAACAACCTGGCGGCTGTTTTCATCGAAAAAGGGAACTACCCCGCCGCCCGCAAGGAATTGGAAATAGCGCTCGGGTATAATAGGCTTCACCCAGCCGCATTGAAGAACCTGGAGCTCGTTTCCCGTCTCGACGGGAGCGCCGCCACGATTCCCCTCCAGGATAAAGACATTCCAACGCGCTGGGAACGTTGGAGGGCCGGCTTCATCCGGCTGTTTGTCGGACCGTTAGACGATTCGCGCGGGGATCCGCCAAAGACCGCGTCCCCGCAGTAGGCAGAGAGGCATATGAAAGCATTCGTCGTTTCTTTTATTCAGGATGAACAGGGGCAGGATCTCGTCGAGTACGCCCTCATTGTGGCGACCGTCGGGCTGGCCCTCATCACCACCGTAAACCAGCTCTCGCAGGGTATCGTGAGCCTGTACCAGAGCATGACGGGAGACTTGGCCAGCATCGGCACCCCCGCTTCGTAACGCGGACCCTTTGCGGCCGGCTATGCGGACCTTTTTCGCGTGGTTGGTCCCCGACGTTGCGATGGTTGCCGCCGGCGTGACGCTTTTTTACTGCCTGTTCCTCTTTCAGGGATACCAGAAGCTGTTTCGCGATTCCGACGCCGGCTGGCACATCCGTAACGGCGAGGCGATTCTGGCCACCGGCCAACTGCCGCGTACCGATCCCTATTCCTTCACGCGCGCCGGCCAGCCCTGGTTCGCTTGGGAATGGCTGGCGGACGTCGTGGCGGGCGCGGCCGATCGCGCCGGCGGTCTCTCCGGCGTGGCGCTCCTGTATGCCTCCCTCATCGCCGCCGCTACCTGGCTCTGGTTCCGGCTGCATTGGGCGCTGCACGGCAATTTCCTGCTGGCCTGCGCCATGGCCCCGCTGATGCTTTCCACCAGTAATATCCACTGGCTGGCGCGGCCCCACGTGTTCGGCTGGCTCTTCCTGTTGGCCGCCGTCCTGTGGGCCGAGCGCCATCCAACTGATTTCACCTTGCGGGATGCCGCTCTCGTGGCCGCCTTCACCGCCCTCTGGGCCAACATGCACGGCAGTTTCTTTCTGGCGCCCGCGATCGCCCTGATCTACGCCGCCGGCGCCTGGCTGCGGCGCGTCATCTGGAATTCGAGTGGGGCAGACGCCCTGGTCCGCGCGGGCCCCCCGGGACCCGCTCTTCCCTACCTCTACGCCGCCGCGATCTCCGCCCTGGCCGCCTTGGCCAACCCTTACGGCTGGCGCCTCTGGGACCACATCTTCCGCTATCTCACGGATTCCGCGCTGCTGGCCCGCATCGGCGAATTCCAATCCTTCAACTTCCACGCTGCCGGCGCGGCGCAGATCATCGCCACCCTCCTGCTGGGCTGCGCCGGCGGCACACTGGCGCTGTCGCGCCGCCGTCCCGAGCACTTTCTGCTCGCCATCCTCTTCACCGCCATGGCCCTCCGCTCCGCTCGCGCCCTGCCTCTGGCCGCGCTCCTCCTGCTGCCCATCGCCAACGCCGCCATCACCGAATCGCTGGCCCACGCCGCCGGTCTCACGCGCCGCCTGCGCGCCGCGCTGGATGGCTTCTTCGCTTATTCCGGGAGGCTGCGCAAACTGGATTCCCAATTCAGCGGGCTGCCGCTCGCTCCGCTGTTTCTGCTGGCTTGCTTTGCGCTCCTGCGAACTCCCTCGATCCGCGCCGCCACCGGCTTTTCGCCCGCTCAGTTCCCCGTCGCCGCCTACCCGCACATTCCCGCCGGCGCACGCCTCTACGCACCCGACAAATATGGGGGCTACCTGATCTACCGCTCCGCCGGGAAGCGCAAAGTCTTTTTCGATGGCCGCAGCGATCTCTACGGCGCGGCCTTTCTGGAAAACTATGCGCGGCTCATCCAACTGCGCCCCGGCTGGCGGGCGTACTGGGATTCGTTCTCCTTTACCGATGCGCTGGTCCCGGCCGATTCGCCGCTCGCCGCCGCCCTCCGGCAGGCCGGCTGGAAGACCGTGTACTCCGATAAAACCGCCGTTTTGCTCGCCGCAGGCGGAACTTAGGATTGTATGTTGTGTTACAACAGAACATCGGCAGAATTTCCGGCGGGCAGAAGTGTATCGCTTGAGGTCTGAATGGATCGTCAGAAGAAATTCCTGATATTCGGCGGCGCCTGGCTTTCGGCCGTGCTGCTGACCTGGTTCCTGTATGCCAATACGGTTGCTCCGAAGACGGAAAAGCAGGTTCGCATCGTGGTGGCGGCGCACGACATGCAGACGGGAACCCTGCTTCAGCCGGCCGATCTGAAACTGGTCGGCTACCCCGAGCGCGGCCTGCTTACGGGGGCCGTCCTGCAGATCAAAGACGCCACCAACCGCGTGCTGCTCTACCCCGTCACCAACAACGAGCCGCTGACCCTTCCCGAGCTGTCCGCCGTCACCAGCGCGGAAGGCCTTTCCTCCACCATCGAACGCGGTTATCGCGCCGTTTCCGTCCAGGTAAGCGATTCCGGCGTGCTCTCCATGCTGCAGCCCAATTCGCGCGTGGATGTCCTTTTCACCCGCCCCGGCAGTGTCACGGAAGCCAGCACTTCGCTGATTCTGCAGAACGTGAAAGTGCTCTCCAACGGGCGGCTCACGCAAAACGGCCAGGCTCCCGACCCGCGCGCTCCGCGTTCCTCCGTGGTCACCCTGGTGATGCGCCCGGAAGATGCCGAGAAACTGGAACTGGCCAAGAACCAGGGCAAGATCAGCCTTTCCCTGCGCAATCCGCTGGATTCCCTCCAGACCGCCGCCGGCGTGCCCATCACCAACGATGCGCTCGACCCGACTCTGGCCGACCGGATCGCCAAAGCCCGCGCTCCCAAGACCAATCTCAACGACCGCAAGGCCTGGGAAGCCTTGACCAAGAAAGAGCCGCCTAAAGAGCCCGAGAAGCCGCGTCTGGTGGTGGACGTCTATCACGGCGACAAGCACGTGCAGGAAATCTTCCGATGAAAATTGCCCACCGCATCACCGGCGCGGCGCTGGCGGCCTGGTGCTGGACCGCGGCGGCACAACCTTCCCGGCCTCACGAGATCGCGCTGATGGAAGGCAGGGGCCAGCTCCTGCAGTTTCAACGGGACGTTTTAAAAGTGGCGGTCGCCGAACCCAAAATTGCCGATGCCATCGTGATTTCCCCGCGCGAAGTCATGATCAACGCCAAAGGTCCCGGCAACACCACCGTGATCATTTGGGAAACCGATTCCGACCCCGCCCGCTATGAAGTGGCGGTGGGCAAAGACAATTCCGAATGGGACGCCTTCTGCAAAAAACTTCAGGACAATGCCGAAGGCAGCCCCGTCACCATCACCGGCACGGGCGCCGGCGACACCATCGTATTGACCGGCGCGGTGAAAAACGCGGACATTTCCAAACGCCTGGCCGCCATGGCGCAGACCCGCGCCAAAACCGTCGTCAACCTGCTGCAATCGCCGCCTCCGCCCGAGCCGCGCCAGATCCTTCTGCAAGTGAAATTCGCCGCGCTCAACCGCGTGGCCCTGCGCCAGGTGGGCTTCAATCTCTTCAGCACCAACCCCAAGCTGGAGGGCGTTCTCAGCACCGAACAATTCTCCTCCCCGCGCTTCACCGCGATCACCCCCGGCACCACTCCCTCGGTGAATTTCTCCGATCTGCTGAACCTCTTCGCTTTCCGTCCCGACCTCAATATGGGCGCCACCATCGAGGCCCTCCAGGAAAACAATCTGCTGCAAATTCTGGCCGAGCCCAACCTGATCGCGCTGGATGGCAAGGATGCCAGCTTCCTGGCCGGCGGATCTTTCCCCTTCCCCACCATCACCACCACCCCCACGATCGGCTCGGTCGCCCCCGTCGTCACCGTCCAGTTCAAGCCCTTCGGCGTGAAACTCGATTTCACCCCCACCATCACCCCGCAAGGCTCGATCGATCTGAAAGTCGCGCCCGAAGTCAGCTCGCTCGATTACACCGACGCGGTCAGCGTGGACGGCTTCACCATCCCCGCGCTGGCGCAGCGCCGCGCCGAAACCGAAGTGGTTCTCAAGGATGGCGAGAGCTTCGCCATTGCCGGCCTGATCAATAACCAGGTCATCGAAACCATCGACAAGATTCCCTGGCTCGGCAGCATTCCCATCCTGGGCAAGCTGTTCCAGAGCCGCAGCACGCAAAAATCCGACGATGAGCTGCTGGTCGTCATCACCCCCCACCTGGTTCGCCCGCTCACCCCCGACCAGCAGGTCAAGATGCTCAAAATGCCCGAAACCTTCCTGCCCGCCGTACCCGACAAGAAGGGCAAAACCAACCCGCCCACCCCCGGGGCGGCCAATCAGCCGGAGTTCGTAGGACCCCGTGGGCAACAGATTCCCAAACAGTAGGCTGAGCCCTGTGGGGCGGACCCCCTGGTCCGCGCGGGTCCCCCTGGACCCGCACGCCGCGGCAGGCCAACGAGGGCGTTGGCCGCGGACCAGGGGGTCCGCCCTACAACGCGGCGCCATGTCCCTCCCGCTGCTGGTCATCATGGTCCCGGTGCTGCTTGCCATGATGGGGTTCGCCATCGATCTGGGCCGCCTCTACCTGGTTCGCGGCGAGCTCAACCAGGCCGCCAACGCCATGGCTCTGGCGGGCGCCCAGCAACTCCTCGGCACATCCGCTTCGCTGGGCAACGCCACCACCGCCGCGCAGCAGTCCCTCGACAACACCATCGGCGACGCCAACCAATACTACTTCGGCTCCCTCCTCATCGGCCAATCCAGCGGCATCCTCAACTCCACCGTCAACCCTCCCGCCTTTTACGACACCATGGCCGACGCCAACGCCGCCGCTTCCGGCGCTTCCACCCAAGCCGACGGCACCACCGCCCGCTACGTGCAGATCAGCCTTACGGGCGATACCCCGCTGATCTTCTGGGCCCTCATGCCGGGCGGCGAATCGCGCAAAACCACCATTGCCGGCCAGGCCCTCGCCGGCATCAGCTCGCCGCTTTGCACCGCCTGCGGCATCGAGCCGTTCGCCATCGCCGCGCTGGATTCCACCGACCTGGTCAACTTCGGATTCGGCGACCCCTCCGCCCTCAACGTCTACACTTTCGCCTACTCCTGCACCGGCACACCCGCTCCCGTCGCGCTGACCGGAAGCACCGGCGTTCCCGCCGTCATCCCCTACGTCCTGCTCAATCGCTACGATGCCTCCAACGCCAACTACGACCAATCCCAGCAGATCTACCGCGATGCCGCCGGCGGCCTGATCGCTTCCACCGATCCCAACCCCTCGGGCTCCGCCGTTCCCATCGGCTGCGTGGGCATCGGCGATACCGTCGATACCATCTGGGCGTCCGCTTCGCCATCCGCCTGCGCGCTCTCCGCCGGAGCCAGCGTGGTGGATGCCCTCTGCGGCCTGCGCTCCCGCTTCGATTCGACCGATCCCAGCGGCGCCTGCACCACGGATGTCACCGATTGGGCCAACCTGGTGGCCGCCTTCCCGCCCGATCCCGACGTCGTCACCGCCGTTACCGATCCCTACACCTCCTACACCGGCAACGGCCGGCGCATCATCACCGTCGCCATCGTGCAAGCCCTGCCGCCCAACCTTGTCGTTACCATGACCATCCTCGGGTTCCGCCAGTTCTTCGTCGAGGTGAACGCGGACGGCTCCTACATCAATCCCAGCGATCCCAACGGCCGTTTCGCCGCCATGTACATCGGCAACCCGGCGCCCGTGCCGCAGGGATGGGTGGACGACCGCTTTGGCCTGGCCGGCGGAAACCTTCCCACCAGCGGGCCGGGAAAGGTGGTTCTGCACCAATGAAACGCCGCCGCGGCAACATGATCCTGGAATTCGCGCTGTGGTTTCCCGTCCTGCTCCTGCTGGTCGTGGGCATGATCCAGTTCGGCAAAATCATCTACACTTAT
>Ga0181521_10001397_pt1 | contig 29961 bp, 24 predicted proteins | sample PEATcosm2014_Bin_32_FD_119764 | JGI IMG/M metagenome (GOLD analysis project Ga0181521, IMG submission 119764) | Peatland microbial communities from MTU Mesocosm Facility, Houghton, MI, USA - PEATcosm2014_Bin02_60_metaG | ecosystem: Environmental > Terrestrial > Soil > Wetlands > Peat | place...
AGAAGAAGCCGTTCTTCCACGCCCATCCCGGCGGGCTGGCCTACAGCTTCGGCATGCTGGGCTGCGACCTGCACTGCTCGTACTGCCAGAACTGGGTGACCTCGCAAGCCTTGCGCGATCCCGAGGCGGTTTCGCCGCCGCTGGCGGCCACGCCGGAAGCGCTGGTGCACGAAGCCCTCGAGATGGGCGCCAAGGTGGTGGTCAGCACCTACAACGAGCCGCTGATCACCAGCGAGTGGGCGGTGGCCATCTTCAAGGAGGCCAAAGCGGCGGGCCTCGAGACCGGCTTCGTCTCCAACGGCAACGGCACCCCGCAGGTGTTGGAATTCCTGCGGCCCTGGGTGGATCTCTACAAGGTGGATCTGAAGAGCTTCGACGACCGCCACTATCGCCAGCTCGGCGGCCGAATCGAGCCCATCCTCCAGACCATTCGCCGTTTGCACGGGATGGGAATCTGGGTGGAGATCGTGACCCTGCTCATCCCCGGCTTCAACGATTCCGATGACGAACTGAAGCGGATGGCGGAGTTTCTGGCCGGCGTCTCACCCGACATTCCCTGGCACATCACCGCCTTCCACCAGGATTACAAGATGACGGACCCGGAAGACACGCCGCCGGAGACCCTGCTGCGCGCCGCCGCCATCGGCCGCAATGCCGGCCTGCGCTTCGTCTATGCGGGGAACCTGCCGGGCCAGGTGGGAGACCTAGAGAATACGTACTGCCCGAACTGCAAAACGCTGCTGGTGGAACGCTTCGGTTATTTCATCCGGGGCCACCACCTCACGGCCAGCGGCGCCTGTCCCATGTGCCAGCAGCAGATTCCCGGCCGCTGGGACGCGACCTTTGAGGGCCAAATCACCTCGCGGCCGTTTCTGCCGCGTAGGCGCGCCCGCTCGCCGCTGATCTCGCTGTCATAAAGCCGCCTTTAGAGGTCGAGCACCGCGTCGACGGAGATGGACAAGTAAACCGCCGAGACGCCGAGTTCGCCGAGACTTTTCTTGGTTGTTAACCCTCGGCGTCCTCTGCGTCTCGGCGGTTATTTTTTCACAGTGATGGTTACCCCTGCTCGTCTGCCGCTCTCTCCCGGTAGCGGCGCCAGACGAATACCAGCACCACCAGCACCACGATCACGATCACGATCACCAGGTTAACCCGTCCCATCACCTTCACCAGCGTGTCCCATTGGCTACCGAAGCAGTAGCCGACCAGCGAGATCGTGGTGACCCACACCGCCGCCCCCAGGAAGTTGAAGAGCACGAACTGCCGCCAGGGCATGCGCAGCACGCCGGCCAGCGGCCCAGCGATGATGCGCATTCCGAAGATGAAGCGGGCGAGGAAGATGGCCACGTGGCCGTGGCGCTCGAACAAGTCCTCTCCCCGGCGGATGGTGCGGTTCCGGATACGGAAGAGGTGCTGGTAGCGCTCCAGCAGCCGCCGTCCGCCCCGGCGTCCTAGCAGGTAGCCCAGGTTGTCACCGACCGTGCAAGCCGCTATCCCCAGTAGAATGAGGTAAGGCAGGTGCAGCTTGCCCTCGTCATAGGCCAGAAAGCTGGCGAACAGGAGGACGGTTTCGCCGGGCACGGGTATGCCCGCATTCTCCAGTAAGAGCACTACCGGAACCGTCCAGTAGCCCCAGTCGCGAAAATGGCCAGCCAGGACGTCGAACAGCCAGTGCATACGGCCCGTCTCCCTGGGCCAACTTGGGGTCCCCGTCAAGCCCGATGTTGGCTTGATGGGGTGGGAACTTCGACCGCGCAGCCGATAGAGTACAGGGCGAAGGCCCTTCCTCCAAGCCTGCTTCGCGGTTATTCACCGCCTTGGGCCGGGCAACCGAAACCGCCGCGGCTGCCGTCCAACCAATTGACATCGCCTCTGTCGCTTCTGTTATTGGGGAGTCTTTCGCAGACTCCCCGTTTTTTTCGCCAAGTCCGGCCCGCCGCCGTTCGGGCGGAATATCCATTTATTCGGATATGGATTCCAAAAACTGTAGCCTCGCCAGGAAAATGCGGTTACAATTCTGTAACTCTCGGCAGATAATACGGTTAGCCTGACCTGTATGAGCACTGCGCTGGAACCGAAGTTGCACTCTGCACCTCCAGGAGAGGTGCGTTCGCGCGCCCGCCGACCCCAGCCGCCCATGACGCGAGAGTTCCAAATCCGTTTTTCCGCCGTGATTCTTGCCTTCTGCACGCTGACGGCGGTCATCTTCGCGGCCCTGAATTTTCGCAAGGAAATCCAGTTCCAGGTTCCCTACGACGGCGTCTGGTGGGTGGAGCACGAGGGCTGGCTGCAGGCGCAGCGGGTGCTTGCCGGCAGTCCGGGAGAGAAGGCGGGCATCAAGCAAGGCGACGAACTGGTCGCCATCAACAACCAGACCATCAACACCGTTCCGCAGTTGACGGCGCGCGTCTTCCGGGTAGGGGTCTGGACCAGCGCCACCTATTCGCTGGTGCGCAATGAAGTCCCCCTGAATGTCCCCATCATTCTGGTGCCGGCGGACAAATCGCTCTATGTCGGCCTCAGGCTGATCGCGCTCATCTATCTCGGCATCGGCCTTTACGTCCTGCTGCGGCGCTGGAGCGCGCCCAAGTCCACCCACTTCTATGTCTTCTGCCTGGTCTCGTTCGTCTTCTACTCGTTCCATTATGTCGGCAACTGGAGTGTGTTTGACCAAACCATCTACTGGGCGAACGTGGTGGCTTGGCTCCTGCAGCCGGCGCTGTTCCTGCACTTTGCGCTGACCTTCCCTGAGCCCAAGGAGTTCGTCCGTAAGCGTCCTTGGGTGGTGCCGCTGGTATACCTGCCCGGACTGTTGCTCTTGGGATTCCACGTATGGGTGCTGCGGACGCGCGCCGCTACCGAACTGCTGCGCTGGAACCTGGACCGGGTGGAGATGTTCTATCTGGCCACGCTGTTCGCGGTGGCCGCCGTTGTGTTCTGGAACACCTACCAGCGGGCGGATACTCCCATCCTGCGCCAGCAGCTCAAGTGGGTGACCCGCGGCACTATTCTGGCGATCACCCCGTTCACCCTGTTCTACGTCATCCCGTTCCTGGCTGGCGCTCTGCCCAGCGGGCTGATGACGATTTCGGCTTTCTCGCTGGTGTTCCTGCCCCTGACCTTCGGCTACGCCATCGTCCGCTACCGGCTGATGGACGTGGACATCATCTTCAAGCGCGGCATGGCCTACACCCTGGCGGCGGCGGCCATTCTGGGTCTCTACTTCGGCGCCGTGGGGGTGGCGGCCGAGATTGTGCACACCCGCATGCCCGGCGCCGGACCCGCCGGCCTGGTGGTGGCCATGATCGTGGCCGCGCTCCTGTTCGACCCCTTGAAGAACTGGATCCAGGAACGCCTCGACCGCGTGTTCTACCGCAAGCGTTACGACTACCGCCGCACCCTGATCGAGTTCGGCCGCGACTTGAGCTCCCAGACCGATCTCGACAAGATGCTCGGCTCGGTGACCGACCGCCTCTCGCGCACCCTGCTGGTGGACCGCCTCGCCGTCTTCCTCGCCGATCCCGAGGAGCCCGAGCATTTCCGGCTGGCCAAGTCGTTCGGCATCTCCGACACCGGCGCGCTCGATCTGGGCTTTCTCGAGCGGGAGCGGTTCGAAGCCAGCCACCTGTTCTACGAGAACACGCACCAGGCGCTGCGCGAGTCGCCCACCGCCCAGCAGGCCATCGCCCGTCTGGACCTGAACTACTACATCCCCTGCACGGTGCAGCACCGCACCATCGCCGTGCTCGGCCTGGGCAAGACGATCGAGGGCGACTTCCTCTCCAGCGAAGACGTGGAGTTGCTGGAGACGCTGGCCGGCTACATCGGCATCGCCATCCAGAACGCCCGCCTCTACGCTTCGCTGGAGCAGAAGGTGGTGCAGTACGAGCGCCTGAAGGACTTCAACGAGAACATCGTGGAGTCCATCAGCGTGGGGGTGCTGGCGGTGGACCTGGAAGACCGCATCGAGTCCTGGAACTCGCAGATGGAGGCCATGTACGCCAAGCCGCGCGCCGAGGTCCTGGGACGCGTGCTCAGCCAGGTGCTGCCGGCATCGTTCGTGGAGAACTTCTACCGGGTGCGGCAGACCGCCGGCATCCACAACCTCTACAAGTTCCGCCTGGAGACGCCCACGGGCGCTGCCCGCATCACCAACATCGCCATCGCCCCGCTGGTGACGCGCCGCTTCCACGTGATCGGACGGCTGATCATCGTGGACGACATCACCGAGCGGGTGGCTCTGGAAGCGCAACTGACGCAGGCCGACAAAATGTCTTCCATCGGCCTGCTGGCCGCCGGCGTGGCCCACGAGGTCAACACCCCGCTGGCCGTGATCTCCTCCTACGCGCAGATGCTGGCCAAACAGCTCACCGGCGATGAGAAGAAGTCGGCGCTGATGGAGAAGATCACCCGCCAGACCTTCCGCGCCTCCGAGATCGTCAACAACCTGCTGAACTTCTCGCGCACCAGCGGCACCGAGTTCGGGGAGATCGACATCAACAAGGTGATCCACGACACGCTCACCCTGCTCGAGCACCAGTTCAAGACCTCGCGCATCGAGGTGAAGTATGAGTTCGCCGCCGGGCTGCCGGCCGTGCAGGGCAATGCCGGACGCCTGCAGCAGGTCTTCCTGAACCTGTTCTTGAACGCCAAGGACGCCATGCCCACCGGGGGCAAGCTGACGGTGGCCACCGTGAACGGCGCCGGCGTCAACGTGTCCGTGTCGGACACCGGCTCCGGCATCGCCCCCGAGCATGTCAACCGTATCTACGATCCGTTCTTCACGACCAAGACGGCGCCGCGGGAAGGCCAGAACCGCGGCACCGGACTGGGATTGTCGGTGACCTACGGCATCATCCAGGAACACGCCGGCAAGATCCGCGTGGAGAGCCAGCCCGGCGCCGGCACCACGTTCCACCTGGAGTTTCCGCGGGTGAGAAGGGCGGTGAGCGCGTGAGAGTGAATCGCCTGCTCGCGGAAGGATTTGCCCGGGAAGGACACGATTTTGGAGTGTGTAGGAGAATTCCAGCAAGCGTCCATTGTCATTCTTCCACCGACCGAAGGGAGGCGGGAGAATCTGGCATACCAGTCCGCACAACCGGTTCAGGTGGCGCCGGCATTCGCGTCAGATCCTCCGCTCGCCTTCGGCTCGCGAAGGATGACAACCTCCACCACCGTAGCGTTGCAAGTTGCGAGACAGTGAGGGATTCCTAATGGCTGACATGGCAGTATTGCAGCGCGTAACCGCAAATCAGGAAGGCGCATCCCCGGCGTCGATCCTGATCATCGACGACGAATCCGAGATCCGCGAGTCGCTTGAGACCCTGCTGGAGCTGGAAGGCTACCGCGTCGATGCCGCCGAGAGCGGCGAGGACGGCCTGGCGCGCATCGCCGGCCAGCCCTTTGACCTGGTGCTGCTCGACCTGGCGCTGCCCGGCAAGAATGGCCTGGAGGTGCTGGCCGTAATTCGCGAGCGCGACCCGCAGCTCGCCGTCATCATGATCACCGCTTACGGCACGGTGGAGAACGCCGTCAACGCCATGCAGGCCGGCGCCGCCAACTTCATCCAGAAGCCCTGGGACAACGAGAAGCTGCTGGCCGACGTGCGCACCGTCATCGCCCGCCGCCGGGTCGAGGAAGAAAACGTCCAGCTCAAGCGGGCTCTCAAGCAGCGCTACAACTTCCAGAACATCGTGGGCAAGAGCGAGCCCATGCTGCGCATCCTGGACCTGGTAGGCCAGGTTGCGCCCAGCCGCTCCACCATCCTCATCCAGGGCGAGAGCGGCACTGGCAAAGAGCTGATCGCCAAGGCCATCCACATGAATTCCCCGCGCAAGGACCGGCCGTTCGTGCCGGTCAATGCCGGCTCCATGCCTACCGACCTGCTGGAATCCACGCTCTTCGGCCATGTCAAGGGCGCCTTCACCAGCGCCGTCGTCTCCAAGAAGGGACTGTTCGAGGTGGCCGATCGCGGCACCCTGTTCCTGGACGAGATCGGCACCATGAGCCTGGAGACCCAGGCCAAGATCCTGCGCGTGCTCCAGGACCGCAAGTTCATGCACCTGGGCGGCGTGCACGAGCTGCAAGTGGACGTGCGCGTGATCGCCGCCACCAACGTGGACCTCAAGAAACTGGTGCAGGAAGGACGCTTCCGCGAGGATCTGTTCTACCGCCTGAACGTCATCAACATCGAGCTGCCGCCGCTGCGCAACCGCCGCGAGGACATCCCGCTGCTGGTGGAGCACTTCCTGCTGCGGTTCTGCGCCGAGAACGGCCATTCGCCCAAGCAGGTCTCCACCGACGCCCTGCGCCCGCTGATGGACCACGACTGGCCCGGCAACGTGCGCGAACTGGAAAACGTGGTGGAGCGCGCGGTGGTGCTCTCCTCGGGAGCGGCCATCGGCGCCGACCTGCTGCCGCCCAGCGTGACCGGCCGCGACGCCGCGGCGCGCGTCTTCGACTCCAGCCCCGACGCCAGCCTGTTCGACATCGTCGAGGACTGCGAGCGCCGCATCATCATCAACATGCTGGAGCGCTGCAACTGGAACCAGACCGAAGCCGCCGACCGCTTCCACATCCCGCTCTCCACGCTCAATCAGAAGATCAAGCGCCTCAACATCGAGATCAAGCGCAAGGGCCGCGAGTAATCCTGAGGGTGCCCCTCAAGGATTTGGGCGATAGGAAATGGTAGGCCGGGCCACCCGCCCCTGGACTATTCGTGACCAGCAAAACGGGAGGGCTGGCTTTCAGCCGTGCCGCTAATGCCCGCGGATGGGCACGGCACGCCTGAAGGGCGTGCCCCTTTCACACGACCTGGCTACGTCTAGCGTGGGACCGCTTCTAGCGCACCCGGCCGCGCCCGTGACGGCGCCGCAATTCCCGTGCTTTTTTCCGTGCGCCGCCTCTGCTATATTCGCTTGCTTCCATGGAACTGATCTCGCCCATCGACTACACGAAGCAGTCGGTCCTCGCGATCCAGGATTACTCGGTGCTCGCCTGGCGCTCCATCGTCAACCTCTTCAGCCATCCGCGCTACCTGGCCGACACGCTGATGCAGGCGGACCTGATCGGCGTGGGCTCGCTGCCCATCGTGGTGCTGACCGGCTTCTTCACCGGCGCGGTGCTGGCCCTGCAGACTTCCGCCACCCTGCAGCAATTCGGCTCGCTCTCCCTCACCGGGCAACTGGTGTCGCTTTCCATGGTCCGCGAACTCGGCCCCGTGCTCACCGGCCTGATGGTTTCCGGGCGCAACGCCAGCGGCATGGCCAGCGAACTGGGCTCCATGGTGGTAACCGAGCAGATCGACGCCATGCGCGCCCTGGGCACCGATCCCTCCAAGAAGCTGGTGACGCCGCGGGTGGTCGCCACCGCGACCATGCTGTTCTTCCTCACCATCATCTCCGACCTGGTCGGGCTGGCGGGCGGCTGGGCGGTCAGCCGCTTTATCCTCGGCCTGGACTCCGCCCAGTACTGGACCACGGCCTGGGAGAAGCTGCGCTTTGTCGACGTCTTCATGGGGCTGCTGAAGCCGACCATGTTCGGCTTCATCATCTCCACGGTGGGCTGCTATTTCGGCCTGACCACCAAGGGCGGCACGCAAGGAGTCGGCCGCTCCACCACGCAGGCCGTGGTGGCGTCGTCGGTGCTGCTGCTGGTGGCCGACTTCTTCGTCACCAAGCTGCTGATGGCCTTGCTGGAGAACTAGTCCGCCCATGTCCACGCCTCTAGCTCCCAGCCCCGCCGGTGCGCTCGCGGTTGAGCCCGTCCCGCAGAAGGTCATCGTGTTCGACAACGTGAGCCTCGCTTTCGAGGAGAACCGGGTGCTGGAGGACGTCTCGTTCCACCTCGAGCACGGCGAGACCAAGATCATGCTGGGAGTGGCCGGCACCGGCAAGACCCTGCTGCTCAAGCTGGCCCTCGGCCTGCTCAAGCCCGACCGCGGGCATATCCACGTCCTGGGAAACGACGTCACCGCCATGCGGGAGCAAGAGCTGTTCGCGCTGCGCCGCCAGATCGGGATGGTGTTCCAGGAAAGCGCCCTGTTCGACTCCATGACCGTCAAGGAGAACGTGGCCTACCGGCTGATCGAGGAAGGCACGCCAGAGGCGGACGTGGAAGCGCGGGTGCGCGAAGCCTTGCGCTTCGTCGAACTGGAGCGCACCATCGACATGTTCCCCTCGGAGCTTTCCGGAGGCATGCGGCGGCGGGTTGCCATCGCCCGCGCCATCATCACCCGCCCCGATGTGCTGCTCTACGACTCCCCCACCGCCGGCCTGGACCCCATCACCTCGACCACCATCATCGAGCTGGTGGTAAAGCAGCGCGACGTCTATCACACCAGCGCGCTGCTGGTGACCCACCGCCTGCAGGACGCCTTCATCATGGCCTCGCATTATTTCGACAAGCAAGCCAACCGCATGCGGCCGATCGAGAAAGGCCAGCAGGTGGAGGCCAACATCAGCTTCCTCATCCTGAAGGAGGCGCGGGTGATCTTCGACGGCACCGCCGCGGAGCTGGCCCGCTCGCGTGACGAGTACATCCGCGAGTACATCTCCTAGGCAGGTGCAAGGAGGCTGCGATGCTGCAGTTCGATTCCGTGCGCATGGAATTCCCCTCCGACGCCAACATCATCGTGGGGCAATCGCACTTCATCAAGACGGTGGAAGACATCTACGAAGCCGTGGTCGGCACCGTGCCGCAGGCGAAGTTCGGCATTGCCTTCAACGAAAGTTCCGGCCCCTGCCTGACCCGCTCGGAAGGCAACGATGAGGAACTGCGGGCCGCTGCCGTCGGCAACGCGCAGGCGCTGGCCGCCGGGCACGTGTTCGTCCTCATCATTCGCAACGCCTACCCCATCAACCTGCTGAACGTCATCCGCAACGTGCCAGAAATGTGCTCTATCTTCTGCGCTACCGCCAATCCTGTCGAAGTGGTCGTGGCGGCGAGCGCACAGGGCCGCGGCATCATGGGCGTGATCGACGGCAGTGCACCCAAGGGCGTCGAAGGCCCGGAGGACGTTGCCGCGCGCAAGGAGTTCCTCAGAAAGATCGGATACAAGCGGTAGCGCGCGGCTAATCTAATCGTGCGCCATCGCCGGTTGCACAGCCCGCTTTTCTCCTCCGATCCTGCGCCACGCGCGCCAAGCGTCGTAGGCGATCACGGCCGCCGCGATGAACAGCAACACTGACACCAGGATCATGGCGATGGCTCCGATGCTGTTGATCGGCTGCGACGCAATCTTCGGGTTCGACAGGATGCTGGCATACAGGTTGTAAGCCGTGACCAGGGTCGCGGCCATGGTGGTCACATACATGAAGAGCATGGGATAGAGCGCGTAGGCGGGATTGCGCCCGGTCGAGCGTAACCACAAGGTCACGATCAGCAGGCCGAGCGCGGCCATGAGCTGGTTCGAGGCTCCGAACAACTGCCACAGATAGATCCAGGTGCCGCTCAGCACCAGCACCAGAGTCAGCAGCATGGAAACGATGGCGGCAATGTGCGGGTTCTTGAATCCCACCCACACCTCACCCACCCACTCGCCCAGGGTTACGCGCATCATGCGGAAGACAAGTTGCGTCACCGTGAGCACGATCACCACGAAGGAGCCGAAGCCCAGGGCAGTGCCGTAAGCCATGGGGATAGCGCCGAAGCTGACGATGCCGAGCAGCTTGCCCACGCCAGAGGCAAATGCGCCAGCGCCCGCTCCACCCACGATCGAGACTGCCACCAGCGAGAGCAGCCCCAGCGTGTTCTCGCTGAACATGGCGCCACCGCCCACTGGCAGCGCGTCGGTTTCATATTCCAACTGGCGCGCCGTGCCGATGGCCCCGAACAGCGCGTGCCAGCCAGAGATGGCGCCGCAGGCGATGGTGACAAACAGCATCGGCCACAGCGGCTGAACGGCGCGCATCGTTTGCCCGGCTGCTTGTGTCGCCGGCATCCAGCTGGCGAATACTTTGCTCTGGAAGGTGACGGCCTTCATCATCTCCGGATTGCCCAGCAGGCCGCGCGCCGCGCCCAGAATAGCGCCAAGCGCTGAGAAGATGATGGTCAGGAAGGTCACCCAGAACCCGATGTAGTTCACCGGCTGCGCGAATCGCCAGATGGGCAGGATGGTTCCCAGATAAGAGAAGATGAACAGGAACAAGCACCACAGGAGGAATGAGGGCATCATCTTGATAGCGCCGCTCGAGTCCAGATACTTGGGGACGACCTTGCCCTCGGGCGTAAGCGTCGTCGCGGCCAGCCGCGGGTCCGACTTGGTCGGGTCGGTAACGGTGTAGAGCGGCTTTTGGCCGGTGATGCGGTTCACGCCGCTGCTGATCTGTTCCACGGCGTGGTTGATGGCGCCGGCGAAAACGATGGTGGTCGCCGGTTTGCCGTCGGGCGTGGTTCCTTTGGTCGGGCTCAGGCCCTTGGCGCCGATGGCCATCGAACCCAGCGTGACCAGGATGGCGACCGCCGTGACCCCGATCAGGTCCATCTTCCAGCGGTAGAGCGCTTGCCCCATCAGCAGGCCCATGATCGCCAGCATGAAGATGCCGAAGGGAACATCGGCGCGGGGATCCAGAATGCCGGCCAGAATCCCGATGAATGCCCCGGCAATCAGCAGCAGGTAGAAGAAGATAAACACGAAGAAGATGATCCGGGTGCGAGGCGCGATCAGCCGATGCGCGATGGCGGAGAGCGACTGGCCCTCATTGCGTACCGCCAGCATGATGGCGGAATAGTCGCTTACCCAACCAATAAAGGTCACGCCCAGGATCAGCCAGAGCAGGCTCGGCATCCAGCCCCACAGGTTGGTCGCCGTGATCACGCCGACGATCGGCCCAGCGGCGGCGATGGACTTGAAGTGGTAGCCGTAGAGCACATGTCGGCTCGTCGGCATGAAATCGACGCCATCCATGTACATGCGGGCAGGCGTAGCCTTCTTGTCATCAGGCTGTATGAGGTCGCGATCGATACGCCGCGCGTACTTGGTATAGGCCAGCCAGATCATGACGCCGCCAAGTACGGCGATAACCGCGGCATTCATTGGCCAATGCATGGCCGAAAAGGCCCCGGTCACCAGCACCGGAATGAGCGCCAGAACCAAGATCGTGTATCGCAGTTTCATGGTGTGCCTCCGCTTTGGCGAACCGCGCCCTACGGCGTGGTCCGCACCCACCGGGACCCGCAGTAAACCACCAGTGCGCTGGCTATTCTAGTGCCGGACGAGCTTGGTTCGGAGCATATTTTGCGCGTGATCTGCCCCAGCCGGTGGACGGGAAACATCAGCGCACCGCGGAATCGCTAGTACACGTCCGGAATACCGACCCAGGCTGTTCCACTGCCCCGTTTACCGGCTCTGGCGCTGGGCCACAATAGTGGCATCCATGCGCACAAAAATCGTGTTTACGTCCATCCTGCTCCTTTCGCTGATGATCGCTGGTTGCAGCGTCGGAGGGAACTCGAATGCCAGCAACGGCGGCGGTGGCGGCGGAACCGGCCCTGGCGGTGGTGGCAGTAACTCCAGTGCCTGCAATCAGATGGGCCTTGGCCAGGGCGCGAGCCTGAATGGCTTTCTTCCCTTCCCCGCCGACAATGCCTGGAACCGGGACATCTCCGCATCCGCCGTCGATCCCAATTCCGCGGCTATCATCAGCTTCATCGGTCCGTCGATCGGCTTGCATCCCGATTTCGGTTCCGGCCTGTATAACGGCTCGGACATCGGAATTCCCTATGTTGTGGTGGGCAGTTCTCAGGCTCCGGTGAACATCAACTTCACGGCTTACGGCGATGAGAGCGATCCGGGTCCGATGCCCGTTCCCGCGAATGCTCCCATCGAGGGCGATCCTAATCCCGGCTCGGGCGACCGCCACGTGCTGGTTTTGGACAACGCCAATTGCTGGCTGTATGAACTCTACAGCTCCTATCCCAACGCGGATGGAAGCTGGAACGCCGGCTCGGCGGCAGTGTGGGACCTGCTGGCCGACGAGCAGCGTCCGTGGACATGGACCTCGGCCGACGCTGCCGGCCTGCCGATCTTCCCTGGACTAGCGCGTTACGATGAGGTCGCCAGTGGCCAGATCCGCCACGCGTCGCGCTTCACGCTGGCCGAGAGCCAGGCGGCATTCGTGCCTCCGGCATCGCATTGGGCTGCGAACTCTTCCAATGCGTCGGCGGCGCCCATGGGGATGCGCTTGCGCCTGAAGGCGAGCTACGACATCTCCGGGTTCTCGGCGAACAACCAGGTCATCCTGACGGCGCTCAAGAAGTACGGCATGATCATGGCCGACAACGGCAGCTCCATGTACATCAGCGGCGCGCCCGACTCACGCTGGGACAATGATGACTTGCACAACCTCGGGCAGGTAACCGCCGCGGCGTTCGAGGTGGTCCAGATGAATCCCATCTACACGGCGACGAATGTGCCGCAGGGCGCGGCGCCGGTAATCACAAGCTTCTCCGCCGCGCCGTCAACGGTCGCGGCCGGCACGCCCGTCACTTTGAGCTGGAACTCGACTGGAACTTACTTCGTGATCTCGCCGCAGCTCGGCCCCGTGCGCGGCAGTCAAGTGACCGTCTCTCCCTCGCAGACGACCACCTACACGCTCTACGCGACGAATCCCTACGGCCGCACCACGGCCACGGTAACCGTGACCGTGAATTAGTGGGCGTACTTGACCGAGCAACCGTATGGCCGCGACGTAGGCGTGCTGACCGGTTTGCCCGACATGGCCTCGTTGAGCGCCAGTGAAACGTAGTTCCTGGAGCTCGTGATGTCCGCCGGGTCGGGCGTTGGCTTGTCATCGATGGCGCCGTCGTAGATCAGCACGCCATCGGGGCTGATGATGAACATGTGCGGCGTGGTCTTGGCACTGTAGAGATGGCCGAGGTCGCCCGTGGGATCGAGTAGCGCCGCCGTCGGCGCGGCATTCATCCTGCGCAGGTAGTCGTTCTCCTGCTCGGCGGTGACGTAGCCCTGAGTGCCGGGCGCGGAGGAGATCACGGTCAGCCAGACCACTCCTTTCTGTGTCCATTCCTTCTGCAACCGCTCCATGTTGCCGCTGTTGTAGTGCTTCTGAGTGTAGGGACATCCCTGGTTATGCCACTCGAGCACCACGAACTTGCCGTGATAGGCGGCAAGCGTGTGGGCCTTGCCGTTGCTGTCGATGGCCGTGAAGTTCGGGGCCGGCTCGCCCACCCTTGCGGCCAGAGCGGCAGTGGACACAGCCATCAGAACCAGCGTCACCACGTATGCGAATCCTCGTTCCATCTCACTGCTCCTTGTTGGGCCTCTTGGCCGGCGAGACGGCGACTGGCGCGTCAATCAGATACGCGCCTTGGGGCAGAACCAGTACGCCCCGCAGCCGCGAAACCGGCTTCAATAACTGGTCAGACTTCTTCAGTATCAGACGCACGCCTGCCGTCGTGGTTACACTTTTCTGCGGCGCGGCGTTCTCGATCTGGAGCGGATCGAGCGGCGCGAACCAGGCTTCGGATGCCGAGTGCCCGGTGGTCACTCTGAGCTCAAAGCTGTCGCCCAGATCCTTGGCCGACGGCCTCCAGCTCGCGGGCGCAGGCTTGGGTAACGCTTTTCGCGTGGCGCTGAACATCGCAACCGTTCCTGCGGATTCGCGCGGCCGCTCAGCGCGCACCGCTAGCGACAAGGAGAGTTGCGCCTTGGCCGGGATGCAGACCTCGCGACAGACAATCGCCTTCATGTCCGCAGCGAGCGTCACCTCTCCGCCCGCAGCCAGGCCCGATGTGTTCTCGATCGGCACCGGAAGAAGGACTTCTCCTTCGTATCCATAATCCATCAACGGCGGGATAGGCAAGCGGCTCGGCGCCGGCCATTCGATCGTGCCGGCCCGCAATCCCGCGGGCAAGTGCCACTCCAATTGCGGAGGCTCTCCCGAATCGCCGGGATTGATCCAATAGATGTGCCAGCCCTTCTCCAGCCGGAAGTGGAGCCCGAGATGAATTGCGTGTTCGGGCTGGATGCTCTCCTGTTCTGAAAGCAACTCCACCGTTCCGTGGGGGATGGAAGCGCGACGCTCATCCGCGATGGCACTGGCCGCCACGCCCAGGGACAACAGGACGAGCGCGACTGACTTCCAACCAAGCTGGGAACTGCGGGCCATCAGACAGCTGGTTAGTAGTCCTTGCTGGGCTTTTTCGGAGTCAGATCGCAGGCCTGCCTCACCCGGGCAAGATCCAGGCCAGCGGGCGAGAATTCCGCGATTTCGGGGCCGTTGCGGCCGCGGATTTCCACCTTGAAGACGTGAGCTCCGATCAACTCGCGCGTGGTGCCTTTGTCCATGGAGAGGAAGCGGTCACGCATCCAGTTCCAGCCGTGATCGTGGTGCGTGTCGTCGACGCGGACCCTGACCTCCATCTGGGGCTGTCCCCAAAAGCCGGGACGGTTGGGCGGGCCCAGCCGGATGCCGGGATTGAAGTCGGCGTAGGTGTACTTGCCATTGGTGCAGACGAGTTCGATGCGCGGCTTGTAATCCGGGTCCTGGCTCAGGTAGTTGTCCGCCAGCAGCTCAAAGCGGACCTTCTTGGCAGCGGTCATTTTATCTTCGGAATGAAACTCGACCCAATTTCCGCCGACGCTGACGCCGTCATTTTCGTCCTGATACGGGCTCCTGGCACCGCTCTGGGCGCTGGCCGAGAGCGCCACCGCGCAAACCACTGCCAAGCCGGCCAAGAAGGCCAAGGCGCGGCGGTTTCCACTAGGAAAGAATTGCGATGCTTTCAAGGTTTCCCCCAAACACGGCATTGTCACTTATATGAACCCGGAAAGCCGCCAGGAGTTGCATGACTGTGCGAGTCTCGGGCAGGGATGAACATCGGGAGGCAGGACCCAGCCCACAGGCGGCGGTACGCGTACGTCTCGCTGCCGGGATAGATCAAGCCTCACAAATCCGTGCGAGACTTGATCGCTGCCCTACGCGGCCTTCGCCTTCGGCTTCATCTTGCCCTGTGCCCAGCGCTGCTTCAGCAGCCGCGACAGCTTCCTCCGCGCCGCAGGGCTCATCCGGCCACGCCTGCTCACCTTCCGTGCCGCTCCGGGCGGGCGACCTACTCTCCGGCGTCCAGTCGAGTTGACGGCTTCAAGTGCCGAAATGGCGTCGTCAATACGACCGCGCTCTGCCCGGAGTTCTGCAAGAATCCTATTCGTGTCCATGTAGCTCCTCGGTTGGGTATCCTAACAGCGCACCTACCAGACTGGCAAAGAGGTGCCCGCCAGAGGCCAGTGCTGCCCATTTCTATCACGCGGTCCCGCGGCGTTGCTTGATCTCAGCCAGCATGCGCTCGATCTCCTCTTCCTTCTCCAGCTTGGCGAAGCGGTCGTCGATGTCCTCGCCGGCCAGCGCCGTTTTTGCCTGCCCGACCGCCTCCGAACGCTCGACCTTGTGCTTCATGCGGTCGAAGGTGGCGAGCTTGGCGCGGTCGCCCATCGCCGCCTGCGCGTCGGCCGCCTTGCCCGCGGCGCGTGTGCGCCGGTGCTGCGCCACCAGCAGCTCGGCCTTGGCTTCGGCCTCCGCCAGCTTCTGCTCCAGCTTGCGCAGCGCCGACTTCAGGCTCTCCACCTGCGTCTTCTGGTCCTCGATCTGCTGCGTGAAACTCTCCGCCACCGTCTGATAGCTCTTGTGACGCTCCAGCGCGGCGCGCGCCAAGTCGTCCTGCTTCTTATCCACGGCCAGTTCGGCTTTGCGCATCCATTCCACCACCTTGTCCTCGTTCTCCTTCCTGCGCTTTTCCAGCAGGTGCAGGTCGGCGATGGAGATGGCTACTTGCGTCTTCACCTGCATGAGTTGGTTCTCCATGTCGAGGATCACCTGCTTCAGCATCTTCTCCGGGTCCTCGGCCTTGTCGATCAGGTCGTTGAGGTTGGCCCGCACCAGGGTTGAGACTCGCTCCATCAGTGCCATGACGTTACTCCTTTTCTGAGTACCGAGTACCCAGTACCGAGTACCAAGTACCGAGGGTTGTCTAACTACTTCTTGCCTGCGCTTGCCGCGTCGGATTTGCCCTGCGGCGGCAGGACATCCGGCGTGGGCGTCTTGTCACCGATCGGACGCACCTTAGCCAGCAAGTCCGACATCTTCATGCCCGAGAGCGCCTCGAACAACGCCGGCACCTGCGCCGCGATCTGCGCCATGTCGCCGGTGATTTTGTTCAGCCCGGCAGCGCTGCCGTTGCCGGTGGAGACGATGGTGATCTTGTCCACACTGGCCAGCGGCGCCGCCATGGCCTTCACTATGTCGGGCAGCCCGGTGATCAACTTGTCCACCACCGCCGCCTGGTTGTACTCCTGATAGGCCGCGGCCTTGACGTTCATAGCCTTGGCTTCCGCTTCGCCTTTCTTGAAGATGATGTCGGCCTCGGCCTCGCCCTGTTGCCGTATGGACGACGCGCGGCCCTCGGCTTCGGCCATCAGCCGCTGCTTCTCGGCCTCCGCCAGGGTCTCGATGCGCTGCCGCTCGATCTCCGCCTGCTTGAGCACGGTGGCGATCAATTCCTTTTCGCGGCGGGCGATCTCGGCCTCCTGCACCTTTACCTGCTGCTCTTTCTCCACCTGCTGCACCTTCACCTGCTCGGCGGTGAGCTGCTGCTGCATGATCTGGGTCTGGATGTCGTAGGCCTTGTCGGCCTGCGCCTGCTGCTTCTTGGTGGTCTCCAGGAACAGCGCCTTCTTGACCTCGAGATCCCGTTGCGACTCGGCCTGCTTGGCCATGGAGAGCGTCTCCGCCAGCACCCGCTCCTGGTCGGCCTGCGCCTTGGCCACAGCGGCATCGCGCGTCGCCACCGCGCGCCTCATGGCGGTGTCCCGCTCCGCCTCGGCGGTGGCCACGTCGGCATCGCGCTTGATGCGGGCCACGTCCGGCTTGCCCATATTGGCGATGTACTCGTTCTTGTCCTTCACCTCCTTGATGGTGAACGACACCACTTCCAGCCCCATCTTGTTCATATCGTCGGCGCAGGTGGAGCGCATGCGGTCGGCCACCATCTCGGGCTCCTTGACGATCTCCTCCACCGTCAACTGCCCGATGATGCCGCGCAGGTGGCCTTCCATCACCAGCCGGATCAGGCCTTCGCGCTCCTGGTCGGTCTTGGTGAGGAACTGCTCGGCGGCGGTGCGGATGCTCTCGTCGTCCGACTTCACCTTGATCTGCGCCACCGCCTCCACCGTCACCGCCACCCTTGCTTGGTGTAGAGGTCCTGCTGCGGCGCCACGTCGAACGACATCAGCTCCAGCGACAGCTCCTTGCAGCTTTCCACCATGGGGAAGATCAGCGTGCCGTGGCCCTTGATGATGCGCGTGCCGCGGAAGCCATAGACGATCAGCGCCTCATGGGGCCCGGCTTTGCGGTAGATCCTCGCCAGAAAACCCATGACGAAGAACAGGGCGACCAGGCCCACGCCCACCAGAAACCAGATACCGCCGATCCATTGCAGGTTCTGCATAAAGCCTCCAGCCACATCCGCCGGATTTCCGTAACCCGGCCAAAACGAATCAACGCGGGTCCGTGCCCCGCGCCGGTTCGGAGCGTGGCTCATCGGCCAACTCATCCCACCGGCGCACGTATGCGATCCCCTTCTCGTACCGCTCGATCACTACCTCCATGCCCTTCTCGATGGGACGGCCGTCCTCGCTGCGCGCCGCGGCGCTCTTGCGCGCGCCGCCATGCGCGTACACGATCTCGCCCGTGCCTTTCTTGCGGATGCCCACCGTCAGTTTCCCCAAAGTGCCTACCATGACGTAGTCGGCAGGATCGAGGTTCTCATCCGGCTTCACCAGGACCTTGGCCATGAACCAGAACACGATGGCCGCGCCAGCAAGCCCTGCCACCGCGGAAACCAGCAGCCCCAGAAAGCCCCAGCCGTGGCCGTAATGCGTTAGCAGATATCCCGTGCCGCCGAACCACACCAGAAAAATAAGCAGCGTGGGGAAGTTCAGCGGTGACACTCCGCCTTGCGCCGACCCTCCGCCGGCCGCATGCGCTCCCCCACCGTGCGCGCCGCCAATATGGCCTCCACCCAGGTGCAGCCCGCCTCCGTGATGCGGGAAGGGCAGATGGAAATGAGGCAGGTGCAGCACGCCTGACAAGAACGAGACGATGATCAATACACCGCCGACCACGAAGCAGATCAGATAGAAGGTTTCCCAAGTCATCGTGATCACCTCCTCATCCCTGTCGCTTGGCCTTGGGCCCGGATTTGAGCACTTCCATCAACCGCTCGGCCAGGTCCGGTGTCTCCAGGATCTCTCCCAACAGCAGCAGGCATTTGCGCGAATCCTTGTGCTTGGCCACCTCGAGCAGCGCGTGCCGCAACTCCAGATCGCGGCGGAAGCGCTCCGCCCCGTTGATGAGCCACAGGTCGAGCGAGTCCTCCAGGCCGCGCACCTCCGAGGTGAGCTCGGTGTGAAAGCCCTCGGGGTCGTCCACCAGGTACCCCGGGTGCACCTTGAAAAACCGCGCCAGCAACATGCGCGTGGTGTTGGTCAGGTGCGGACGCGCCCCGCTTTCGATCTGCGAGAGGTACGACTGGCTGATGCTCGCGCCCCGCTCCCGCTTGACCTCCCGGACAATCTCCTGCTGCGTCATGTCGCGCCCCAACCCGCGCAGCGTGCCTTCCATCTCGCGCAGGTAGCGGATTTTCTCGCCCAGGGTCATATCGCGATTTGTGATATTAGTATCGCAATTTGGAATATGTCAAGAACTGGATCTGCTACGTTCTCATCGACATAGCGACCTTCTCGGTTCAACCGGCGTCGTCAGACCAATCACCAATCACAGTGCCGTGTGGCGCTGGTCACAGTGCAATCGGAGAAGCCGAGGTTAACTAATGACTGGGGAGGTGCCCTATGGCCACTGCACCGGCTGTAACCGAGGTAACAACGCCCAAACGGCCGCCCCTGCTACCCGCGGCAGGCTACGGATGGCTGAAGTGGGTGGTGCCGCTGGCCCTGGGCCTCGGGCTCAGGATCATCCCCGTACCCAGCGGGCTGACGCCGAATGCCTGGCACTTCTTCGCCTTGTTCGCAGCCGTCATCGCAGGGCTGATCGCGGAACCGCTCCCCGGGCCAGCCGTCGGTTTCATCGGGGTAACCATCGCCGCGATGTGCACCTTCGTCGGCAAGACACCCGCTGAGGCCATGCGGTGGTCGCTCTCCGGGTTCTCCAATGACACGGTCTGGCTCATCTTCGCGGCCAACATGTTCGCCCTGGGCTACGAGGCCACCGGACTGGGAAGACGGATCGCGCTGCTGCTGGTAAGGCTCTTGGGCAAGCGCACGCTCGGCCTCGGCTATGCGGTGGCGCTCTCCGATCTGCTGCTGGCGCCCTTCATGCCGTCCAACACCGCGCGCAGCGGCGGCACCATCTACCCGGTGGTCAAGAACATTCCCCCGCTCTACGGCTCCACGCCCGACCATGACCCGCGCAAGATCGGCTCCTACCTGATGTGGACCGGATTCGCCATCACCAATGTCACCAGTTCCATGTTCCTGACGGCGCTGGCGCCCAACCTGCTGGCCATCGAGCTGGCCAGGAAGATCGCGCATGTCGACATCACCTGGACGGCCTGGCTCTTGGGCTTCCTCCCGGTCGGTATCCTGCTGTTTGCGGCGACTCCGTTGCTTACCTACGTGTTGTATCCGCCGCAGGTCAAGCGCGGCACCGAGGTGGTGATCTGGGCGGGACATGAACTCGAGATGTCAGGGCGAATCACGCGCCGGGAAATCACCATGGCTATCCTCGCGCTCGCCGCTCTGGTCGCATGGATCGCGGGCTCACACTGGGTGGCTCCGGTAACGGTTGCGATGGCGGTGATCGCGCTGATGATCATCACCAAGGTGGTGGGGTGGAGCGACATCGCCGCCAACAAGCAGGCCTGGAGCGTGCTGGTGTGGTTCGCCACCCTGGTGGCCATGGCGGATGGGTTGAACAGCGTCGGCTTCCTCAAGTGGTTCGCCGATCGCACGGTAGCCAGCCTGACGCACATTCCACCGCTCGCCATGATGGTCAGCGTGGTGGCAGTCTTCTTTCTCATCCATTACCTGTTCGCCAGTTCCACGGCCCACACCGCGGCGGTGCTGCCCGTGTTCCTCGCCGCCATGGTGGCGATCCCGGGCATACCCACCCGCGCGATCACCCTCATGCTGGTGTACAGCCTGGGCCTGATGGGCATTCTCACTCCCTATGCCACCGGGCCGTCTCCCATCTGGTACGGCAGCGGCTACATCGCGGGCAAGGATTTCTGGCGGCAAGGATTCATTATGGGCGTGGTGTACCTGGCGGTGCTGTTGATCGTGGGGCTGCCCTTTGTGCTGAGGTTCGCCTGAGCCCAGGCCCATGACCCCGAAAACCCCTTGGCCGAGATCGTCGTAGTATTCTTATCTGCCGGGTTTCCCACTGCCCGGTATATGGAGGGATACCGGACATGAACATCAATATGAAGTATGGCAAAACCGGACTGTCTCTTGATCTTCCAGGGGATATCGACGTCACTCTGATCCAAAAAAAAGCCATGTCCGTCCTCAAAGACCCCGAGGGAGCTATCAAGGCTGCCTTTGCGAATCCAGTGAACTGCAAAACGCTCCGTGATGAGGCGAAGGGCTGCCGCAGTTGCTGCATCCTCATCTGCGATATTACCCGGCCTGTACCCAATGGCCTGATTCTAACTCCACTGATAAAAGAACTGATCCAGGCTGGAATGGCCCCCGATTCCATCACTGTTCTCGTTGCCACGGGTCTCCATAGGCCGAACGAAGGGGCTGAGCTTCGTGAGCTGGTCGGAAGCGACTGGGTCCTCGACACCGTGACCGTGGCCAACCATTTTGCCCGGCGGGATGATGATCATGAATACCTGGGAACTACATCGGCCGGCATCGAGGCCAGGCTCGACCGCCGATTTGTCCAGGCAGATCTCCGCATCGTCGTCGGGCTGGTGGAGCCCCATTTCATGGCCGGTTACTCCGGCGGAAGAAAAATAGTCGCCCCGGGCATTGCCCATGAAAAGACGATCCGCACGTTCCACTGTGCGCGGGTGCTGGAGGATAGCCGGGCTGCAAACTGTGTTATCGAGGGCAACCCTCTGCACGCTGCCCAGATAGAGATCGTGCACATGGTGGGAAAGTGTCTGGCTGTCAATACGGTCATCGATGAGGACCGCCGGATATCCTTTGTCAATTTCGGCGAAATCGAAGAGAGCCACCTTGAAGCGGTTTCATTCGTGCGGCCCTTTGCGGAGATCCGCCTTAACACAAGATTCAAAACGGTTGTGACCAGTTCTGCGGGTTACCCGCTGGACAAGACTTATTACCAGACCGTCAAGGGAATGGTGGGCGCCCTCGATGTACTTGAGCCGGGCGGTGACCTCATCATTGTCTCTGCATGTTCCGAGGGAATGGGATCGCCCGAGTATGCCGAAGCGCAAGTGTGCCTGACGGACCAAGGACCTGAAAGATTTCTCCGTGGAATCATCGAGAAAAAGTACGCGGCTATCGATGAATGGCAGACGGAGATGCAGGTCAAGGCCATGAAAAGGGCCAATATTTTTCTCTACACAGAGGGGCTGACGAAAGATCAGCAGGCACTGACAGGAGTAACCGTGATCGAGTCGCCATTGGCCGCGGTTATGGAGAGTGTGAAGGCACAGGGCGATCGCCGCGTGGCCGTTATCCCTGAAGGGCCTTATGTGATTCCGCTGTTTGCCCCCGGGTTAGCACCCGAAGCGTCCTCCTTGAGCGGTAAAGTCCCGGTAGCCGTCTCGTAGGCGATGACCATACGCCACTACCACATCGCTGTGCTTCCCGGCGACGGGATAGGATCGGAGGTCATCCCCGCAGGGGTTCGCGTGCTCGAAGTATTGGCTGAGTCTTGCGGCCAGTTTCGCGTTGACTTTGCAACCTTTGGCTGGGGCTCCGAGTGGTACCTGCGGCATGGAGCGATGATGCCGCAGGACGGCGTACAGGTGTTGGAGCGCGCCGGCTTCGACGCCATCCTGCTGGGCCCGATCGGCGACCCGCGAGTGGCGGATCACATCACGCTCTGGGGCTTGCTGCTGCCCATCCGACAGCAGTTCGACCAGTACGTGAACCTGCGCCCCATGCGGCTGCTGCCGGGAGTGACGAGCCCGCTGGCGGCCAAGGGCCCGAACCATATCGACATGGTGTGCGTTCGGGAGAACACCGAAGGAGAATATGCGGGCGTAGGCGGCCGGGTACACCGCGGTACCCCCCACGAGGTGGCCATCCAGGAGATCGTGTTCACCCGCAGCGGGACGGAGCGGGTGATCCGCTATGCCTTCGAGTACGCCCGAAGCCACGGGCGAAAGAAGGTCACCAGCGCCACCAAGTCCAACGCCATGCAGCACAACATGGTGTTCTGGGACGAGGTGTTCCGCAGCGTGGCCAGCGAGTATGCCGACCTCGAGCATGAACAGCAGTTGGTCGATTCGCTGACGGCCCGCTTGGTTACGAAACCCGAAACCCTGGACGTGATCGTCGCCTCCAACCTGTTCGGGGACATTCTTACGGACCTGGGTGCAGCCATCTCCGGCAGCATGGGAATTGCGCCGAGCGCCAACCTGAACCCCGAGCGAAAGTATCCCAGCCTGTTTCAGGCCATTCATGGATCCGCACCCGACATCAGCGGCCGGGGAATTGCGAATCCGCTGGGCACCATCTGGTCGGTGCAACTGATGCTGGATCATCTCGGGGAGAAGAAAGCCGCTGCCGCCCTCATGGCCGCCATCGAAACCCTGGTGCGGGAGGGACGAGGAAGCACGCCGGACCTGGGCGGCCGCGCCAGCACGCGGCAGGCAACCGACGCGCTTTGCGACTTGATTCGCAACACCAAGTGGTGAGTGCTTGAGCGCCGGTACTGGCAGGTGCAGGAGCCGCAACCAGCACGGACGCTTCCAACTACGCCGTGATGGACCTAAGTGATAGGCTTTGAGCATGATCGCGAGCTCGCGGCGCGATCGCGCACATGACCCAGAGCGAAGCAGCCAGTCCGGAAACACGCAAGCGCAGAGACAGAAGTTGGCGTTTCTTGTTGCGGGCTTTGCCCGGCATCATGGTGGCCGGGCTGGTGACCTTCATCTGCTACGGGCTCGGACTGAGTGTGCCCGTCACCGGCTTCTGCTATCTGATTGTTGTCGTATTGCAGTCGCTCACCGGCGATTTTCGTTCCTCGGCTGTGGTTGCTGTTCTATGCGCTGCTTGCCTCGATTACTTTTTCATCCCCCCGTTGTTCTCGTTTCGAGTCTCTGATTCTTCGGACACGCTGGCGTTGATCGCGTTCCTGGTTACCGGACTGGTGGTTACGCGCCTAGTTTCGCAAACCCGGGAGGCGGCCGATTCAGAAGAGCTCCAGCGCAAGGAAATGACACGGCTCTACGAACTCGCGCTCCAGTTACTGGCGCTCGAACCCGGAACGGCGGTTGGGCCGAGCCTGCTGATACCCTTCCGGTCGCAGTTCGACCTGCGCGCCGTGTGTTTGTTTGATGCCGAGACTGCCGGGCTTTATGTCGAGGGAAACTCGCGCGACGGCATTGCGGAGAAGACGCGCGATGCCTACCTCGGGCGCAGGAATTTTGAGGATCCTGGCTCTGGCCTTGCTGTGCGCATGGTCCAGGCCGGAGGCCGCACGACCGGCGCCATCGGCTTCGAAGGCTTGCGGGATTGTCGGCTGACAGCCGGTCCTTTGGCGGCGCTGGCGACCATCATGCTGGAACACTCACTCGCCTTTCAGCGGGCGAGCCACGCGGCGGCTATGGCCGAGACGGAGATGTTCCGTGGAGTCGTGCTCGACGCCCTGGCGCATGAGTTCAAAACTCCCTTGACCACGATTCTTGCCGCTGCTGGCGGACTTCATGAAGCCGGCCCCCTGAGGCCGGAACAACGGCAGCTCGCCGAGGCGGTGGAGTCGGAGGCATCGCTGCTGGAGCAGTTGACCACCAGGCTGCTGCGGCTGGCCCGGCTGGATCGCGCAGAAGTCAGGCCGCAGATGGAACTGATCGATGTTGCCGACATCCTCAAGGCGCTCGTCGATCAGTATTCACGTCGGTGGCCTGGCCGGCGTCTTTCTCTTAACGGGATCACCGGCGCCACTACGCTCGGCGACCCTGAGCTGCTCCGATTCGGGCTGGGGCAGTTATTGGACAATGCCTGCAAGTATTCCCGGCCCGATTCCGACGTCAGAGTGTCTATCGAATCGCCGGGCGAGCTGATTGCTGTCGACGTGTGGAACGACGGCAGCCCGATTCCATCGAACGAACGAGCCCGTATCTTCGACCGCTTCTATCGCGGAGCCGAGGCGCAAAAGCAGGCTTCTGGATCGGGACTCGGATTGTACGTGGCCCGCAAGATCGCGCTGGCACACGGCGGCAATCTCGACCTGGATGGGCCCGCGGGAGCCAACGGAGGCACGGCGTTCCGTTTTACGATACCGTTGTCCAACAGCGAATTCGACCATGACCCGTAAATTCAACGTATTGGTGGTTGATGACGAGCCGCCTCTGCGCTCCGTGTTGCGAACTTCCCTGAGCGCTTGTGGCTTTGCGGTTGAAGAAGCCGGCAGCGCGGAGAAGGCGCTCGAAATCATCCCGCAGCGTGCCTTCGACATCGTGCTACTGGACATCAATATGCCGGGCATGGGCGGGCTGGAAGCATGCCGCCGGCTCCGCGCGCTGACGCCCCATCTCGGAATTGTCATGGTGACCGTACGCGATGCGGAGAGTGACATCGTGCTGGCGTTGGATGCTGGCGCCGACGATTACATTACCAAACCCTTCCGCTTCGGGGAGCTGGTGGCCCGCTTGCGAGCGGTGCTCCGGCGGGCAGATTCCGGAGACGTGCCCGCGGCGCTCCACGCGGGCAACCTGGAAATTGATTTCGAGCGGCGTCTGCTGCGGCGGGCGGGCAAGGCGGTTCACCTTACGCCGACAGAATTTGATCTGCTGGCCCTGCTGATGAAGAGCCGAGGTATGCCCCTCACTCATGCCAAGCTGCTGAGTTCGATCTGGGGGCCTGAGTATCGCGAGGAGTTGGAATACTTGAGGTCCTATGTCCGGGCACTTCGCAAGAAAATCGAAGACGACCCCTCACGACCCAAGTACATTCTGACCGAACCGTGGCTGGGATATCGCTTCCACAATCCTTCCGAGGACGAACCGTAAGCTTCGCCTTTGTGGCATCAAGTCGGCGAGCAAGGTGCAGCCTTATGCCGGGGGCTTGCCTTCCGCGACAGAGGTCCGGCCCCCGGCCAGCGTGGAGCCCCCTGTCTTCTTCGCCGAGAGGGCAAAGTAGAGCCAACCACAAGCCCCCCACACCAGTGCGATACCCAGCGCCAGCAGCGGTTCTTTCTTCGTCCCGTATCCGAGGAACGGGCCAATCAGATAAAACGCCATGCACGCCAGATTGGCCAGCAATCCAAAAAGGGGGATGACCAGGTGGCGCACGACTTTGAAATTCGCATGCTTGTGGTAACACACGATGCACGTGATGCAACTCAACATATAAAGCAGGAACGTGCCAAAGTTGGACGCCAACGATACCGTCAGGAACGTGTTGGGGAGGGCCGCCATTTTGTCGTGGGTGGTGTAGCCAAAGCTGGACCAGAAACCGTGGGGCAAGGCCTGAATCGCGGAATCAGCCGGCGCCGCGCCGTCGCCGAAATACACCGCTACCGTCAGACAGCCAACCACTGCGGAAATCGCAGCCAGTGTCCAGATGGCGCGGTGGGGGGTCAGGTTCCTGGAGTGAAGAACGCCAAAACTTTCGAGTGCGTCTTTGTCTCTGCCCATCGCATATGTGACCCGCGCCCCGGTATTGATGCAGGAGAGCGTGGTCCCGATCAGTGCGGCGAAGACGGTTGCTGCTTCGCACAACATGAAGATGCGGCCTCGGCCAGGACCCAGTATGGCGTCGCCCACCATGATCATCATGTCTCCGATCGGCGCCGCCGATCCCGCCGCATTCTGCATGGTGTAGCCGCTATTCAGAAAGTAGTTGGCGGAGAAGTATTCGAACAGATAACAAAATGCACCCTGCACCAGCAGAGAAGTGATCACCGCAATGGGAACATCCCGTTTGGCATTCCGGGCTTCGCCACCCATGGCGGTCACGGATTCAAACCCCACCAGGATCAAAATCGCAATCGTGGCTTGTACAAACATCCAGCCAAAGTTGTGCATGCGAACCACGGAGCGGGCGTTGGGATGGGAGAGAAAGCCGCCGGAGGAATCGTGTTCGGGATAACTGACGTGATACGGTACCGGCTTGCCGGCGGAGTCGGCCGCGCATTGCGGGGTGCCGTCGGCGGCGCGGACAATCGCCTCCGCCGCCTGCCCGTTTACCAGCGTCTTGGTGGTTGCAAATTCGCAGGAAAACGCTGCGCTGGTTTGCGGGTCAAACTGGTAGGCCACGCTGCCTGGGGAATGGTTGAGCCGATAGCCGAGCGCCATCACAGCAAACACAAGCAGAGCGCTGATCTGAATGATGTTGACGGCGATGCTGACCGCGGTCGACCCGTTGATGCCGCGATAGCCAATGTAGGCGACGCCAAATGCAAACACAATTGCGACCAGCATCATGAACGCGGGGCCGGGATTGGATGCGCTCATGAAGTTGGGCCACAGCGTTCCTACCAGGTAGCCGGAGATGACCCCGATTACTCCGGCCATCACTCCCGGATAAACCCAGTAGTAAAGGTGCGAGCCCCAGCCGACGACGAACTTGGCAAATCGCGCATAAGGCCAGGCTTTCTCGTGATTCAGAAAGGCCTGTTCAGCAAAGTAATAGGAACTGCCCGTGCCGGGATACAGCTTGGCCATTTCCGCATAACAGATCGCAGTGGCCAGACACAACACCAGCGCGAACACAATGCCCATCCACATCGCGGGGGTGGTTGCTCCATAGGCCGCCTGCCCTGCGAACGTCAGCCACAGGAAGGCGCCGGGGGCGATGAGCGCCATGGCATTCATGGTTAATCCGGTCAGCCCGACCGTCCTTTTCATTTCAACTGACGAGTTTTCGGGCATTGGGTTCTCCACCATCGGCTCCCCCTACCGCTCCTCATCAGCCAGGCGCCCAGAGCAAGCGCGGTGCTGGCCCCTGACTGACTTTTCAGCTAGACGTTAAAACGGAGGGCATAAAGAACCCGTGAAGACCGGCGATCAAAAGTTTGATTTGCACCTATTAAATGTTTTGATCGGAACCGGGAAAGCGGCGGGGTTGTGCCGCGGAGGACCTCACCTTACTTGTGTGCCGCAACAAGAAGCAACAGTCCGAAGACCACCACCGGCACCAGCACCACGCCCACGTAGGAGAGAATGCGCCGCGTCCATGGAGGACGCCGCAGTTTCCAGTCCCGCAACTCAACTCGCTCGGGCACACCGACCTGGTCCTGATGCTGCAGGTCCCAGGCAAACTCATGGGCACTCGCGTAACGGTTCCTGGGGTCGCGCTCCAGAGCACGATAGATAATTTCCTGCAACTGGGCGGAGATGGTGGGATCGACTTCGCGCGGCGGAACTGGGTTATTGGATAGCCGGTCATTCATGATGGCGAAGGGGTTCGGTCCCTGAAATGGCGCCTGGCCCGTGAGCATCTCGTACAGCATGACTCCCAGCGCGTAGAGGTCACTGCGTGCATCACCGCGCTTGCCCTTGATCTGCTCCGGCGAAATGTAATCGGGCGTCCCCATGGTTTCGGACAGCCTGGCAAACGTTATCCGTCGCGCTCCCGCCTTGGCGGCGATGCCGAAGTCAATCAGCTTAATGCGGCCCTGCGCGTCGATGATGATGTTTTCCGGCTTCAGATCACGGTGCACCACGCCGTTGCGGTGGATGTAGTCCAGAGCGTCGCAAATCGCGAGCGCCAGCTCTACGGCGCGTTCCGCGGGAAGCTTGCGCTGTTCGTTGAGCACTTGGCGCAGAAGCCGCCCTTCGACCCACTCCATCACCATGTAGGTTCGGCTTCGATCGTCATCGGCGAAGACCTTCATCACGCTGGGATGGTCCAGCTTGGCGCCAATCTCTTCCTCGCGACGAAAGCGCTCGAAGAAGAGCAGGTCACTTTCCATCTCGGGATGAGGAACCTTGATCGCGACCGGCCGGCCGGTTCGCATGTCTTTGGCTCGGTAGATGGAGGCCATGCCGCTGCGCGCAGCCAAACCTTCAATAAGGTAATGGTCGAGCTGGTGGCCAGAATGAACTGGAGCGATCATGGGCGCCGCTAAACCCTCAGGAGTATTGAATACCAACATCCATAAAATATGAGTAAACAATGCGTAAATAGTTCATAAAGACATCTGGAAATCACCTTTACAACTTTTTTAGGAAGGTTTTATGCGTTATTTACAACTTTCTCTGTAGCTTTACTGGTGCCGAGCGGGAAACGCTAGCGAATCGGCTCCTGTATGGCGTGCTGCAAGTGAAACGCAGATGACTGCTTTTGTAATCCATCGCCAAGCAAAGCTACAGGTTCTGCGATTGCTGATCTGGAGCCTGTGGACGGCAGTTCTCGCGGCGCCGTTTGCGCAACCGGGGTTCGCCCAAAACCTCCAGGATGAAGTCCACGTCTTTCCGCAGTCGAATTTGGTCCGCCCGACCGGACCTGGGCCGACGCTGAAGGCCAACGTCGATCTGGTGTTGGTGAATGTCACCGTTACTGACTCCGAAGACCGTTTCGTAAGCAGCCTGCAGGCAAGCGACTTCTCGGTCCTCGATGGCAAGCATGCCCAGCAAATTCGCTACTTTTCGTCCGAAGATGCGCCGATGTCAGTAGCTGTGGTGCTGGATACAAGCCGCAGCATGCGAGACAACCTGGAGCAAGCTCGCAGCGCCGCCATGGAGTTTTTCAGGTACTCAAATCCGCAAGATGAGTTTGCCGTGGTCACCTTCGCGGACGCGCCGCGCTTGCAGGCGGATTTCACCGACTCCCCGGCTGACATTGAAGCGGCCCTGCAGCCCATCCAGGCTGACGGCTACACCGCGCTCTGGGATGCCATCTATCTTGGGCTCAGAGAGATGCGCAATGCCCGCTATGGCAAGAAGGCGCTGCTGGTGATTTCCGATGGAGGAGACAATCGCAGCCGCTACACGCAGGGTGAACTTAAGTCGGTCCTCAAAGAAGCGGACGTCCAAATCTATGCCATCGATATCTTCGAAAGATACCCGAAGACAATGGAAGAGAAGTCGGGGCTGCTGGCTCTGGATGAGGTAACCAATGTCACAGGCGGGCGGGTGTTCCTAACGCACGGCGCGGACGAGCTGCATCGGGCGGTGCGGCAGATCAGCGAGGAACTGCGAACTCAGTATGTGCTGGGTTACTCCCTCAGCCAATCGGCACGAGATGGAAAGTGGCACAAGCTAAAGGTAGGGCTGAATCGCCCAAAGTCACAGAAGCTGCGGATCTACGCCAAGACGGGCTATTACGGCCCCGTTGATCGGTAAGGACCAACTCCCTTCCATTTGAAATATTTGTGCGCTCAATACAAAACTTTCATGGGCAGTTTTCACGGTTTTTTTATGCGAACCACGCTACGTTCAGCACTGACCCGCTCAGACAGCACGGGCAGAAAATGCGCGGCTGTGATTCGGTGAGCAGGCGCTGTTCAATACGTAAAAAGAGGCGATATGAATGCTTTGTTGCGTAAGGCCACAGCACTTGCTGCCTTCCCTTCAGTGGCCGTTTTGAGTCTCGCACTGGCTCCGGCCTCGCGCAGTTACGCCCAGACTAAAGCAGACTCGTCGGCTGATCGGCCTCTTCATGGCGGGGCCGCGGCCGGTGACTCGTCCAGCCGGCCGACCGGCGCCGCCGATGCGGAGATTCCGCCCGCGGTCGCGAAAGAGCTTGAGGCGATGAGAACAGGTCAGGCGGTCTTGCTCGAGCGCATTGAGCAGCTCGAAGCGGAACTAAAGGCGAAGAAGGCGCAAGAACAGCCCGCCTCGCTG
>Ga0181521_10001399_pt1 | contig 29946 bp, 25 predicted proteins | sample PEATcosm2014_Bin_32_FD_119764 | JGI IMG/M metagenome (GOLD analysis project Ga0181521, IMG submission 119764) | Peatland microbial communities from MTU Mesocosm Facility, Houghton, MI, USA - PEATcosm2014_Bin02_60_metaG | ecosystem: Environmental > Terrestrial > Soil > Wetlands > Peat | place...
GGTATTTGTACGGGCTACGACGCTCGTTTCCGGCGCTGTGTTTTTGCGGCCTGGATGGGCATTTTCGCCGGGACAGTTTCAGTACATCCAACTTCGGCCTGGAGTTGCCGGTACGCCGCCACCGCCGTCATCGCCGGGATGTTCAGCTTTGTGGCGATGGCCCGCCAGGACAAGCCTTCGTCATCCCGGAGCCGTACAACTTCATCACGCCGGAAGATGCGCTTCGGACGGCCCACATGCTTCCCGGCAGCTTGCGCCGCCCGGATGCCAGATAGCGTGCGCTCCCGCAGAAGTTCCCTCTCGAACTCCGCAACGCAACTCAGGATGCCGGTGAGAAGCCTACTGGTGGGATTCGATGAATCCGTATCGAGACCTTGGCTGATCGCAAGGAACCGGATGCCATGGCTCTCCAGGGTGGCGAGTTGCTGAGACAGATGCAGCACCGATCTTCCGAACCTGTCCAGCTTGAATACGGCCACGCAATCGAACTTCTTGAGCGCCGCCGCCTTCATTAGCGAGTCAAGCGCCGGTCTGCTGGCCTTCGCTCCGCTGAATCCGCTGTCGATGTATTCGGCGGCGATGCGCCAACCCCGGCGTGCGATAAATTCTCGAAGCTCTTTCAGTTGCGCTTCGCAGGTTTGATCGCTGGTGCTTACCCTGCAATAGATCGCCGTGGAGAGTGGGTTTGGCATATCAATAAAGTACTTTATCATACAGAGTTTCGGTACGTTTTGTCAATAGAATGGCTCTGTGTGGCCGTGGGTATCGAGAACATCAGTGCGCTCCACACGAACGCCCTACGGCCCTCTGTGCGCTATCCAGGGCCATCGTAGGCGAAGACTGAACATGCCCATCCCTGCCGGAACCACGCCAACCACGGCGGCACTTCACAGCGTCGATCAAGATACCTCTGGTAACGATGGCGTGAGCCGGGATTCTCAGGGAAGAGCGGAGGGCGGCGGTTTCCAGCCGCCCGGAGCACACAGTCTTCTCAACCCCTGCCGGTCACCATCGGCTTCGATTCTGGTTGGCGATGATGGCCTTCTTCTCCTGGAATGACAGCTTCAGGAACCGCTGAAAGTTCCATTCCAGGTGTTCTATAGAATCTAAACCACCCCCCATCTGTGAATAGCTCCGTACCCACTGCCGTCGAGAGGAATTCCGGCCATCAGCTACGCCGCTGAGACCAATTCGAGTCGGAAGGGCAAGGTGAGAATTTTGGTTCCAGATCGAACCCCCGCAACCAAACCATTCATAATGGCTTCAGGCAGCCGATAGCTGATGCTCACCTCCAAATCCTGGGGCATTAGCTTCACTTCCCCAATCAGTGTACGCAGGAGCTGCTTTCGCTCAGCTTGGCCACCCTGCCGCAGCAGCTTGACGGCTGTCGAACCTCGCGCCTTCAAATCCGATACGATCTCAGAAATCATCCGGCCCGCGGGTTGAGAGGGCTTAATGACCGCCACAGGGCGATGGTCTTGTTCCACGACCACCTCGATGCCTTGTTGGACCTTGGCCAGCACGGCGTGGAGATCACGCGCGAGTTCGGCTTCGCTGATTCGGACCATCCCCATGTCTATGATGATCGCCGTTGTGCGGGCACGTTGTCCTCTGGCCGAGAGTTCTCACTGTAGATAAAAATGTAGCTGGTGAAAGCCTCCGGGTTCCACAAGGCTCCACAAGTTGCAACAGGTTCGCGCCATCTGCTTGAAACGCAAGTACTTGAAACTAAGACATTTTCGAAGAAGGCCGGAAACCGCCTTGGGCGCAGGTGTTTGGGCGTTCCAATCGCCCCGCCCCGACCAATTCCTTTTCGCATAGGCACAGGCTCATGATGCGCCGGCGCCTTGCCTTTCACGACCACCGCGTGGCGGCCGCCCGCATCCTCGGATGGGCGGATTCGGCCGCCCGGGCCTGCCGGATGCGGCGCTCCCGCACGCCTTCGGCGCGGCGCTCCACTTCCTGGTTCAGAAGGCGAATCCAGCGGTCCAGGTTTTCCCGCCGCATCTGCAGATTGACCAGGAACAGTTCCTCCAGGTTCGCCATCTGCGAACGGGGATGCTCCAATTCGTCGGTAGTGAACGGGCTTCGTGCGGTTTCCTGCAATAGGGACAAAGCTTCCCTCAGGGCGTGATTCGGGCTCGATTTCATATCTTCCGCTCCTAAATTCTGAAACATGACGGTTCGCGCGGTCAGGCGCGAAAAGAATTGCCGCTCGCGGCGAAGACTTCCACCGTGTATGCGGTCTCGCCCGGCAGCCACGAGACGGCCAGCGTGTGGCCGCCCTGCAATTGCACGCCCAGGGGCTGAATGGTTTCCGCTTCGCTTCCGCAATTGGTATACACGGCGCGGCCGGAGACGCAGTCCCAACGGACCGCATGACCAAATCCGCGGGCGCTCGCCTGGCAGTCGCTCGCCATGAGGGCCGCGAACCAGATGGGCGCAGGCTCGGCGCGGCCGGATTCCACGCCGCGCATCGCGGGTCTGCATTTTAGCGCACCGGCACGTCGCGGCAAAAGCCCGTCACGGATATCCGGAAGCAGGGGCGTCCCAGCCGCCCCCGTACCGGAAGAACCGCGTGACACCACCTCCCGGCCAATGGCCCGGTTCGCGAGAACTCGTTGGTTCCCGCTGTTTGCCGGCGTCATCCTCCGCGCGCGGTCGATGTGAGTATTAGCATTCATATTTCCCCTCCGAATGGCTGCTTGTGCGAATGAACCGGACCTTGCGATTTCATTCCTTCGACGGTTTCCGCCGTCTATAGACACCTGGAACGTAAATGCTTTCCTTGCAACATAAATGGTCGTGTTTCCCGCTAGTGCGAGGCCTCGTAACTACAGGCGAGGTAGAGGTTCAGCAGGCCCGCCCCAAGCTGCTGGCCGATGGGCGTCGCCTGCTGCAGGGCCAGTTTGGCGGTGGAGAAATTGATGTGGGGTTTGATCTGCGTCAGAAGCGCCGCTCCGCCAGCTACCATGGGAGCGCTGAACGACGTTCCCCATCCAGCCGCATATTGGTCCTGCGGATAGGTGGTGATCACATCCTCGCCGGGAGCCGCCAGCGTCACCACCGGGCCGTAATTCGAAAAAGTGCTGCGCTGGTCGTAATCGTTGGTCGAACCCACTCCGATGACTTGGCTGTATCCGGCGGGGTATACCATGATGTCTTCGCCTTCGTTGCCCACCGAAGCCACCAGGATCAATCCCTGCGCACTCGCCGCCGTGATGGCCTTGGTCAACTCGAGTGACGGGCTGGGCATGCTGAAACTCATATTAATGACATTGACGCCGTGATCCATCGCGTAGTAGATGCCCGCCACGATGTTCGAAAGATTGGCGCTGCCATCGTTGGTGAAAGTCTTGATGGGCATCAGCTTCGCTCCCGGCGCCACCAGGTGAATGATGCCCGCCACCATGGTCCCATGGCCGTAATCGTCGCTGGGCGTGCTGTCCAGAATCGAGGTGGTGGACTGATCCAGAATCGAAGTGGTGGACTGGTCCAGGATCGAGGTGGTGGATTGGTCCAGCACGATGGTGGAATTGGAATCCAGAATCGAGGTGGTGGATTGATCCAGGATCGAAGTGGTGGATTGATTCAGCGTCGGCACCGCGAAGCCGCCGGGCGTGTTGGTGGTGAAATCCCAGCCCGAGATCAACGAGCCGGCCAGCGCCGGATGGGTGAAATCCGCGCCCGTGTCCAGAAACGCCACGATAGCGCCGTTACCCGTTGCGAATCTATGGGCTTGCGTGAGATTGATCAGTGAGCCCGCGACCTGGTTGGTATAGCCGGTCCACGGCGTGAGTTGCAGCGGGCTGCCGTAATTGCTCCATAGGTTCCAGAAGATCTGGTTCAGCAGACTCATTACGGTAGTCTGGTTAAATGGCTGCTGGCGCAGTCGCGAGGTGGAAGACGCCTCCGGAATCATTAGCAGCGCATTCACTTCGGCGTCGACTACCGTGGGCTCGGATTGCAGCCACTGTAAGACTTGAGCATCCGTGGCCGTTCCCGGCTCCTGCACAACCGATAAACCGCTGGCCGAACCGCTGAAAACACCGACTACGTTCAACCCGTGCCGGCTGGCGATAGCCGCGATGGTGTTTCCGTTTGTCCGGACCAGGTACTGATTGCCGGCAAAGGCCGGTAAGAGGCCAAGCATCAGCAGGATGCCGGTTCGCGCGAATTTGGGCCATTTGATCAACATATGAGCACCTTTTGAACTAATTCCGCTCGGACCCAGACTCCTTCCTGCGACTACCCAGCTTGAATCGATTCCCTCCGATTGGGTTGTCGGTTGTGAGCTTCTTGAGCGATACCTGAATGCGCTTGGCGCCTCCCTCCAGGTACACACAGAGCTGCAACCGAGCTTGTTGTTCGTATTCGATCTGGAACTCACCGAACCGATTGCTGACTGTCGAGGCAACTACATTTTTCCCTGACTTCAAAAACACCGGAACGTTGGTCATTTCCGACTCTGGTAGCGTTGCACTGGTGATCTGACCGATCACGGCCGCGCGCGACGTTTTCAATTCCGGCTCAATTCTAAGATCCAGCGAGCAATCGCCCGCTTTGTATAATCCCTGCCAGCCTACCTGCCAACTGGCTCGCAAACCCGCCGGAACCGGAGACAGAAAACTGTCGAAGATTAACTGGGCGGGAAGTAGAAACGACCGCTTGGCGGTCTTGGCGCGCGGCGGGAAAATCGCCTTTACCTGCCGCACCGCGGATTCGGGAACTTCGATCCGCATCATGGCCGCACCGGTCCGGGACACTTTTTCGCAAAACTCAGCCATTTCCCGGCATTCCCGGCAACCGCCGGCCAGATGCCTTTGCATGCGCTCCCGCTCTGCGGCGGGAACCACTCCTCTGGCGTAATCCACCCACTGCGTAATCCCGTAATCGTTCATAAACTTGCCCCAACGAATCCAATCCGGGTTTTAGCCTGACTACTAGCCAATTGCGTCATGTTCTATACAGAGGGGTGTACCCGAGTCTACTTTGATATAATCTCACGGCGTTTTTTTTCGAGTGACCAAAATGAGTACTACTAGTACGGATATAGGGTACTGGGGGATGGCAGGACAGCCCTCCCGGATTCTACTGCATCAATAATACTTGCCCAGCAGCACAAACGGGGCCCAATAAAAAGGATGGGGATATTCCCGGCGAATGGCCGCCATGGCGCTCTGCACGGCGGCGGCTTTGTTCCCGCGAGCTTTGAGGTCCTGGTAGAAAAGCTTCATGAAATCGGCGGTGCTCTGGTCGTTGACGTCCCATAAAGTGACCAGAATGCTCTGCGCCCCGGCGTAGAGCAGCCCGCGCTTCAGACCCAGAAGTTCGTCGCCCCCCACCACCACGTTCAGACCGGTGCCGCAGCCGCTCAGCGTCACCAGTTCCGAAGGCAGGCTGACCTGGTAAAGGTCGAAAAGGCTCAGGTGCGTGTTGCCCAGCCCGATGGACGAAAACATGGGGTTATCCCGCCGGAACCAGCCATGCGTGGCAATGTGAATGTAGCGGCAGTGGCCGCCTTTTTCGCGCAGCACCCGGTCGGTCGCCTCCGCGCCCAGGTAGACATCGGCATTGGTCAGCACCGAAGCCACGGCGCGCGTTTCCTGCAGAATCTGCGGCGCGGCGGGGTCCGGCACGCCTAGAATCAGGGCGCCTTCCGAGGCCGTCGCGTTCTTGGTGCAGCACAGGTAGTAGACGCTGGCGCTGGGCGTGTAGGAGATGGAATAGCGGTCGCCCAGGAACTCTTCGCCATCCAGCAGCGCATGGAAGGGCAGGTGATGCAGGAACTCGTGCGGGGCTACGATCAGGTGGGCCGCGCGCAGGTCCTTCTCGATGGGAGCGATCAGGTTTTCGTACAACGTGCGCAGGTGCGCGTTGGCGGCATCCAGCAGCAGGTGCTGAAAGGTGCGCATGTAGTCGGTGCCCAGCCGGAATTTGGAAAGCTGGAAGCGCAGCAGTTGCAGCACGCGCCGCACTTCCGGCGCCCATCCCACGGGTACGATCTTCAGGCTCTTGCGCGACACCAGGCAGGCGTAAAACGTGTCCTTCACGCGATAGTACTGCAACAGGATGGAATCGTCCCGCAACACGCTCCGGATCGACTCCAGATCGATGGGCTGGGCGTCTTCCAGGTTGGCGAACTCGGGATCTTCGGCGCGCAGGCTGGTCATGGTGGCAACCAGGCGTTGTTCGCAGTCGCGCGCCGCCCGCCGCAGCTTATCCAGGTGCGGCGCGCGCAGCGTCGCGGTCCCGCTTTCCAGGGATTGCAGGGCGCGCGTATACCAGGTCAGTTCTTCGCGCAGGGAGCCCACCTGGTCGATGAGCGCGCGATGCGTCTCGCGCGGATTGGGAGGCCGGTTGCCGCGCGAGGCGATCAGGTCGGCCAGGCTGCGCGACTTGGCCTGTTCGATGTAAGTGAAGGCCAGCTCCTGCTCGGCCGGGGAATTTCCCCGTTTCAGGCACAGCCGCACCAGCGATTCGTAGATCGCCAGCTTATCCTTGAGGAAGGCGATTTTGGTCTCTTCCGTTTTCAGATGGCTGCGCAGGTTCTCCAGGCGTCCGTGAGCGGTGCGGTAAGCTCCCAGCGCCGCGGCGCGGTCGCCGAGCGCTTCCTCGATGGTCCCCAGAACGAAATAGGCCTGGTAGGCCAGGGCGGGGGTTTCGGCATGCTCCAACCGCCGCAGAGCGTCCTGGCACACCTGGCGCGCTTCCTGGGGGCGCTTTCCGCCCAGGTGGATGCGGGCCAGCAACAGTTCGCAAAGAACCGCCTTACCGGTCAGGGGGGAAGCGGAAAAAAACGCCAGCGCCCGCTCGCACAGGGTGCGCGATTTCTCCAGCCGTCCTTCCTGATAGATCACCAGCGCCTGGTACAAATCGATCATGGCGGTCCATACGGCGTTGCCTTCGCGGACGAAGATCTGCCGCGCGCCGCGGAACAGGCCGATGGCCTGGGCGGAATCGCCATGGTGGCTCGATGCGATGGCCAGATTGGTAAGCGCCTTGGCGGCCTCGTACCCCATCCCGAGATGGCGGAACGCTTCCAGCGCGCGCCCGGCCAGGTACGCGCCTTCTTCGCTGAGGTTCAGCTCCAGGTACATCTCGGACTGGTCCAGGTCGCACAATCCCTGGTGGTAAACGTCGCCCAATTCCACGCAGTGCTCGCGCGTCAGCCGGTAGAGTTCGATGGCCTTGGTGTATTCGCCGCGCAGGTAATACAGGTAGGCCACGTTGTAATCCGCTTCGGCCACCAGCACCGGCATGTCGTTCTTCACGCAGAATTCGCGGGCCGCATGGTAAGTTTCCAGCGCCTGCCGGAAATCGTTCAGGCTGATCTGGCAGGTGGCCATGTTCTTGAGCGTGATGGCGACGTCTTGCGGGTCGCCAATCTCCGCGAATTCGGCGTAAGAGCGGCGATACAGCTCCAGAGCTTCCTCGAAGCGGTCCAGCCGGTAGAGGATATTCGCCATGTTGTGTTCCAGCCGCGCCAGGCGCAGCCGGTCGCCGTGCTCGGCGAAAATCTGCCGCGCCTGATCGGCCCACGCGAAAGCTTCGTCATAGCGGCCCAGGTAGATAAGGGTCTGCAGGCCGCCGCTCATGGTACGGCCGGCCAGCACTTCCAGGCCCTCCTGCCGGTAGATGGCCAAGGCTGCCTGGTAATGCTCCAGCGCCGGGGCGTGATTCCCCTTGAGGTAAAACATGTGCCCCACCGCGCGCAAGCCCATGGCGCGCGCCGCGGGGTCTTCGGTGCGGATCGAAATCCAATGCGCCGCTTCGGCCAGGCGGCCCGCCAGGTCCAGGTCCACGCGCGCCAGCCGCACCACCTCGTCGTAAAGCCGCGTGACGGTTGCGGGAACCCACAGATCGCGCGCCTCGGCCAACAGCTTCTGCCGGCGCCCTTTGTTGGGCTCGGCGGCCAGCTCTACCAGGAAGGATTCCAGGTTGACCGCAGCCATCAGAACCCCTTTTCCTCCAAAATGCTCTTCAGGCGCTTCAGACAGCGCCCGCGGATAAAACCGATGGAACCTATGGCCAGGTTCAGCTTCGCCGCCACCTCTTTATAGGGCAGCGGAGGCTGCTGGAAAAACAACAGCTCGATCATTTCCCGGCAGCGGTCCGGCAGTTCCTGGATAGCCTCCCGCAGCATCTGCTCGCGCTCCACGCCGGCCAGTATGTCGGGCGCCAGCCCGCTATCCATGGGGACTTCCCGCTCTTCGTCAAAATCTTCGGCGAGCTCGGCGCCGCGCTTCCAGTGATAGCATTTGTTGGCCGTGACCCGCACCAGCCAGCCTTGCAGCGCCTCCGCGTCGCGCAGCCGCGGAAGCTCGCTAAACAGATCCAGGCATACCGCCTGGAAAATATCGGCGGCGTCCTGCTGCGGCGCGCCGTAGCGCAGAGGGATCGAGTAGACCAGGTTCTTGTAGCGGTCCACCAGGACGTGCCATGCCTGTTCGTTGCCGCGCAGGCACTCTTCCACCAGGTGCGTATTGCTCCAATCCGCGGCAGGCGCTACAGTCATTTCCCGTTACCGCCGCCGTTCGTCCGCCAGTACAGCTCTTCGGCGTTCCACAGGGTGTAATGGTCCAGCACGGCGGGGCGAAAATTGCCCAGGTTGCTCCTCGCGCCCACCAGGATATCGGGCGCCACCAGGGGAATCACCGGCAGATTCTCCGCCAGCAGTTCCTGCACGCGATCGAACCAGCGCTTGCGCTCGGCGTAGCGCGGCGTAACCATCTGCCGGTTCATCAGCCGGTCCAACTCGGCCTCCCAGGGAGTGGCGGGGGTTTTCTGCGCCGGATGCCACAGGTGGTTGGGGCCGCTCGAAAGCCACACCCCCATGTCCGGCGTGGGGTCGGCATCGCCGCTGGCCAGCGAAAGCAGGCAGGCTTCGTAATCGTGCGTGCGCAGCACCCGGTCCAATAAACTGCGGAACTCCAGCGGCGCCACGTGCACGTCCATCCCCAGGGGCTTCAAGTCGTCCTGGATCAAAGTCGCCATCTGCACGCGGTCGGCATTCCCCGATGTAGTGACGATGGAAAACTCCACTGGTTTGCCATCGGGATCCAGCAGCCGCCCCCCCGTCGACCAGGAGAAGCGCTGGCTCTTCAACAGCTCGCGGGCGCGCTCTACCGAATGGACCGGCGGCGGAATGGCGGCGTCCACCCAGGCCTTATTCCCGGGAGGCACGGAAGTCGAGAGCGGTACGGCATGGCCCAGGTAAACCAGGCGGACGATGGCATCGCGGTCGATGGCCATGGACACCGCGCGGCGGAACGCGGTGCGCTGAAAAAACGGCTCCCGCGAAGTATCGTTCAGATTAAAGAACAGGAAGTTGTATTCCAGTCCCGGCCCTTCGTCCCACAGGCGATATCCGCGCTGCTTGGCGTTCCCCTCCAGCGCCGCGAAGTTCTTGGCGCCCACCCGGTTGAGGATGTCCGATTGGCCGGTCCGGAAGCGCATCACCTGCATGTCTTCGCTGCCCGCGAAATCGAATTCCAGGCGGTCCAGATAGGGCAGCCGCCGGCCGGCCGCGTCGGCTTTCCAGTAATAAGGATTGCGCTCCAGCACGATGCGCTGTCCCGCGACGTATTCGGAAAAGCGAAACGGACCCAATCCGGCGATTTGCGCGGACGGCGTCCGCACGCTCCACGCTTCCGCCAGCTTGCCCTCCCTGTAAGGCTGCTCGAGCAAATGGCGCGGCAGCATGGCGAACCCGTCGAACAGCCGCTCGGCCGCCGCGTACGGCTTCGGCAGATCGAAGCGCACGCGGTACGTGTCGAGTTTGACCACGCCCATGGGCCGGCCATCCACGATCAGCAGATCGCGCGAGGGCGAATTTAGTTTTTCATCCAGATACAGTTGAAACGAAAAAACTACGTCGTCCGCATCGAAAGGCTTGCCGTCGGAAAAGCGCACTCCCCGCCGCAGTTCAAGCGTGTAATGCAAGCCGTCCGGCGACACCGTCCACGATTTCGCCAGGGCAGGCTCGGTCTTCTGCGTCTCGCGGTTGATGTGGATCAGGTCCGCCATCATGCGATGCAGCACTTCGCGCGAGGCATTATCGCCGGAAAGTACCGGATTCAGCGTCTTCAATTCGCTGCGCGAGGCATACACCAAATTGCCACCCGAAACTCCGGTAATCCCCTGGACGGTAAGAGTATCGTCAGCGCCCCAAAGGCAACATATCAGCACCGTCCCAGCCACCGAAATGTTACTGTAACGCCGCAAAAACGGATTGCCTCGACGGTAGTTTAACTCATTGTGGCGACTTGGGATATGCGACGAGACACTGCCTTTTGGGAGTACCGTACCAGGAACACATAGCCCCCTTGGGCAACCTTGCCTTTACCGGCGTTTTTGCAAGAGGCCGTCGGCTATCCGTAAGTACACCAAAAGGAACGGGATTACCGCCAAACCGGGAGCCAGGAGCCAGGGATGGGAGACGATGGCATAGTACTGCCGGGCTTCGGCCAGCATATTGCCCCAACTCGGCACCGGTTCCCCGATTCCCAGTCCTAGAAACGAAAGTGTTACCTCCGCCATGACATATTGCGGCGCCAGAATGGTAGCCTGCGTGACCAGCACCGGCCAGGCGAGCGGCATGACGTGGCGCCGCAACAGGTAAAAGCTCGAGCCGCCGAATCCCCGTGCCGCCAACACGAACGGCTCCTCCCGCCCGCTCAAAGCGACGCCGCGCACCAGGCGCGCCGGCCGGGCCCAGCCAATCCCCCCGATGATCGCGATCAGCAGCAGGAAGGCTTCCCCCGTGCCAATGTGCAGCGGCAGAAAAGCGCGCACCCCCAGCAGCAGGTACAGCCACGGAACCGCCATGGTGAGTTCGCCCGAGCGCATCAGAATGCGGTCCGTCCAGCCGCCGAAGAAGCCCGCGCCGGCGCCCAAAACCAGGGCCAGGGAGAGCGAAACCACGGTCGCCAGCAGACCGGTGAACAGCGAAACCTGGCCGCCGTAGAGCAGGCGCGAAAATACGTCGCGGCCCAGGCCGTCCGAACCGCACAGAAACAACACCCCCGGCGGGTCCACGCCGAACAGGCGCCCGCGCACGAAAAACCGCACGGGATAGCGATGGCCGGCGTCGGCGAAAGGGCGCAGCCCCGCGAAGTGGATCCCGGTGGGCGGCGCGTAGGGAAAATCGCGGTGCTGTTCCGCATAGGGATAGGGCGCCAGCACGCCCGCCAGCAGAATCGCCGCGTGGAGGGCCACGAGCAACGCCACGGCCATTTTCACGGGCGCACCCCGTGGCGCACGGCATGCAGCGTGCCCTTCATGAGCGCACCCGGATGCGCGGATCGGCGCGGTACAGCAGTAGATCCGCCAGCAGGTTGCCGGCGATCAGAAAAACCGTGGAGAGCATCACCACGGCCAGCACAATGGCGAAATCCCGCGCCATGATGGCTTCCAGAAAAAGCGGACCCAGTCCCGGCCAGCCCATCACCACTTCCACCAGCAGGGAAGCGCTGAGCAGCGTGCCCACCGAGATGCCGAACAGCGAGATCAGCGGGTTCAACGCCGCGGGCAGGGCATGGCGGAAGAGCAGCCGCCGCTCGCCAATGCCGTTGGCCCGCGCGCTTAAGACGAACGGCGAATCCAGCGCTTCGGCCACGCTGGCGCGCACGTGCCGCGCCAGCACCGGGAACATTCCCAGCACCAGCACCGCGACCGGCAGCGCCATGTGCCAGGCGGCATCGCGCAGTTTGGCCGCGGCGCCCAGCGAAGAAAAATCGCGCGAGACCATGCCGCCCGCCGGAAAGCTGCCGGTTTCCACCGCCAGCGCCAGGAAGACGATGGCCAGCAGCAGGTCGGGCACGGCCAGCAGCAGGGCCAGGATGGCGCGCGATATCCCATCCAGCCAGGCGCCGCGCCGCGCCGCGCTCCACACACCCCATGGCACCGCCAGCAGCCAGGCGAGCAGGGTAGCCGTGCCGGTCAGCAGGAGGGTGGCGCCAATGCGTTCCCCAACGATGGGGCCGGCCGGCGCGCCATAGGCCAGGGAATATCCGAACTCGCCGCGCAGCGCGGACGCCGCCCATGCGCCGTAGCGCGCCAGGAAAGGCCGGTCCATTCCCGCGCGGGCGCGCAACCCGGCGATGGTTTGGTTCGAAACCGTGGGGTCCATCCGCAGCTCCGCAAAATAATCGCCCGGCGCCAGGGCGGCGAACAGGAAACAGAGCAGCGAAACCCCCGCCAGCAAAAACAGGCTGTGCAGAATCCGTCCGGCCAGAAATTTCATGATGGCAGCGCGAGCGCGGCGCTCGCCTCCCACAATTGGCGCGTCAGCGGATGCCGCTGCTCGGCGATCAGGCGCGCCGTGGATGCATGCTCGACAATCGCGCCGTCATCCATGACGGCGATCTCCTCGACCCACCCCGCCACCATGGCGATATCGTGCGAGACCACCAGGCAGCCGAGGCCGGTGGTTCGCCGCGCTTCGTCGATCCAGCCAATCACCTGGGCGCGCACGCCCGCGTCCAGTCCCGAGAGCGACTCATCCAGGATCATCAGTTTGGGTTGGATCACCAGGGCGCGCGCGATGGCCAGGCGCTGCCGCTCGCCGCCGCTGAACTGGAGCGCGCGTTTTCCCGCCGCCGCGCGCGCCAGGCCGGCCCGCTCCATGGCTTCGCGCGCGCGCTCGCGCCGCGCCTGGCGCGTGCCCCGGCGCTGAATCGCCAGCGGCTCGGCGACAATCTCTTCCGCCGTGAAGCGCGGATTCAAGGCGGCGGCGGGCTGCTGCAAAATGAGCTGGATGGCTGGATGGATGCGCCCGCCCAAGCTTTGCCCCTCGAAGAGAATCTGGCCCGTGTCCGGCTTTTCAAAGCCCGCCAGGCAGCGCGCCAGCGTGGATTTGCCGCAACCGGACGGTCCCACCAATGCGAGCGCCGCGCCGCGCGCGAGTTCGAAGGAGACGTCGCGCAGCACGCCGCGGCGGCCGAAGCTCTTGCCGAGACCGCGCACCTCGAGCAGCGGTTCACGCGCCATGTGTCCATCCGGCCGCGGCGGGAGCCCCCTGGCGGAAGACTTCGCGCGGCGCGCCCCGCTCCACGATGCGCCCCGCCCGCATCACCAAAACGGAATCCGCGATGCGCGCCAGCACCCCGGGACTGTGGCTGATGGTGAGAAACGAAACCCCCAGCCGCTCTTTCAAATCCACGAAGAGCGCCGCCAGCTCCACCACCCGGATCACGTCCAGGGCGGTGAACGGCTCGTCGGCGATGACCAGCGCGGGCCGCGCCGCCAGCGCCAGCGCCAGCAGCACGCGCTGCCGCTCGCCGCCGCTCAACTGGTGCGGATAGGCCTTCAACAGGCGGGCGGAAACCGGCAGCCGCACCAGCTCGAGGGCAGTTTCGACGTCTCCGCCGCCGTGCGCGCGCATCACTTCCGCCACCTGGTCGCGCACCCGCAGCACGGGATTCAATGCCAGCAGCGGATCTTGAAAAACGAAGGAAACGCCGCCGTGGACCCGCACGCTCCCGCGCACCCGATAGCGGTGCGGCGGCAAGAGGCCCATCAACGCCAGCGCCAGGGTGGTCTTGCCGCAGCCCGAGTCGCCAAACAGCCCCACAATTTCGCTTGCCCCGATCGTCATCGACACCCCGGCGATTACCGGCCGCAAACCGCCGTTTTCGGCGAGATCCACCGCCAGATCTTCGACCTGCAACAGCGCGGGGTCCGATGGCACTTGCCCATTGTATCCGGTGGGGCGGGATGTTATCCTGCGCGCGGCCCAGAGGGTACCCCGTCTACCGGCGCACTGCGGCAGGCGGGTTAACAACCCGCCGCAGGTTGGCAACCTGCCCTACTGCTTTCCGGCGGCGGCAGTGGCCCCCAGGAGCCGCTGGGCTTTGTCGTATTGCGGATCGCCGGCGGGAATGGCCGGCAGGGTGGCGCGCTCGAAGCGCCAGCGCCACCAAAGCGCCCACGCGCACGATGGTTCCGGGTCTCCCAGCGAGGGAATCAGGCCGCTCACTACCTGCGGGCGGTTGGGCATCTCCGGATTCATGCCCATGGCCCGCCGCATTGGCCCGCGCCAGCGGCCCTTCGCCGGGTTCGGCGAGGATCGCGAGAAGCAGCCACTCGTTCATGCGCGCCAGCCAAGTCGGGCGCAAAAAAAACAGACGCATCCCCATGGAGGAGATGCGTCTGTCCGTTTTCTGCCCGGCAAGCTTCAGCTTGCGCCGCCGCTAACTTAGAAGTGGACGCGCAGGCCGAACTCCATGTTGCGCGGCTGGTTGATCTGGCCGCCGTTCAGAGGGTTCGAAGTTCCCAGCACGCCGAAATCCGCCGGGTCGCTGATATCCAGGTACGGATCGCCCAGGCGGACATGGTTCAGAAGGTTGGTGAACTGGAACATGAGGGTCGCCCCCACGCGCCCTTCCTTCCACACGCCGATGTCCTTGGAGACGCTGGCGTCCAGGTTCCAGGTCGGTAGCCCGCGGATATTGCCGCTGGAACCGCAATTGGTGTCGAAGCCCAGCACGCAGTTGCGGAAGTCGTTGTAGGCGCCGACCGGGTTGGAATACATATTCAGGTTCTGGCCGCCATTGTCGGCGTTGCCGTTGACACCCACGCCATTGGGATTAGCCGAGGCGCTTTCGCTCACCGTAAAGTTGTAGTGAGCGGAGTTGCCGTAGGTGAAGGGCCCGTTCAGTACGGCATAATCCAGCGTGCTGCCGGTGGAGCAGTTGGCTTCGCCAAACGATTCGCACCCTTCGTTGTCATTATTCACCGACAGCGGCGCGCCGCTGTGCGCGGTGAACAGAGGAGCGAACGTCCAGCCGCCCAGGATATGCCCCAACACGCCCTTTTGCGTAAGGTAGAACGGCGGATGGTAAACCATGGTCAAGCTGTAGATGAACTTATAGTCGAAGTACTGCGGACCGTACATGGAATGGATGTTCCAGGGATCCAGCACGGTGTATTCGCTGGTGGCTTGTACCTGGTTGCCGGTGCCCAGGGCGCGGCCCCAGGTGAAGTTCGAGCGCAGGGTGACGCCTTTCCAGTCGTGCGTGGTCAGCGAAACGTAGCCGGCGTTGTAGTTGCCGAAACCGGCGCTGTCATCGGCGTACACCGCGGAAACCTGGGCGGTGCCTCCGGGTAGGGGTGAGCTGGGCATGGTGCGGCCCAGGGTCCAGGAGGAGGTGCTGTCCATGGCCGCCCACAAGTCGTAGACCTGCGTATTGGCGATCAGGCCGTTCATGGTCGAGTTCCTGGCGATGGCGGCGGTGCAGCTTCCGAAGCCTTTGCAGAAGGCGGAATTCGCTCCGCCCAGCGCGGCTTCGAAGAAGGGCTGCGGCGCCGGCACGCCGCCGGCCTGGACTGCCCAGTAGGTATTGGCGTAGGCTTGGGCGAAGGTCTGACCGCCCAGCGTAGTCATGTAGGGGACCGCATCGATGTCCTCTTCCTGCCATTCGTGGCGGATGATGCGCCCGATATACCCGACTTCCAGAATCGCCTTTTGGTGGAACAGTTCCCGCTGGATACTGACCTGGAAGTTGTCCGTTTGGCTGGGCCGGAAGTTCGGATCCAGCACCGAGCCGGAGCCGGCCGAGGCATTCGTGCCCTGGCCCGGAATGTACGGCTCCGTCAGGGTTTGCGAAACCGCAGGCAGCGGGGCGTTCATGCCATCCGTTCCAATGCGGAAAGCGTTGGTCGGATCCACGCCGCCATTGCCCAGGCACTGGCCGGCTTTGCTGGCGCCGATGCACGAGATGGGCTGGCCCAAACCCGTGCCGAGCAAGGGAATCAGCACCAGGTCCACGCCGTTCAAGCGGCCGAAGATACGGCCGTAACCGGCGCGCAGCACGGTCTTGCCGTCACCGAACAACGAGCCCAGGATCCCGCCGCTGAAATGCGGGTTCCAGGCCGCCGAAACGCGCGGGCTGAGTCCGCCATAGAACGGATTGTACGGATACTTCTTGCTGGCGCCGGTAACGTTCGCGATGTTGGTGTAGGCCAGGACAGGGTTGTAAACGGAACCCTGCAAAGCCGCCGATTCGCGCTGCGCAAAGTAGTCCGCGAAGTTGATCGGCTTTCCGCTGGTATCGGTCAACTCGATCTGCTTGCCGTTGAGTTCGTACGGTGGCATTTCCAACTGGTAGCCCAAGCCATAAGTCAGGGTGAAGGTGGGCTTCATGCGCCAGGTATCGGTGAAGTACAGGTTGTACGACGGGATGATGCTCTGGTCGAACATCGGCGTTCCCGGCGGGTTCAGAGTCAATTGCGAGCCGCTGCGCGTGTATAGGGTCTGCGGCTGCGTCACGATGCCCAGGACCTCTTCATAGAGCCTTTCGTAAGTCGCATCCTGCGAAGCCGGCACGGCCGTTGGAATGTAGCTCGAGGGGAAATTGATCCCCGGCGCAAAACCGGAACTTTGTCCGATCTGGTCCACCGGTTGATTCATGATGCCGCCGCCATTATCGGTGCGCAGGTGGTAATCGAAATTGCGCTGATACTGGCCGCCCAAGCTGATCAGGTGGTTGCCTTTGATTTTGGTGACGTCGTCGCGGATGGCTTTGTCCTGGCCGTCCCAGAAACGCTGGCGGACGTTCTGCGTATTGACGTTGTACGGAATCAGGGCGCTGGTGGTCTCGCCGCCGATCTCGAGGGCCGCGTTCAGGCCGGGAAGCTGCGGCTGTGCGCCCGAGGTCGCCCATTGCCAGAAATTGCGCAGGTAGCTGAAGTGAAAATCGTTAGTGGTGCTGGGGTTGATGTTGGTGCTCAATCCGGATGCCCAGTAGCTGGGAATCTGCGGCCGCGGCGCGCGTGCGGCTGGTACCCCCAGCGTGTCTCCCGGCAATGCGCCGCCGATGTCCACCTGGTTGGTGGTGGTTTCCAGGAAACGGTAGTAGCGGTAGCTGGTCATGAAACGCCACTTGTCGTTGAAATCGTGATCGATGCGCGCCACTTCGTTGTTGGATTTGGTGGGCGTGGCAACCACTCCCTGGTAACCCTGCGTGTTATATTTGTCGCCGCCCGAGGCCACATTCGGCGAGGGCATGTACTTGTTCCAAATCTGCGATACCAGCGAATTCAAGCCGATGCCTCGCGGATCGCACGCCCCCGCCGGGCAAGTCGCGCTGGGATAAGATACGCCGTTCACCGTGACCGGCCCGGGATTCAGATTGTAAGCCACGTGCGCGCTGCCTTCCGTAATCTGAATGACGCCCGCCTTGAGTAGCGCCGTGGGCACTGTCCTTTCGATGATGGCCGATTGCGGGAAGCGGAAGCCTTCATAATTGACGAAGAAATACCATTTGCCTCCCAGGAAGTTCTTGGGAATCAACTGGCCGCCCAGCGCCGCGCCGAAGCGGTTGTTGTGCGTGATGGGCAGGGGGGTGTAGCCGAGATTGCCCGAGGGAGTATGGTTGGCGTCCCAATTGTTGGCCGCCCCCACGTCGCTGGCGTAGTAATATTCGTAGGCCGCGCCGTGGAATGCGTTGCTGCCGCGCTTGGTCACCATTTGCACCTGGCTGCCCGAGGAGCCGTTGAAATCCGCCGTCTGGCCGCTGGTGTTGATCTTGAATTCCTCGACGCTTTCGATGGGAGTAGGCATCGTACCGGTGGGCGCGCCGTTGGACGCGTAGCTGGGCGTGTACACGTTCATGCTGCCGTCCATATCGTTGGAGTTGTTGCCTCCATCGAGCTGGAAGGTGTTCTGGTCGTACATCGCTCCGGCTACCGCGCCTTCCGGTGAAACGCCCGGCTGGAAGATGGCCAGCGTGGCCGCTTCCCGGCCCAGGTTGGGAAGGTAGATCATGGAATCGCTGTTGACGGTCGAGCCCACGGTCGAACTGGCGGTTTGCAATTCCGCGCCCGCCACGGACGTGACTTCCACCGTGGTGGTGGTCGCGCCCACGGCCAGTTGCGCGTTGATGGTAAGCACTTGGCCCACTTTTACGTCCTGGGTGTTTACCTGATAGGCCTCGAAACCCGCCTTGGTGAAATTCAGGTTGTAAGCGCCGGGCGCGACGTTCAGAAAAATATAGCGTCCGGTATCGTTGGTGGTGGTAGTCAACGTCTGTTTCGTAGTGGGGTCGACCAGTTTGACGGTGGTCCCCGCGATGACGGCATTCTGCGCGTCGACGACTTGACCGGAAACGGTCCCGGTTGCGGTGGATTGTGACCAGGCAGGTGCGACGCCAAAGCCCAGGACAACGGCCAGGCAAACCACCACCAGCCCGAAGAAATGGTGCGAAACTCGATTGCCGCGGCGACTCTTCAACATGTATCCCCCTTCATCAACCTGCAAAAAAGACAATAAACTCGCATTACGTGGCGAAACTGACAAATTGGGTCGATTCTAGGCGGGATAGGGCTTGTTTGTCAAGAGTTTTGTGCGGCTTGCAAGGTTTAGCGGGTTGGCGGCAAGTGCTTTCGCCTACCAACTGCGACGAAACTGTTGGCAGGCGATACCGCGCAGTATCATGTGAACGTGCCGCGCCAGAAGACTGTAAAGGAAAATAAAGCGCCGCCGCCCCGGCAGCCGGCGGGCGCCGATTGGGGGATCTCGCTGGCTCTGCTCCTGGCGACGCTCGCGATCTACGCACAGACCGCGCGCTTCGATTTCGTCAACTTTGACGATCCCGACTACGTTACGCGCAATGCCCACGTGCGCGCGGGATGGACTGCCGAAGCCCTTCGCTGGGCCTTCACCTCGCGGGAAGCGGCCAATTGGTTTCCCCTGACCCGCCTTTCCCACCTGCTGGACGCGCAGATCTTCGGACTGGCCAGCGGCCCGCACCATCTCATGAACGCCGCGCTGCACGCCCTGGCGGCCATCCTGCTATTCGCTTTTCTGAAACGCGCCACCGGCTCCCGCTGGGCCAGCGCGTTCACGGCGGCGGTGTTCGCGCTGCATCCCCTGCACGTGGAATCGGTGGCCTGGGTGGCCGAAAGGAAGGACGTGCTGGGCGGCGTTTTCTGGTTTTTGGCTCTGTGGAGCTATGCCAAATGGGCGGGCGGAGACGGCCGCAAGTGGTATGGGGTGTCGCTCGCGGCCTTCTGCTGCGGCTGGATGGCCAAGCCCATGATTGTGACGCTGCCCGCCGTGCTGCTGCTGCTGGACGCCTGGCCGCTGGGCCGGCTGCGTCCCTGGGCGGCGCGGCTGCAAGAGAAAATCCCGTTTTTCGCGATCTCGGCGGTAGGCGCGGCCGTGACCTACGCGGCGCAGCGCTCAAGCGGCGCGGTGCAGCCTCTGGCTGCGTTTCCATTGGCCCTGCGCGTGAAAAACGCCCTGCTCTCGTACGTTCTGTATCTTGCGAAGACCGTCTGGCCATCGAAACTGGCCGTTTTTTATCCCTATCCGCGCGCGATTCCAGCTTGGGAAGCGGCCGCGGCGGCCCTGGTTTTGGCGGGCGTGTCCATTTGGACGGCGCGGAACTTTGCCCGGCGGCCCTATCTGGCGGTGGGCTGGTGGTGGTTCCTGGTGACCCTCCTTCCCGTGATCGGCCTGGTGCAGGCCGGCGCGCAGGCTCGCGCCGACCGTTACACGTACGTCCCCATGGTTGGCTTGTGCATCATGGCGGCTTGGGGCGCGCACGATGCGCTGCGGGCGCGGCCGCGCTGGAGGCTGCCGGCCGGGGTTCTGGCCGGCGCGGCCCTGGTGGCATGCGCCGCGGCGGCCTGGACGCAGACCGCGTATTGGGAAAACAGCGGAACGCTCTTCCGCCACGCCCTGGCGGTAACGCACGAAAATTACCTGGCCGAGCACAATCTGGGCGTTTACCTGCTGGAACAGCCCGGCAGCTTGCCGGACGCCGTCGCTCACCTGCAACGCGCGGTGCAACTGAACCCCGCTTCCGCCCGCGCCCACAGCGACCTGGGCAATGCCCTTTCGCGAATTCCGGACCGCGTGGAGGAGGCCATCGCCCAATACCGCGCCGCTATCCGGCTGGAACCCGATGCTCCTATTCCGCACAACAACCTCGCCAATACGCTGGCGCAGGTTGGACAGACGCCGGAAGCCATCGCCGAATACCGGACGGCGCTCCGCCTGAATCCGGATTATGCCGAGGCGCGCGCCAACCTGGCCGCCGTGGAAGGCAGTTCCGATTCCGCCGAACGCCACTATAACCTGGGGGTCACGCTCTCCGGCGAAGGACACGCCGCCCAGGCGGTGACCGAATTCGAAGCCGCGCTGCGCCTCAATCCGGATTATGCCGATGCCGAAAACAATTTGGGAGTGGCGCTTACCGGGATACCGGGACAGAGCCGCGAAGCGATCGCCCACTTTCGCGCGGCGCTGCGTTTGCGGCCCGGTTATGCCGATGCCCACTACAACCTGGGAATCGCGCTGGCCGACACGCCCGGCGGGATGCCCGAGGCGCTGCAACATTTCGAAGCGGCCCTGAAGCTGCGGCCCGATCCGGAACTGCGCGCGTTAGTGGAAAAACTGCGGCGCGAGCGTTAGTTCCCGTCCCCTCCGGAACGGGCGTCCATGGCACGGGCGGCGGAAGAGTGTTACAGTTGGGCCTTAAAATATCGTTCCAGGGTGGGGCAGGCGGGCCCAGAGGGCTCCCCGCCTGCCGGCTCCCAGGGAGCGCCGCCCGGCCGGTAAGCTTTCATGACCACACGATTCGGTATGCGCGCGGCGGCGCTGGTGTGCGCGGGAACGGCTGCCAGCCTGTTCCTTTTATCGCAGCCAAAATCCCTTTCTTCCTACGATTCCCAGGTGAAACCCCTGCTTGCGCGCATGACGCTCGAAGAAAAAATCGGGCAGATGACGCAGCCCGAGCAAAGCGGGCTGAAAGATCCGGCGGACATCGAGAATTATTTTGTCGGCTCGCTGTTGAGCGGCGGCGATTCCGACCCCGCCGCGGGAAATAGTCTCCAGGCCTGGACCGATCTTTACGACCGCCTGCAATCCCACACCCAAAAGACGCGCCTGCGCATTCCTTTGCTGTATGGCATAGACGCGGTGCACGGCCATAACAACGTGCTGGGAGCCGTGATTTTTCCGCACAATATCGGCCTCGGCTGCTCGCGCGATGCCGCGTTGGTGAAAAAAGTGGAGCGCGTTACCGCCGAGGAAGTGCGCGCCAGCGGCATCCAGTGGGTCTTCGCGCCCTGCGTCACGGTGCCGCAGGACCAGCGTTGGGGCCGCACCTACGAAGGTTTTTCCGAAGATCCGCAGGTGGTTCGCGAGCTGGCGGGACCGGCCGTGCGCGGATTCCAGGGCGCCAGCCTGGCCGGCCCGCTGAGCGTGCTGGCCTGCGCCAAGCATTTCGTGGGCGATGGCGGCACGGCCTTCGGTTCCGCGCAGAAAGGCGGCGGCCTCGACCAGGGCGATACGCGCGTGGACGAAGCCACCCTGCGCCGTATCCATTTGCCCGGCTACTACAGCGCCATCGCCGCCGGCGTGGGCAGCATCATGCCGTCCTACAGCAGTTGGAACGGCGTGAAGTGCTCGGCCAGCAAGTATCTGCTCACCAGCCTGTTGAAGCGCGAGATGGGCTTCGAAGGCTTCCTGATTTCCGATTACAACGCCATCGACCAGATCACTGCGGATTATAAGGAAGCCATCGCGATTTCCATCAACGCCGGCATGGATATGGCGATGGTGCCCACCCGCTACCGCGAATATTACGCCGACTTGAAGGCGCTGGTGCAGGAAGGCAAGGTGCCCATGGCGCGCATTGACGATGCCGTGACGCGCATTTTGCGGGTGAAGGCGGCGATGGGCCTGCTGGATGGGAAACGCTCGCCGCTGGCCGATCGCAGCCTGCAAAAGACCTTCGGCTCGCCCGAACACCGCGCGGTGGCCCGCCAGGCCGTGCGTGAATCGCTGGTGCTGCTGAAGAACGAAAACCGCGTGCTGCCGCTGGCCAAAACCGCCGCGCGCATCCACGTGGCCGGCCGCAGCGCCGACAATATCGGCAACCAATGCGGCGGCTGGACCATCGACTGGCAGGGCCGCACCGGCGATGTCACCACCGGCGGCACCACCATCCTGGCAGCCATCGAAAAAGCGGTCTCGCCGAAAACCCAAGTGACGTATTCCCTGGATGGAGCCGGCGCTGCCGGAGCCGGCGTGGGCATCGCCGTGATCGGCGAAACCCCGTATGCCGAGGGGCGCGGCGACCGCGCCAACCTGGCGGTTTCGCCGCAGGACGCCGCCACCGTAGCCAGGCTGAAATCGGCCGGCATCCCGGTGGTGGTGGTCCTGATTTCCGGCCGCCCGCTGATTGTGACCGATATCCTGCCCGAAATCGACGCGCTGGTCGCCGCGTGGCTCCCCGGAACCGAAGGCCAAGGCGTAGCCGACGTCCTCTTCGGCGATTACAAGCCCACCGGCAAGCTCTCCTTCACCTGGGCGCGCTCCATGGATCAATACCCGATCAATATGAATACGCCGGGTGCGGATCCGCTGTTCCCCTTTGGATATGGGCTGACCTGGTAGCGCAAGCTTCTTTTTGACAGTGGGGCGTCTGATTGTATCTCGCGAAGCCGCCGCCGCATTTTGCAGGCGCTGCCCGCGGTTGGCCGGCGAAAGCTCCTGCCCCACGTTACGCATACTTCCCCGCCAAATCCGGCTACCCGGTGCATCCCGAACTCCAGGGCGACCCCATGCGCCGCACCGTCGAGCTGAGCCGCGAAGCCGGACTGCGCAAGGTCGCCTACGTGCCGCTGAACCATCCCTTCATGGAAGCGACTTCCAAGGACCCGCGCTTCGCCGACTGGTCGCGCAAAGATCCCGCCGGCACGCGCGCAAGGGCGAATTGAGACAGCCCTCGGTGATCCAGGCGCTGGTGCGGGAAGTTCTCACCGGCTACCCGTTCGACGTGATGTATTTGTCGACGCGGCACGTTGAGAACATGCGCCACAGTCGAGGCAAAGGCGATCGCTCCTGGACGCTGACCGCCGTTGACCTGGAGATTGAGACTAAACCCTTGCGCGCCCGAGCGCGATCAGCGCGATCAGCGCCCCCAGCACCGGCCAATCCCCCATCCAGCGGTAGGGCGTGGCGCGTCCGGCCACCGGCAGTTGCACTATGTCCGCCAGAGCGCGCCCGGCGGGCAGCGCCTGCAAAATGCGGCCGCGGCTATCCAACGCGCAGGAAATGCCGCTGTTGGCCGCGCGCAACATGGGCAGCCCCGTGGCAATCGCCGTGAGTTGCGCCCGCCGCAGGTGCTGCAGCGCTTCCGGGGTGCCGGCGAAATTCTCCGTATTGACCAGCGCCAACAACACCGTCGCGCCGCCATTGGCAAACTGGCGCGCCAGGTCCGGCAGCGTATCTTCCAGGCAGATCAGTTCCGCCACGTCGATATCGGGAAGCAGATGGAACACCGTGGCGTCCACTCCCGGCGAGAAGCGCACCCAGCCGCGCGGCTCGTAGGGAAGCAGGCGCGGGCTATATTCCACGAACGGGATCAGGCGCATTTTGCGGTATGTGGACACGCGCCCATCGGTGGTGATTAAAGTGGCCGCGTTATAAAACCGTCCCGCTTCGAAATCGCCCGCTCCCAGCAACACGGGAACGCCGCTGCGCCGCACCGCGCCAGTTGCGGATTGCGCCAGGCCGGCATCATAGCGCAGGTTTCCCACCACCGCCCACTCCGGCAGCACGATCAGGTCCGGCCGCCGGCGCGCCACCGCATCGATCAGCCCGTCCATTTTCTGCAGCAGCGGAACGCGATTAGCCGGGGTCCATACCCGTCTCTGCGAGATCATCGGCTGCACCAGGCCGGCGCGCAAAACCGTTTCCGCTTGCGGCGATGTCCACAATTGCAGGCAGCCAAAGAAAAGGGCCGACCCGGCAGCGCCAGCGGCAACCGCAATCCCGCGCCAGCGCCCCCGGCGCGCAAGCATGAACCAAGCCAGCCCCGCGTTGACGAGCACCACCAGAAACGTGGTCGCCTCCGGCCCGCCCAGCGCCGCCACCTGCGCCATCGCCGGACAATCCGCCAGCGGCAGCCCCAGCAGGTTCCAGTTGATGTGGAAGGGGGCGATTCTCGCCAGAATCTCCGCCGCCATCCAGGCCGGCGCCAGCACCAGCAGGCGGCCGGGAAGGGTGCGCGCCAGGATGGCCGCTGCGGCCGGAATCGGCATGAAGATCCACGAGTACCCAATCGCCATGGGAAGCAGCCACGCCATTTCGGGGCCGGTGAAGCGCAGCCAGAACAGCGCCAGCGCCAGATAGACGGAGTAGAAGAAAACGAGCCGCAGCCAAACCGCGGCAAATCCGCAGCGAGCCATCGCGAGCAGTAAGGGAACCAGCCCGACCCAGGCGAGCGGCGCGGCCCAGCGATAGTCCTGTGCCGCGGCCATCAGACCAGCGCTGGCAAGCGAAAGGAGCAGCGCGTAGAGCGTTTTCACTGGAATGCCCGAGCTAAGCGCGGGCGCGGCGGAAACGCACGAAAGCCAACCCGCCGCCAAGCAGGACCACCGCCATCAACGGCAGAGTGCCCGGTTCCGGCGACGCCGTAAAGTTCACGTTAAACGAAATGTCGGTGAAGATATCAAAGAACGACATAGCGGCGGAATCCACGGGACCGGAGTCCAACGTTACGGTCCCGGAGGGGCTAACGCTGGTAGAGTCGCCCGTGAGATCGATGGGGGTTCCGTTGACCGTCAGGCTGGCATCCGTGTAGCTTTCCGACGAAGGGGCGTTGTTGGCAAACACCACCGAGTCGCTAATAGAAAAAACAAATTCCGGCTCTAGGGGCTGATAGGTGTCGCCAACCTGGGAACCATTGTACGTCCAATAGAACGAGTCGATCCCAATCGCCGTGTCGCCGGCGCTCTCCGGGTATGCCTGGGCCGTGAGCGTGTCGGAAGCCCCGGCAAGTAGCGATGCGCCCGAAAAATCGAAGGTGGGCGCACTGCTGCTGGAAGGAGATCCGAAGGTAGTGGACTCAACCGACAAGCTCGATGTGGGCCCGGTCAGGGTCACCGCCAGACCGTTGACCGTCTGGCCGGTCTCGTTGGGTATCGTGAAAGTGCTGGTTGAGATACCTGTGCCTGCCGAGGCCGTTCCGGCGAGTAGGATGAGCGGAAGCGCGCTGATTCGGTAAAATCGCATCCTTATATCCATTTTCCTAGTATATCGTTACTCTCACGGATCGCGAGATACAATCAGACGTCCGCACCCCCCGCTCCGGCCGGCCCAGGCGCAGCCTACGAGTGGATTCGCAGCACCCGCACCCTCATCGCCGAAGGCTACAATCCGCCCTTCTACCCTTCGCTCAGCCCGAAAAGGCCGTACGGATCGCGCGCGAGCTGAATGCCGGCTACCCGGTGCATCCCGAACTCCAGGGCGACCCCATGCGCCGCACCGTCGAGCTGAGCCGCGAAGCCGGACTGCGCAACGTCGCCTACGTGCCGCTGAACCATCCCTTCATGGAAGCGACTTCCAAGGACCCGCGCTTCGCCGATTGGTCGCGCAAAGAAGGAATAGTCCTGCACCGCGGCCATCAGACCAGCGCCGGCAGCCGAAAGAAGCAGCGCGTAGAGCAGTTTCAGTCGATTGGCGCGAGCTATGCGCGGGTGCGGCGGAAGCGCACGAAACCCAACAGGCCGCCAAGCAGGACCACCACCGTCAACGGCAGAGTGCCCGGCTCCGGCGACTGCGTAAAGCTCGCATCAAGGGTAAGCTCGGTAAAGATATCAAAGAACGACATAGCGGCGGAATCCAGCGCAGTACCGGAGTTTAACGTCACAGTGCCGCCGGCGCCAACAGTCCCGGAGACATCGCTGCCGAGATCGACCGGCGCTCCGTTGACCGTCAGGCTGGCACTCGTGTAGTCTTCGGACGAAGTGGTGTTGTTGGCAAGCTCCACCGAGTAGGTATCGGGGTAGACCGTGTTGAATTCGGGCTCAAGAGGCTGATAGGTGTCGCCAACCTGGGAACCATCGTACGTCCAGTAGAACGAACTGATCCCAACTGCTGTGTTGTAGTCGCCGCTCGGGTATGCCTGGGCAGTGAGGGTGTCGGAAGCCCCATTGAGCAGCGATAGCGATGGATCCGAAAAGTCGAAGATGTCCCCAGTGCTGCTGGAAGGGGATCCAAAAGTAACGGAATTAACGGAACTCGAGCTGGGTGTGGGCCCGGACAAGGTCACGTCAAAACCGTTCACCGTCTGGCCTGTGTTGTTGACAAGCGTGAAGGTGCTGGTAGAAATGCCCGTGCGTGCCGAGGCCGTCCCGGCAAGTAGGAAGAGCAGAAGGAGCGAGCCACAGTAGAATCGCATCTTAAACTCCCTTCTGGCAGTATACTCAATACTCTCCCGGCTCGCAAGCTACAATGGGGCGTTCGGGGCGTTCGCACCGGAAAGTACCATGACGAGACGCAACCTTATTAAATCCGCCGGCTTTCTCCTGGCCGGCTCGCAATTACCCGGCGCTCCGGCCGGCCCAGGCGCAGCCTACGAGTGGATTCGCAGCACCCGCACCCTCATCGCCGAAGGCTACAATCCGCCCTTCTACCCTTCGCTCGATTACCAGCCCGAAAAGGCCGTACGGATCGCGCGCGAGCTGAATGCCGATTCCCTGCGCTACCCCGCGGCATCCTATTACGCATACTTCCCCGCCAAATCCGGCTACCCGGTGCATCCCGAACTCCAGGGCGACCCCATGCGCCGCACCGTCGAGCTGTGCCGCGAAGCCGGACTGCGCAACGTCGCCTACGTGCCGCTGAACCATCCCTTCATGGAAGTGACTTCCAAGGACCCGCGCTTCGCCGATTGGTCGCGCAAAGATCCCGCCGGCAAACCTTATAAGACCGAGCACTACGGCTTCAACGAATATTACGAGGGCTGTCTCAATTCGCCCTTGCGCGTGGTGATCCAGGCGCTGGTGCGGGAAGTGCTCACCGGCTACCCGTTCGACGTGATGTATTTCGACGGCCCCTACCAGGGCATGCAGAACGCCAGGCTCTACTGCCACTGCCGTTACTGCGAAGCCGCCTACCGCGCGAAGTTCGGCAAGCCGGTTCCCAACCAGGAAGAAAAAATCAGCCGCGAGGACGAAGTCCAATACACCGATTGGATGGCCAACGACGTGGTGATCGCGTTTCTGCGCGGCATCCGCGAAACCATCCGGCGCACGCGCGACGTACCGGTGCTGTTCAACGACACCTCGCTGTTGAGCCGCCGCGAGTGGCGCAACCATGCCATCCCGGTGGTGGACGGCTTCATGTTCGAAGCCGCCGAAACACCCGAAGAGAAGCTGTTCAATATGCAGCTCGGGCAATCCACCGGCAAGGTGATCTGGACGTACGTGGGCAGCCACACCGAATATAACCGGGAGCACCTCAAGGACGACCGCGTGCGCGGCTGGTTCAGCTACCCGGTGGAAAGCCAGGAACTGCTGCTGGACGGCGCCACCGCGCTGGCCGCCGGCGTGGGGCTGGTGTATTGGGGATTGTCGCGCTTCTTCTATCAGCCCGACGGACCGCTGGCGTACGAGAGCGGCCGCTACGTGAAGGAGATCTTCGACTTTCAGCAGAAGCACGACGAACTTTTGCGCAGCCTGCGCAGCCGCCCGCAAGCCGGCATTCTGGTGAGCACCCAGACCATCGACTGGTACGCCGGCAAGCACTACAACAGCAAAGGCTACCCCAACTATTTCCACGGCGCTTACCAGGCGATGAAGGCCAACAGCTACGAATCCGAGCCGTTTCTGGATTGGCAAATGACGCCGCAGGTTCTGGCGCGCTATGGCATGCTTTTCCTGCCCAATGCCGCCTGCCTGAGCGATGCGCAGTGCGCCATGATCGCCGATTACGTGCGCCGCGGCGGCTTGCTGGTGGCTACGCATCTGACCTCGGTCGCCGACGAGCACGGCAAAGTGCGCCGGGATTTCGGGCTGGCCGATCTTTTCGGCGCGTCTTTCCTGGATCCCGAGCCGGTCGAAATTCCCGATTTGTACCTGAAGCTTCCCTCCGGCGAGGAGATCCCGCAGGATCCGCAAGTCGTGCGCTTCAAGACCAACGGCCAGGCGCTCGCCGAAACCATCGACCGCGGCCGCCGCAAAAGTCTGGGGCCGGCGATTGTGCGGAGCGCGGCGGGCAAAGGCGCCGTCCTTTATATAGGCTCCGGCCTGGAGGCGGTTTACGAAGAGACGCGCATGCCACGGCTGCGCACGTTTTGGGACAGCCTGCTTTCGCCCTGGCTGGCCGCGCGGCGTTCCTACCAGGTGGAATACCGCGCCGGCCTGATGCCGCACTTCATGGCATCCGAAAACGTGCTGCTGCTGCACCTGCTGGCCGATACGGGAGACAAAACCAAGCACCTGCGCATTCGCGAAGAATATCTGCCGGTGACGGATGTGAAGGTGAAGATCGCGGTGCCCGCCGGCCGCAAGGTGCGCTCGGTGTCCCTGCTGCGCGCGGGGCAGGCGGGCGCCCCAACTGCCGCCAACAACGGTTTTCTCGAGCTCACCGTCCCGCGCGTTCTCGTTCACGAAGCCGTGAGGGTAGATTTGGCGTGAAGCCTTCGCCGCGCCGCTGGCTGATGATCTCGCTGGTCTTCTGGGCCACCATGATCAACTACCTCGACCGGCAAACTCTCTCCGTGGCCGCGCCCGTTCTGCGCGATCAGTTCCACATGAGCAACGTGGAATATTCGCGCATTCTGTTTGCCTTCATGCTGGCATACACCATTATGAACGGCGCCTCCGGCCCCATCATCGACCGCCTGGGAACGCGCCTGGGCTACGCCGCCTGCATGGCATGGTGGTCGGCCGCCGCGCTGTTGCATGGCCTGGCGCGCGGCCCGCTCAGCCTGGGAGTGTGCCGCTTTCTGCTGGGGATCGGCGAAGCCGGCAACTGGCCCGCGGGCGTCAAAGTGGTGAGCGAATGGTTCCCCGAAAAAGAGCGCGCCCTGGCCTCCGGCCTCTTCAATAGCGGCTCTAGCGTGGGAGCGATTCTGGCGCCGCCCATCGTGGCCTTCGTGCTGCTGCGCCTGGGATGGCAAGCCGCCTTCATGATGGTGGGCGCCGCCGGATTTCTCTGGCTGGCCGCGTGGTGGCCGGTGTATCGAACCCCGCAAGCCGCCGTCGCGGCCGAGGCCAAAGGCGTGCCCGCCGCGCCGCTCATGCCGATTGCGAAACTGGTGCGCACGCGCTTCGTCGCCACCTTCACCTTTTCGAAAATCTTCATGGACCCGGTGTGGTACTTCTACATTTTCTGGTTTCCCGAATACCTCAAGCGCGTGCGCCACTTCGATATGGCGGCCATCGGCATGTACGCCTGGATCCCCTTCCTGGTGGCCGGCCTGGGCAACCTCTTCGGCGGCATGGTCTCGGGATTCCTCCTGCAGCGCGGCGCCGGCATCACGGTGGCGCGCAAATTATCCGTGACTCTGTTCGCGCTGCTCATGACCTCCGCCATCCCCGCCGCGCTGACGCGCAGCGCGTCGCTTTCCATCGCCTTCGTTTCGCTGGCCATGATGGGCTACACCGGCGCGCTGGCCAACATGCTGGCCATGCCCGCCGACGCCCTTCCCGCCAGCCGCGCCGGCTCCGCCTACGGGATCGCCAGCATGGGCTCGGGCTTCGGCGGCATGGTCTTCGCCCTGATCACCGGTTGGACCGTGGACCATTACTCGTATACGCCGGTCTTCTTCGGCTTCGGCATTCTGCCGCTGATCTGCGCGGCGATTCTGTGGACCATGATGGGGGAGTTGAGAAGGGTGGAGTAAGTTGCGCGCCAGCAGTTTTCCGGTAGGGCGCGCTACGGCCGGAGCGCACGGACCCGCTGCGCAGTTTGTCCGCGAGGGGCCCCATGGCGGGCACTGCCACGCGCCGGCAAACCAGCCAGGTGGAAAGCGATAGACGGTTGCAGGGGCGTTTTATGGGGAGTGATCGGTGCAGCTTAGCCTAACTTTCGCACTTCGGGGGCATCCCTTCGGCTAACCTCTTCAGATTCAGTGATGGCACTTAAAAGGTCTTCACCACAGGGGAGGGCTGATCCGCGGCTTCGGGCGAGGGTATTAA
>Ga0181521_10001401_pt1 | contig 29944 bp, 19 predicted proteins | sample PEATcosm2014_Bin_32_FD_119764 | JGI IMG/M metagenome (GOLD analysis project Ga0181521, IMG submission 119764) | Peatland microbial communities from MTU Mesocosm Facility, Houghton, MI, USA - PEATcosm2014_Bin02_60_metaG | ecosystem: Environmental > Terrestrial > Soil > Wetlands > Peat | place...
CTACTTTGCTGCGCAGCCCACTCCCAGGGCGGCGTTGAGCTCGATCTGGACGTCGACAACATTGATCACACCGTTCCCGTTCAGATGGTTGACGGCCGGACTGGCGCCGAGCGCTTCGTTGATGGCGAGTTGCACATCCGCTATGCTTACTGTGCCGGATGGAGCGTTGTTGAGGTCGCACACACCGAGCACCGGAGTGTTGAAGGTTAACGTGAAGGCCGGGTCATTTGAATTATTCGCGATGAGCCCAATACAGTATTGACCTGGCGCCAGGTTGGAAATGGCAATCGTGCCGGTGAAGTTGTCACTGCTGTTTAGCGTTGTCCCGTTGCCCATGCCGCAGCCAGGAACCGTGCCCTCCGAGAACATGTAAGAAGCTCCGACGTTGGCGCCGGTGATTGAGGCGGACGCGTTGAATGCGCCGCCAGCCCATTGGAATATGTAGTAGTCTTGCGTCCCTCCCCCGATGGTTCCAGTGACCTCCGCTATCGGAGCTACGGCTAACAGAAATGTGGGCGTCGAGTTTGGGCCGCCCGGGAAGTTGGTAATGGTGGCGGATAGAGCCGTCGCCGTGCCTGTAACGATGTTGTCCGGGTAGCAGGACTCCATTCCCGCGATAGGACTGCAGGCGTACGAAGGCCCCACTGGGCCGGTTTCCTGCGTATCCGTGCCGGGGTAGTACAGCAGGACTGACTCGGAGAACGGTGGTGTAGATGTTTGTTCCCCGAAGTCGGCTCCGATGTACCCGGCGGAAGTCACGATCTTCGCGTACGAGCCCGTATCGCTGGAGGAAATCACTCCAAACGGCGTGGTGAATGACCAAGCACCCACAATCGCTTGCGCTGTGACATCGAGGCTATAGGTGCCTGTGAGGGGGCCGCTTGCAAAACTGCTACAGGTCGGCGCGTAACAGGTAACCGTTCCGGCAAACCCGAGGGTCAAGATCGTGTCCGATTTCGAAAATACGCTGAATGCCTGAGTGACCGGAGTCGCCGCCGCATAGGTTGCGTTCCCTGCCTGACTTGCGGTGATCGAGCAGGTGCCGACGGAGACCAGTGTCAAAGTCGTGCCTGAGACCATGCACACTCCAGATGTGGTCGAAGTGAAACTCACCGTCAGGCCGGAGCTGGCCGTCGCGCTGAGGGCAGGAGGCGACGAGCCAATGGTCTGGTTGCTGAGTGGCGCGAATGTGATCGTCTGGGAAGGCAAAGCACCTACCTGGATGACGATGCTGTTGCTGGTGGAACCGAGGGTCCTGGTGTCGCCACCGTAGGTAGCCGTGAGCGAGCGGCTGCCGACTCCTAAACTTGACGTGCTGAATGTATAAGGACTGCCGTCCTGGCTCGCCGTGCCGAGAACGGTGGTGCCGTCCAGGAATGTCGCCGTACCTGTAGGGGTGCTGAATGCAGTAACCGCGTCGGATACGGTGAGGGTCACCGAGACGGACTGACCCTGCGTGATGGTGAGCGGCGATGTGGTGCTCAACGTCGAACTCGTGGAGGCCTTCCCACCCAGCAGAACCATTTCGCCGCTAGGGAATGCCGTGGCAAGGTCGAGAAGACCATCCGCGTTGAAGTCAGCCACCACCACGGACAAAGGCCCAGCCCCGACGAAGAACGGGCCGCCCCGTGTGGGTGCGAACCCGCCCGATCCGTTCCCCAGGAGCACCGTCACGTAGGCAGGTTCACTTACCGTGACAAGGTCGGGAATGCCGTCTCCGTTGAAGTCCCCCACGGCCACGGAATTAGGACCAGATCCCACCGAAAACGGGCTGCCCGAGGCTGGCGTGAAGCTACCCAAGCCGTTCCCCAACAGCACCGTTACGTTCTCGTCCTCATTATTTCCTATTGCAAGATCCTGACTACCGTCTCCGTTGAAGTCCCCCACGGCCACGGAATTAGGACCAGATCCCACCGAAAACGGGCTGCCCGAGGCTGGCGTGAAGCTACCCAAGCCGTTCCCCAGCAGCACCGTAACGTTGCCGTCATCAAAATTTGCTACAGCAAGATCCTGATTACCGTCTCCGTTGAAGTCCCCCACGGCCACGGAATTAGGACCCGTCCCCACCGAAAACGGGCTGCCTGGGGCCGGCGTGAACCCACCCGAGCCGTTCCCTAGCAGCACTGTAACGTTGTTGTCACCGGAGTTTGCCGTGGCAAGATCGAGAATACCATCACCGTTGAAGTCGCCAACCGCCACGGATCTCGGATTTGTTCCCGCCGAAAACGGGCTGCCCGGGGCCGGCGTGAACCCACCCGAACCGTTGCCCAGAAGTACTGTTACGTTGTCGCCATTGGAGTTTGCTGTGGCAAGGTCGAGAACACCATCCCCGTTGAAGTCGCCAACCGCCACGGACCAGGGCCACGTTCCCACCGCAAACGGATTGCCCGGCGCCGCCGTGAATCCGCCCGAGCCGTTCCCCAAGAGCACCGTTACATTGTTGCCACCGTAATTTGCCATAGCAAGGTCGGGAATGCCGTCCCCGTTGAAGTCGCCGACCGCCGCGGAAACAAACACTGATCCAACCGCGATGAAACTGCCCGCGGCAGCCGTCAGCGTACCCGACGGCTTCGCCAAGCTTACAGTAAAGCTCCGTGAAACCGGTGTGGCCGCGCCGTAGCTGGCGTTACCGCCCTGACTGGCCGTGATCGAGCATGTTCCAGCGCTCAGAAGCATGACGAGGTCGTCCGAATTCTTGCAAACCGCAGGCGTGGTCGAGACGAAGCTCACCGGCAGCAGCGAACTGGCCTGCGCGGCAATCGGGAACGGCGAGACCCCGAGGACCTGATTGGGGATCGCGTCGAATGCAATCGTCTGCGAGGTGCTGCCCGCGGGAACCCCAATCACGTCGAAGGCTGGCAACTCCCCGTAGGTTGCAGTGGTATAGGTGGGCGGGTGATAGAACAGCCCTCCTGCACCTGGGTTGGAATCGCTGAGAAAGTCGGCGGTGGTAGAATCGAGGGGCGCAACCGCAAGGAAGTAAGTTGCCCCCGCCGAGAGGGTAACCCCGTTAATGCCATTGATGGTCGAAATGCTTTCGCTGGGTCCATAAGCTGGCAGGTTTGTCAGGGTCCAAGAACCCAGTTTGGCGCCCGGCACTCCGGCGCTGACCGTCCAGATGCTGACGACGGCACCGTTGTCACCGCTTATGTTGCTGACGGCCAAATCGATCTGCGTCACCGCATAATTGCCGGGGGACGTGAATTCGGACGCCATGAGAGGGACCAAGGTGCCAGAGATCGTCCAACCGTCATCCCAGGTGATAGCGTATCCTGACCCAAAGTTGTTGTATATGATGGCCGACACCGTGAACGTCTCGGTCACCGGAGTCGCCGCCGCGAAGTCCGAATTGCCCGCCTGGCTGGCGGTGATCGAACAGGTGCCGACGGAGACCAGCGTCACAGTGGAACCCGATACCGTGCAGATCGGCGTCGTTGTCGAAGCGAAGCTTACCGGCAGACCGGAAGTCGTCTTCGCACTCACCGCGAATGGCGCGGTCCCGAGTGTCTGGTTCGAAAGAGCGCTGAAGTTGATGGTCTGGCTTGCCATGACTGCCGCCGTGGATTGCGTAGCGGAGGCAGCCAGATAATTGCTGTCTGCGGCCCAGTTTGCCGTCAGGTTGCACGTGCCCGTGCTGGCGGTCATCGTGACGGTGTTCCCGGCAATCGTGCAGGCGCCGGCCGCTGTGATTACGGCAACCGTGCTGGCGTTGGTGGTGGCGGAAACGGCGAATGTGGATTGGTAAGCGGCGCTAGCCGGGGCCCCGGTGAAGCTCACCGTCGGCGCGGCTAATCCCAGATTGATCAAAAACGCATGTGTCTGGCCATTGAAGCTTCCATAGCCAACGATCTGTCCAGAATCGTTGATCGCCTTAGCGGAGGTAAGCTGCCAGCCGGAGTTGGCGGGTAGCAGCGAATTGAGATCCTTCATGATTCCGCCCGAGTAAAAGAACGCGTCGGACGCGCCGTTGGAGCTCGCCGTAGACGAATAGCCCACGATCTGTCCGGCACCGTTGATGCCAAGAGCTTGGCTATTGAGGCCGCCGAGTGTACCGAGATTGGTCATGACGCCACCCGAGTACAGAAACGCGTTGGAGTTCATGGCCGGTCCAACATATACAAAGCCAACTACCTGTCCGCTGGCGTTGATCGCTAGCGCCGAGCCTCCTGAGCCGCCCAGCGTTCCGAGATCGGTGATGGCGCCCCCTGAATACAAAAACGGGTCTTGTTCGGAGTTCCCAGTCAGCTCGGAGTCCCCAACGACCTGTCCGGCATTGTTGATTGCGCTTGGGTTGCTGGAGATGCCACCGAACGTGGGGAGATAAGTCGGCGTCGTGCCGCCGGAGTACAAGAACCCGACGGCCGCACCTGTTTCTGCGCTGAAGCCGTTGCCCACGATCTCTCCAGCGTCATTAATCCCAGATGCCAAGCTGTCCGAAGTGGTGAGACCGGCGGGTGTGGAGAGATCGGTCATCACGCCACCCGAGTATAGGAAGGCGTGGGAAAGCCCGCCAGGGACGTTGGCGTTGCCCACGATCTGTCCGCCGGCGTTGATGCCAAAAGCTTGGCTGGTCGTTCCGCCGAGCGTGCCGAGATCGGTCATGACTCCGCCTGAGTACAAAAACGCGTGTTGTGCCGCATTCCCTGTTGTGTAGGATGCGCCCACAACCTGCCCGGCATTGTTGATGGCGTTGGCATAACCATAAGTTCCACCCAATGTGCCAAGATCTGTAATAAAGTTCTGGCCCGATTGGGTGACTTGGAAGCTCTGGTTGACCGGCGCGGCGGCCGCGTAGTTTGCGTTGCCGGCTTGCGTAGCCTGGATTGTGCAAGTGCCGACGGAAACCAGCGTCACCGTCGTGCCCGATACCGTGCACGCTCCAGGTGTGGTCGAGGCGAAGCCTACGGTCAACCCGGAGCTCGCCATCGCGCTCAGCGCAGGAGGCGGCGAGCCGAGGGTCTGATTATTCAGCGGCGCAAACGCGATCGTCTGTGATGCCTTATTGACCGTAAAACTCCGGGCTACCGTCGCCGCGGCTGCGTAAGTGGCGTTGCCCGCCTGGCTCGCGATGATGGAGCAAGTGCCCGCGGCGGCGATCGTGACCGTACTGCCTGCGACGGTGCAGACGCCGGATGTAGTCGAAGCAAAACTCACTGTGAGGCCGGAACTGGCCGTAGCGATGATGGCGAAAGGCGAGGCACCATAGGTAATGGCGCCCGGTGCTGCAAACGTGATAGTCTGCGACGTGTTGCCCACCGCGAGACCGAGCAGTACTGTCACGTTGTTACTACCGTAGTTTGCCGTGGCCAAGTCCTCGATGCCGTCTCCGTTGAAGTCCCCAGCCACAACGGCGATAGGTGCACTTCCCACGGCGTAAGGGCTGCCCGTGGCTGCTGTGAACCCACCCGATCCGTTCCCCAGAAGCACCGTTACGTTACTGCCGCGCTGATTTACGTAGCCGAAATTTGCCGCGGCAAGGTCCTGAATGCCATCGCCGTTGAAGTCCCCCACCACCAGGGAATCAGGACCGTATCCCAGCACGAACGGGCTCCCTGCGGCCGGAGTGAAGCCGCCCAAACCGTTCCCCAAAAGCACCGTTACGTAGCTGCCGTAATCCGCCACCGCAAGGTCCTGAATGCCATCGCCGTTGAAGTCCCCTACCACCACGGAAACGGAATCTGCTCCCGCTGCGAATGGGCTTCCCGGGGCCGGTGTGAACCCGCCCGAGCCGTTCGCCAGCAGCACGGTAACTGTGCCGTCATTCTGATTCGCAGTGGCAAGATCCTGAATCCCATCGCCGTTGAAATCCCCTACCGCTATGGACAGAGGTTCGCTCCCCACTGCGAAAGGGCTACCCAGCGACGGGGTGAACCCGCCCGAGCCGTTCCCCAGCAGTACGGTTACATTGTTACCGATCCCGTTCCCCCCATTGCCATTTGCCACGGCAAGGTCCTGGATGCCATCTGCGTTGAAGTCTCCCACCGCCATGGCAACAGGCCCTGTTCCCGCCGCAAACGGGCTAGCGTTGGCCGCTATGAACCCGCCCGAGCCGTTCCCCAGCAGCACCGTTACGTTGGCGCTACCGAGATTGGCCACGGCAAGGTCCTGAATACCATCGCCGTTGAAGTCCCCGACCACCACCGAGACAGGTCCGCTCCCCACTGCGAAAGGGCTGCCCGGAGCCGCTGTGAACCCGCCCGAGCCGTTCCCCAACAGCACCGTTACGCTGCTGCTGGACTCATTTGCTATGGCAAGGTCCGGAATGCCATCCCCATTGAAGTCCCCCACCGCAGCGGAATAAGGCACTGACCCCACCGCAAATGGGCTGCCCGGAGCCGCTGTGAACGAGCCCGATGGCTTCGCCAGGCTCACGGTAAAGTTGTGCGCCACCGTAGGGGCGGCATCATAGCTGGCATTGCCGCCCTGGCTGGCCGTTATCGAGCACGTTCCCGCGCTCAGAAGCATGACGAGATCGTCCGAGTTCTTGCAAACCGTGGGCGTGCTCGAGCCGAAGCTCACCGGCAGCAGGGAACTGGCCTGCGCGGCAATCGGGAATGGCGAGATTCCCAGGATCTGATTGGGAATCGCGTCGAACGCAATGGTCTGCGAGGCTACGGCCAGGGTCGTCCCTTGAACCTCAAACGCCCCCGCGGTTGCAGTGGCAGCCGTGCTCCAGCCAGAGCCGCTGTTGAATGTATGGAGCCCGTTCACGCCGGTCGTGGTCGGGTCCCACCACCCCCATGTATTAGCGTCGGGCAGTACGGCCACCCAGTAGGTCGTGCCCACTACCAGAGGAATGGTGCCATTACCCAACAGCACCTGCATGGTACAACAACTGTTACTACCCGGCAGGCCGGTATCGTTCCACGATTCCAAAACATTGCCCGGCAATCCGTTTGCATCGCTCATCAGGTCGACCGTCATTGAGCCGTTGCCTGTAACCAAGCCTATAGCAATGTCCAACTCCGTGAAATCGGCGTTGACTGCGGGCGTGAAGGCAAAAGCATGCTCCAGGAGCCCGGCGCCCGGCCACCCGCCCGTGGCGGAATTGACTAGGTAGAAGGAGTTAGTGGCGTATAGGCTGTTACCACTTCCGAGGTTGTCATAGAGGATGGCCGGCTCGCCGGCGCCGGCGGCGCTGACCGTGAAGGACCGAGTCACCGGAGTTGCCGCCGCGTAGTTAGCGTTCCCGGCCTGGCTGGCGGTAATCGAGCACGTTCCCACGGCAAGGATGGTCACGGTGCTCCCCGACACGGTGCATACTGGTGGAGTCGTGGAAGCGAAGCTGACTGCCAACTGCGAGTTGACTGTAGCACTGATCGTGAACGGGGAGGCGCCATAAGCCACGTTGCTCAGCGCTCCGAATGTAATCGTCTGCGATTGCCTGACAGTGAGAATCTGCGTGACGGTCGCCGCGGCCGCAAAGGTGGCGTTACCCTCCTGGCTCGCCACGATCGAGCAGAGGCCTGGCGCCACAATCGTGATCGTGCTGCCGGCGGTTGTACAGACGGCGGACGTGGTAGAAGCAAAGCTCACCGTGAGGCCGGAACTGGAGCTGGCGCTAATCTGGAACGGCGAGGCGCCGTAGGTGACGGCGCTCAGCGGCGCGAACGTAATCGTCTGAGATGTGTTGCCGACCACCAGGCCCAGCCAAACCGTTACGCTGTTGCTTCCGGAATTCGCTGTGGCAAAGTCCAAAATGCCATCACCGTTGAAGTCCCCCACCGCCAAGGCTAGGGGTTGCAGCCCGACGGCAAACGGGCCGTACGTGGCCGCCGTGAACCCGCCCGAGCCGTTCCCCAGCAGCAACGTGACGTTATTGCTATGCTGGTTGGCAGTGACAAGGTCCTGAATACCATCGCCATTGAAGTCGCCCACTGCGATTGAGTCAGGGTCCGATCCCACGGCAAACGGGCTGCCCGGGGCCGGGGTGAACCCGCCCGAGCCGTTCCCCAGAAGCACCGTTACGTCATTGCCTACGGGATCGACGGTGGCGAGGTCCTGAATGCCATCCCCGTTGAAATCCCCCACGGTTAAGGGGCCAGGGATGGTTCCCGCCGGAAACGGGCTGTTCGGAGCTGCCGTAAACCCACCGGAGCCTTTCCCTAAGAGCACTGTTATTTGGCTGGAGTTGACGAAGCCACTCACCGCGAGATCCTGGATGCCATCCCCATTGAAGTCCCCTACCGCCAGGTTCGCAATATTCGCCCCGATCGCGACCGGGCTGCCCGAGGCCGCTGCGAATCCGCCCGAGCCATTCCCCAGTAGCACCGTGATGTTGGAGCTTCCAGCGTTCGCTACCGCAAGATCCTGAATGCCATCCCCGTTGAAATCCCCAACTCCTACAGAAATAGGCACATGTCCCACCGCGACCGGGCTGCCCGGGGCCGGCGTAAACCCTCCAGTGCCGTTCCCCAGCAGCACCGTTACGTTATTGAGGTCCGAGTTTGAAATGGCAAGGTCCTGAATGCCATCCCCGTTGAAGTCCCCTGCTACCACAGAATAGATTTCTTCTGCTCCTACTGTTCCCACTGCGAACGGGCTGCCTGGGCCCGACACGAATCCACCCGAGCCGTTCCCAAGCAGCACCGTGAGGGTGCCGCCGTTCAGATTTACGACCGCAAGGTCCGGAATGCCATCTCCGTTGAAGTCGCCTACCACCGCAGCACCAGGATTGGTGCCCACCGCGACCGGGCTGCCCGCGGCCGCCGTCAGGCTTCCCGACGGCTTCGTCAGGCTCACGGTGAAGCTATGTGTTACCGGGTTGGCTGCGGCGTACGTGGCGTTACCGTTCTGGCTGGCCGTGATCGAGCAGGTTCCCGCGCCCAAAAGCATGACAAGGTCGTCCGAGTTTTTGCACACTAAAGGCGTAGTTGCAGCAAAGCTGACCGGCAGTAATGAACTGGCTTGCGCCGCGATCACAAACGGCGAGATTCCGAAAATCTGGTTGGGGATCGAGTCGAAGGTAATGGTTTGAGGCTCCCCAAGGGCGGTGGCAATCGCTATCGTCCCGGACAAGGACACGAACTGGAAGGTCCCCACATCGTTGTTAATAATAATCCCTTCCCCATTCGTTTCGTTGACATTGAGGCACCCCTCAGTACTAAAGCACAAGTTAGTGCCGGCAGTGGTATAAAAATTTAGTAAGCTAGTCCCGCCGAGGCTGAAATTGTACAACAACTGGGTCGCCGTAGCCGAGAAGTTGCCGTGTGAAAAGAGGTCAACGATCGCGACCTTGGAATTCGCGCCACTCAAAGGCCCAAGGAGATCAAATGAAGCGCCGCCGCTCGCCAATGACAGGTTCCAAGTGAGAAGGTCACTCTGGGCGAGAGGCCCGATCGTGCCATCAGTCGTGATAGTGCCGGTGGCGCTGGCAGTGCCAATTGTTAGGTTGACATTGTAAGTGATGGAAGCCGCCCTGCAAAGAGGCGCGCCGCCAAGTACTAATAACAGGAAGGCGAAACCTCGTGTACTGGCACGGGATATCCAGGCAGCGCACATGGCTGTGTGGTTCCTTTCAGCGTGGAGTGGGACGAGGGCCCGCGTCCCAAAACGAGTCTCAATACTAACACAATCACTCGGAATACTCGGAATGGCTGCCTCGGGAACGGCGGAAGGAGCTTGCCCTTTGTTCCCGACGGGTAGCGACGGCTGGAGACAATCCAGCGGACAACTACGTTCTGGTTCCGAAGTGACGTGGGATCTACCCTGGTGTAGCATGCATTTTCCGATAAGGGCTGCGAAGCGGCCTTCATGTAAACTGCACCGGGCCGGTCCAATGATCCACTCCGTTTACGTCATCCGCAGAACCAGGCACGTAATGTCGTCGTGCTGCCGCGTGAGCCCCACGAACTTATCCACCGAGGCGATGAGACTCTTGACGGCTTCCGAAGCGCTGGCTGTCTGTAGCGATGGCAGGAGTTGCATCATCCGTTCTTCGCCGTACTCGTTCGCCTTGTCGTTCTCGGCTTCCACCAGTCCGTCGGTGAAAATCAGCAGCAGATCGCCGCTGGCGAGCGTAGTCGTGCCGGATTGATAGGGCCGGGCTTGATTAATCCCCAGCGGCAGCCCGCCCGCTTCCAATCGCTCGATCGCGCCGCCGGCATGGCGCAATACAGGCCAGTTATGGCCCGCGTTGACATACGTCAAAACGCCGTTGCCAGGCTCCAGTTCTGCCAGGAACGCGGTGGTGAAGCGCCGTCCCTGAAGGCTTTGTTCGCACGCGTAGCGATTCACCCGAGCCACCAGTTCGGGCAGTTCACAGTCCACCGCGGCGAGAGTGCGGAGACTGGCCTGCATCGTCGCCGTCAGCAGTGCGGCGGGAATGCTCTTTCCCGCTACGTCGGCCACCACCAACAGCAGCCGCCCATTGGGGCGCAGGAAGGCGTCGTAGTAGTCGCCCGCCACGGTGTTCGCTGGCCGGTTGGCGAAGGCGATATCCACACCGGGAAAGCTCGGCGCTTTGGACGGCATGAGCCAGCTTTGGATCTCGCGGGCGATTTCGAGATCGCGTTTCATTGTGACCCGGTCCGACAATTCCAGCGCCAGTAACATCAGCAGCAGCACGCCGCCCCAAAAGTTGACACCCCTGGTATCGATCTCGTTGCCGCCCAAAACGAATCGCAAAGCCGGAAATACCAGCAGCACCAGCGCCATCAGGAGCAGCACGCGGCGTCCCGGCGAGAGCTTGGTCATCATGGCCCAAAACAGGCCGCGCGCGATTCGCCGGAAGCGCCGCCAGTGGGATTCCCGCTCTAACCGCGGGCTGTCCACTTCCTTGTAGTAGAACTGGTAGCCGGAGCGCGCATCGGCGCGAAACTGCGCCCAAAGGTCCTGAATGGCGATGCCTTCGCTGATTCTCTGCCAAAACGCTTCGAGCTTACGGATCATTCCCCAAAGCATATATCTCGCGGCCGGAGGCAATGCCCCCTTTACCGGATCATGGCCTGCCGCAGCTTCTCCAACTGCTTGCGCGCGATGTCCGCCCACTGCCCGGCACTATCCAGCTTGAGATACGCCTTCCAGTGATGCACCGCCTTCAAGGCATCGCCCATGCGCTCGCATAGCAGCGCCAGGTTGAAGTGCGCGTCGGCATAATTCGTATTCAATGCTAACGCCTGGCGATAATGCTCCAGCGCTTCGCCCACGCGTCCTTGCTCGTCGAAGAGGTTGCCCAGATTGAACTGCGCCAGCGCATATTCGGGGTCCGCCTTGATGGCCTCCGCATAATACCTTTCCGCTTCGGCGAACTTCCGCTGGCGATAATAAATCGTCCCCAGGTTCACCAGCGCGCCCGCCGCCGAGGGATTGAGCTCCAGCACTTTCCGGTACGCATCGATGGCATCCTCAATCGGCGCGCCCGTCTCTTCCAGATCCAACCCCTTCTGAAACCACACTTCCGATTCGCGCATGCGGTTTGCGCTGCTTTTCTGGTCCGGAAATGCGCGCACGCCCGCTAAGCTGGACGCCTCGAAATCGAGCAGAATCTGACCGCTGATGGCCTCCATCTTCTGCCCCGCCACGTGGACGTTGATCTTGCGGCCGTCGGAAACGATGCGCAGCTCCGATAGCGGCTCCTTGATCCAACTCAGCTTGTTGCGCAAAGATTGCACCGCCTGGCCGATCCGTTTCACCGGTATCCGTTGCTCGCGCAGCTTGACGATGGTCTGCAGCGCGATCAGGTCCGAAAAAGTGTACGTCTCCGCGGCGGCGATGAGATTTCGCTGCTCCCACGTTCGAAGCTGCCGTTCGGTGACGCCGAAATGGCGGCGGATATCCGCCCGAGAGTATTCCTCTTGAGGCGATTTCTGCAGCACGGCATTATTTTACCAGGGTCCCGACATTCGGCCGGCAACTTTCGCGCGTGCGGGTGCGACACAGAGGTGGAGAGGCGCGAAAGGGTCAAAGAAAGCCGCTGGATGCTTGCGCACTGTCTTCAGGCCGCCCGGTCAGCCACACCGGACGAGGCGGGAACCGGTCAGGGGCCGCTTCCTGCCTCAGAACCGTCGTTTGTGCCACCCGTCAGATGCGAGTCGACTTTCCGATTACCTGTTTTATCGGCGTCGATCTGCGTTCATCGGCGGCCCATCTCGGATTTTGATTTGCGGGCTGGGCCGGAAGAAGAGCAGATCTGGCCGCCGATGAACGCAGGTCAACGCCGATGGACAATCCGTCGGCTTAAGCCGCATTGCGGAATCGCCCCCTTTTACGTACACCCCCCGCGCGCTCTCCAGGCTCCCCGGCCCCTGGAAGCTATCATGAAGTCAATGCCCCGCTACGCAGCCATCGACATTGGCAGCAACTCCATCCGCATGGAAGCCGCCGAGGTCGTTCCCGGCGAGCCGCCCCGCGTCCTGGCCTCGGAACGCGAAGTCACTCGCCTGGGCGAGAGTGTTTTCCGCACCGGCGCGCTCAGCGAAGATGCCGTGCGCTCCACCTGCGCCGTCCTCGCGCGCATGGCCGCGCTCTATCGCAAGCTCGCGGTGGTCGGCGTCCGCGCCGTCGCCACCAGCGCCATCCGCGACACCCGCAATCCCCACGAATTCCTGGCGCGCGCCTCCGATGCCGCCGGCACGCCCATCGAAATTATCTCCGGCCGCGAAGAGGCCCGCCTCATCTACCTCGGCGTCGAGAGCACCTGGCCCCAGAATGGCAGGCGCACCCTGGTCATCGATATCGGCGGCGGCAGCGCCGAAATCATCGGCGCCGAAGACGGCCTGCTCAAAGATTCGTTTTCCAAGCCCCTCGGCGCCGTTCGCCTGCGCGAGATTTTCCTCAAAGACGACCCCCCCACCGAGCTCCAACTCCACCAGATGCACGAATACATCCAGGCCAAGCTTGATACTCCCGTGCGCCGCCTGGGCCACGCCGGTTGGGACCGCGCCATCGCCACCTCCGCCACCGCGGCCGCCGTCGCCCATGCCGTCGCGCGCATTCCCGGCTCGCGCCGCGACGAAATCGACCGCCTGCGCACGCCCGCGCCCGAGGTGAACAAACTCTATCGCCGCCTCATCGGCTTGAACCTCGCCGGCCGCCGCCGTATCACCGGCATCGGACCGCGGCGCGCCGAAATCATCGTGCCCGGAATCGCCGTGCTGCTCGATTTCCTGCGCGAGTTTCAGCTTCCCTCGGTCTTCTATTGCCGCGCCGGCGTTCGCGACGGCCTCATTGCCGATCTCGCCAATCGCAACGTGGGCGCCGAACTTTCCCGCCTCAGCCGCGACCAGCGCCGCGAAGTGGAAGAGTTGGGCCGGCGCTATGGCGTGTCCCGCGACCATGCCCGCAAAGTCGCCAACATCGCCCATCTCCTGTTCACCGCGCTCCAGCCCCTGCACAACCTGCCTCCCGCCGCCGGCAGGCTGCTCGAAGCCGCCGCCTACCTGGTCGACGTCGGCCACTACGTCAGCGATTCCGGCCATCACAAGCATTCCTACTACGTGGTGTCCAACTCCGATATGGCCGGATTCACCCAGCGCGAGCGCCTGCTGGTGGCCTGCCTCTGCCGCTACCATCGCAAGTCGCTCCCCAGCCCGGTACACAGCCAGTACCAGGCGCTGCCGGCCGATGAGCGGCGCCTGCTGTTGTTCTTGATTCCCTTGCTCCGTTTGGCCGATAATCTGAATCGCAGCCGCCAGCAGCGCATTCGCGGAATTCAGTGCCGTATCCGCGACAGCCGCGTCATGCTCGAGGTGGCGAGCAGCCATGATATCGATCTCGAACAGTGGGGCGCCGAACGTGCCGGCGAGGCGTTCCTCGAGGTCTACGGCCGCCCGATTTCGGTGGTGAGGGAGCGCGATTGATGCGCGAATATGCCCGCCAACAAACCGCTTTTCTGCTCGGGCGGCTGCGCATCGCGGTAAGCCGTGCCGCGCATGAAGCAGATGCCGACGCGATCCACGACATCCGTGTCGCCATGCGCCGCCTGAGCCGCTGCCTGCGCGTTTTCGCGCCTTTCTATCCCCAAGGATCGTGGAAGAAAATCCGCCGCCGCATTGCCTCCTTGTTGACCGCCGCGGGAGCGGTGCGCGATTGCGATATCGCTATCGAACTGGTGGGCCGCTCCGGCGTCGCCCGGCCTGGCGCCATCCTCGCGCCGCTCGCCGCCACGCGCCGAAAGGCTGGCCGCGAGCTGCTCCTCGAAATCCGCCGCTGGAAGCGTCACGACTATACCACTCACTGGCGCAGCCGCCTCGAGCTCTCACCCGCCCGCAACGGCCTGGCATCCCGCCGGCGTGCCGCGCAACCGGCCTGGAACCCGCGTGCCAGCGCGACTGCCAACGCCCGCCGCCAGCTCCCCGGAATCATGCGCGCCTACTTTGCCCAGGTCCGCCAACTGCTCGCCGCCAACCCCGTGCCCGCGGAACTGCACGCCATTCGCCTCGCCACCAAGCGCATACGCTATACGCTCGAACTGTTTCGCCCCTGCTACGGCCGGGGGTTCGATTTGCGCCTGGCCACGCTCCAGCGTCTCCAACAATTGCTCGGGGAAGTCAACGATTGCGCTGCCGCCGAACGCCTCATCGAAAGTTTGGTGCTCCCGTCTCCGGCCCGCAAACGCGTGCAGACTTTCCTGCGCCGCAGGGCGTCGGCGAAAGCGGTGGCGTTGCGCCGCGAGTGGCGCGGCAATTTCGACGCGCCCGGCCGGGAACACTGGTGGCTTCAGTACCTCGCCACCGGCGTTAGGGTCCGGGAACCGCGTTTATAGGTTCGCCGGCAGTACCAGCCCGGCCTTGCCCAGCGCGCGCTGCAATACGTTCGTCGCCGTGATGTCCGGAATCCCGCGCGCAATCGAGATTTCCGACACCAGCATGTGGCGCGCCCGCTCCAGCATCTTCTTTTCGCGAAAAGAAAGCGGCTTGTCGATATGCAGTTGCACCAGCGCCTTGAATACCTCGGCCGCGCGCAGCAGGTCGCCGCATTGCATTTTCGCCGTGTTTTCCTTGTAGCGCACCTTCCAGTCGGAGCTGCAGTTGCAGCTTCCGTTGGAGATGTACGACAGCACCCTGGAAATTTCGCGGTCCTTGGTCACCCGGCGCAAGCCGATGTTGGCGGCGTTCGAGAAGGGTACGAGCACGGTCATGCTATTACAACCCAAGCGCAACAGGTAATATCTCTCGAATGCGGATCCAAAGGATCGCGTGCTGATATTCTCGATGGTTCCCACTCCCTGGTTGGGATAAACCACCTTGTCACCGATCTGAAAAGTCATACGGGGTCCCCCACAAACCACCGCTGTCAAGTGCTGTCACTTATTTAACGTGACAACTCTTGCATGGTACGCCCCAGGGCCAAATTCTGTCAAGGGGAAATGCTGCGAAAATCCGCACCTGTTGCGGCTTTTCGTAGCATATGTCAGCATCCATGATGGAGTTTACTGCATTCCGCGACAACTCTCGCTGTCGCCCCAGAGGCAAGCATACACCCAACGCAGGTGGCAACCCTGTGCCGGTGACCGCTGCGGAATTTGTCCCCTCGACCCTTAGTAGCCTCCGCCACCCGTCGCAACCTCGATTTCCTCTTGCGGTTGCGGATTCCGTTCGGCGAGCAACAATCGTCTCAAACTCCTTAAGTCATTGAGAATGCGCCGGCTGGTAGTGATGTGCAGGTTGAGCTTGGCAAGATTATAGGAGACCAGCAGAAGCGCCTGCTTCCGCCGATCCGCGCCGTCGCGTTCGGCCACTGCGATTTCAGATTCCACATCGCGCCGAGCCTCATCCAGCGCTTCGGCGAGCATGGCTACGTATTCGTGCGAGCCCTCAATGCTGTCAAACGGCGTTTCGGCTTGATAGTCCACAAGCATGCCTTCCCGCCACCTGCCTCCGCTTAGTGGTCGTTGTTAATTAAGTTTTATTTATCATGCCATAAAACTCGCCGCAAGGGGGGTGCTAAATTTCGCATTTCCGGGAATTTTGGCTCACGACTGTAGTCCTTAGAGATTAGCAGGATGCTGAAAAACACTGGAAATGACCCAGCCGCAGATGAACGCTGATAAACGCCGAGTGAAAACAAACAACTTATCCGCGTTAATCGGCGTTTATCCGCGGCCTTTTTGCCTTTTCAGCAGACTGTTAGTTTAGCTCTCCGCAGCCGCAAAAGCCGGTCGCGCAGAACGCCCGCTCCGTGACCTCCGCCACCTCGACTTGGGGAAGACGATGTCGCTCGCAAACACGCTACAAGCCTTTCTGGTCTTCCTCCGTGGCCTCCGTGCCTCCGTGGTGAGGATGACTTTTCTGTTTTCTCCGCGTCCTGGCGTGTCTGCGGTACATTGGGCTTGACGGCCGTGGACAAGCCCTTGCGCGCGATCATCGTGGACGACGAAGAACTGGCGCGCAGTTTCCTTCGGGAAATGCTGGGGTCGCACCCCGATATCGAGATCGTCGCGGAATGTCCCAACGGGTTCGAGGCCGTCAAAGCCATCGCCGAAACCCGCCCCGACTTGCTTTTTCTCGACGTCCAGATGCCCAAACTGGACGGTTTCGAAGTCCTCGAACTCATCGATCCGGGCCCCGTCGTGATCTTTGTCACCGCCTACGATCAATACGCCATGCGCGCCTTCGACGCTCATGCCGTGGACTACCTGCTCAAGCCCTTCACGCGCGAGCGCTTCGAAAAAGCCCTCGAGCGCGCCCGCATGCGTCTTGGCGAGCAGAGTCCAAAGCCGGATCTCGGCGCCGCGCGTCCGCCCGACGAGCGGCCCGAGCGCATCGTCGTGAAAGACGGCCCCCGTGTCCATGTCATCCCCATCGACAAGCTGGATTACGTCGAGGCCCAGGACGATTATGTCGCGCTCCACAGCGCCGGCAAAAGCTATCTCAAACAGCAGCCCATCGCCAGTCTGGAAGCGCTGCTCGATCCGTCCCGTTTCGTGCGCATTCACCGTTCGGTCATCGTCAATCTGGAACGCGTGGCGCGCATCGAACCGTACGGCAAGGAAAGCCGCCTCGCCATTCTCTCCGATGGCGCCCGTTTGCCGGTCAGCCGCACCGGCTATGCCAGGCTGCTCGAGGCCATGGGCGATTCGCAGGGAAATCGCAGCACCACGCGGTAGACGTTCCCGCGATGGCATGACACGGCGGCTGAATGACAGCTCCCACTTAGCGGTGTTGATTCTGTAGCCTGTTTGTAACGCTTGGCCGCAACTGTCGCACAAAGTCGCGGGTGCTAAGATTGATATCCAGACCTTATTATGTCGTAGAGGATAAATTCAGCATCGCCGAAGAAGCTTGCCGGCGTTCAGCTTTGTGAGAGGTACATTCCGCCATGAGACGATCGATTTGCACGCTCGTGCTGCTGGCTTTCTCGGGAGTTGGATTCGGACAGACCGTCACCTCTCAGCAAGCCGAGATTCTCACCTCGCCGCGCGATTCCACGATCCACCCTCTATTGTTTCCCTATCTTGTCGCGACTAGCGGATTCGACACCCAAATTACGATCTCGAATACCTCGGAAGATACCGCGGGCAGCACGCCGCTAGGTGGAACCTGCACGCTAAGTTTTTATGGCGTCCAACAAGGGTTGCCCTACACCGCAACCCAGACCACGTCTTCGATACCAGCCGGCTCCCAACTGAGTTTTAGCGTGACGCAAGGGGGCGGGGGCCTAACCGGTATTTCGGGCTTTGAGGGCTATGTCATCGCGAGTTGCGGATTCCCGCTGGCCAGGGGAACCTTGAGCGTCGGCTCGGGCAACGTGCTCATTTCCGCCCAGGACGCCCAATTGCTCACCCTGCCCCGGAGTCAGGAGACGTATCACGTGATGGTGTTTCCATTTGTCGACTCCAAGAACATTAGGAACGCTTCTTTCGACACCGGCATCGCCATCGCCGACACCAGCGAGGATCCGTTCGGAACCCCTGAGGCTAGCAACTCGTGTACCATCTACGGCTACTCCGCTGGGCTCCAGCCGGTGGTGCCCAGTTGCAATACCATCGTCAATCCGCTCCCGGGTACGAATTGCTTCGGCGTCGTTCCTCCCGGCCAGATCGGCTCCGTTCTCGCCTCCCAAGTTCTCCCCGGCTTCCAAGGATATGCGGTGGCAGTCTGCGGCAATCCGGCGGTCGGCACCGGTGCGCCAATCGACCTGCAAACAACGGGGGCCACGGAGATCCCCCAAACGATTACGTTCGGCAACCGGGATACCACGGTATACCCGCTGCTATTCCCGTTCGTAACTGCCGCTGACTCGCCCGCTCTCGACACCCTCATCACCATTGCCAATACAACCCTGGACCCGTTCGGAACAGAGAACGTCTCGGGACCCTGCACGCTGCGCTTCCATGGAAGCAACGCGCCCGCCGGCTCCGCCACCGTCACCAACGTCGCTGCCGGCACGGTTTACACGACAACCCTTTCGTCCATCGCTCCGGGCTTTTCCGGCTATATGACCGCTTCCTGCGCTTTTCCCGATGCCATGGGTTGGGCCGCGGGGATGGAGAACGGCGACCTTTCCGGCTTCTCGGTCGCCGCCGAGCAGGTCGCGCTGCCGCGCAGCACCTCGCCCACATCGCTGCTTTTCACCAGGACCGCCAACTGGCCTAACGTCGACACTGCCATCCACATCGCGAACACCTCGGACGATCCGTTCGGAACGGCGCCCGCCTCGGGTAGTTGTAAGATCTCCTATTTCGGGCAAACTGGCAACGGGGGCAACGCGCCGGCCGCGCAGACTTCTTCCACCATCCAGGCAGGCACGTCCCTGAACTTCACCCTCAGCGGCGGGAACGCCGCCCAGGGAATTGCCGCTGCGCCCGGCTTTCACGGCTACATCATCGCCGATTGCGGATTCCCTGTGGCTCGCGGCGTGGCGGCCGTGTATGTCGTCTCCCCGGCCTTGACCATCGCGAGTTCGCACTCCGGAAGTTTCTTCCAGGGGCAACTGAATGCGGCCTACACCCTGACCGTCGCGAACCCGCTGGGCGCCGGGGCGACGAGCGGTATCGTAACCGTGACGGAGAACCCGCCGCCGTCCCTCACTCTGGGGACGATGAGCGGCACCGGGTGGACCTGCTCAGCCAACACATGTACGCGCAGCGACGGGCTAAATCCGGGGAGCAGCTATTCGCCGATTGCGGTGACGGTGAGCGTGGCGTCGGGCGCGCCGGGCACGGTGACCAACCAGGTAAGCGTATCCGGCGGCGGCTCGGCGACCGCCAGCAACAGCGATTCCACCACCATCGCGGCGCCGGAACTGACTATTGTGAGCAGTCATACCGGCGACTTCAGCCTGGCGCAATACGGCGCTACCTACACCTTGAGCGTGAGCAGCGCGGCGACTGGCGGGCCGGCCGGCGTATCCGTCACCGTAACCGATAATTTGCCCTCCGGTCTGAGACTGATCTCGATGGCGGGAGCCGGGTGGACCTGTACGGAAGGTGGGAACACGTGCAAGCGGAGCGATGCTTTGAACCCTGGCGCCAGCTATCCGTCGATTACAGTCACGGTCTTAGTGGCGGGAAACGCGCCGTCAAGCGTTACCAACCAAGCCAGCGTGTCCATCGTCGGCGTGCTCGCCGTGACCGCCAGCGACGCGACCACGGTTGGCGAAAGCCCATGCGATCTTACACAGAATCGCAATATCAGCCTGCCAGACATACAGTTACTCATCGGCCAGATTCTCGGGACCGCGGCGCCCACATACAGCCTCACCGGTAATACGAGCGTCACAGTGACCGACGCGCAGACGGAGATCGACGCTGTGATCGGGCTGGGATGTCCCGTGCCGACTAAGTGAGTGTTCGGCTCCAACAGCTCACTCACCTATCTCCGCCAGTTCTCAGCGGTCAGCGGGGCGACTGCGCACCGGCGCGGTCCCCGGGCTGAACGCTGATGCTGATAGTTGGTAGCTGATAGCTCGGCCTTGCTCCGCCGCACCGGCTATGCCAGGCTGCTCGAGGCCATGGGCGATTCGCAGGGAAATCGCAGCACCACGCGGTAGACGTTGCCGAATACTCCGGCATCGAAGCTCGCCTGTTCGCCATAGCGGACTTCCAACCTTCGCCGCACGTGCGACAACCCGATCCCCAGCTTTCGCGGCATTGCCATATCGGGATCGAACCCGTTTTCCACCGTAATCGAGACCGCCCCGTCGATCTGCTCCACAGCCAGCCGGATCGCGCCGCCCTCCAGCATGCCGGCCACCCCGTGCTTGATCGCGTTTTCCACCAGCGGCTGCAACAGCAACGGAGGCACCGCGCATTCCTGGCACGCCGCCGCGACTTCTTCCACCACGCGCAGCCGCTCGCCGTACCGCACCTGCTCCACTTCCAGGTAACTTCGCGCCAGCGCCAGTTCCTCGCGCAGCGGAATGTTTTCGCGGCTGCCCAACCCCAGGCTGCTGCGCAGAAAATCGGCCAGCCGCACGCACATCTCGCGCGCCCGCGCGCCATCCTGCGTCGCCAGCGCGGAAATGGAATGCAGGCTATTAAAAAGGAAGTGCGGATTGAGTTGATTGCGCAGCGATTGCAATTCCGCCTCGCGCGCCAGCGCCCGCGCTTCCGCCGCCTGCCGCTCCGCTTCGTGCGATGCTTCCACCGCCAGCGCCGCATAATGCAGTCCCGCCGACAACAAATAGAGCAGCACGCCCATCCCGAACAGCAGCGCCATGTGCCCGTGCAGCCGCTGCTCGATCCCCGCCATCTTCCCGGTTTCCGCGATGACCGATGCTGTCAGCCACGCCCCGCCCACTAGCACCAGGCTGCCCATCGTCGACGCCATCCCGAACGCGATCGCCAGGCTCTGCCAGCGGTCGGGACCGAGCGGCAGCGTGCCGCAGATGTACCACGGCGAAAGGCACGCGAACGCGTACACCAGGCACGAGGGCGCCAACACCACCGTCGCGTCCATCCAACCGATGCCGCCCGATGCCCACATCACGTAGACCAGCAGGGCCACGATAGGGATCCACGCCGCGAGGTACAGCGCCAGCCGGCGGGACGATTCCAGAAGCGGATGCATGGCCGTTCAGTTCTTGAAAGTGACGCCGCCGAAAACCGCTCCGCCTCTGGCGACCAGCCGCTTGGTCGCCGGCGTTCGCGGCGGATGTATGGTCTGGTCGGAGAATCCACCGAAAAAGCCGCCCCCGCGAATGACCAGGTCCCAATGCGGCGGAATCAGCACTACCGCGCCTCCGTAAACGGCGGAGATATGAAGCACGGCCTTATCGCCGGCGATGTCGGCTCCACGCAGATCGAGAGTAGTGCCCCCGAAAACGCAATCCACCTTGCCGCCGCGAAAATCCTGGTCGGTGATCACCCGCCGCGTGCCGCTGAACACGTTCACCTCGTGAATTTTATTTCCGCCGAGCGAGGAATCGTCGTACTGCATTCCGTCCTGGTCCGGGACCCAACTCCTGGCCGTGCGCTGCCAGCGTCCCCACCACTGCCCATAGTCGTATCCCGGGTGCACGCGGTTCCACAGCAGGAAAAGACCGATGGCGATCAGAATCAGCGGCCACATCTGGTCGATCCGGAGGTAGCCCAAATTGTCCGCCAGGAACAGCCCGCCGACCGCCATCAGGACGCCGCCGGCAATCTGGCCGCCGGTATGCGTGGAATCCACCAGCTTCACCAGCCCGACGGCTATGAGGATCACCGGCCAGTACGCGAACCACGTGCTGACGTGCACGATGTGTAGGTTATCGAGGAGGAATAGGGTCCCAATGGCCACCAGGATCATGCCCGGTATCATGGCCGCCGTCCCCCTGGGCCAAAGCCTGCCCGAATTGTCTTTCTGTCGGTCGTCGTACCGTTCCATGCTTCCAGCGTGAACCAGACCCCGCCCGGAATCCCCCCGTTTTCGGCGAACGCCGGAAGTTTACCGGTGAGCGGGGCAACTTGTATTCCTGGTAGGATAAGGCATGATCCAACTGACGATTCGGCTGCTACGCGAGGATGATGGCCGCTGGATCGGCGATGTGCCCGAACTACCGGGTGTCACCGTGTACGGTTCTACTGCGGAGGACGCTACTCTCAAGGCTAAAGCCCTGGCGTTACGCGTGGTTGCCGAAGAGATCGAGCACGGTGAAATGAAAGCCCCGGCGGATATCCTGCAGTTCCGCGTTGCCGCATGAGCGAATGGCGCGCGACTAAGTCGCGGCGGGTGCTGTCCGCTCTCCGAAGAATCGGCTGGAAAGAAATCCGCCGGTCCGGCTCGCATAGGACCTTACGGCGCGAAGGATGGCCTCAGTATCGGTTCGCCTTCCACGACAAAGAGGAACTGGGTCCCGTGATCCTGAAAGAAATCGCGAGCCACACAGGTCTGAGGCCGGAAGACCTTTAGCTCAGCCGCCGCATCCGCACCCCTGGAACCTTTTCCGTCCCCCTGGTGTCCAACAATCACCCATGCACTCGCCTCCCCTCCTCGAAGCCCGCGATCTCGCCAAGCGCTACGGTGCCATTACCGCCGTTCGCGAAATCAGCTTTTCCATCCGCGCCGGCGAAATCCTCGGCGTGCTCGGACCTAACGGCGCCGGCAAGAGCACCATCGTGAAGATGATTACCGGGATGGTCGAACCCACCCGCGGCGCAATCCTCTTTCACGGGGAACGCATCGCAGGCGGCGAACTTAGCGCTTTCAAACACCGGATGGGGTATGTGCCCGAACAGCCCGATCTCTACGGCTTCCTCACCGGCTGGGAGTATCTCGACCTGCTAGCCACGCTCCGCGGCCTCGACCGCCGCCGTTTCCGCGAAAAAGCCGCCGCCGTGCTCGAAGCCTTGACGCTCTACCCTCATCGCGACTCGCCCATCGCCTCCTATTCCAAAGGCATGCGCCAGCGCATCGTGCTCATCTCGGCCCTGATGCACGATCCCGAACTGCTGGTGCTCGACGAACCGTTCTCCGGCCTCGACGTTACCAGTGCGCTGGTCGTGCGCCGCGTGGTCGCCATGCTGGCCGCGCAAGGCAAGGCGGTCTTCTTTTCCTCCCCCGTGCTGGAGCAGGTCGAGAAGCTGTGCAGCCACCTCGTGCTGCTCAAGACCGGGTCGGTGGTAGCTTCCGGCACTATCGAGGAAGTGCGCGACGGATTCGACGGGCTCGGCCTGGAAGCCGGATTCATGCAACTGACGGAGCAGATGGATGCCGACCGCATGGCGCAACAGATTCTCTCGGCCGTTCTGGCATAGCGGCCGGCCGTTCCCGCGGCTGGTGCGCCATTTCCTGGTGCGCCTGGTGCGCAGCGAACAGGACGCCGCCTCGAGCGAAGTGCAATTGGGCGTGAGCGCGCTGCTCGGCCTCCTGGCCATTCCCGGCGCGATGACGTCCTTCATCCTGCTGGACAAGTATTCAACGTTTCTCTCCTGGCTTCGCGGACATCTGCACCAGGACGTGTTTGTCATCTCCGTGCCTGATAAATATCTGTTTCTGGCACTGGCCATGGCCATTACCGGCATCGTGACGGTACTCAAATGGGACAAGATCCTGCCCGGCGCGCAGGACTACCTGAATCTCGCGCCCCTGCCCATCCGCCCGCGTGCCGTGCTGGCCGCCAACGCCGTGGCCATCGCCATCGCGGTGGTGGTCTTCGCCATCGATGTCAACGCCATCCCTTGTGTGCTGTTCCCGCTGTTCGTCAGCGCAGGTGGTGAACTGACCTTCCCGGTGTACCTTCGTTTTGCCGCCATCCACGCGGCGTGCGTAATCGGCGCTTGCATCTTCACGTTCGCCGCGGTCTTCGCCATTTTGGGCGCGATTTCAGCCGTGCTCCCGCGCGAAGTATTTCGCGCCGCCTCTTCCTGGCTGCGCGGCCTGTTTCTGGTGGCGTTTTTGATGCTGATCGTGAGTGGCATCGCCGGGCCCGCATCGCTGCTCAAACACCTCAACGCCGATCCCCACTCGCCCGCCCGCTTCCTGCCGTCGCTCTGGTTTCTGGGGCTGTATCAAGTCCTGCAAAACCGCTCCCAACCGGTAATCGCGATGCTGGCGCACAATGTCCTGCCTGGCTCGCTCGCGATACTCGCGCTGGCGCTCATTTCTTACGGACTCAGCTATCGCCGCCGCTTCGCCGCCGCCCTGGAAGGCGGACGCCGCCCGTCCGACCGGCGCGCCTCCGCGCTCCTGGCACGGTTTCTCGATCTCTTCGCCGCCGGCGCCAATGGCTTCGTTCGCGGCACTCACCGGTTCACAGTCCGCGCCCTGCTGCGCAACGAATCGCATCGCCTCTGCGTGTGCGTGGCCATGGGCGTGGGCTGGCTCGCCGCGTGGAACAGCGGGCCGCTGGCCGCCCCGTTCTCCGCCGCGTACGTGCTGATTCTGGGTCTGCGCCTCGCGTTCGAGATTCCCGCCGCCGCGCCCGCCGCCTGGGTCTATCGCGCCGTTCTCGATCCCCGCGAGCACGAGACCCTCCCCATCGCCCGCCGCGTGATGTTCGCCTTTCTGACCCCGATCGTGCTCCTCCCCGCGCTGGCGCTCGCCTGGTGGAACGCGGGATTGGCGACCGCGTGCCTGCATACCGCCTACCTCGCCGCCCTCAGCCTGTGCGCCGCCGAACTCCAGCTCGCCGGATACCGCAAGATTCCCCTCACGTGTCCCACCCCCGGCTTCCGCGATCACCTTCTGATGCTCTGCCTGCTCCAATTCCTCGGCTTCGAACTCTTCACCCGCGCCGGATTCGGTCTCGAGCAGTGGATGCTCGACGCGCCCTGGCGCTTCCTGCTCGTCCCGCTCGCCATGCTCGGAGCGTGGTATTGGAATCGCCAGCGCCTGGCGGAAGCGCGCGAGGCGGGAGAAGTGGAAGAAGGGCTGACGTTTGAGAACGTGCAAGTGCAGGCGGTCGAGCGACTGAATTTGTAAGGCTACTTTTCCAACTCCGCCAGCAGCCAGGCCCGCGCCAGTCTCCAGTCGCGCAGCACCGTCTCCTCCGATACTTTCAGCACCGCGGCCGATTCCGCCGCGCTCAAGCCGCCGAAGAAGCGCAGTTCCACCACCTGCGCCTTCCGAGGATCGACTTGCGCCAGGCGAGTGAGCGCTTCATCGAGAGCGATCAATTGGCTGTCGCGCGACGACGCGAGATCCGGTAACTGGTCGAGATTCACGCGCCCCGCGTCGCCGCCGCGCTTAGCTGTTCGGCGCTTGCGCGCCCCATCCAGCAGGATGTGCCGCATGATCTGCGCCGCAACCGCGAAGAAATGGGCGCGGTGCTGCCAATCGACATTGTCCACCTCCACCAGCTTCAGGTAGGCCTCGTGAACTAACGCCGTCGCCTGCATGCTGCGGCCGGGGTTCTCGTTTTTCATGAAATTCCCCGCCATCCGGCGAAGTTCGCGATAGACCCGCGGTGTCAGGCGGTCCAACGCGGCTTGGTCGCCATTCGCCCAATCCCGCAGAAGGCGCGTGGTGTCCGAGCTTTGGCTCATAGGCGTTCGCCGGCCCGTCATTATACCCAAAACCGGAAGGCGCGAAAAAAGTCTGCCGACCCTTACGGTTTTTCCCTCCGCTTGGCGCCTGTAGGCCGAAACAAGGAGGGGACAATGAAACGAACCGTTTTAGTAACTTTGATCGCGATGACAATCATGCCCGCTGCTTTCGCCGGACACAAAGTCCGCGTACCGCGACCGGTCGTTGCGGTATGTCTGAGCAATCCGCCGGCGCCCAACTACGCGGTCTCCCGCACGGTCGCCAGCGTGATTTTCGCCCACATTGGCATAGAGCTGGCGTGGCACGATACCAGACACTGCCCGGCCGATGCCTTGCAGATCACAATGGCCGAAAACACGCCCCCGGGGGTTGGTCCCGGCGTTCTGGCGTACGCGCTGCCCTACGAAGGCACTCACATCGTGGTGTTCTTGAGTCGCATCCAAAACAGCGTTTCGAAAGATCTCGAGCCAGTGCTCCTGGGGCATGTTTTCGCGCATGAGATCACCCATATCCTGCAAGGCTGCACCCACCACTCGGATTCCGGACTGATGAAAGCGCATTGGACGGCCGGCGACTACGGCCGGATGGCTCGGCAGTCCCTGTCGTTCACGCTGGAGGATATCGACCTGATCCACGACGGTATGGCGCACCGGTCGGCCTCCCGCGCCGCGAAACAGTATGATAGTGAAACAGAAGGGCTGGGTGACGGGCAGTGACTCCCGGGCGATGGCGGCAAATCGAAGATCTCTACAACGCCGTCTGCGGCCGCGATGTGTCGGAACGCGACGTCCTGCTGGCGAAGGCGGACCCCGATCTGCGCGCGGCGGTGGAAAGACTGTTGGACCAGCCCAGTTCCGGGAGCCCGCTGGATAGCCCCGCATGGGAGGGCACGAGCAGCGAGGCGCCGCCCGCGCCGGCGATCGGCGCGCGACTCGGGCCGTACCGCATCGAAGCGCGGATCGGATCGGGCGGGATGGGCGATGTTTACCGGGCCGTCGATACCAGGCTCCAGCGAACCGTTGCCATCAAAATCCCGAACGAACCGCTGGACCGCCGATTCGAGCGAGAAGCGCGCCATCGCCGCGCTGAATCATCCTCACATCTGCACCGTGCACGACATCGGTCCGAATTACCTGGTGATGGAACTGGTGGAGGGTCCGACGCTCGCCGAGCGCATCTCTCAGGGTCCGATTCCCGTGGAGGAAGCGCTGGCCATCGCGCGCCAGATCGCCGATGCCTTGGAAGCGGCGCACGAGCGGGGCATTATCCATCGCGATCTGAAACCGGCCAATGTCAAAATCAAGGCGGACGGCACGGTGAAGGTTCTCGATTTCGGGCTGGCGCGACGGGCGCGGAGCGCTGAACTGCCGGATGAACACGCCGCGACCCGCACGCTTACCATCACGGAAGAGGGCACCCTGGCGGGCACCCCTTCGTACATGTCGCCGGAACAGGCGCTTGGCAAACCAATCGACAAGCGGGCCGACATCTGGGCATTCGGCGTAATCCTCTATGAAATGCTGACCGGGCGCCGCCTTTTCGACGGTTTGATGCCGCTACGTGGAAGCTCGCGGGCGCACCTCACACCGTCGGTGCACCCCGCCATGCGCGCGCCGAATTATTATGGTGGTTGCCATGAGAATCATTCCCGCCACGTTGGCGGTTTGCCTGGCGGGCTTCGTCGCCGCGGCGCAGCAGGCGGGGCCTGCTCTAACCATCGACGCCAATGCCGGGCAGCATGCCATCTCACCCGATATCTACGGCATCAACTTTTTCTGGGATTCGGCCACGGCGACGACCGCCGGCGCGCTCGCCTTGCGTCCCACGGTTCGCCGCTGGGGCGGCGACAACACCAGCGATTACAACTGGCAACTGGGCATCTGGAACATCGATAGCGACTGGTTCTTCGAAGAGCTGCCCAGCGCTGCCACGCCCTCCAATTCCTTCAACCTTTTCGCGGACCAGGCGCGCATCACGGGCGGAAAAATCCTCGGCACAGTGCCCATCCTGGGCTGGCTTCCCAACGCCGTCCGGCAGGTGTGCAGCTACAATACCGCCAAATACGGCCCGCAGTGCAAGGAGGATCAATATTGGCCTAACTGCGGCAACGGAATCGTCTGGGTCAGCTCCTGCGGCACGCCCACCGTGCAGGACGGCAAGACGGCAACGAACCCACAGTACATCAAGAACGATCCCACCGACGCCTATGCCCAATTCGACCAGAGTTTCCAGCAGCAGTGGGTCGCGAGCGTGGTTTCGCGCTACGGCCCGGGCAACCAGGGCGGCGTGGCCATCTGGAGCCTCGATAACGAGCCCATTTGGTGGGACGACGTGCACATGGACATTCATCCCAACCCCTACACGTATGACGAGAATCTCGCACTCGACACCACTTACGCCGCCGCCATCAAGGCGGCCGACCCAACCGCTCTGGTCTCCGGCCCGGTGGCCGACAATTGGGCATCGCTCTTCTTCTCGAAAACGGACATTCTCGCCGGATGGAGCTCGCCCAACGCCAATTATCAATACTGGGGCAATCCCGTCGACCGCAATGCGCACAACGGCGTGCCGTTCCTTTCGTGGTACCTGCAACAGATGCAGCAATACCAACAGCAGCATGGAACGCGCCTGCTCGACTATCTCGACGTCCACGCTTACTACCAACCCGACGAGCTCAGCAACCCCGAAAGCCCAACCGTCGACGCGCTGCGGCTCGATTCCACGCGCGAATTCTGGGATCCTACCTACTCGGTGAGCATCCTCGATAAGTTACTCGTCGATACTACTAACAACGGCGCACCCGTCGCGCCCATGTTGATCCCGCGCCTGCAGCAGATCGTGTCGCAGAATTATCCCGGCACCAAGATCGCCATCTCGGAATACAACTGGACGGGGGCGGGCACGCTGAACGGCGCGCTCACGGAAGCCGAAATCCTGGGGATCTTCGGCTGGCAGGGACTGGACATGGCTACGTACTGGGGACCGCCCGGTCCTGCCGACCCCGTGGCCTTCGCGTTCCAGATGTATCGCAATTACGACGGCATCGGCGGCGCGTTCGGCGAGACCAGCGTGCAGGCCACCAGCGCCGACCGCAGCAGCCTGTCCGTTTACGGCGCGCTGCGCTCCGACCTGAACCTCACCGCCCTCGTGATTAATAAGACCGGCACCGATCTCAGCACCACGCTCTCCCTGGCGAATTTCTCAGCCGGACCGTCGGCGCACGTCTGGCAGTATAGCGGCGCCAGCAACGCCATCGTCGGGCAGCCCGACGTTCCCGTCGCGGCCAACGCGCTCGCCGCCGTATTTCCGGCCAATTCCATTACTATGCTGGCGATCCCGCCGGCCAGCCTGCCCGTGCCGAAACCCGTCGTGCAGGCCGTCACCAACGCCGCGTCTTACGGCGCCGCCATCGCCCCCGGACAGATCGTCGACATCTGGGGCTCGGGACTCGGCCCGGCAACTCTCACCAAGCTCGCGCTCGACGCCAACGGCATGGTCAGCACTTCCCTCGCCAACGTCCGCGTGCTCTTCGATGGCATTCCCGCGCCGCTGGTCTACGTCTCCGCGACGCAGTGCTCGGCCGTGGTCCCCTACTTCGGCGCCGTCAACCCGACCACCCACGTGCAGGTGGAATATCAGGGCGCGCTGAGCGATCCGCTGCCGGTGCCGGTGAGCGCTACTGCGCCCGGACTGTTCACCGCCAACTCCAGCGGAACGGGACAGGGATCGATTCTCAATCAGGATCAGAGCATCAATTCGGTGTCCAACCCCGCGGCCGTGGGCTCCATTGTGGTCCTGTACGCGACCGGCGAAGGCGTCACCGACCCTCCCGGCGTGGACGGCCGGCCCGCGGTTGATGTCTTTCCCGCCCCGCTCGCGTCTGTGACCGTGAATATCGGCGGCTTCCCCGCCGTCCTCAAGTACGCCGGCGCCGCCCCGGGCTACCTCGCCGGGTTATTGCAGATCAACGCGCAGATGTCTTCGAATGTCGCTGCCGGCAATGCCGTGCCGGTGCACGTTACCATCGGCGGCGTCACCAGCCAGGACGGTGTGACGCTCGTGGTGCATTGACCCTGGTCAGCGCAGGAGCTTGCCCCATTTGGCGGGTTCCACTTCCGGATGGCTGGTTATGCGGACGGCGCACTTAGTGGAGCGGAGGCACCTATGGTGCGATCGTGTGCCAGCGGTCACCTCCGCGACTTGACGACTATCCAGCCAAGTGCAGCGCGTCAAGTTACCGATAACTGTCCATAAGGCCGCTCTGGACGAGTGGCGCATCTTCCGGCCGAAGCTTCCCCCAACGCGAGCGCACTCAACGCTGATCCCGGACGTCAATTGGCAGGTACTGAGGCGCGTTCATTTGAAGATGGCCGGTGCGGATGTGAAGGACGCTCAGGCTTCCATGCTCGCCCCGAAGTTGTGGCCGGGCAGGTGCCTTTCCCACGGGTACCGCCCGGGCCGCGGCACTCCCCTAGCAGGCTGCTGAAAAAGGCAAATAAGCCGCAGATAAACGCAGATGAACGCGGATAAGTTGTGTGTTTTCAATCGGCGTTTATCAGCGTTCATCGGCGGCTGGGTCATTTCCAGTGTTTTTC
>Ga0181521_10001402_pt1 | contig 29930 bp, 30 predicted proteins | sample PEATcosm2014_Bin_32_FD_119764 | JGI IMG/M metagenome (GOLD analysis project Ga0181521, IMG submission 119764) | Peatland microbial communities from MTU Mesocosm Facility, Houghton, MI, USA - PEATcosm2014_Bin02_60_metaG | ecosystem: Environmental > Terrestrial > Soil > Wetlands > Peat | place...
GCAGGATCGCGCCGCCGGGATAGCCGAAAACGGTTTTCACGCCTTCGCGCTCGAGACACTCCCATAGAATCCTTGCGCCGATCATCGTTTCTGCTCGACCTGTTTCCTTTTGACCGCCCATCTTCGTCTCCCCTCAGCGCCTCAAAAAACAAAACCCACCTTGCCAGCGTCTCTGGCGGGTGGGTTTCTTGAGCCTTTCAGAATTTCTCGTTACTCAGCTCAGTCATGCCCTCCGGGCAGAGACGCGCGCACGAGCCTTACTACTACAATTTCGAGCCCTCGGTTTGCGTTGCGATTCATGTGTTCGCGTCCAGGAACTGAGCCAACCTATACAATCTCGACTGCCCAGTTAAGTTAACCCCGAGCGCTGGTTCTGTCAAGGACGTCTTCGTGTGGTGCTTTCGGCTGAAAACAGCTCGGATCGGCCGATTCCTCGCGCTCTTCTCGGCAACTCGGCGAAGGCCGAAGTCTGGCCAGAAAAGGGGGGACGTACCATGCCTTCTTTCCCAGTACGAAAAGGGAAAACATCTTCCTCAAACCGTCGAACCGGGGCCACAGAGTTCCCTGCGAGCCACGCGAGTGCGGCTTGAGCCGACAACTTAGTGCCATGCAATGATCAAGATACAAGATGGAGTCAATTGGAATGGACCGTGCAACACTCAAGATCGAAGGCGAAAACGCCGGGAGGCTCTCGATGGTGGTGTATTTGATGCTTTGCACCGCTGCCGTACTCACGTTCCTCTGCTTGTCGCCCGTGATTCCAGAGCTAGCGAAAGGCATTCCGGCAAACATGTCCTCCTCTCCGCGCGGTCCTATGAGAAAATACACGTTTCCCACGGTGGATTGAAGCGCAGATGAGTTCGACTTTGATAATTCGCATGAGCCTTGGCAGCTGGTCGAGCCTGCGGCCGCCCAAGGGATCGGCGCGTAAACCTGGCTACGATGCCCGGCGCCGAAAGCGGCTCGTGATGTCGCTTCCTCTGCACGTGCGTCCGTTTGACGCGCGGCATGCCGAGAAGGAGGACGTGGGCGAGGTCGTCGATTTTACGAGCGAAGGTTTGTATTTCACCACGTCGCTGCTCCACTATGCGCCGGGAATGCAATTGATCGTGACGTTCCCGTACGGTGAGAAAGCACCGGTACAGCGGAAATTCACCGGATCCGTGGTGCGCGTCGAGCATCGCTGGCTCGGTTGCCGCGGCATTGCGGTCAGCTTGTCGTCTGACGCGGCCTAGAAAGCCTGAGCTCGATTGCCTTTTAAGCAAGACCGGCGGGATTGCGCTTGTCACTGTCCAACGCGGCAGGGACAATGCTAGTAACTGGCCCAGCAACCCGCCGATTCAGAACGGAACGATCTTGTTAAAGAACTGGCGGGAAGGCAGGCAGCAACAATGAGCCACGACGACAGTAAGAGACAGTATTCGGGGAACAACAACGCGAGCAGCGCGTCGTCGACGAGAGACGTCGAGCGCCGACGCGCGGGCCGCCACATCTTCACGGCGGCTGCGGAAGTCGTCGACTTGGACTCGGGCGCTCGGTTTTCCACCCGGACCACGGACCTCGGCCCCGGCGGCTGCTTCGTCGATACGATGGTTCCCTTTCCCGTAGGTTCCAAGGTGCGCGTGAGCGTACGCAAGGGCAAGACGCAGTTCGAAGCCGATGGGACCGTGGTCTATTCCCAAGTCGGCCTCGGAATGGGGATCGGTTTCGATGCCCTTGATCCGTCTCAGCGCGAGGCCCTGGACATCTGGCTAAGTGAACTGACGGCCGGGCGGCAGAGTTCGCACCGCGAATCCGAGAGACGGCCACACAATCCGATGGTCGTAGGCTCCATGGCCAACCAGGCAGCGGTTGTCCGCCTCGTCCAACTCCTGATCGGCAAGGGGCTCCTGACCGAGGCCGAGGGCGCATCTATTCTCTACGACCCTGTCCTGTAGCTGGACCGCGCGTCCCTGATGGCACCCTATTCCCCTAAGCCACAGAAGCGATTGGTTCTAAAACCGCGAAACACCCTGCATGTATTTCCCATACAAGGGAATTTCTCCCTGACCAGTATCAGTTTAACCTGGTACTAAACCTGCTAAGTCCCCTGTATTCAGAGAGCAATGCGGCCCTTCCCGTGGCAGCCATCGTGCACCATTCACTGTCCTGGGGGATTACATGGGGGAACGCAGAAAAGCAAGAAGGTACGAGGTTTACCTGCCGCTGCAGGTATGTATCTCACGGAAGCGGCCCGCTGAATTCCACACCGCGCAGCTTCGCGACATCTCCAGGTCGGGGATTTACTTCCATTCGAGCTTGTCCATTGAGCCGGGTGCTGGTATGGAATTGACCTTCGCCCTGCCCACGGAGAAAGCCAGCGGCGCGTCGGTCTTGATTCGCGCCAGCGCCAAAGCCTTGCGCGTCTCCGCGCTCCTGGGTGAGCTGACTCCTATTTACGGCGTAGCGGCCAGCATCGACCGGCTTGACTTCGTCCGGCCCGCGGTCGCAGCCGCCTGATCCGCTCACTTTTCACTGCAAGCCCGATACCCGCATGGATGTGGGCGTCACCGGTCTGTATCCCGCCGCCGCGAAAACGTTACAATCGCAGGCATGCGCAGTGTCGGACGCCAACCGTTGCTCCACGTCAGTTCGACCACCAGAATCATCGCGCTTGAGCGCAAAATCCTGGTTGCCCTTTGCACTGGCGCGCTTCGTCGCCCGGCGTGGGAGAGACTCGCGGGCGCGCTGGCAAATCATGTCTGGCAAGAACCGGAGCACCGAGTCGTCTACGCAGCACTCCGACAAATCCGCATCCGTGACCCGAGAACCTGGCGTGAACAGCTTCCCGCGCAGGCCACGCGCATGGGTTTTCCTGACGTTGACTGGAGGGGCTATCTCGCGCCGAAACAAAAGTCCGCAAGAACGATTACCAGCGCTCAGGTTAGCAGGATGCTCCACACGCTGAAAACTCTCGCGGCGGAACGATCAGACTGACGCTGCACGCGCAGCGCACTGGCGGCGTCACTTCTTCGGCGAGTTCTGCGTCGCGAGTTCGAAATCGATATATTGCTGGAGCGTTGCGGGATCGCCACCCGGGATCGGGCGGCCGTTGACGTATACCGTCGGAGTGCTGTTGACCCCCAGAGCGACGCCTTCGGCACGGTCCGCTTCGACCGCCTTCTGCGCATCAGGGGACGAAAGGCAGGCCTTGAACGTATCCGCATTGAGGCCGGCTTCTGACGCAAACGTGACCAGCTTGTCCCAGACGTTCTCGCTTGAGATCAGATCCTGGTTCTCGAAGATCGAGTCGTGCACCTTCCAGAACCCGTCCGGCGACTGCTCGAAGGAGCAGCGTCCGCCGATCGCGGCAGTCTCGGCCCACGGGTGGATCTGGTTCAGCGGGAAATCCTTGTAGATGATACGGATCTGCGGATACTTCGTCTCCATCACCTTCAGCGTGTCGTATAGCTCGCGGCAGTGCGGGCACTCGAAATCGGCAAATTCCACGACGGTCACGGCAGCATCCGCCGGACCTTTCGCGGGGCTGCCCTCGACGCGAATCGTCGCGCGGTTGGCCGCATAGGGATCGGCGGACATATCGAAAACTTCGCCACGCAACAGCGTCTTGCCGTCTTTGCTTACGTAGACCTCGCCCGATTCCTTCCGGTCGTCCACCGTCACCTCGATGGGAACGATGTAAAAGTCCGCCGCCGCGGATTGCGCCAGAGGACCGAGCTGCACCTTGATCTCGGGACTCCAGGCGAATAGCTTGCGCACGAAGGCTTCGGTCGATTTGAGAAGCCGCGCCCCCTCGGGCGCAGCGGAAGCTCGCTCGGTTGCGGGCGCCGGCGTCGAGTCCGGCGCAGGCTTCGGCGTCTGTGCCGCACACGACATTGCCGCGAGGAACAGCAAACACCCACTCAGCACGAACGCTCTGCGAAGCATCGGGATGATCCCTCCGTGGAAGCGGCCCGGCAAGCTCGGGAAGTCCGAAACAGGATAAAGAAAAAGAACCAGAAGAGCAAAACACAAAAGCGGGAAGGCGCGCGTCGCGCGGTCTTGACTAGCCTCGCGCCACCTGTTCGGCGAGCCAATCCCCCACCGCCCGAGTGCCCAGCGATCCGCCGAGGTCGACGGTGGTCTTGCCTTCGCGGATCGCGGCGCGGACGGCGTTCTCCATGGACTGCGCCTCGGCTGTCCAACCAAAGTGAGCGGACATCATTCCAGCGGCCAGCACCGACCCCATGGGATTCGCGATGTTTTTCCCCGCGATGGTCGGCGCCGATCCGTGGACCGGCTCGAAAAGCGACACCCGGCCCGGATGAATGTTCCCCGACCCAGCGAGGCCGATCCCGCCCGCGAGCTGCGCGCCGAGATCGCTTGCGATGTCGCCGAAGAGGTTGCATGTGACGATCACGTCGAATTGCGAAGGATCGCGGACCATCTGCATCACGAGGTTGTCGATGTACATGTGGCTCGCCTCGATCTCCGGATACTCGCGGCGCACCTCGGCGAAAACGCGCTGCCAGAGATCGTGGCCAAACGCGAGCGCGTTGGCCTTGTCGCTCATGCATACGCGTTTGAGCCCTCGCTTTCGGGCAAAATCGAACGCGTAACGCAGGATCCGCTCGACCCCCTTGCGCGTGTTGATGTCTTCCTGCGTCGCGATTTCGTCCGGAGTGCCCTTCTTGAAAAACCCGCCCATGCCGACGTAAAGGCCCTCGGTGTTCTCCCGCAGAACGGTGATCTGGATGTCCTTCTCGGAACGATCCCGGAGGGGCGTCAGCCGCCGATCGAAAAGCACGCAGGGCCGCACGTTGACGTAAAGATCGAGCTTGAATCGGAGTCCCAACAGAATGTCGGCGCCGTGCTGATTGCCGGGCACGCGCGGGTCGCCCAGCGCGCCGAGGAGAATCGCGTCGTACTCGCGACGGAACATGTCGGGGGCGTCGGCTGGCAGGGTCGTGCCATCACGCAGGTAGCGGTCCGCGCCCCAATCGAATTCGGCGATGGCAATTTCGCGGCCGCCCGCGGCCGCCGCGGCCTTCAGCACCTTCACGGCTTCCGGGATCACTTCCTTGCCGATGCCGTCACCAGGGATCACTGCGATGCGCTTGCGCGATGAGGAAGCGGTTTCCGTCATTTCGTCGCGGAACGTAGCATGCGAGTTGGGCAGTGTCAACGTAGGGCCAAGGAAGGCCTGAACCGCATATGCAAGCTCCGGCAAAAACTGGTATATACTCCCGGCTGGCCAGCCCGCGAAGGGGGTTCCGGCCCGTCGGCCCGTTTCAAAGAACGCTTTGTGCGGCGTACCGTCGCTGCGAACGATCGGATTCCGATTCTGAAACATATTCTGAGGAGGCAGCAGATGAAGAAGTTTGTGATGGCTGTTGGACTCGCGACCATTCTGGCGGTCCCGGCGTTTGGGGCAACCACGACCTGGCAGCTCGATCCTATGCATACGAACGCTCAATTCACAGTCCGCCACCTGGGGATTTCCAACGTCCAAGGTGAGTTCACGAAAACCACCGGTACCGTCATGCTCGACGATTCGGACATCTCCAAATCGAGCGTCAGCGTAACCATCGACGCAACTTCGATCGACACACGCGTCTCCCGGCGCGACGACGACCTCAAGAGCGAGCACTTCCTGAACGTGGCGCAGTTTCCAACGATCACGTTTCAATCGACGAAGGTCGCCAAGAGCGGCGACGGCCTCAAGGTGACCGGCAACCTGACGATCCGCGGCGTGACGAAGGAAGTCACGCTCGATGTGACCGGCCCGACCGCTCCGGTCAAGGCCATGGGCGGACTCCGGCGCGGCGCGGCGGCGACAGTGAAAATCAATCGGCAGGATTTTGGCGTGAGCGCCGACCCCGGGATGGTGGGTGACGACGTCGCGATCCAGATCGACCTGGAAATGACGGCTCCGGCGCCAGCGCAGTAGCTTCACGCTTCTCGCTGTAACCCGCTGCACGCTTTCAAACTTCATCGGCCCGGAGGATTCACGCCTCCGGGCCTTCACGTTTCTTGATCGTCGCCGCTCCGTGCGAAACCCGTTCCGCGAGATAGACGCCCACAAGTACGAGCGCGCCTCCCGCCAGCAGATGCCCGGTCGGATGCTCGCCCAAAAACGCCATCGAGAGCAGGATGACGATGAAGGGCTGCAGGTAGTTGATCGCCGCAACGCGCGATGCCTCCATGTGGCGCAGAAGCCAGTAAAACAGCGTGTACGCCGCAACCGAGCTGAATACCGTCATGTAGCCCAGCCCCGCCCATCCGGCCCATCCGACGCTCTTCCAATCAAGCTCGATTCCCTGCCGCAGGGCAAGTGGCAACAGCATGACGGCGGCCGCGACCAGGGAAAACGTGTTGAAGGACACGGCATCGTATTCCGACCGCGCGAGGACTTTCTTGCCGAGCACGCTGTAGACGGCGAACCCTGCCACGCCGATCAACGTGATCACGTCACCGACCACCAACGGCGTATGCCCCAGCGAACCGCTTTCGGTCTCGAGCAACATCACGCCCAGGAAAGCAATCGCCATGCCGGCAATCTTCGCGGGCGTGAAAGCTTCAAGCCTCATCGCCCGGGCGAACAGCAAGACCACAATTGGCGACAGCGCAATCACCAGCACGGAGTGCTCCGACGTCGTGTACGCCAAACCGACCGTGTAGAAACCCTGATTCAGCACGACGCCAAGGAAACCGAGGTATGTGAACGTCCAGAGGTCGCGCAGGTGAAGCGGGCTGCGATCGCGGCGCGAGAAGTAAACCACGAGCATCAGGACCGCGGCCAACTCGATCCGGATCGACGCAAGTGACAGCGGATCCATGTGGCGCAGGGCGATTTTGCCGGCCGTGTAGTTAAAGCACCACACAAGCAGCATGGCGGCAAGCCCCACCGCGAGCAGAAAGGAGCTGGGACGATGAGGTTTCGAAGGAATGGGCGGGCCGCTCGCGGTCTCCGCCGTATGGGAGGGACTCAAGTTCTATTCGAGGACCTCGCGGCGTTTTGTCAACGATTCAATCCGGTCGATTCGCGGTGCGTAACCTATGCCCGGCGCGGATGGAACGCGAATCGTCCCCTGGTTCGAGACTTCCACTTCCGGCTCGATGATGTCTTCATTCCAATAACGGCGGCTGGCTGAGACGTCGCCCGGAAGCGAGAAATTCGCAAGCGACGACATGGCGATATTGTGTGCGCGGCCGATCCCCGATTCGAGCATCCCGCCGCACCAGACGGGAACCGACTTCGCCTGGCAAAGATCGTGGACGCGGCGCGCGGCCGTGTGCCCTCCCACGCGGCCCAGCTTGATGTTGATGATGCGGCACGCGCCCAGTTCGATCGCGGCCCGCGCGTGCTCCACGTCGTGAATGCACTCATCGAGGCAGATCGGCGTCTCAAGCTGCCGCTGGAGCTGTGCGTGGGAGAAAATATCGTCCCAGCCGAGCGGCTGCTCGATCATCATGAGATGAAATGCGTCGAGCCGCTTAAGCAACGGCGCGTCCTCGAGGCGGTACGCCGAGTTCGCATCGGCCATCAGGCGCACGCGCGGAAAACGCTCGCGCAGGGTGTGCACAGGCGAGATATCGAGGCCGGGCTTGATTTTGATCTTGATGCGCTGGTATCCGGCCGCCAACGCCTCTTCGACCTTCGCAATAAGGCCGTCGATCGTCGGCTGGATGCCGATCGAAACGCCACAGGGGACTTCGGCGCGCGTGCCGCCCAGGAGCTTCGCGAGCGGCAGGCTCTTTTGCTTCGCCTCGGCGTCCCAGAGCGCGGTCTCAAGCGCCGCCTTCGCCATGTTGTGCCCGCGTACAGCAGCGAACAAATCCCACACTTCCGATGCCGCTGTGATTTCCCTGCCCCGAACCAGCAGCCATAGGTAGTCGCGAAGGATGTGCCACGCGGTCTCGACAGTCTCGTAGGAATAAAACGGATTCTCACCTGCCGTCGATTCGCCCCAGCCCGCGATGCCGTCCACGTCGGCCTCGACCAGCAGGATGCGGCGAAGGTCCGACGTCCCGAAGCTCGTCTCGAACGGCGACAGGAGCCGGAGGTGAATCTCGCGAAGCGTGAGTTTTCTAACTCGCACTCTTTCCCTTCAGCCTTCCGCGATCTCCGGAAGGCGCAAACCGGCAATCGAGCCGGCCGGTTCGAGGATGTACTCGGTCGTCGTGCCGCGAGTCTCGATTCCCGTCGCGACGTAGCCTTTTGCGAACCACTTCTGGAACTGATCGCGGGCCTCCGCCTGGATTCTCGCAGCAGCGGCGCGGTCGGTTGCCCTGATTTCGAGAAGATTCGTCGGCAGCCCGATCCGTGCGGCGGCGCCTTTCAACGGCATCGGGTCGTGCGCAAGAATCGACTTCACGCGGTCCGAATCGAGCCGCCACTCCGCCACGAGCCGGTCGGTCGGAAGACCCGCGTGCAGGGGGCTGGCCGTGACGCCGTAACAATCGGGAATAAACCGTCGCGCGACGGCGCCGAGACGCACGAAATTGAAGTGCGCATTCTTAAGATCCAGCGGATCGAACGTCCACTCGACGACGTCGACGCCATGCTTGAGCGCGTCCTGGCGCTGAAAGAGCTTCAGCCGGCGCCCCACACCGCGGTCGCGGAACTCGGGGAGCACGGCCGTCATGTGCGAGTGGAGAAACGGCTTGCCCGCGCGAATGCCCGCGAGCGCCAGAGTGAAACCGACCATCTTCGCTCCGCCGGAAGCGGCGTCAAACGCGCCGAGCACCTGCCCGCCGGTGTGATGCGCCACGACGAAAATGGCCGAAGGAACGGCGATCTCCTCGCCCCAGGTGATGTGCTCGATGCGGACGCATTCTTCGTATTCCGCGAGGGTCGCGCAGTGGCGAATTTCGATTTCGTGCTTCGGGCGCGGCTGGGTCATCACGAGCGAGATCAAAGTATAGGGGAAACCACCGGCGGAGTTTACTTGAAACGATCAGGGCAAAGCCATCTCCTTGCATGCAGATGCATCAAGCCTGCTTCGTGCCGGCAAACAGTGCCAACTCGCGCCACTTCCAGTAGCAGTCCACATCCTGAAAACCGATTTCGCGCAGCCACCGCAACTGAGTTTCGAGATCGAGCAACTTGTTCGACGGATCTTCCTGTTCCACATCAATTGCCCGCAGGAACGCGGCGTGGACCTCGGGAGTCGGAGAGGCCACGTGCTCCAGGTTGCAGAAGATGCCGCCGGGCGCGAGCATGTCGAATACCTCGCCGTAGAGCGCGCGCTTTCGCTCGTGTGGCACGTGGTGAATCGCAAAGCTCGAAACCACTGCGTCGAAACAGCCCATCGGCGGCAGCTTCTCCTCGAAATCGCGCGCGACAATGGTTACGCCGCGATCGTCATCAAAGAGCTTGTGCAGTTCTTCCAGCATCGTCGGCGAGAAGTCGAGCGCAACGAACTGCGCGCCTGGCCGGGGAGTCTTGGCGAGCGCAAGCAGCCTTCCCGCGCCCGCCCCAAGGTCGAGAATGCGCTTCGCGCCCGCGGGCAGCAACTCCAGCAGAGTTGCCTCGCCTTCTTCCCGGTGCGGAATTGTGTCCGCACGGCGCAGGTAGTCGAGGGCATGCTCCTTAGTCGACCAGAGATTGGCGCCGGCACTTTCAGTCATCGGCGGATTCTCACCTCCAATGCGATTAGGCGCCCGCAAGAGGCGTTAGTCCAATTTCCAATTGTTGCGGGGGACATAAGCTCATCTTATGAGAATGACATTTCAAGGAAGGGCATGCGTCCGAGGTTCTAGTCGTGGACTTTAGACCGGTTCCAGAGCTCTTCCATCCGTGCGCGCGGTAAATCCGCCAGGCAGCGGCCTTCATGCGCTGCGGCCGATTCCATCCATTGAAACCGGCGCTTGAACTTGCGATTCGTCTTCTTCAGCGCGATCTCGGGATCCACGCCCAGAAAGCGCGCGATGTTGACGCAAACGAAGAACAGATCGCCGATTTCCTCTTCGACGTGACGAGCCGGTCCGCCAGCCTTCGCAGGGCCGCCCGCCGCCGTCTGCGCCGGCATCAAGGACTTGAGTTCACTCTTCTCTTCCTCAAGCTTGTCCAGGATGCCACCCAGGTTCTCCCAATCGAACCCGATGCGCGATGCGCGCCGCGTGAGCTGGTAGGCCTCCAGAACCGCCGGAAGCGAGTGGGGCACGCCCGCGAGGAGCGAGTCCTGCGGGGCTTTACCTTTCTCCGCCCGCTCGTCGCGCTTGATCTGCTCCCAATTTTTCAGCACGGCCGCCGACGTGTTTGCGGTCACATCGCCGAAAACGTGCGGATGGCGCCGGACCATTTTCGTGTGCACCGACTCGATCACGTCGGAAATCGTGAAGCGGCCGGCCTCTTCGGCGAGGATCGCATGAAAGATCACCTGAAGGAGCAGGTCGCCGAGTTCCGAGGCGAATTCTCCCGGATCGCCCGAGTCCATCGCATCGAGAACTTCGTAGGACTCTTCGACCAGGAATTTGCGAAGCGACTGGTGGGTCTGTTCGCGGTCCCACGGGCAACCCTTCGGGCCGCGGAGGCGCGCCTGGAGTGCGACCAGCTTCGCGAACCATTTTCCCGCGGCCCTGTCGCGCGCACGAACTTTAATGTGTGCCCGCAAAGAGGCGCGAGGCTTCGGCTGCTTTCTTGCTTGTCGTTTGCCGGAATTCCTTCGCCGTCGCAGCATGAGAGGGTCGCTCGCCTCCGTTGGTGACACGTCAATTTACAAGGTGCGGCGAGCAGCCGCAACTGTGGTTTGCCCTTCCGGCCCCCAGCTTGTGGCGTGTGGACGCGGATGTTAGAATTTTGACTTCGAGTCTGACACACACTGAGGGCTACCAAGTGGCCGACCCCAAGCAGGACGAGGGCTTCAAGGTTGTAGACCGGCGGCTCTTCACCGAAGAGGGTGAGCTGCGCAAGGACGCCGTTGAGCAGGAGCGCCGCGACGAAGAGGCCGCGAGCGCCCGGAAGGCCAGTGCGCCGGCGGCGGCGAAGCCCGCTCCGGCCACGCCCGGCTCCGCCGCCCCGGCTCCTTCGGCCGACACGGTATTGGCTGACGCAGCCGACTCGATTGCGCCATCGCGCAGTTTCCAGATGCTGGTTGATTTTCTCACGCGGAATGCGGCGGCGATGCTCGGCGGAATGGCCGATCCGCGCACCGGTCAGCCGTTTCTCGACCTCGAGGGAGCGCGGGAGATGATCGATATGCTCGATGTGCTGCGCGAGAAAACGCGCGGAAACGTCGCGAAGACCGACGAGGACTTGCTGATCGAGGTGGTTGGCAGCCTGAAGCTGACGTTTATGGAAGTGTCGAAGGCGGCCGCCGAAGCCATGGCAAACAAGGCCGGAAAGCGGTAACCGCGCGGATCGGTGGAATTTGGTTCGAGTCTGCGGCTTTGATGCGCCCTTCGTAATCCTTCCTGCGAATCCATGCCTTCACTCCAACTGACAATCCTGGGATCGGGCACGTCGATGGGCGTGCCGACGCTCGGATGCCACTGCGCCGTGTGCGAATCGCCGGACCCGCACGACCAGCGGACGCGCCCCTCGGTCCTGCTGGCTTACGGCGGGCGCAACGTGGTCATCGACACCACTCCAGATTTTCGATTTCAGGCGATGCGCGCCCGGATCGACCGCCTCGATGCCGTGCTCTTCACCCACGGGCACGCCGACCATGTCATGGGGCTCGACGACATTCGCCCGTACAACCTGAAGCAGCGAGGCGTGGTGCCGATTTATGCATCGGCGGACACACTCGCGATTCTCCGGCGCCAATTCTCATATATTTTCGACGAGGCTCCCGCGGAGAGCACGGTGCCGCTCGTCGCTCTGCATACGATCGACGGGCCGTTCGATCTCTTCGGCGCGCGGATGATTCCCATCCCTGCGATGCACGGGTCTCAACCCGTGTTGGGATTCCGCTGCGGCGCGGCGGCGTATCTGACGGATTTCAGCCGCGTGCCAGAAAGCTCGAAAGCGCTGCTCGGCGACCTCGATGATTTCGTCCTCGACGCGCTGCGTTATGTCCCGCACCCGACCCACTCGACCGTCGAGCAGTCGCTTGCGCTCGTCCGCGAGCTGAAGCCGAAACGCGCGTGGTTCACTCACATCTGCCATGACCTCGGCCACGCGGAAACGAACGCGCGCCTGCCCGAAAACGTCCGCCTAGCCCACGATGGACTCCAATTCGAGGTGGCGCTCTGATGCCGCCGGAAAAGAGGAAGTCGCTCATTCCACCGACCCTTTTCGCGGGCAGGCCTAGGAGGGAGCCGATGGCACGCGTGTACTCAGCCGAGGAATGGGTCGACCGTTTCCACAGGCGCGGGGGCAAGCGCAAGACGACTGTGGTTACGATTGGAAATTTCGATGGAGTTCACTTGGGCCACCAGGCGATTCTGCGAGAAACGGCCGGCATGGGAGGCGGGACCAATTCGATGTCAGTGGCGCTGACGTTTTTCCCTCATCCAACGAGGTTTCTGCGGCCCTCGCAGGCCCCGCCGCTTCTAATGACACTTGAGCAGCGACTGACTGCGATCGAAGAACTAAGGATTGACGCCACACTCATACTTCGGTTTGACGAGAGTCTCGCACGACTCAGCCCGGCCGATTTTGTGAAGAAATATTTGAAAGAGACGCTTAGGACTTGGAACGTCGTGTACGGCGAGAACTTCCGGTTCGGATATCAAAAAGCAGGCGACGCGTCGACGCTCTACGACATGGGAATTGATCTTTATCCCTGTGCTCCGGTGAAATTGAACGGCATGGTGATTTCAAGCACAGCGATCCGCAACGCGATCTTCGAAGGGCGCGTTGACGGCGCGAGGAGCATGCTCGGACGGCCGTTCGCCCTGTCTGGGATCATTCAAACTGGCACCGGCCAGGGACGAAAGCTGGTTGTTCCCACTCTGAATCTCGCCACCGAGCAGGAAGCACTGCCGAAGACCGGCGTATACGCGACCGAAGCGATCGTTCAGGGAAAAACCTACCGGGCCGCTACCAACGTGGGTATGCGGCCGACTTTCGACGGCACGCGAGTGACGATCGAATCCCACCTATTCGATTTCAACAAGGATCTCACCGCGGGAAAGATGGAAGTGCGATTCTGGACGCGGCTGCGCGACGAACAGAAGTTCTCAGGGCCGGATGCCTTGCGCAGGCAGGTGCTCAAGGACATCGAAGCGGCAAAAGAATATTTCGCCATCCCACAATAGGGGTTACGAATCGCTGTTCTTGCGGCAGTCGATGCAGAGGCCGCCGATTTCGGTGCGGCTGACGGTGATTTCGATGCCGCAATCGCGCGAAATCTGCTTCTTCAGGTCCTCGTAGAGTTGGCTTTCGAATTCGCGCACTTTGCCGCACCGTATGCAGGCGACGTGAATGTGGTCGCGCGGGCCGTGGCTTTCGTAGTAGTGCCGGTGACCGCGAAGGTGTAGCAGGTCGAGCTCGTCGATCAGGCCGTGGCGCTTGAGCAGATCGAGCGTCCGGTAAACCGTGACACGCGTGATGTCCGAATCGATCTGTTGCGCGCGCTCGAGAATCTCTCCGGCGTCCATGTGCCGCGCGGCGGACTCCATCACCTGCACCACGACACGCCGCTGGCGCGTCAGACGGATGCCGCGGGCTTTCAGTTCGCGCTGAAGGTGGCCGGCCGGCTCATCCACATTAATGCGCTCACCGGCCGATACGCGATGTGCGGGAGTGGCGGACATGGCGGTTCAACAACAGTATACCAGAAGGCTGTTCCCAGCCCGATAGAGCCGGGCAGTGGGGCGGGCCGCAAGAAGTAGTGCCGTTCCAACTATCGGAACTAAAACCAAGGGAGTCGGTAGGGGCGCCGCTCGCTGCGCCGCAGTTTTTTTGCTGGCCTCAGTCAAGCAGTGACAAATAGTTGGAGCCGCACTAGTGGGTCTGAATCACCCGGAGAATGTCGCTGTACATCACGAAAGCGAAGAGGCCCAGGAGAAAGACAAGGCCGACCTGAACGAAACGCTCCTTGAAAGCGAGGCTTAGGTCGCGGCGAAGCGTCCCTTCGATCGCCAGCATCAGGACATGGCCCCCGTCCAGGATCGGAATCGGCAGCAGGTTGAGCAAGCCCAGATCCAGGCTGATGTATGCCATCCAGTTCAGGAGCGTCATTGGGCCGCCCTTCGCGGCCTGTCCGGACATCTGGACAATGCCAACGGGGCCCGCGAGATCGCGCACTGAAAGCCTGCCACGGAAAAGTCCCGTGAAAATATTTCCGATCAGGCGCGCATACAGGTAGGTCTCAACGCCCGCCTCTTTCGCCGACGTGATAATCCCCTGATGCTCGAAAGCCTCCGGCGATTTCACCAGGGTCCCGATCTGCCACGTCATGTCGCCGCTGACGGTCATGGTATGAATCGGGGTGATGACCAGCGGAACGTCTTTCCCATCGCGCCGAACCACGAACTGGATCGCACGGCCGTCGGAACTGCGAACTTGATCGACCAACTGCTGCCACGTGGCGACAGGGCGGCCGTCGATCGAAACGATTGTATCGTCTGGCGCCAGCCCGGCCCGCGCAGCCGGAGACCCCGGGGACACTTCGTCGATTACCGGAGCGATCAACGGATAGCCCACCACTGAATCGACCGGGGCCCCTTTTGCGGGCGCCGTGAGGTTCAACGTTTGCCGCGCGCCGCTGCGCAGGACGACGATCGAGACCGTGTCGCCCGGGTTGGCCTTATTCACCTTCTCCAGCACCTTGCCCCACGTCGGCGTAGTTACGCCGTTGACTTGGACGATGCAGTCGCCTGGCTGTACGCCCTGGGTGCCGGTCGCCGCACTCTGCGGCACGGCAGCCACCTCGGCCGTAGCGTGCAGGTATGCGTCCACCGGTATGCCGGCGAAGATGTAGATTCCCGCAAAGATCAGGAATGTGACGAAGATGTTCATCGCCGGGCCGGCAATCGCTATCAGGAAGCGCTGCCAGCGAGGCCTCGACAGAAACTCGTAGGGCTCACCCGTGCGTTCTTCGACGGGGTTATCGCCGGCCATGCGGACGTAACCGCCGAGCGGCAGCGCGCTCACACGGTAGTCCGTATCGCCACGCTTCACGCCCCACAAGCGCGTGCCGAAGCCTATCGAAAAGACATCCACGCGCACGCCGCAAAGCTTCGCGGCGACAAAGTGTCCCCATTCGTGAACTAAGACGAGGATGCCGAGAACCAGTGCTCCGGCAATGATGTCCCGCAGGAAACTAACCGCCATATTCTCCCCTGTCACATTCTACAAAAGTTTGCGCGCATTTGGAAAGCGCAGCGATGAGGCTGTACCAAAAGCAAACTGCAACGTTCCGGCGCCCTAGGCTTCTATCGGCCGTCTCACTTCTTTCTGCGCTCGATTTCTTCACGGGCGATGCGGCGAGCTTCCGAATCGGCTGCCAGCACGTCGCCGATACCGTGGAGGGTGCTGCGAGGCATGCGCTGGAGAACGCGCTCGATCACGGCGGCGATCCCCAGAAACGGCAGCCGGCGCTCGAGAAATGCGGCTACCGCGACTTCATCGGCCGCGTTCAGCGCGCAGGGCAGCGGACCTCCGCCTCGAAGAGCCGCTTTGGCAAGCTCCAGACACGGGAACTTCCGTGCCGGTACGTCGGCAAAATCGAGCTTGCGCAGCGTAGACCAATCCAACGCACACCCTTTGGATGCGATTCGCTCCGGAAAAGTTAGCGCGTATTGGATCGGCATGCGCATGTCCGTGGGCCCGAGCTGTGCCAGGATGGAACCGTCCACGAACTCGACCATCGAGTGAATCGTGGACTGTGGATGGATGACAACCTGGACTTTGTCGAGTCCCATACCGAACAGCCAGCAGGCCTCAATGACCTCGAAGCCCTTGTTCATCAGCGTGGCGGAATCGATGGTGATCCGCCGGCCCATCTTCCAATTGGGGTGGGCGAGGGCCTGTTTGGGAGTCACCCTAGCGAGCCGCGCGACGGGCGTCTTGCGAAAAGGCCCTCCGGAAGCTGTGAGCACGAGGCGCTTGACTTCCCGGTGGGCCCCCGCGCGCAGGCACTGATGGATGGCGTTGTGTTCGCTATCGACCGGGAGAAGCGAAACGCCGTGGCGCGCAACCGCGGCCATGACTACCTCGCCAGCGGCTACGAGAACTTCCTTGTTGGCGAGCGCGATGTTCTTGCCGTGCTCGATGGCCTTGTAGGTAGCAGGCAAACCGACGACGCCCACGGCCGCCGAGAGCACCGTTTCGGCTTCGGGGTGTGTTGCGACACGCTCGATGCCCTCGGACCCGAACAGAATATCTGGATTCGAATCGGCTCCACGCGACGAGCGACCGGCGCCGAGCGCCGCCCGCAGTTCGGCGGCATCGCCTTCCGTGGCGACCGAAACAACCTTCGGCCGGTGGCGCGCGATCTGGCTCGCCACCAGTCGGACGTTCGAGCCTGCGGCCAGCGCGACTACTTCAAAGCGGCCCGGCAGCGAATCCACCACGCTCAGGCACTGGCGGCCGATCGAACCGGTGGAACCCAAAATGGCAATTCGTTTCATGCGCGGGTAATTCTATAGGCGTTTCGCGCAATTTGCGAATTCCGGCACGGCCAATCTTCAGGCGCTGGTCCCAGGCCTTAACAGCTTCTTCAAGACGCAGAGCGGTGCTAGATTGTTGGCGGTGTATTGGAACGGAATGCCCGCTTGAGATCATGACAACGGAGGAGAGAATTCCGCGATGAAATCCACGAACAGATTTGTCACAGCTGCTTTCGCGATGACGGCGGCAATGGCGTTGGTCCTCGCGTTCGGCGCGAGCGCGAAGGCAGCCCCCGACAAGCATCCCGCGTATCTGCACGCTCTGGGGAACCTGCGGTACGCCCGCGCCCTTATAGCGCATCCGGATAGCGGCGTGCTGCACGATCCGGAAAAGGCGGCGATGGATGAAATCGACCAAGCCATCGCGGAGCTCAAGGCCGCCGACATCGACGACGGCAAGAGCCTCGACGATCACCCGGGCATCGACTCGCACCTGCGTTGGATCCCGCGGCTGAACAAGGCGGCCGACGTGCTCGATAAGGCGCACGATGACGTCCAGAAGGAGGACGACGGCGGGGGTTTGCAGAGCCGCATACTCGAGCATATCGGCAAAGCACATCGGCACGTGGAAGAGGCAATTGCTACCGAACAGTAGCTTCGCAATAGTTTACGTCCGATACCCACGCGATTCGGCACTCTGGCGGCAGGCCGAATCGCGCTGTGTGATACGATGCCTGTGAAGTCCTAGGAACGAACACTCACTTGAGCACACCTTCTTTGTGGGCCATTCCGCTGGGCGGCCTGGGCGAGTTCGGCATGAACATGCTCGCGCTGCGCTCGGGCGACGAAATTATCGTAATCGACGCGGGACTCATGTTCCCCGAGCAGGAGCTGCTCGGCGTGGACATCGTGATCCCCGACATCACCTACCTGAAACAGAACAAACGGATGGTCCGCGCGATCGTCCTGACGCACGCGCACGAGGACCATATCGGCGCGATTCCCTACATCCTCGGCGACCTCAACGTGCCGGTGTACGGAACGCAGTTCACGCTCGCGCTCGTGCGAAAAAAGCTCGAGGAGCACGGCCTGCTCGACTCAGCCAAACTCCACGAGGTCGCGCCCGGTGAAACCACGACGCTCGGGCCATTCCAGATCGAATACCTGCACGTAACCCACAGCACCATCGACTGCGTCGCACTCGCGATTCGCACGCCCGTCGGCGTGATCATCCACACGGGAGATTTCAAGATTGACCCGACGCCGGTCGACGGGAAACCCTTCGACCTGCATGCGTTCGCGCGCTATGGGCAGGAAGGCGTGCTCGCGCTTTTCAGCGACAGCACGAACGTCGAACGGCCCGGTTTCACGCCCTCCGAGAGGGCTGTGGTGGTTCGTCTCGAGGAGTTGTTCCGCGCCGCGCCCGAAAAGATCGTGGTCTCGTGCTTCTCGAGTTCCGTCCACCGCATCCAGCAGGTTATCGAGATCGCGCGGTCCGTGGGGCGGAAGGTCGGGTTTGTCGGCCGCAGCATGGTGGACAACATCGAGATCGCGCACGGGCTCGGCAAACTGCGCATCCCGGATGGCAGCGTCGTGCGGCCACAGGATATCCGGAGCTACGATCCGAAGCGGCTCGTGGTGCTCGCAAGCGGCACGCAGGCCGAGCCGATGTCGGCACTCTCGCGGATCGCCGTGGACAACCATCGAATGCTGAGCGTCGGAGAAAACGACACGGTGATCCTTTCGGCCCGCATCATCCCGGGGAATGAAAAAGCGATCTTCCGGATGATCGATCACCTCTTCCGGCGCCGCGTGCTCGTCTATTACGAAGGCGGCCGGTCCGCGCCGATTCACGTCTCGGGCCATGCGAGCCAGGAGGAAATGAAGATTCTGCTCCAGCTTGTTCGGCCGAAATACTTCATCCCGCTCCACGGTGAATACCGTCAGCTGTTTCAACACGCGGCGATGGCCGAACAGGTGGGGGCGGTCTCGGGGCAAATCTTCCTCCTTGAAAGCGGCCACCCGCTCGAATTTACGGCGGATGGACGCGCCTTCGAGCGGGAACCTGTGCCCGCGGGACGCGTGATGGTTGATTCGGGCTCCCTTGAAGAGATCGAGGACGTCGTGATCCGCGATCGCCGCCATCTCTCCGAAGACGGTGTCGTCGTCCCGATCATCGCGATCGACAAGCATACTGGGCTCATCGAAGGCTCGCCCGAAATTGTGACCCGCGGATTTCTGCCGAGCGACGACGGGCAGGAGATCCTGACGAAGGCCCGGGAAGTGATCCTCAAGACCATCGAGCAATCGAGTCCCGAGGAAAAAATGGATTGGAGCGTCATCAAGGAAAAGATTCGCGTGGACTTGAAGCGATATTTGAACAAGCAGACCTCGAAGAGACCGTTGATTTTGCCGGTGATCCTCGAAGTGTAACACTCCGTTCATCCCTCCCGTGATATTCAAGCTGCGGCCGTACAAACCCGAAGATTTCGAGACGCTGTACGAAATCGACCAGGCGTGTTACGAGCCGGCGATCGCGTATTCGCGGCGGGAGCTGCGGAACTACCTGCGGTTCCCCGGCGCCGAATGCGTGGTGGCCGAAACCGGAGGGGACAAACCGGCGATCGCCGGGTTTTGCGTCACGGCGCACGAAGAGGACTGGGGCTACATCGTGACGATCGACGTGCTCGGGGCGTACAGGCGGCAAGGCGTGGGTACGTCGCTGCTCCGCGAAGTGGAACGCAGGCTCGCCGCAAGCGGTGCGAAAGAGATAGCGCTCGAAACGGCAACCGACAATACGTCCGCAATTGCGTTCTGGGAGAAGCATGGCTATCGTACTCGCGGTATGAGAAAGGGCTACTACCCGGGCGGTCGCGACGCGTACTCAATGGCCAAGAAAATCGCCTGAACGCACGCTTTCATTACTGAATTCGGTTTCCGGCCGAACCTTCACGCGTGCCTGTGCCCAGGTGTCAGAGTTGACGTAATCAGGAAAGCGAGATTGCGCTCATGTCTCTGTTGCACGTAGTCATTCTTGCTGTTGTGCAGGGTTTGGCCGAATTGCTTCCCGTCTCGAGCTCTGCCCATGTGATCGTGGCAGAGGAGCTGATGGGCATCGATCCTACCGCGCCGGAGATGACCCTGCTGCTGGTCATGCTCCATACCGGGACGATGCTTGCGGTAATCGTCTATTTTTGGCGGCGCTGGCAGCGGGCGTTCTTTCAAAGCGCGCACGATTTCAAGAGATTCGCTGTCGCTTTGATTTTGGCCACGGCCCTTACGGGCATCGTCGGCGGTGTGCTAACCGAAGCCATCGAAAAATTGGCGTTCCGCAACGAGGCGCATGCCTGGGTCGAACAGTTATTCGGCCGTCTCGACTTGATCGCTTCGGCGCTTGCTGTGGTGGGCGTTCTCATTCTGTTCGCGGGCCTGCGGGAAAGGCGCGCACGCGCTCAACAGCCCGGCGTTTCCGAAATAACTCCCAAGCAGTCTCTCTGGATTGGGGCCGTGCAAGGGCTGTGCGTGCCGTTTCGCGGCTTCTCCCGCTCGGGCGCAACCATTTCGACCGGCATGACCCTTGGCGTGCCGAAGGTGCGCTCCGAGGATTTCAGTTTCGCTCTCGCGGTGATCCTCACGCCTGCTGCCGATGCGCGCGAAGCATGGAGGCTGGTCCAGGCGGAGCACGGTCACCTTGGCCCGATGCTGATTTCCGCCGTCATGCCTAGCGTCCTCGGAGCTGTCTTCGCGTTTCTTGCCGGTTTGCTGGCGCTGAAATGGCTGAGCCGCTGGCTCGAGACCGGGCGCTGGCATCTCTTCGGCGTCTACTGCCTGGTAGCCGCCTTTTTCGTGGCACTCCTGTACCACGCCGGCTACTGACGTGCGCGAGCACAGTTTCGTGACGTTCGCCGCCTATCGCCTCATCGTCGGCGCGGCCGTTCTCCTCTGGATGTCGAAACTACCCGCCTGATCTGCCCCGCTTGCCTGAGATGTACTCCAGGTCCAAGACCTGAGGCTTTCGGCACACCGATCCCCGGCTTCCCCGGCTAAAGTCTCTCCGGTTCCTGCCGATGTAACCACGGGGCTGTCTGCTCTTTAGCGCCGGCTGCCCACCTCATCACTACCGGATACGAGCGCGCAAGGGAAATGACAATAGGCCTCAAACTTATTTCTTCGCCATCGTGGATTCTTCAGCGACCCTTGCCCGAACTCACTGGCCTGATTCTCTTGCTGTGCCTGTACATCGTCTACCAGCGACTACGTCATCTTCGCCAAAACGACCTCTTCCGCATTGTCAGCGAAAACGCCGCGGACATGATCGCGCTCGTGGAGGTCACGGGCAAACGCCTCTACAACAGTCCCGCCTACGAGAAAGTTCTCGGCTATTCGTCCAGGGAGTTGGCCGCGACCACGTCGCTTGAGCAGGTCCATCCCGAAGACCGCGAGCGCGTCATCGAAGCCGCGAACCAAGCGCGCCTTACCGGCGTCGGCAAGCGCCTCGAGTACCGCATGCGCCACAAGGACGGGACCTGGCGTGTTCTTGAGTCCACGGCCAGCGCAATCCGAAACCGACGAGGCCACGTCACACACCTTGTGATCGTCAACCGCGACATCACCGAGCGCAAGCGCATGGAGGAGCAACTGGAACACGAAGCCTTCCACGACCCGCTTACCGGCTTGCCCAATCGCAGCCTCTTCTTGGACCGTCTTCAGCGCGCCATGAACCACGCCAAGCGCCACCCAGAGTTCAAGTTCGCCGTCCTATTCGTCGACATCTAGGGATTGAAAATCTTCAACGAAACCATGGGCCACGCGGTCGTCGACCAAATCATCATCGACATCAGCAAACGGCTCAGGTCTCGTCTCCGGCACGACGACACCATCTCCCGTTCTACCCCGACCGGCGGCTCCGGCCGGTCCGTCGGTGACGAGATTCTCGCGCGCCTCGATGGCGATCGGTTCACCGTTCTTCTCGAGGGCATCAAAGCACCCAGCGATCCCATGCGGGTTGCCATGCGAATTCAGGAAAGTTTGGCCGGGCCCTTTACAGCCCACGGCGTGGATGCCTTCACGTCCGCCAGCATCGGCATCGCGCTAAGTTCCGCGTCGTATCAAAAGCCCGCTGAGATGCTTCGCGATGCGGACATCGCCATGTGCCGCGCCAGAGCCGAAGGCACGTCCGGTTGCGAGGTGTTCGACACCCAGATGCACGCCCTGGTTGTCCGGCGCCTGAGGTTGGAAACGGAGTTGCGCAAAGCCATCGAACGCGAAGACCTCCGCGTTTTCTACCAGCCGATTATTCGGCTCACCACGGGACAGATCGCCGGTGTGGAGGCTCTCGTCCGCTGGTGGCGCAACGAATCGGAACTCATCGGTCCCGCGGACTTTATCGAAGTCGCCGAAGAAACCGGCTTGATCGTTCCTATCGGCCGGTGGATCCTCAAGGAAGCCTGCCGGCAGGCCCATGCATGGCATCTGCTCTTCAGCACTGATCCGCCGCTGACCACCACCATCAATGTTTCGCCTCGCCAGTTCGCGCAAAGCAACCTCGTTGCCGACGTCAAATCCGCCCTTGACGAAACGAGAGTCGCCCCCTCGAGTTTGCAACTCGAAATCACCGAAACCATGGCCATGGGCGATCTCAAAACCACCACCCGCATTTTCTCTCAGCTTAAGGACATTGGCGTTAGCCTCAGCATCGACGACTTTGGCACCGGTCATTCCTCCCTCAGCCGCCTGCGCAGTTTTCCCATTGACGTTCTGAAGATCGATCGCTCCTTCGTTCGCGGTATCGAGCAGGATCTCGAAAGCCGCGAAATCGCCCGCCTGATCATCACGCTCGCTCATCATCTCGACCTCAAGGTGGTTGCCGAAGGCATCGAAACATCCGGCCAGCGCGCCTATCTCGAACAGTTCGGCTGCGAATTTGGCCAGGGCTATCTCTACTCCCCGCCCGTGGATCACGCCGCGCTCCAGGAACTTCTCGCGAGCGCATCCCGCGATTCTCACGAGCCCGCCGTGAACGCCGGTCCGCGAGGGACCCCCACGAGATGAACAAACGCCAGCCTTATCCCCGGATGATCCGGCCTCTTTTCCGTTTGCACAATCGTCAAAGATCGATGTTTACTCCCGCGGCTTGTTTGCTATATTCGTGGGCGTTCCTCTCGCTGGGCTCCGCGCGATAGCGCCCGCACGACCCGAGCAGGCCTTCCCCTATCCAGCCACGGAAAGTGCTCTTGGTCCTGCTCGCTGGGAAAACCTGAGAGTAAACGGAGATGCTTTGTGCGCGTTCTGACACCGACAGAAAACAAACGCTTCAATGAGTTGATCGGCTTCGTGGGGCTCAGCCTAGCAGCACTGCTCGCGCTGAGTTTGCTGTCGTATTCGCCTCACGACGCCTCCTTCAACGTATCGGCGCCGCCGCCCGGAGCGGGACCGGCGCGAAACTGGATCGGGCCCGTAGGAGCCCATCTAGCCGACCTGTTCTTCCAACTCAGTGGCTACGCGGCGTTTCTCTTCCCGATTGGGATGTTCGTCGCGGCAATGCGCTGGTTCCGCAGCCAGACGGTCGGAGCGCCGGTCGCGAAGCTGGTTGGATGGGGAATGCTCCTTGCTTCGCTCGCGGCGGAGATGGCGCTGGCTCGCGTGCCGGACGTGCGTGGCGCGCTGCCAGCCGGAGGGCTGCTCGGCTCCGTGCTGGCGCAGGGACTGCGTGCGGCCTTCAATCCCTTTGGCGCCCACCTGGTGGCCATAGCGACAATGTTAACCGCGCTGTTTCTGACCACGAGCTTCTCGTTCCACGCCGCAGCGCAATGGATGAAAAGGCCGATGGCGGCCGAGGGCCTGGTCGGCGGCTGGATCGCGCGGGCGAAGCAATGGCGCGAGGAGCGCGAAGCCGTCCGCCTGCGAAAGCGCGTCGAGGAGATCAAGATTGCCGGGCGGCCTCCGGTGACCCAGCAACGGATTTCGACGAAGGAGATCGACGAAGACGAGGAAATCGACACCGAAGGGCGCGCCGAGCCGATGCTATCCGAACGCGGCCCTGCCGTAATCAAGTTCCACGAACCGGATGCCGCGCCCTCATCGAGAAAACCGGGCACGGAGCCGAAGATTTCGCGCGGGCGGACCAGCTTCAAGCTGCCGTCTCCGACGTTGCTGCACGCCGCCGAACGCAGCGAAAAGATGGACGAGAGCGAGCTGAAGGAATGTGCGCGCGCCATCGAGCAGAAGTGCGCTGAGTTCGAGGTTGCGGGCCACATCACGCAGATCAATCCGGGTCCGGTCGTGACGACCTTCGAATTCAAACCCGAGGCTGGAATCAAGTACAGCCGGATCACGGGCCTCGGAGACGATCTCTGCCTGGCGCTGCGCGCCGAGTCGATTCTGATCGAGCGCATTCCGGGAAAATCGACGGTCGGCATCGAAGTGCCCAACGCGCGCCGCGAAACGATCGCTCTCCGCGATGTGATCGAGTCGCCGGAATTCTCGCATTCGTCTTCGAAGCTCACCTTGCCGATGGGAAAGGATTTGATCGGGCGCATCCGCGCCGCCGATCTCACTCAGATGCCGCACCTCCTGATCGCGGGCGCGACGGGAACGGGCAAGAGCGTCTTCATCAATTCCCTGCTGATGGGCATGCTCTACAAGGCCACGCCGGACGAATTGAAACTCGTGCTCGTCGATCCCAAGCGGCTCGAACTCGGTCTCTATTCCGATATCCCGCACCTCTTCACGCCGGTCGTGACCGACCCGAAGGTGGCCGCAAACGTCCTGCGAAACGCGACCCGCGAGATGGAACGGCGCCTGAAGATACTTGCGCAGCGCGGCGTCCGGAACATCGAGCAGTACAACCGCACGTTCGAGAAGGGGCAATCCCTGTCGCTGTTCGAAAGCGCCGAAGACGAAGAACACCGTCCGCTTCCCTACCTCGTGATCGTGATCGACGAACTGGCCGATCTGATGATGGTCGATACGAACGGTGTCGAGGAGTCGATCACGCGCCTCGCGCAGATGGCGCGAGCGGTGGGAATCCATCTCATTCTGGCCACGCAGCGCCCGTCCGTGGATGTCATCACGGGCTTGATCAAAGCGAATTTTCCGGCGCGCATCTCTTTCCGCGTGGCGAGCAAGGTGGACTCGCGGACGATTCTGGACGCAAACGGATCGGAATCTCTTCTGGGCAAGGGCGACATGCTCTACTTGCCGGCCGGATCGTCGCGCTTGCACCGCATTCACGGCCCCTACGTCAACGAAAAGGAAGTCGCGGCGGTGGCGGACTTCTGGCGCGAGCAAGCCAAGGCCATCTACAACGAAGAGATGCTCAAGCCGCCAAAGGATGAGAACGCCATGGGCGGCGGTTTGGACGCCGCCGACGGCGGCGATGAAGTGGATGACGACCTCTATCAGGATGCCGTGCGCGTCGTATGCGAAATGGGGCGCGCTTCGACTTCCACTCTCCAGCGCCGTCTCCGGATCGGCTACGGTCGAGCCGCGCGCTTGATCGACTTGATGGAAAAAGACGGGATCGTCGGGCCCGCCGACGGATCAAGGCCGCGCGAAGTCCTCAAGAAGAAAGACTGGATGCGCGAGTTCGACGAATCAGCGCGCTGACGACCCGATCAGGGTCGTGTCGTCGTCCTGCTTGCCCTGACGAAGGAAGGGAAGCCGACGTTCTTGTTCTTGGCCGGCTGAAGGATCTCTCTTCGGCGCATCTCGCGAGGAAACTGTTTTTCCCTTTCCACTGCGCCGCGCTTTCCGTAAAATCGGATGTTGTTCCGGTGCCGAGGTAGCTCACCGGTAGAGCGCGGCCCTGAAAAGGCCGGCGTAGGCAGTTCAACTCTGCCCCTCGGCACCACTTCCATCCGAACGATTCCCGAGAATCTACTGCGGCGGAGTGGAATCGCTCTCGCTCTCCAGGTGCCAGATCACGATACTCGGCACAGCCACGGCGGCAGCCGCGAGGATTTCGAAGCCGATTCGGTGATGGACGTAGGGGCGCTGAACCTGGCTACCTGCGGGATCCGCGACGCGGCAAGAGGGCGCCAGTGCGTCTTCAAACGTGATCTTGGCGGATTTTCCCTCCGGTATCGTGCGAAACTCACCGCCGTTGTCCAGCACGAGGTCGCCGCGTATTGCCGAGACCGTCATTTCCTTCGTACCCAGCGTGACTTCTCCAGTCGCCGCCTGGCCGTTCGCCGCGCGAATGATGCCCGCAGAGGTCGTCAGCTCGATTCCGCTCCCGGCCGGCGCGGCAAAGCCCACCGTTCCGCGGTTTACGAACACTTGAGTCGCGTCGACGTCTTGTTCGAGCTGTGCCGAACTCGACGCGGAAAGATAAACCTGCCCTGAGCGAACCCGGAGGCGAAGCGCGCCCCCGTCCGTCGTTTCTAGATTCTCGCAGTCGTAGACGTCCGCGCCCGTCGCGGCATTGGCTGTACCGAGGTAAGCCTGGTTCGCCTCGGACACTACGCCGGCCGCCTTTCCGTGTGCTCCTTGTCCTCCTTGCACCGGCGCATGGAGCATTGAAGCGGCGACGATAACGACACCACATCGCGAGAGAAAACGCATTTCGACCCTCCGAGAGGTACTGTTCCAATGTGTTCTCGAAGGGTCTGACCCTCAATTGGAAGGACCAAATCGGTTGTTAGAGTTGCAACAAGCTAGGCGGGCCGCCGCGGACCGCTGACGAACGGATTTCCTCGCTCGTAAAAGCGCAGCCTGCGATCGACCGCGCGCGAAATCCCGATGCGCCTGCTGACGCCGATCGGCCTTGTTCGTCCGACCGCGGCACCGAGCCAGAGCCGACCCGCACCGGCGCAGAGGTCGACGCCGTCCAATCCTTTGTCGAGCGCCATCGCTTCGGCCAAGCGCCCCGGTCCGCGAGCGGCGTCGAGCAATCGCGCCACTCCACGGCGCCGCTTCATTTCCTCGACTCCATCGAGCGGCTCGAGAGCGCGAATCAAGACTCCGGCGCCGATGCCGCGAGTCTCGCTGGAGACGTTCACGAGCCAGCACGAGCCGTACGTGAAACGGACGTAAGCATGGCCACGCTTGAGGAAAAGTGACTCGTTGGCCGGTGTCTGGCCGCGGAAAGCGTGTCCTGCCGGGTCACCGACAGGATAGGCTTCGGTCTCGACGATGCGACCGCTCAACCTTCGTCCCGGCAAATCGTGAACCAGCGTCTTTCCGATCAGGTAGCGAGCCAGTCGGATTGTGTCCACCGGCAGTTCCGCGCGCCGAAGACGGCGAATGCGCTGCGTTAGTTTGCTTTGCGTGCGCTCGGGCATGGGGTTACATTGAGAACTCGCGCGCGGTGCGCGACGCGAATGTTTTACCATACGTTCGAGGAGCTACCGCCATGGCCGCCACCTGCCGGCACTTGAATGAAATCAGAAAAGTGACGCCGAGCGCAAACGGATGCGAGGAATGCCTGAAAACTGGTGATGAATGGGTGCATCTCCGGCTGTGTCTCACCTGTGGGCACGTCGGATGCTGCGACAGTTCGAAAAACAAACACGCGACGAAGCACTTCCGTGCCGTCCACCACCCGATCATGCAGTCGTTCGAGCCGGGAGAGGACTGGAGATGGTGCTACGTCGACGACATGGAAGTCTAGTGCCGTTCCAACTTTTTGAGCCAAGTGGTTCGGAGGACCGGGAGGCCGTATGACAAGCGAACCGGTGATTTCGGGGCTCTCAAAGGATGATGCGTGGCCGGCGCTGCCGCTCGCTGAATGGAACGACACGCGCGCGACGCTGCACATGTGGACGCAGATGGTCGGCAAACTGCGCCTCGCGCTCAGCCCGCATTTGAATCACTGGTGGGAAGTGCCGCTCTACGTGAGCGCGCGCGGCCTCGCGACTTCGCCGATCCCGTACCCCTTCGGGATTCTCGAGGTCGAGTTCGATTTCATCGATCACGCCCTCAGGATCATCACCAGCCGCGGCGAGACGAAAACCATTCGGCTCGCGCCCCGAAGCGTCGCCGACTTCTACCGCGAGTTCATGGCGACTCTCACGTCTCTGCAAGTCGGCGCGAAAATCTGGCCTATGCCGGTCGAGATTCCGGATCCAATCCGGTTCGACAAGGATACGCGGCATGCTTCGTACGATCCTGAATACGCGAACCGCTTCTGGCGGCTTCTCGTGACCGTGGACACGATCTGCAAGGAATTTCGTGCGCGCTTCATCGGGAAGGCCAGCCCCGTCCACTTTTTCTGGGGGAGTTTCGATCTCGCCGTGTCGCGCTTTTCGGGGCGGCGCGCCCCGGAGCGTCCCGGAGCCGACCGGGTCACGCGGGATGCTTACTCGCACGAAGAAACCAGCGCGGGTTGGTGGCCGGGAGGCGGAGAGTTCACCGCGCCCATGTTCTATGCCTACGCCGCCCCGGAGCCTCCGGGATTTCGCGAGGCCACCGTGCGTCCGGCCCAAGCCTTCTACCACGCGCCATTGGGAGAGTTCTTGCTTTCCTACGACGATGTGCGGAATTCTCCCGATCCGAAGGCCGCGCTGATGGATTTCCTTCAGAGCACGTACGAAGCTGGGGCAAATCTTGGGAAATGGGACCGTGCGGCGCTCGAAAGGCAGACTTAGCTGTTGGAACCTGGCGCGGGAAGCCTCGGAACAAGAAACGGCGCGCGGAACGACGCGCGGCTTTTCACAACAGGCTGCGCGACTACGGACTGATGCCGCGCAAGGAAATGCTTCTGCGCGCGGCGTCCCCACGACCGGACAAAGTAATAGTTGATCGCCCCTGCGACGCCGGCGCCGAGCACGGGCACAACCCGTCCGGCCCATTTCTCGGCGACTTCCGCCCCGACCCTCACCGCGACCCGATCGATGATCCGGGGCACGAGCCGCTCCATCGCCTGCTTCTCCAGGAAATCGCGGCCCAGGTCGACGCCCGCGGCGCTCGCCACTGCAATCCATAACGCCACCGTCTCTTCCTCGGTCGCATATTGAAAGCCGTAGAGCAGGCTGAGTTTCTGAAGCATCCTCAGCGTAATAGCCGCAAGGATTCCCATATCCGGCACGGCGGTTAGAAAACCTCCGAAGCCCAAACCCATGCCCTCAAGCGCCGCCATTTTCGATGAAGCGGATATCGTGCTCCTGGCAATTGGATCGATGACCTGCGGCCCCAGGTGAAACATCTCCTGCCACGATTGGATCGGCAATCGATGCGCTCTTTGTACGTGGCGGAGGTATTTGCGTTCGTCGACGCGGATTTGAGCGTACGCCCGGCCAAACCCCGCGCGAGCGGAGCCGCTGAGCAATCGGGAAAGCCACGCCCTGTCTCGCTGTGTGCGCATTTCTCAGTTAGATGCGTCAACGCCGGATGAAGCTGCAATGCGAGTGCCGTCTATCGTCCACATCGCGAGCCTCGTTTAGTCCAGCGGCGCGCCCACCGCTTCTTCCAGTTGCGCGAATGCGGATTGTACCGCAAGCAGGCTGTCCAGGTAATCGCGCTCCACCTGCTGCACGTCGTGCTGCGCCCCGAGCACCGTCAAAATGTTCGCTTTGCCGGCGCGATAGCTCTCCTCCGCCATCTCCTCAAGCTGCCGCGACGCCGGCAGCAGCGTATCGCGATAGAGCTGCACCTGCGTCCTCCGCGCTTCCAGGTCGAAATATGCCGATTCCACTCGCGCATCCGCCGCGCGTCGCGCCGCCGTCAACTGCCCTCCGAGCGCAATCTGGTTCGCCTCCGATTGCGCGATCTCGCCCTGGTTATGCGAGAAGATCGGCAACTCCATCGATATCTGACCCCGCGGCCCTTCTTGGAAACCTCCCGGACCGGGCGAGTTGAAATCCACCCCGAACTGCAAGCCCAGGTTCGGAATTCGTTCCGCTTCGAGCAGCCGCTTGCGGCTTTCCTCTACCTTGGCTTCCTGCTCGATTCTCAGGATTTCCGCATTGGAAGTCCCGGCACGCGTCAGAAGCTCATCGAGCGCCATCGTCGGCGGAAGCATCGCAAACGCGTCGCCCAGATCCCAGTTTGTTGCTGCCGGCTCGTTCAGCAGTGCGTCCAGGTCGCTGAGCGTCACCTTTTCTTCTTGCTGCGCGACGGTGAGGTCCGCCCGCGCTCGTGCCACTTCCAGTTCCGCTTGCGTCACTTCCAGTTGCGGGATGTCTCCCGCTTCGAAACGCGCCCGGGCGATATCGTGGAGCCGCTCGGCAAGTTTCAGTACGCCGGCCTGCTGCGCCGTTGTCGCCCGCGCATGCGCCAGCGCAAAGTACGCGTCCCGGACGCTGTGCCGCACTTGCCGCTCGACCGCCGAAATGTCCGTCTCCGCCAGCGTCCCCTCCTGGCGTGCCAGCTCGATCCGATCTTTCCGCTTGGGGCCGATTTCGACGGGCTGATCGAAAAAGAGGCTCTCGTGCGGCGTGTCTCGCAGCGCGGCGAAATTCGCGGCGGGATTCGGCCGCTCGCCGGCCACGCGCACTCCGGCCAGC
>Ga0181521_10001404_pt1 | contig 29913 bp, 21 predicted proteins | sample PEATcosm2014_Bin_32_FD_119764 | JGI IMG/M metagenome (GOLD analysis project Ga0181521, IMG submission 119764) | Peatland microbial communities from MTU Mesocosm Facility, Houghton, MI, USA - PEATcosm2014_Bin02_60_metaG | ecosystem: Environmental > Terrestrial > Soil > Wetlands > Peat | place...
ACATCTACGAATGATGCGTTTATACCGTTGTGCCGAAAGCGATCCAATGCACCGGGCCCGCAGAACGTGAAGTTGCAGCCTCAGAAGGCATAATAGGGATGGCGAGAGAGGCAAATGGATGGCGAATGCGGGACCGCGAATCAGCGTTGAGGAATGGAGTAAGCGCCACGCCGACAGTTTTTCATTTAATGGCCGGATTGGCGGCAATTTGATCAGCGTCGATGACGCTGAGCTTCATGCCGGGCACCAGATCATTGAGAGGTTTCCTCGCCAAAGCGTGCTGCTGGATTCGTTCATGGGCTTCTTCCTCGAAACGCTGGAGCTTTCAGGCGAACGGGTGATGTCGGCGGGCTCGCCTGCAGAAGGGCCGCATTATGGGGCCACGTTTGCGTACTTCTCAAACTTATTTCGCCGCTTCCGCTGCTGCGACATTCTGTTCATGAAGGGTTACGCTCTCGACGGCTATGCGTTGATTCGGGATGTGAAGGATCGTGCATTCCTTTTAGCGGGGATCGCGCACAATATAGCTACGTTTCAAACGGTGCTGGTCGGCTCCGGAAGTCCTGATTCCAGCCAAGTTAATTACGCGGATAAAACCACGCGCGGCAGGAAGGCTACTGAACATCTGACCTCGAACCGTATATCTGGAAAGAAATCAGGGCTCTCCGAAGATATGCAAGGCGATCTCAAACAATGGGATCAACTTTTTAACTACGAAGTACACGGCGGGATGCTTTCGTTCACGCAGGAGGTCTCCGCGCTTTACACGAGCGGAAAGATGCCCAGTATTGGGCCAACCTTCAACGACGAATCGCTGGGCATGTACCTGAATCGATCCGCTGAGATTGGGTGGTTAATTGTCCGCCTTTTGCCGTTCCTCCAAATGTCGAATGGCTGCTTCGGACCGGATTGGGAGAAGAGGCGGTCTTTGCTTGACGAGTCGTTTCGCTACATGGTCGAGGAACTGGACATTCTCGGCAAACGAATAGGGTCAGCGTTCATTACGATGGTCGATGTGAATTTCAGTTTCAAGCAGCCATTCCACTATTTTGAGGCGGAGGGCTCGGCCCAGATGCCCTGAAGCTCCCGAAATTACGGCCGTTCTGGGAGATCACTCCCGTGAAGTCGCGGTCACGTCAACCTGACGAATAATGGGCATTTCTGCCGGCAGCGGTCCCCGGTCACTCGCAAAGTGCCGGAATTTGCTCCATCAACTCAATGGCTTACCCATAATTCGCGCTTCAGCTCATTTTCGTCGTGCTTTACTCAAGTCGGGAAAGGGCTGTTCACCCGGCTCTTCCCGACAGTTTTTTCCTCGGCCGAGGAACGTCGCAATACGGCGGTGATGGACTCCCGGCGGCTGTTAAGGCCTCGCAGCGTTTCCGATTCTCGGATCGGCGTTGAACGGGAGACCTTGGGTTCGAACCCATAATTCTGCCCCAGGGAGCACCCCTGAAGGCGGACACCAGAAGGGCGGTTACAGTAGCGAGGTGTGTTATGAGCGCTGTCGGGCCATCCAGCCCGTCCAATGCTTCCGCCTCGGGGCCGTCCGTGCTGCTGATGGCCTTGACCCGGTCGCAGAATGATGGCCAGGCCTTATCCTCGGAAAAGGTGTGCGTTTGACTGCGCCTGTCGTCGGGCGCGGCGATAAGTCCGATTGCCCCTGGCCGTCTGCGACGAAACGTCGCTATCAAGAGATGGCGAACCTTCGTCGCGCATCGAACAACGTGGGAGTAGTGCGTGTGAACAACAGCGGTATTATGACGGGAAAAACCGTGAAGATCTTTTTCAACACCGACGCGCTGTCTCAGGCGAAGGCCCACGCAGGTATTGAATAGATTGGCTGCTGTTCCGACAGCGCTTCAGACGAAGGTAACCCCGGGGAGATTGGACCGCTGCGCATAGCCTGACCCGAGATACGGCGTTCTCGGAGACTGTCGAAGCCAGGGAATTCACCTCTCCGGTCACGCGCTTCCCAGACTTGGCGGGTCAGACCAGGCGGATGGACTGCACCAGTGTGGTGCGCATACTATCATGAGTTCATGGGCAATCGAGTCAAGGCTCGCAGTCGAGCTGCTTCATCTGTGAGGCAGAGCGTCACCATCCCCGGCCCATTCGCAACGGAGGTTCGGCGCGTCGCGAAACAACGACATCTTACGGTCAGCCGGGCGCTGGTCGCGCTCGCCGAGAAAGGCGTCGAGGCCGAAGCGGCTGCTCGCAAAGGCCTGGAAATCGCTTACGAGCGATTTGTCGCGGAAACCGACTCGGCCCGAAAGAACGACGCGGGCAAGGATCTGATCCGGGCCATCTTCGGAAGAGACGCAATTGCCGAAGATTCGATTCGCCGATCTTCCGCGACCCGTTTGGGAACACCTGCTTGATCGTGTAGCTGAGCGGCAGGTCTCCCTTGCCGATCTTCGCCGCCTGCAGGATTGGGTGAACACCGCGCCGCAAGGTCCTGCCGGAGATTGGTAGAAGGACTTCGGATCGTTCATCCTTTGCGGCTCGGGCGAAATTCCAAAAACCGTTCTGGCCAAAGGCCTGCAGCCGTTCGGGACACCCACCGAATAAGGTATGCGTTCGACTGCGCCTGTGGTCGGGCGCGGCGATAAGTCCGAACGACTCGAAGCACCATCGGCCAGCTTATCCCCACAAGGGGTGAGCCACCGGGAAGCGCTTCTGGTCAGCCCCTGGCCGTCTGCGACGATTTTTCGTCGCGTGTCAAACAGTGTGGGAATAGTGCGTTTGAACGAGTCGTGGCAGCGTATCTGAGAAGGCGCGAAGCGCACAAACGGCTGGAGGGCATTGAAGCGCTCCGATCAGTCTGATACGATCCGACGCATGAAACTATTGCCGATTCTCGCTCTGTCGCTCCTGACCTTTGCCGCGTTCGCCGCCGATCCCGATGGCTTCGCCATGTACAAAGCCTCCGATATCCAGGCTCGCGCCAAAGCCGCGAAACTCGACGAAAACAAAGCCGGCGCGGACCGTGTCGCCAACTGGGGCAACCATTCATTTCTGATCGTCCGCCGCGAAGGCGACGGCGCAGCCGAAACGCACAATACCCAGGTGGACATGATCACCGTCGTCTCCGGCGAAGGCACGCTGGTGGTGGGCGGAACCATGGTTGACGGCAAAACCACCGCGCCGAACGAGATTCGTGGGAAATCCATCAACGGGGGCACCCGCCACCCTATGGCCGCCGGCGACGTGTTCCATATCCCAGCCGGAATCCCGCATCAGATGCTGGTGCCCAAAAGCCTGATCATTCAAGTGGTGAAAGTGGATACGAAATAGCCCCATTCCGGGATCTCACGCGCATGTCAGGGTCAGGGTCAAGGTCAAGGTCTGTCAAGGTCGAGGAGTGATGAGACCAGGGAGTCCATACCCGGTGTTCGCCATGCTCGGCGCCCTGCTGACGGCGGCGCCCGCATGGGCGCACCACTCTTTTTCGGCGGAATTCGATGGGAGCCGGACGATCGTTGTGAGTGGGGTGCTCACGAAGGTCGACTGGACGAACCCCCACACCCGTATGTTTCTCGAGACGACGGATGCGGCGGGCGAGGTGCACACATGGTCGTGGGAGAGTGTTCCCCCAGTGGGGATGAAGCGGCATGGCGTGCGGAAAGAAGATTTCACGATCGGCGATCGGTTGACGATCACGGGATTTCCCGCGAAAGACGCCAAAAAGCTCGGCGGGTGGGCCATGAGGGTCAAGTTTCAGGACGGGTCCGTCATGCGGCTCCCGATGAATGGACGGCCGTAATCGGAACCGCGCAGTCGAGCGTTAAGCGTTAGCCCGGATACTATACTGACCAGCGGGAGATGAATCGATGCGAAGTACAATCGCCGCTTTTCTGATTTGCGCCGGCCTGACTTGCGCCGGGCTGATTTGCCCCGGAAAAGCCGCCGCGCAAGGCCCATGCGATCGCGCGTGCCTGACGGGCATTCTGAATGAGTACCTGAACGCAATGGTGGCCAACGATTCGAAGAAGGCTCCGCTCGCGGCCAACATCAAGTACACCGAAAACGCGGCGCGGCTGCCGCTCAATGAAGGCCTGTGGTTCACCGCCGCCGGCTTGACCGGCTACAAAGTGGTGCTGGCCGACCCGCAAGGCAGCGCGGCCGCATTCATTGGCGTTGTAACCGAACACATGCCGCCTGGACAAGCGCCCCGCAACACGATTCTGGCGTTGCGCATCAAAGTCGCCAACAGAAAAATCACCGAGGCGGAAGCGGTGGTGGTTCGCAACGTCAATGAAAGGAACATGGCGAATCTGAAAACGCCGCGGCCGGGGCTGATCGAAACGTTAACACCCGCGCAGCGCCGCCCGCGCGCGGATCTGGTCAGGATCAGCAATCTCTACTTCGACGCAATCGAGCAGTCCAGCGGCTCCGTCGCGCCCTTTGACGACAACTGCAATCGCCTGGAGAATGGAATGCGCACCGCCGGCCCGCCGTTACAAGGCAGCGGCGACGCCAGACCCACACAGCGCTGCGCCGACGGCATGAACTCGGGCGTCTTTCAGGTGATTACGGCGATCAAGCCGCGCCGCGTTCTGGTGGTCGACGAAGAGAAGGGACTGACCTTCGGCGTATACATGTTCCAGCACAAAGGACTCACCCAGATCACCATGAAGGACGGCTCCACGCGCCCGGCGCCGTATTTCGTGGGTCAGCCGGTGACGATGCCGATGGCGGAGGTATTCAAGGTCGTAAACGGCAACATTCGGGAAGTGGAAGCGGTAGGCGTCCAGATCCCCTATGGCCTCGGTCCAGGTTGGGAGTAGCCGCAGATTGACAATCTGCCCCACGGGTCAAAACCTCACGACGTGCCAGAGACTGGAGAAATCGTCCGTCCATTCGATGGGTGCGGAGTCGTCCCATCTCGAAACACTGCCGGCCACGAGAGGCTGCTTCGGTAATTCCGCGTTGGCCGTGATCAACACCCAGTGCGAACTGGTCTCGCCGGTCTCGTAGTGCGGTCCGGACGCGAACAGAAACGCCGGCCATCCAATATGCGCCGCAAGGCCGCGCGTCACCGGCTCCAGATCAAGCGCGCGGTTCGAGATGTGAAGCAGCAGGCAGCCGCCCCGAGCGAGATGCCGCTTGTATATTTCGCCGGATTCCGCCGTCAGAAGGTGCAGAGGAATGGCGTCGCCCGAAAACGCGTCGACCGCGATCACGTCGAAATCCCCGGAGTGGCCCCGCGAAAGTTCATTTTCGAGTTGAACTCGCGCGTCTCCCGGTACCACTTCCACCCGCGCGTCCGAGTCCTTCAGGAAGGTAAACCACGTCTCCGCAACCTGCTCCACGGCCGGGTCGATCTCATAGAAGCGGAACGTGTCGCCAGCGCGGCCCCATGCGGCGAGCGTGCCCGTTCCCAATCCGACCACTGCCACTCGCCGCGGACCTCGAATCGCGCTCAAGACGGTGCCGACGCCGCTGTGCGGGCCATAGTAGGACATGGGCCAGCTGCGGTATTCGCTCCCCAGATACTGAGAGCCATGACGAATCGGCCCGTGGTCCAATGTCCGAATCCCTCCCCGATCGCCCGGTGTGTCGACGACACGCAGGATTCCGTAAAAATTACGCATGCGTGCCCGGACCGGCTCACGCCCCTGCGTCCGGATAGTCATCGCGGAAGTTACCATGCCGATCAGGAGCGCCATGAGCGGAATGCGGACCCCAAGGTTTCGGCCGGTCCACAAGCCAAGTGCGCCGGCGCGCAGCCAGGCCGCGAACACGAGACAACATGCGGCGGCCAGCGCGATGGGATACTCGGCGAAGGAAGTGAAAACGCGAGGCGCAACGATCGCCACGAATACGCCTCCCAAAGCGCCGCCTCCGGCAATGCTCAGGTAAAAACCTGTCAGATAGCGCGCGGCGGGGCGCGAACGCGCCAGCTCTCCGTGGCACGTCATGCAAAGGATAAACAACGTGGCGAGATATGCGCCCAGCTGTTGGCGCAAGGGGAGTGGATTGGGCCGGGCAACGAGCATTATGCACGCAATCGCCGCCATCGCACCGGAAGCGGCAGTGAACGGGGATCGCCGGTACCACCCATCGCTTTCAAACGTCAGGATGAAGGTGATCAGGTAAATCGAGAGCGGCGCGACCCACAGAAACGGCGCCGCCGCAATGCGCTCGGATAACTGGTTCGTGGTCGCGAGCAGCAGCGTGGAACCAACCGCCGCGAATCCGAACCAGAGCAGCACATCCGCGGCTGAGGGCCGTTTGGCCGGTTCACCATGTGGTTCCGATTCGGAAGCAACGGGGCGCAAACGGAGCGATGCGCCGATCGAAACCGCCACGAACGCGCAATAGAGCGCCGTCCACAGCGAAGATTGCGTGGACAGCCGCAGGTACGGCTCCACAACGACGGGATAAGTGAGCAGCGCAATCAACGATCCGGCATTCGACAGCGCGTAGAGCCGCCACGGAGATCCCGACGAATAGCTCAGGCCAAACCACCGTTGCACCAGCGGTGCTGTTGCGGAGAGCATCACGTACGGACCACCGACGCTCGCGGCGAGAAGCAGCAAAATTCGGGAGGAAGGGTCGTCGCCGGCAACCATCCTCCAGCGGCCGGCATTATGCGCAATCGGAAAAAACAGCAGCGACAGGAGCAATGCCCCGCTGTGAACCCACACTTGGGCCGGCTTGCTCCGGAGCGAGCCCACAAAGTGTGCCCAGGCGTATCCCGCCACCAGCAGCAGTTGAAAGAAAAGCAGACAGGTGGTCCATACCGAAGGCCCTCCGCCGAACCGGGGCAGTACATACCGGCCCATGATGGGCTGGATCTGGAAAAGCAGAAACGCTCCCAGGAAGGCCGTCAACGGAAAAAGAGCCGAGGGTCTGCGCTCGTTAACGGCCGAACTTTCCATCCGGCCTACAGTAACACCGCGACGCATTGCCGCGGCCATGAATGTGTGATTTACTTGTGTCGTTCATGGGACATGTAAGGATCAAGCTCACGGCCATTCTGGCGATCGCGATTGCCGCGCCCGCGTTTGCCCAATGGCTGAATCAGCCGACTCCGGGAACTCCCCGGTTAGCCAATGGCAAACCGAATCTCGCGGCCCCGGCGCCCAGAACGCCCGACGGCAGACCCGATCTTTCCGGGGTTTGGAACCGGATCTCCCCCAAGTATCGCGTCAACATCACAGCGGACCTGAAGCCCGAAGAAATCCAGCCCTGGGCGAAAGAGCTGGTGAAGCAGCGCACAGAAGACCTTGGCAGGGACTCCATGAATGCGCGCTGTCTGCCAGCCGGCCCCGCCTACAGCACCGATGCCGACAGCACCAGCGGAGGGATGATGAAAATCATCCAGACCCCGGCGATGATCGTCATTCTCAACCCGGACCTTACGTATCGCCAAATATTTCTGGACGGCCGCAAACTGGAAACCGAGCCGAATCCCAGTTGGATGGGATATTCGGTGGGGCATTGGGATGGGGACACGCTCGTGGTGGAGAGTAACGGATTCAATGACAGGACTTGGCTGGATACCAGCGGCCATCCTCACACGGAAGCCCTGCGAACGACCGAACGATACCGGCGCCGCAACTTCGGCAACCTCGACGTTGAAATCACGCTGCAGGACCCCACTGTGTATGCGCGGCCCTGGACGGTCGCAGCCAGAGCGGAGCTGGCGCCCGATACCGAACTGATCGAGTACGTCTGCAACGAGGAACGCGGCGACCTCGGCCACTGGGTCGGCAAGGCTTCGGACGAAGCGAAATACGAAGTAAAGGTCGCTCCCGAAGTTCTGGCGAAATATGCGGGCACTTACGTGGAGCAGCCGCCTCTCTGGAGAATTGTCCCGCGGGTTGTGAAGGTTACATTTTCCGACGGGGCACTGTTCGGCGACCTTGATGGAAGGGGAATGGAGCGCCAATATGCGAGTTCGGAAACCGACTTTTCCGGGTTCGCCGGGCTGGGGCTCGCATTCGTCCGCAACAGCCAAGGCGTGGTGACGGATCTGCTGATCAAGCACGTGTCGGGCGATTACCGGTTCGCCCGCCAGAGGTAGCGCATGAAACGATTCGTCACAGTATTGCTCTTGTGTATGCCGCTGGCGGCGCAGGAGCTGACGGCGCCGAAGTTCAAGTACGATCCGGACTGGCCCAAACCTCTGCCGAACAAATGGAAGATGGGAGGCGTCACGGGACTGGCCGTGGACAAGGACGATAACGTTTGGGTTTTGAATCGTCCCAATGATCTGACGGACATTGAACTTGAAGCGGAGCTGAATCCTCCGCTCGCCGATTGCTGCGTCCGGCCGCCGGCGATGATCCACATCGACAAGAACGGTAATGTCATCGGATCGTTCGATGCGCCTCAGGGGCACGGCATGGCGGTGGACAGCAAAGGGTTCGTCTACATCGGGCAGGACACGGTACGCAAATACGATCCGAAGACCGGCAAAGTTGTTGGCGAAGTTCCCCGCACGCCCGAGAGGCCGCCGGGCGGGGGTGCTGACGCCCCTCTGACTGCAGCCCATACTCCAGGCCGGGGCAGCGCCGGGCCGGTTGCCGGGTTTCTCACGCCTCCCGGCGGGCGCGGTCAACCTGATCCCGCGCGTCGGGCAGCGCAGGAGAAGGCGACGGCCGCCTTCCGGGCGAAGTACCCCCCAACGACGCCGATGATCGTGGGCGGACTCGAAGAGATCCGCCTCGACGAACCGGCCCGCGAACTTTACGCCGCCGACAACTACCTGGGCGGGCGCGTGATGGTCTTCGATCTGGACACGTTCGCTTTCAAGCGCGGCTGGGGCGCTTATGGACACGCACTGTCCGAAATAAGCACGAATGACGCCGACCGCGCATATACTCCCGGCGGGCCCATGCCCAAAGAGTTCAGGGGCCACCTCACCCTGAACATATCCAACGACGGGTTGGTCTATGCGGCGGATCGGAACGCGAACCGAATCGATGTCACCACGAAGGAAGGCAAGTTCGTGAAGGAATTCATCCTCGCACCCACGACGGGCGTGGGCGGCGCCACCGGGGGCGTGATGTTCTCGCCGGACAAGAAGCAGCGGCTCTTGTATATATCCGATCTCACCAATAACCACATCTGGTTCCTCAACCGCGAGGACGGCAAGGTCGTGGGCCGGATGGGAACCATGGGTGAAAACGGGGGCCAGTTCTTCGGGCTGCACATGATCGCCGTGGACTCGAAAGGCATCATTTACACGGGTGAGGTGTTCGCCGGCGAGCGCGTACAGCGGTTTGTCCCCGTGAAGTGACGAAGGCCATGCGTTCGATCCGGTTTGCAGGAGGTCTGTTTTGCGCGACCCTGATCGCCTGGGGTTGGCAAGCCGACTGGCCGCTGCACAGTCACGACTACGGATCGACCGGATTCTCAACGCTCTCTGCGATCACTCCGAAGAATATTTCGAATCTCCGTCAAGTGTGCTCTTATGCGCTCCCGGAAGACACCACGTTCGAAAGCAGTCTGGTGGAAGTGAACGGGACGCTTTACTTAACGAGCGCCGAGTACACGTACGCGATTGACGCCGCCACTTGCGCTCTGAAGTGGCGCGTGCGGCATGAAGTTAAGGTTACCGACCGCGCAGTGCGCGGCGTGGCGTTTGCCGACGGCCGGGTTTACCGCGGATTCCGGGACGGCCGCGTGATCGCTTATGACGCCCGCAACGGCGAGCGGATCTGGTCCACGCAATTGAAGGAAACGAGCGGGATACCGGCCACCATCGCGGCCTCGCCGGTGGTTTGGAACGGGATGTTGTTCATCGGGACGTCGGGCGCCGAAAACGCCTGCGGTTGTGTGATCGCCGGCCTCGATGCCGCTACCGGCCGGGTGGTCTGGACATTCGCTGTCGTTCCCACGGGAGATGCATCATGGCCCAGGGGAGCGCGCGTGGGCGGCGGTTCGGTTTGGACCACCATCAGCATCGACACGGATTCGGGGGCACTCTATGTGCCGACCGGCAATCCTGGCCCGGATTTCTCCGGCGCGTATCGTCCGGGCGCGAACCTCTACACGGGTTCGATTGTGGTGCTTGACGCTAAGAATGGTTCGCTGCGCACCTGGTATCAATTGGTGCCGCACGATATTCACGACTGGGATCAAGCCGCCGCCCCGGCCCTCATCACCACAAAGGCTGGCCGCCGGCGCGCCATGGCCGCGGGCAAAGACGGATTCCTGCACGCGATCGATATTGCGGCGGGCAAAGTGGCATGGAAGACTCCCGTGACCACTATCGAGAATGCGGATGCTCCCGTGACTCCTCAGGGCACTCATTTCTGCCCAGGTACCGCGGGCGGAGTGCTGTGGAATGGTCCGGCATATTCACCGGCGACAAACCTTGTTTACGTGAACAGCGTGGACTGGTGCACGATGTTGAAACTGGATTCGAAGCTGCCCGAATTCGAGGAAGGAAAAGCGTTTCTCGGATCGGCGAACGCATTCGGCGATAAGGATGCCCGTAAATTCGGCTGGGTGACGGCTGTCGACGCGGATACCGGCGTCGTCCGCTGGCACAATCGAACCGCGACTCCCATGGTGGCGGGGATTGCGGTCACCGCAAGCGGGTTGGTTATGACCGCCGACCTCAATGGCGATTTCCTGGCCTACGATGCCGCGAGCGGCAAACTGCTGCACCGCATCCCGACCGGGCAACCAGCCGGCGGTGGTGTCATCACATATCAAACTGGCGGCAGACAGCGCGTCGCCATGGCCGCCGGGTTGGAGGATCGCATTCTCGGCAGCCACGGAAAAGCCGCCATTCTTGTATTCGGACTCCCGCCGGACTAGAGATCCCGAAGGGGCCGAACGCGTTGGAACCTTTCTATAGTCGATCCTCGTTTGCTTCTTTATGAGCCTGCGAATTCCCGGCTTCGCCGCGGCAGCCATTCTTGGCGCGCGATTGTTTGCCCAGCAATCGGCCGTGACGCCCCTCATGATTCGCGACGTCACGATAATCGACTGCGCGGGTCATGCAGCCCGGCCGGCGATGTCGGTCCTGATCTCCTCCGGACGGATAGCTGCGATTCGTCCCGCAGCGCAAATGAAAGCGCCGGCAAACGCGGAGATACTCGACGGCCGCGGCAAGTATCTGATCCCAGGTCTGTGGAATATGCATGTCCATCTTGGCGCTTATGAGGATGGGAAACGCGCCCTGGCCGCATTTCTGGCCGAGGGCATCACGGGCGTACGGGATATGGGATCGCCGCTCGATGATATTCTCCGCTTGCGGCAGGAGACAAACGACGGGACGATTCCGGGACCGAGAATGGCGGTCGCGGGACCCATCATCCAAGGCCCGCTGCCATTCCAAATGCCGGTTTTCATCTCGGTGAAAGATGTTACCGAGGCGCGGGCGACGGTCGATATGCTTCACCGTCGCGGCGTGGACTTCATCAAAGTCCAGGATGCGATTCCGCACGACATTTACGTCGCCGTCGCAACGCAAGCCCGGCTCGACCACATCCCTTTTGCAGGGCACATCCCGCCCACCGTGCTGCCTGAGGAGGCGTCCGATCTTGGCCAACACAGCATCGAGCATTTGGGAGGGCGCTTTTGGGGCGTACTGATTGGGAGTTCGGCGCAGGAGCCGGAATTGCACGCCCAGGAGGTTCAAATGTACCGGGATATCCTGACTGCGCTTGAGAATAAACAAACGCCGCCGGCGAGCAACATGCGTGCTGCGTTTGTTCGGGCCGTCGTCGAGAGCTACGATCCACAAAAGGCGGCGGCCCTTGTTCGCCGTTTTCGAAAGAATGATACGTGGCAGTGCCCGACCCTGGCGGTGCTGCACACGTTGTGGGCCGACGGCACCGCGCAATACACGGCCGAGGATCTTCTTTGGGCCGACCGCCTGTTGGCTAAGAGCGCGGAAGTCACCTTAATGATGCAGAGGGGCGGTGTGAAACTCCTTGCGGGAACCGACTTGCCGCCGGCAACCAGGAACGGCACGATCCACGATGAGCTCGCATATCTGGTAGAGGCGGGACTCACTCCGATGCAGGCGCTTGAAACAGCTACTCGAAACGCAGCGGAATTCCTCGGTGAGCTCGACAGCGCCGGTACCATCGAGCGAAATAAGTCGGCCGACCTCGTGTTACTGGATGCGAATCCCCTGGCGGATATTCACAACACGGCGCGGATATCCGCAGTGATCGTTCGAGGCCGGCTGCTCAGGGCACCAGACCATGCAGCCGTTCGTCGAACGGGCTTCCCAGCATAGGCTGTATCTTCTCTCGAAAGCGTTTGGTATGTTCCGCACCGGAGTGAGCCTCAAAAGCTTCCCGCGTCTGCCAGACCGACACGATCGTGAAGTGATTCAATCGTCCGTCCTGCAGCAAGAGCTCGAAACGCACCACTCCCGGGTCCTTCCGGCTGTCGGCGGAAAACTCCTTAAGCAGCCTCGTAGCTTCCGCCACGATCGCCGGAGTTCCGGCGATATCCACGTGAGTCACCACGTAAACATTGTTGCCGGGAGTTTGAGCCGCGGCCATCTGAAGCAGCCCGCAAAAGGCCATTGCCAAAAAGACACTGCGCATGGAATTCATTCCTTTTATTCCTCGGGTGCGAACGCGAGCAGGACGTTGCCCGCCAGTCCGCCATTGCGGCCGTAGCCGGAGTTCACCAGCACCGTTCCGCCCACTACCGCGGGGCCAGGGCCGTTGAGCGCTCCGCCGTTTGCGCGGACGCCGTTCACGGTTTCAAAGTCGCGGACAGTGTCGAAGTCCCACACGACCTTGCCTTCCTCGGCGGTGTAGGCGCGCAAGTGCCCATCGAGCGAGCCGGAAAACACCACGCCGGGAATCGCAGTCACCGCACCCGATTGGGCGGGGCTGCAACCGGGCCTCGCTCCGCAGGCAACCGGCGGAGCGTACCAGACCTTTTCGCCGGTGCCGATCCGCAACGCCGTCAGGCCGCCGCCCTGCTTCGGATCGAGAGGCAGCGGACGCGGATCCGATTTGTCGGGGTTGCTCCCGCCCCGCACGACATCCGAGGTTGCCGCGTAGACCTTCTGCCCATCGCTGGCCATGCCCCACTGCACGCCGCCGTTAATGCCGCCCTTGCCGACGCGCACCTGCCACAGGATTTCACCTTTTCGTTCGGGATCGAGCGCATAGACGACGCCGGACTTCTGCCCGGCCAACAATATGTCGCGCCCGTTGTCCAGTTTTTCCAGCAGGACGGAAGATCCGTAATCGTGGTCCGGGCCCGGGCAGTCTCCTCTTTGTCCGCAACCCGACGTCCAGACATCGCCGGGCGTAGTCTGTTTGGACCAGATAATGCGGCCAGTGGCCAGTTCGATCGCCAGCACGGAATCGCTCATCGGCGTGGATGGCGAAGAGAAATTATCTCCGGTGGTGGCATAAAGAATGCCGCGCTTCGCGTCCAGCGTAGGCGATCCCCAGACGCTGGCTCCGGATGGTCCCCATTGCTCGACACCCGCCTTGTCTTTCCCCGTCACTTTGGGCTTTTGCGGGATCGTATACGTCTTCCACACCTGTGAGCCGTCCTTGATCCGTAATGCCACAACGCTGCCGCGGAAGGTGCAGCACGGATACTCGGGATTGATGGTTCGGTTCTCCTCCCAGGAAGAAACGGGCACAAATACGGTGCCCTGATACGCGGTCGGAGCGCCGGTCAATCGCGTCGATTCGTGCGGTTCCGGCCTCTTCTTCCATAGCTGGCTGCCGGTCTCGGCATCGAGCGCATAAAACCAGCCGACCTGATCGCCGAAGAGCAGCACGCGCGTGGCTCCCAGGGGAACGGCAAGGATTGCCGGGCGGACGGGTCCGGTGGCCTGAAAGACCCATTTGACGCACCCGGTTTCGAGCGCAAGGGCCTGCACCAGACCGCTGGCGCTGCCCACAAAGACTTGGGCGTCAAGCACAGTGGGCTGCGCGAAAGCCACTGCGTCTCCATCGAAGCCGTAGGCCCATTTGAGTTTGAGGCGTCGTACGCCGTCTATGCTCAAACCCGCCTGGCCGGCAGGCTGGAAGCGCGTGTTGCCGGTGGAGGCGCTCCATCCGTTCCATCCCGATGCATTGCCGGATATCTTCACCGACCGGTCCGCGCAGAACGCTTTTGCCGGAGGTTCGGCACTCCCGCCCGCGATGCCCAGCCATGTGGCGACGGCGTCGCGCTCATCCCTGCGCATGGGGGACGCAACGCTCGACATGATGCCGAAGTCCAGAGTGCGCTGAATATTGAGCACGGAGCGCGTCTTCAGCGCGTCCCGCGAAGGTGCTCTCGACCCGGACGAGTCATGGCAGGAAGCGCAGCGTTTCTGGTAAACGGCTTCGCCCGATACTGGAGCTGCGAGCAGCGCCGGACCGAAAGCCACAAGAAACGCAAACAGCCGCAAATTCATGCGCTCATTCTATAGGAAGTGGGTGGGTTACAGAGCCGCGATTTTCGCCGGGCGCGCGGCCGGCGACCTGAGCGACGACCTTCAGGCCTTCGCCATCGCGGCTTCGCGGCCTGCGATGCGGCCGAACACCGTCACTCGCGGCAGACCGTGCAGCGCGAATCCGCCAGCCGACTCGCCCGCGCAATACAGGCCGGGGATGACTTTGCCGCGAAGGTCCACCACCTGACATTTGGTGTTGATCTTCAGGCCGGTGAGCGTATCGTGCAGAATCGGCGTGGACCAGGCGGCATAGAACGGCGGCGTCTGAATCCTGTATTTAATCGATGGCTTTCCGAAGTCCGCGTCTTTGCCCGCGTCCATGAAGGAGTTGTATCGCGCCACTGTTTCGTCCAGCGCCCGGGCCGCGATGGGCTGCCGCTGGTACGGATTGGCGATCTTCGCGGCCAGTCCGCCGATGGTATCGGCGCTGAAGAACCAGCCGTTGAGGTCCACGTGGGGCGGTGAGGGGTCCCAATTCTCGCGCTTCACCGCATCGGCGTCGAAGATCGCCCAGATGGGTCCACCGCCGTTCGCGTTGCCGGTCTTCCCGAGGTTGCCGTTGGTTCCGAGGCAGGCGCTCAGGAAATCGTACGTTTCATCCATTTCATTCCAGAATCGCTGCCCCGCCTGGTTCACCAGGATCACGTTGTGAAAATCGCTCACGCTCAGGCCGGAAGCTCCGGCGAGCTTGAAGATCGGGCTTGCCGGCTCCCATTTCAGATTGCGATAGCCGTAGCGGCACCCGATGTGAATGGTTTTCGTGATCGCCAGACCTCGCGGGTTAGCCTGATTCCCCGTAGCCCAGAGCGACGCACCAATCGCCATGGCGAGCATTTCTCCGTCGGCGTTCTGTTTGGTCCAGGGCTCTCCGGTCGTTTGGTATTCCTCGGTCAGGCGCGGATCGAACATCCGGCGGAACTCGACGTTGCTGGTGTGGCCGCCGGTGGCGACGATGACGCCTTTGTGGGCCCGGATGTTCACGTCCCGGCCGTCGATTTGCGCCGTGATTCCCAGAACTCTGCCGGAGCCTGGGCTCTCGCGAAGAATACGAGTCAGCCTGTGCCGGAGTAAGAATTGAACGCCTTTGGCGCGAGCGCTGGCTTCGAGATGCCGCACCAGACCGGAGCCCGGACGTCCGTTGATGGTCTCGTTCAAATTATCGGAAAACCGTTTGGTGACGAACAGCCGGGGAACAGTTCCGCCATTGACAATGCCGGGTGGCTCGTCTTCGAACACGACCCCGTTTTCGATCAGGAACTCGAAGGTCGCGGCGTTCTCGTCCGCCCAGACGCGCACGAGGTCGCGATCGGCGTGGCGGAATTCGGCGTTTCGATGGTTAGTGTGATCCAGATAGACCTGGTCGGCCGAATCCGAAATCCCGTACTTTTTCTGAAGGCTGGTTCCGCCGCCGAGAGGCACTCGTCCGCCGCTGAGCATGGCGTGTCCACCGATGTCGTGATTGGAGTCGATCACCAGCACGGAGGCTCCATGATTGCGCGCCATGATCGCGGCGGGAAGTCCCGAGGCCCCGGCTCCGGCGATTACCACGTCGGCGGTGTACTCAAACCGGCTTTGGCCGGATGCAGTGGCGGCCGCCAAGCCCGCGGTAGCGCCGCTCTTGAGGAAATTTCTACGGTTCACTTCAGGTCCCCTCCTTTAATTTTAGGTAGAACTGGGGTTCATGATATCGCGTACGGACCCATCCCGTCCGGCGGCGCAACTCCATGACAGGATTAGGCTAACTACGGATTGACCCTGGTGTACCGGCGTGATATAGTCGCTCCAGCTTTCGAGATGTGAAGGAGGTGTGAATGCGTCACCGAGTACCGCTCACCGTTTTGAGCATCTGCCTGGCGGTTGGGTTCGGGCTCTATGCGGCCGAGCCTGGCACATTCACGGCGGCCCAGCGTAACTTTTGGTCGCTCAAGCCGGTAAACAAGCCTCCAGTGCCCGCAGTGAAGGATAACGCGTGGGTGAAGAATCCCATCGACGCATTCGTGCTGGCGAAGCTCGAAGCAAAAGGCATCAAGCCCAACCCGGCCGCCGACCGGATCACGCTGTTGCGCCGCGCGACGATCGATATGACCGGTCTGCCGCCTACGCAGGAAGAGATTGACCGGTTCGTCAACGACAAGTCGCCCAACGCATGGGAGAAGGTGGTCGATCGTCTGCTGGCATCGCCGGCTTATGGCGAGCGCTGGGCGCGCCACTGGCTGGACGTGGCCCGCTACGCCGACAGCAACGGCTTCAAGGCCGACGAGACGCGGCCCAACATGTGGCGCTATCGCGATTACGTTATTAATGCGTTCAATAATGACAAACCTTACGACCGTTTCGTGAAGGAGCAGATCGCGGGCGATGAGTTGTATCCGGGCGATTCCGAGGCATTGGCCGCCATGGGCTTCAATCGCAACTGGATCGACGAAACCAACGCCGCCGCGCTGTACCCCCGGCGCCAGGAGACGCTGGACGACATGACTACCGTGACCGGCGTAGCGTTCATGGGCCTGACCTACGGCTGCGCGCGGTGCCACAACCACAAGTTCGATCCGATCCTGCAGAAAGATTACTATCGGCTGCAGGCCTTCTTCGCCAACACCAGTTTCGGCGATGGCCCGCTGCCGATCAAGGATGCCGCCCTGCGCAAGAAGCACGACGAGCTGCAGGCGATATACGACGAAAAAACCAAAGACATCCGCGCGGAGATGGCCAAAATCCTCGAGCCTTTGCGCATTTCCAAACGCATGAACGGTTCGAAAACCTTTGAGGGGGAAGTGCAGGCGGCGATTATGATGGACCCGGAGAAGCGCGATCCTCTGCAGGCGATCATGGCCCACACCGCCGAGCCTCGCGTGAGCTTCGCCGAAGAGCCGGATGCGCGCACGCTGCGCGGACTCAAGGGCGACGACGGCAAGCGCTATGCGGAGCTCAAGAAGCAACTGACGCAGTTCGACTCCCTGAAGCCCGAGCCTCTGCAGCAAGGGCAATACATGATCGACATCAGCGCCACGGCTCCCAAGACATACATCCTCAGGGGCGGCAATCCCGCCCTCAAAGGCGATGAAGTGCAGCCGGGTTTCCTCTCGATTCTGGATCCCACCGACGCCAAGGTCACGCCGCCCCCCGGTCTGAATTCCACCGGCCGGCGCAGCGTACTGGCCGCATGGCTTGCCGATCCGAAGAATCCGCTGCCGGCGCGCGTCATGGTGAACCGCATCTGGAATTACAACTTCGGCCGGGGAATCGTGACCACCCCGGGAGACTTCGGGATGATGGGATCGCGGCCGACCCATCCCGAGCTGCTGGATTATCTGGCTTCAACGTTTGTCGAAAACGGCTGGAGCATGAAGAAGGTGAACCGGATGATTTTGCTGTCGAATACCTATCAGCAGTCCTCCGAATTCGAAGCCAGGGCGGCCGAGGTCGATCCCGACGATAACCTGATCTGGCGCTATCCGCGGCATCGCCTGGAAGCCGAGGCCATTCGCGATTCCATGCTGTCGGTCAGCGGTTTGCTGAATCCGAAGATGGGCGGTCCGGGCGTTTTCCCGCCGGTCCCCGAGGGCACGCTCACGGAACTGTCCGCGACGGCGGCGGCGGGCGGCTGGAAGACCGAAAAGGACCCGGCGCAGAACAACCGGCGCAGCGTCTACATCTTCGTCCGGCGCAACCTGCGGTATCCGCTGCTGCAGGAATTCGATTCGGCCAACACTTTTGAGAGCTGCGATTTCCGCAAGCCAACTGTTACGCCTTCGCAATCGCTGGACCTCTTGAATAACGACCTGGTGCTGGAATGGGCGCAGGCCTTCGCGGGCCGCGTTCTGAATGACAGCGGCCTCACGCCGAAGGCGCAGGTGGACCGCGCCATTCGTCTGGCCTACGGGCGGGCGGCGACTCCGGAGGAGGAGAAACTGATGTCCGACTTCATCGAGAAGCAGATGTCGATTCTCAAGCCGCGATTTGCGAACTCGCCGGAAGGGAAGGTGGACGTCCGGCCGCTTACCGCTGAAAACGCCGGGATGCTGAAGCGCTACGCCACGAAGGCGGAGATGGAAACCAAAGCGGACGTACCGTTGCCGATCGGCATGCCCAAGGGAGTGGATCCGGTGCGGGCGGCCGCGCTGGTCGATCTGTCGCAGATGCTGCTCGACTCGAACGAATTTCTGTATCTGAATTAAAGGAATGATGCCATGTCAGACGTAATGCTCGACAAGCTGAAACACCACTGGAACGTTTCGAACCGCCGTGAGTTTTTCACGCGGGCGGGCAGTGGGCTGGCCGGCATCGCACTGGCGGCCATGCTGGCGGAGGAGGGTTACGCGGCTGCCGTGGATCCGCTCGCGCCCAAGCCTCCAACCGTCAACCCGGTGAGGGCCAAGAACATTATCTGGTGTTTCATGGAAGGCGGACCCAGCCAGGTGGATCTGTTCGATCCCAAGCCTTTGCTGGACAAGCTGGCGCTCCAGCCCGTGCCGCCTTCGTTCCATCCCGAGACGCTGCTTACCGCGCAAGGCGCCAAGCCCAGCGACGGGCTGTTCCCCGCGCGGCGCGCGTTCAAGCAATACGGCGAGAGCGGGCTGTGGGTCTCGGACTGGCTGCCCAACATCGCCCAGCATGTCGACGATATGGCCGTCATCCGGTCGTGTACGTCCGATGCCAACAATCACGTCGGCGGCGTGTGCCAGATGAATACCGGCTCTATTCTCGCCGGGCGTCCTTCGCTGGGAGCGTGGCTGACCTACGGGTTGGGCAGCGCGCAGCGCAATCTGCCGACGTTCGTGGTCATGCAGGACGACAAGGAAATCCTGGGAGCGGTGCAGAACTACGGTTCGGGTTTTCTGCCCGCGACGTATCAGGGCTCGCTGTTCCGCCAGGGCGATACGCCTATCCTGAACCTGAAGCCGCCGGTGGGAACCACCGATGCGCAACAGCGCAGCAAGCTCGAGTTTCTGACGAAGCTGAACGAGATGTACGGCCGGGATAAGCAGGACGACAGTGAACTGGACGCCCGCACACGCTCCTATGAGTTGGCGTATCAGATGCAATCCTCGGCGCCGGAGGCAGTGGACCTCAGCAAGGAAAGCGAAGCCACCAAAAAGCTCTACGGCATGGACGAGCCGGAGACCAAAGTGTACGGCGCGAACTGCCTCATGGCGAGGAGACTGGTGGAGCGCGGCGTGCGCTTCGTCGAAGTCTACAGCGGCTCCGGCTCGGGCTGGGACGCGCACCAGGACGTCAACTCGAACCACACCAAGTGGTGCAAGGCATCGGACAAGCCGGTGGCCGGTTTGCTCACGGACTTGAAAGCCCGCGGCATGTTGAAGGACACGCTGGTGGTGTGGGGCGGCGAGTTCGGCCGCACGCCATTCGCGCAGGTTACAGCCGGACAAACGCCGGAAAAATACGGGCGCGACCACAACCCGTGGGGATTCACCATGTGGATGGCGGGCGGCGGGGTGAAGGGCGGTCAGACCATCGGCACCACGGATGAGATCGGACTGCGCGCGGTGGATGAACCGCACCATGTGTGGGACGTCCACGCCTCGATTCTCTACCTGCTCGGTCTCGATCACCTGAAGACCACCTACATGCATAACGGCCGGGCCGAGCGGCCTACCGTTACGGGCGGGAACCTGATTCCGAAGCTGTGGGCCTGAAATCGCTTTCGTCCCTGGTGGGGCCCTTGCTGGCAATGGCCGTGTGCGCTTCGGCTCAATCGTTGCCGGAGGGCTCGGGTAAGGATCTCGTTGAAGCTGTCTGCAGTTCCTGTCATTCCACGGAGCGCATCGCCGACAAGCGATGGACCAGGCAGCAGTGGCAGGACAAGGTTCTGGAAATGCTGCAGGAGGAACCCGACGTCACCCAGCCGGAAAGGGCACAGATCGTCGATTACCTGGCGAAGGCCTTCGCCGCCCGAGTCAATGTCAATACAGCCGCCGCGAAGGACATTGAGGAGGGCCTCGAAGTCTCCGCCGAAAACGCCGCCGCGATCGTGCGGTACCGCGAGAAGAACGGCGGGTTCAAGACAATAGGCGATTTGAAGAAGGTTCCGGGAGTGGATGCCGCTAAAATCGAGGCAAAGAAGGATCTGCTGGATTTTTGACGGCGCGGAGCTTCGGCCCTGATCGAATGCAAAGCTTAGTCGCAATCGCGCTGCTCGCGTTCGCCGGTTACGCCCGCGCGGCGAGTTACACCGCTTACATTGGCGATACAAATCAATATCAGGCGTCGGCCATCGCCGCCGACGCGGCGGGCAATACCTGGGTCACGGGCAGCCGCGTCGTTGTGCCTGCCCCCACTATTCATTCCCGTTCGCTGACAGATGTCTTCGTGAGCAAACTGGACTCTTCCGGCAATCTCACGCTGCTCGGCACCTTCAGCGGCAAGGGGACGGACCAGGCGAATGGGATCGCGGTGGACCCCTCGGGCAATATCTACATCGTCGGCAATTCGACGTCAACGGATTTTCCCCTGCATAATCCGCTGCAAAGCACATCGTACACAAGCGGCACAACCGGGTTTCTGCTAAAGCTGAGTCCGAATGGCACCGTGGTCTATTCGACCTGGCTCGGCGGCGCCGAGGGCGTCAGCTCGCTGAACAGCGTGGCGGCGGACGCGCAAGGGAATGCATATGTCACGGGCGTCACGGCGGCTCAGGACTATCAGCGCACAACGGGAATGCCGGCGGGAAGCGTGTTCACTACCACTTCCGGAGCATTCTTCGCCGAAGTTAGCCCCACCGGCAGCCAGATTTTGTACGCCGGGGCGCTCGTCGCCGGGGAACATGCGTGCGTGGGAGGCAGTTCCTGCTTCCTGAGTTCGATTGGCGCCTCCGGAGCCTCTATCGCCGTGGACCCCGCGGGCAATGCATATATCGCGGGAAACACGAATGGTTTTGGGCTGCCCACTACGCCGGGTGCGCTGCTGGAGAACGGGATTGGCGCTTTTGTCGCCAAAGTGAGCGCTGCCGGCACCGGGATGGTTTATGTGACGTACCTGGGGGCAGGGCAGTCCCAGCCTGGAATTGGCACGGTTGCCACCGACTCCGTCTCCGCTATTACCGCGGACACGGCGGGAAATGCATATATCTCCGGTTCCACCTCCGATCCGGCGTTTCCGGTGACTGCGGGCGTCTTTCAACCGACTCCCGGCAGCACGGCAACTCCCCCGTTCGTGGCTCCGCCCGACGCTTTCGTGGCAAAACTCAACCCGGGTGGAAGCGGCATGGTGTGGGCGACTTACCTGGGCGGGACGGCCGCGGACGCCGCGCAAACGATCGCGGTCGATCCCGCCGGCAACGTTTGGGCTTCGGGAACAACAATGTCCACCGACTTTCCAACCACAGTCTCGGTGACTCCGAGCGGGCGCGAGTTTCTGGCAGAACTGAACTCCACCGGCTCGGCGCTCTCGTATTCGGCGCGCTTCCCCGCGAACACAGTCGCGCAGGCACTTGCCGTGGACACGGTCGGAACTGTCCACGTGGGTGGAGCGACCGGGTTGATTTCCGCATTCCCATCCGGCTCCGCGCCCGGCCAGACCACGACTCCGTGGATGTTCGGCATCGCCAACGCTGCTGGCGGGACGCTGTCCGGACGCCTTGCCCCTGCCGAGCTCATCTCACTTTACGGGCTGCATATTGGCCCCGCTGCGCCGGTATCGGGGGCATTCAATACGGGTGGTTTCCTGCCAAGCACGCTGGCTGGAGTGCAGGTCACGATCAATGGCACAGCGGCGCCGATGCTCTACGTCTCGGATGCTCAGATTAACCTGGTTGCACCGGTGGAACTGACGGCTGGCTCTTCCGTGGAACTGCAAATCACGCGGAGCGGTACGCCTCTGCCGGCTTTCCGAACCATGGTGGACAGTACGGATCCGGGAGTATTTTTGAGTGCGGGTGGAAACGCGGCGGCGATTAATCAGGATGGCACACTGAATTCGCAGGCGAACCCCGCGAAGGCGGGATCGTACATATCGATTTGGGCAACGGGCACTGGTTTCGCCGCGGGGAACGACGGCCAGGTGCAAACCGGCGCGCAGGAATTCTGCACCCTGAACATCGAAGTTTGCACGATCTTCCAACTCGGACAAACTACGGTGCCGGTATCCTACTCCGGTTCTGCGCCAGGCATCGTGAATGGCGTAGTCCAAATCAACTTTCAGGTGACTGGCAGCCAGTCCTATTACTTCAGTCCGGATGGGATCAGCCTCGGCGCCGTGTTTGGCGTTTACACAACACCCTGAGCCGGGCTCAGCGACTGCGGTTTGACGCTGGCACGGGACACGCTTGGCCGCTTCCTTCACGCAGCGTAACAATCCGGTCGATCCCAACCTGTTTCCAGAGGTCGCAGCCGCCAGCGGGCCAGCGGACCTGGATCCGGTCCACCTCGGCCGATTTACCCAACCCGAAGTGAACTCTGGGATCGTTGGCGGCGAGATAGCTGCCGTCTCCTCTGGCCCAAGCCTGCATCGTAGTCCCATCCTTCCGGAACAGCTCCACCACGCTTCCGTATCCCGACCGGTTGGAGCGCACTCCCTCCAGACGGATCGTGATCCAGTGTCCGCGCGCGGGCGCCGTGTTCAGCAGCAGGCGCGCGGGACCGTTATTGTTGGTCACCAGGATATCCATTCCACCGTCGTTGTTAACGTCGCCAAACACGGCGGCACGCCCGACGCCATCCGGCTCCAGCGCCGGGCCTGACGAGGCCGTCACATCCTCGAAACCCTTCCCCTTGCCCCGATTGCGGAGAAGCAGATTGCGTTGGCGGTATGGAAACGGCTCGCCTTGTTGCGTCGGCATGGCGAGTACCGCTCCATTGGTGGCGAAGAGGTCCAATAAGCCGCGATTTTCTATATCCAGCAAGCCGACGCCGAAGCCCGCGTACGGCAGTGAAACGCGGAGCAGCCCGGTCTGCGCCGATGAATCGCTGTAATCGCCGCCCGATTGCCGTTGGAACAGGGTGAATCCTTCGTTGGGAAGGTTGGTCACCACCACGGACTCTCCGCCATCGCCATAAATGTCTCCGGCCGCGACGCCCATCCCCGCCCTGGCGCGGCCATCCGAAGCGTAGGCGAGCCCATGCGTGAGACCCTCTTCCCGGAACACGCGGCGATCCTGGTTGGCTTCATTCAACCAAAGGTGATTGGCGGCGCCATCATTGGCCACCAGTAAGCTCGGCCAGCCGTTGTGAGCGAAATCGCCGGTCAGAATGCCCAAGCCGGGTCCGCGCGCGGCGTTCAGGCCAACGGCGGTGGTGACGTCTTCAAACCTTCCGTTCCCCAGATTGCGAAAAAGCTGGGTGACAGTTCGATCGAAAGTTCGCGGGTTGCAATAATCTCTGCGGCCGTCCGCCGAATAGCACTTCGCGGGATAGTCATCCACGTAGTGAACTACCACAAGATCGAGCAAACCGTCACGGTCGTAGTCGATAAACGCGGCGCTGGTGGACCAGCCAGACGACTCCACGCCGGCCGTTTTGGTCACGTCGGTAAAGGTGCCGTTTCCGTTGTTGCGATAGAGAACGTTGTGGCCATAATTCGTTACGTAGAGATCCATATGTCCGTCGTTGTCGTAATCGCCCGCCGCGACACCCATGCCAAAATCGCTGTGGCCGACACCCGCGGATTCGGTAACATCCGTAAATGAGAGTTTGCCGCTGGGGATCAGGTTGTTCCGGAACAGACGGTTGCCGGGTTTCCAGCCTTCCGGCAAAGGGACCAGCGGCTTGCCGTCAGGACCCATCGGGGCGCCCTGGACCAGGTATACATCCAGATCCCCGTCATTGTCATAGTCGATCAGCGCGGCGCCGGATCCGATAATTTCCGGCAACCGAAAGTCTCCCTGCGCTCCGGAAAACTGCCAGAAGTCGAGCCCGGTCTGCTTGCCGACGTCTTCAAAAGGAGGAGCAGGAACGTCATGATGAGAGGATTTACAGGAAAGCAGGAGTGCAAACAACGCAAGGACGACCGGGCCGAATTTCACGCGATCAGCATGGCATAGGCATGCTAGACTGTCAAACGCTCGATGAAGCGGAACAATGCATTCACGGTCTCGATTGTCGTTGTCTCTTCTAGCGTGGCGCTGTTCGCCTGTTCCTGCGCGGGTCCGGTCCCGCCAATTCCCACGCTGTCGCTGGATGGTGTCGACGCCGAAGTGCGCGAGGCTGTCACAACGGCTCAGAAGCAGGCTGTGGCGGCGCCGGACAGCGGCAACGCTTCCGGACGTTTGGGAATGGTGCTGCAGGCGAACTCCCTGAATCAACCGGCAATGCTCTCTTATGAGAGGGCGATCCGTCTGGACCCGAAAGAATTCGCCTGGCGCTATTATCTGGCGCTGGTGCTTCAGCAAATGTCCCAGCCGGAAAAAGCGCTGGACGCGCTGGCAGGCGCGCTGCGAATCCGTTCGGACTATGCGCCGGCGGTTCTAAAGCGGGGAGAACTTCTGTTCGAGTTAGCGCGGTTGCAGGAAAGCTCAGCCGCTTACGAGTCGGTGCGGGCCCAGGATTCAACTTCGGCTGGAGCGCTTTATGGCCTGGCTCGGGTGAAGCAGGCACTGGGGGACATGTCCGCGGCCGAAGATCTCTATCAACGGGCCTGCAAGGCTTACCCAACGTTCGGCGCGGCCTATTACGGCTTAGGCACAGTCGGCCGGAGCCTGGGACACGACGCGGAATCGACGAAGAACTTCGAGTTGGCAAAACAGTATTACGGCGACCATCCCCCGGCTGCGGACCCGGTGCTCGATCAGGTCGCGGAACTGGCGACCGGAGTCTCTCGTCACCTCGCGGAGGCCGACGAGCTTACTAAAAAAGGAAAGATGGAGCAGGCTGCTCAACTGGATGAAAAGATGCTGGCTCGCGATCCCGAGAACCTTTCCTTCCTGCTGAACCTCCTGTATCTCGCCCGGTTCCTGAACCGGCTCGACGATCGAGTGGATACCTTTTATGAAAAGGCAAAACGGATCGCCCCGCGTGGCGAACTGGTTTACGACTACTACGGCGTGGTGAAGGTTCGTCAGGGAAAGTACGACGCGGCGGCCACCGCTCTGCGAAAAGCGATTGAGCTGCGACCGGAGGATCCCGAACCCTATAAGTTTCTGGGGGAGATTGCAGAGAGGCAGAATCGGCCAGCGGAGGCCATCGAGAATTACCGGCGCGCGCTGGCCGCGGAACCCTCCGACCGCTCGTTCCAAATGAAATTGTGGTTTACTCTCATCGCTCACGGCCGGGGCAGGGAAGCCATACCGGAGCTGCTCCCGGCGCTCCAGGTTGAAGACTCTTTTACTTCGACGAGAATGTTCCTGCTGGGGGAGGCTTATCGGACTACGGGAGATTACGGGAAATCGCGGCAGTATCTGGAACAAGCACGGGACCGGATGGGCAGCCAGGGCCCGCCGGATATGCTGGCGCAGATCGAACACGATCTGAAGGAACTGCCAACAGGGCGTTGAGAGATTCGGCGTTGAAAGATTCAGCCCGCGGCGGGCTAATCCTTCTTCGCAACCGTTTGTTGCAGGTCCTTGCCTTCCAGTCCTCCCAGCTTGCGGATGAGCGCAACGGTACTGTCGTGCGGGACGGGAAGCTGGCTGGTGATGCTCTTTCCCATGGCGACGTCCAGGGGTGTGAATTGCTGCTTCGTTCTCACGTCCAGCTTCGCGCCATGGTCCACCAGAAACTGAACGATGCTGTCGGCGCCTCTGAGTGCCGCGCCGTGAAGCGCGGTCTCGCCTTTCGCATTGGTCTGGTTGATATCGGGATGCTGATCGAGCGCCACCTGCACCGCTTCCAGCGCCTCGCTTTCCGATCCGCGCGTGTTCTTGTCGCGATAACCCACGCCCGCGGCGAACAGGAACGCTGTGTTGCCGTCGCGAGTGGTCAGCTTCGGATCCGCTCCTTTGGCCAACAGAATTCGCATCACGGATGCGTCGCCGGCGCGAGCGGCTCGCATCAGAGGCGTGGCGCCTTCGTTCAAAGCCGTGTCGCCGGCATCCATCCCGCTCCTTCCGGGCAGGTTCCTCGTCAAGCGGGCGTTGGGGTTCGCCCCGCGATCCAGCAGCGCTTTGACAATTTCCAGGCTGGGCAGCGGATCGTCGCCTTTGCGCGCGGGCATGGCCGAATAGTCCTCGTTGCGGATATCGATGGCTGCGTACAAAGCCGCCCGCCCTTTGACATCGGCAAGATTCGGATCGGCTCCCCGCTCCAGCAGGAATTTCGCGAAACTATAATGCTGGTTCATGATGGAGACGACCAGCCCGCTGGTTCCGTCAACATCCACCTGATTGATATCGCCACCCGCCTGCAGGATCGCCTGCGCGGACTCGATATCGCCCTCGCGCGCCGCGAAAAGAAAGGCCGTCAAACCGCCGCGCGCCATCGGCGTCACAGAGGAAGCGGCGCTGAGCTTGGGCATCCTGGTGTCCCGGTCCCGCGAGATAATCTTCCAATCCGCGCCGTGCTCCAGGAGTACTCTTACAACCTCCGGATGACGCTCCGCTGCGGCCCACATCAGGGCCGTTTGGCCGCGGTAGTTTTCCCGCGCGTTTACCTCCGCGCCGCGATTCAGCAGAACTTTAACCGCGTCCACATTGCCGGCGCGAGCGGCGGTCATCAGCACCGTCTCACCATCGGTGGTGGTTAAGCTTTTTGGATCCGCACCGGCGTTCAGCAGCGCCTCGATCATAGCGGCGTTCCCCAACACTACGCCTTCGGAGAGCGGAGTCGCGCCGTAGCGATTCGCCGCTTTCGCATTTGCGCCCGCGCCGAGAAGCAACTTTACCGCATCGAGATCGTTCCAGTGGGCGGCCCAGTGGAGCGCCGTGGTGCCGTCCGGCTGCGGAGTATTCACGTCGGCGTGCTGCTTTAACAGCGTCCGCAAAGCCTCCGTGTCGCGATTTTGAGCTGCATCGGCAACTTCGGAGCCCGCGCCATAGCCCGCTTGCGCAAGGCCTAACCCGACTACGAGAACGATCGCCCACGAGCGCCGTTTTTTCATAAACATACCTCCGGTCATTACTACACTTCAGAGAGCAGGCCAGTGCTGTCGCCGATGCTTTCCCGCGGGCAGCCGGCTTTGTCCAGAATCGACAGGAGCAAATTCGCCATAGGCGTATCGTCCGGATTCTTCAAGTGACGCCCGCCCTTCATCCGGCCGGCGGCTCCGCCCGCGAGGAACACCGGCAACGGCGAATGATTATGCACGTTGCTGTTGCTCATACCGCTGCCATAGAGAATCAGGGAGTGATCCAGCAGGTTGCCATCGCCATCGGGCGTGGCCTTCAACCGCTCCAGCAGGTGGGCCACAAGGCTCACGTGGTAGGTGTTTATTTTAGTCAGGTTCTCCAGGCGCTCCTTGTTGTTCTGATGATGCGACGCCGGATGGAAACCTTCGGAGATACCCAACATCGGGAAGGTCCGGTAACTCACCTCGCGAGCCATCATGAACGTGGAGATGCGGGTGATATCGGCCTGGAAAGCCACGGCCATCAGGTCGAACATCAAGTTGGTATGGGTTTGGTGATCGTCCGGAATCCCGCTGGGGGATGCAGGCACCGCCAGACTCGAATTGCTGTTCTGTTTTTCGGTGAGCTGAATGCGCCGCTCGATCTCGCGCACGGTGTCCAGATACTCCGCCACGCGATTACGATCGTTCGCGGCAAGATTCCCTTCCAGACGCCGTACCTGGCCGGCGACGGCGTCCAGGATGCTGCGCTCCTGCCGGATGCGTTCCAGCCGCTCCTCGGCTGTCGCGCCATCGCCGAACAGCCGGTCGAAGACTATCCGCGGATTGATCTCCATCGGAAGCGGAGTGGTGGGTGTTCGCCACGAAATGGTATTCATGTAGGCACAGCTGAAACCTACATCGCAGGAGCCTACCAGGCCGCTGTAATCCTCGGTAGCCAATTCAAGCGACGGCAGCGGTGTTTCCTGTCCCATCTTTTGCGCGGCCATCTGATCGATGGTTACGCCGGCGCGGATATCGGCGCCGTCGGTTCGCTTGGGATGAACGCCGTTCAGGAACACGGAAGGCGACCGCGTGTGGTCTCCGCCGTTATCGCCGGGGCCCGCCGGAGCGGCATTTTTGTGCGCCAGGTTGCTGACCACCACCAACTGATCCCTGAACGGCGCCAGAGGCGTGAGTGTCCGCGAAAGCTTGAAATTCGTGCCGTCGCCGATCGGCGTCCAGTTGGCCATCACGGCGCCGTGCGGGATGAAGCACAATCCCAGCCGGATCTGCGGCTTGGCGGCCGTCTTCGCCAACGGCGTTTGCGCCGGGACCATGGAGTCCAGAAGCGGCAGCGCCATCGTTACGCCCAAACCACGCAGAAATGTCCGGCGCGGAAGGTGTTTCCTGGTCACGAACGTCATTGGGACCGGTCTCCTTTAAAGGTACAAATGTTCTTGCTCGATACTCAGCTACCGCATCGCTACCGCAGCGTTGCCAGGTTGCAATTTCTTAACTTTCATCTCAAACGGCGTGCTCTTGACAATACCCATGATCAGAGATGAGAACCGATAATCGTTGTGTCCCGGATCGCTTCCCGCATCGCGGACGATCCTGCGGACCGTCGGCATATCGTAATACTCCAACCCGCGGCCCAGTGCGTAGGTCAGCAGCTTTTCGGTCATTACACCGACGAAAGTCTCCGGGCGACTGGTAAGCATGCTCCGGAGCGCCACCGCGCCGTCGATCCGGGCGCCCGTAAAGAGCGTGCCGGATGGGTCGATTCCCGTGCCGTCGTCGGTAGTCCGCCATCGCCCGATGGCGTCAAAATTCTCAAGCGAGAAGCCGATCGGGTCCATCACCTTATGGCAGCCGGCGCAAACGGCGTCGGCGCGGTGCGCCTCCATGCGCTCCCGCAACGACTTCGGCGCGGCGTTCTCGCTGTTTTCCTGCAGCGCCGGCACATTCGGCGGAGGGGGCAGCGGCGGCGTGCCCAGGACGTTGGTCAGAATCCATTTACCGCGCTGCACCGGAGACGTCCGGTTGGGATATGAAGTGATGGTGAGAATACTGGCTTGCCCCAGCAGCCCGCGCCGCGTTTCATCTGTAATCCCGACACGCCGGAATTGGCTGCCATATACGTTGGGAATTCCGTAGTGGCGCGCCAGCCGTTCATTTACGAACGTGTAATCCGCCGTCAACAGGTCCATCACGTTGCGGTCTTCGTGCATGATGCTGCCGAAGAACAACTTCGTTTCCTCTCGCATGGACTGCCGCAAATTATCGTCGAAGTCGGGGAATGCATCGAGATTGGGAGCGGAGTTCTTCAGATTGCGCAGGAAAAGCCATTGTTCCGCGAAGTTGTCGACCAGGGCTTCGGACCGCGGATCCGCCAGCATCCGTCTCACCTGCTGCTCCAGTACCGCGGGATCTTTCAATTTCCCCTGGCCGGCAAGATTCAGCAATTGCTCGTCGGGGATGCTGCTCCAGAGGAAGAAGGACAGGCGCGATGCCAACGCCATGTCATCGACCCGATACAACGCGTCCGCTGGAGTGTCGGGTGGATCGGGTTCAAAACG
>Ga0181521_10001406_pt1 | contig 29906 bp, 11 predicted proteins | sample PEATcosm2014_Bin_32_FD_119764 | JGI IMG/M metagenome (GOLD analysis project Ga0181521, IMG submission 119764) | Peatland microbial communities from MTU Mesocosm Facility, Houghton, MI, USA - PEATcosm2014_Bin02_60_metaG | ecosystem: Environmental > Terrestrial > Soil > Wetlands > Peat | place...
GCGCCGAGCACTTCGAGCCAGCCGCGGTCTTCCGATGGCGCCAGGCGCTTTTTCGGGATGGGAATCGCCAGTTCGCCGCGCAGATACTGCGCCGTGAGCGAATTTTTGTTCGCCAGAATTTCCGGCAATGTGCCCGCCGCCACGAGTTCGCCGCCGTGAACGCCCGCGCCGGGGCCAAGGTCAACGACGTAATCCGCATTGCGAATCGTGTCCGCGTCATGCTCGACGACGAGCACGGTGTTGCCGAGGTCGCGCAGGCCCTTGAGCGTCGCCAGCAGGCGGTGGTTGTCGCGCTGGTGCAGACCGATGCTCGGCTCATCCAGAATGTAAAGCACGCCGACCAGCCCCGCGCCGATTTGGGTGGCCAGCCGGATGCGCTGCGCCTCGCCGCCGCTCAACGTGCTGCTCTCGCGGTCGAGCGTGAGATAGCCAAGGCCGACGTTTTTCAAAAAACCAAGCCGGGCGCGGATTTCCTTGATGACCTCATGCGCGATTTTTTCCTCGAATTCCGTGAGCTTGAGACCGGCAAAAAAATCGTCGGCCTTTTCCACCGACAGCGCGCAGACGTCCATGATGGACAAACCTGGAATCCGAACCGGCGTTGGTCTTCGTGTGCTCCGTTTCCCCTCACCCCGGCCCTCTCCCTCGGGGAGAGGGGGAATCACATTCAGTCCATCCGCACTCCGCGATGGGCCTGATTCGCGGACACTTTGACGACCATTCTCCCTCTCCGCCTCCGAGGGGGAGAGGGCCGGGGTGAGGTGGTTGCCTGCATTACCCAATGTCACCGCCAGGATTTCCGGTTTGAGCCGTTTGCCTTTGCAAACGTCGCAGAACTGCGGGCTCATGTAGGGCTTGATGCGGTTGCGGACGAATTCGCTTTCGCTCTCGGTGAACATCCGCTCCAGGTTCGGCAGCACGCCCTCGAACGGACGGCGGATGGTGTGCTGGCTGCCCGCACGCCAGAAATTAAAATCAACCTCGTCTTCGCCCGAGCCGTGCAGCAAAACTTTTTTGAAATCGTCCGGCAGGTTTTTCCAGGGCGTTTCCAGGCTGACGCCGAAATGCGCCGCGATCGAGCGCAGCATGGCCTTGTAATAAATGTTCATCCGCTTGCCCGCCCGCCGCCACGGCTGTACCGCGCCGTCCTCGAGCGATTTTTCCGGGTCGGGCACGACCAGGCTTTCGTCAAAAATCATTTTCTGGCCGAGGCCGTGGCAGACCGGGCACGCGCCTGCCGGGGCGTTGAAGGAAAAATGTTTTGGCGTGGGCGGATCGTAACTTTTGCCGGTGGCCGGGCTGCACATTTTGTTGGAATGAAGCGTTTCGGTCCAATTGTCGTTGGTAGGGCGCGCAGTCCCTTGCGCGCCGTCGTTGGTTTTTGGGCGGGCGGCGGGCAGAGGACTGCCCGCCCTACCCTCCGGCAACTGGTGCAGCGTGAACATGACGCCTTCGCCCCAGCGCAACGCGGTTTCGACCGAATCGCCGAGCCGCACGCGGATCTTGTTGTCAATCACCAGCCGGTCCACGACCGCTTCGATGGTGTGAAATTTCTTTTTGTCGAGCTTGACGCGCGTGTCGGCGGCGAGTTCGACGAATTCGCCGTCCACCCGGGCGCGGACGAACCCCTCGCGCGCGAGGCGTTCGATGACGTCGCGGAACTCGCCCTTTTGCTGGCGCACAACCGGCGCCAGCAACATGACGCGCGTTTTGGACGGCAACGCGAGGATTTTGTCCACGATGTCGCTGGTGGTCTGGGAGACGATGGGCACGCCGGTGTCCGGGCAATGCGGTTTGCCGATGTGCGCGTACAGGAGGCGGAGGTAATCGTAAATCTCGGTGGTGGTGGCGATGATGGAGCGCGGGCTGGAGCCGGAGCTGCGTTGTTCGATGGCGATGGCCGGCGAAAGGCCCTCGATGAAATCCACCTCCGGCTTTTGCATCTGGTCGAGGAACTGGCGGGCGTAGGCGGAGAGGCTTTCGACGTATTTGCGCTGGCCCTCGGCATAGATGGTGTCGAACGCGAGCGACGATTTGCCGCTCCCGCTCAGGCCGGTGATGACCACCAGCTTGTCGCGCGGGATGTTCAGCGTGAGGTTTTTGAGATTATGCTCACGCGCGCCGCCGATGCGGATGAATTCCTTGCTCATGGCCGCGAATTTTTCATTCAAACCAACCGGGAAATATATGCAAAACCGCGGCGAAAGCAAAGCCGGATTGACAGACCCTGGGAGCGCCGATGTTGTATGGCAGATTGTTGCCGGGAATTAGCTTGGCGCAATCGGATGAAATTTGAACGACAATTTACAACAACCCAGCGTTAGCCAAATAGTCCCGCCCCGCGCTAGTAACATATCCGTCTTCACTTTGTTACAGCGCGGGTGCGTTCAATGGCAAGGCGCGCTGGACGGTAAAATCACGCAAAGTTTACATGGCATGGTCAATGAGTGTTTTTGCCCGCATGGGGTAAAAAACACCACTGCAAACGAGTGCAGGAATCGAAAACGGCTGATATTTTGAGCAGAATAACGGGGAATCAGGTTTGGCATGTCAGTTGCGTCTGCTCCGTTCATGCTGGTTTTTTCCAGAGCACATTGGATTTGCTTCGCGGCATTTGGTGAAGCGCCCGCGGCGGCATCACCGCCGGTCATATTGATCTTCAGTTAGTCTGCCAGTAACCTACCTACACGCTGCTTCATTATTCCAGTCCCGGTCGGCGGATCAACCTACCCGGCCGGGGCTTGTCATTTTGGGCGCGGTTGCCGGCGGATTGACGGCACACGCGACCGAACTGCGCCACCGCTCCACTCCGCCCAGGTTGCCGCTCCCTTCCGGCAGCCAAGCCACGTAAAAGACTGCGTCTCACGTGGCAAGTTTCGTCACTCCGCAGCATTGAATGGTGCGACCAGAGCGGCGTTGAATGCACCGCCTTGGAATTGTGCCCCACCGCCTGCTGCGCGAACCGCTCCGGATAGTTCATAACCAGGGTTTCAGGAGTTTTGCAGAGATCCCTTTCTGTGTTTCTGGACATTGGACCTGGAAAACGGGACAAATTATCAGTCAAGCTCCAGAACGTATTTAGAATCCCATCCTTCGGCCAACACCTTTTTCATAATCGGAACCAAAAATGCTTAAACTTCAAAGATAACCTGACGGCGCAAGCACGCCGCCATAGAAAGGAAATTATGATGCGCTTGGCCTCCGTCATATGGCAGGCTGGATTGAAAGATGGCACCGGACTTATTTCGACGGAAAGCGGCGTCCTCAAAGAGACGCCGTATTCCGTCAACCCAAGCTTTGAGGGGCAGCCCGCCACCAACCCGGAGGAATTAATTGCAGCGGCCCTCGCCAGTTCCTTTTCCGTGGCACTCTCCACCGAGTTGGACAAAGACGGCCTGATTCCCGAAAACATCCGCACGGCAGCGGGTTTGATGATGGAGCTCCTCGAAAGCGGCTGGAGCATCACTCAGATTCACCTCGAGGTGAGGGTGAAGCTCCTGAAAGGGGATTTGGACAAGTTCGAGGCCGCCGCCAAGGCCGCCAAGGCCAGCGGCACCATTTCACGCCTGCTAAACACGAAGATCACGATGGATGCAAAGCTGGAAAGTTGGGGAAGTTTTGGAAAAATTGCGCGCAAATCAGGTTCAATACCGTTGGGGGGGCGGTTGGTCACGATTCCATTACGAGAGGAAAATAAATTTAGCAAATAAAAAACGGATTCCAAAGGTCGCCGACCTTTGGCGCCGGGCCGGGCCGGCTTCCCGGACGGGAACTGGTCGGCTGCGAAGGTGAGCGTGTAGTTGTGCTTGCTGCCGTCCAGCGGCTCGCCGGTGCCGGCGGGGTTCACGCTGCCAGATTGGTCTTCGTGGCTGCCCGCTGTTTGTAATCTTCCAATGACGGAATTTTCATCAGGGCGCGTTTCGCGTAGGCGCGATGCCCCGCCTTGGAATTGTGCCCCAAAGCCTCCTGCGCGAACCGTTCCGGGTAACCGACGGTCTTGGCCCGTTCCGCCTAGCGCAACAGAACCAGGCGATAAAACCGTTTCGGATCAGGCGAGCTGGCATCGAAATTTGTCATCATCCCATTGGTCGCGGCAAAGGGACTGCCCAGATTGTTCCAGTTGGTCGAATTTAGATCTGAATTACATTGCAGTTGATACATTTGCCCGGCCACCGCTCTCCAGGTGAATGTAAACGCACCATTCATTTGTTGCACCCCTGTAAACACCGCCGGCATGGGAACGCCAAGGCGGAAAATGACTCCAACGTCGTTCGCGCCGCCAAGTCCGGTTGTGCCGTAGAAACAGCCATCGCGGCCCTGCACCATCGCGCCATGGGCCTGGCCGCCAAGATTGGGGGCGTTGCTGCCACTGAACGAGAGCAAACTCGTTAACGCACCATCCGCAGTTATTTTGAAAATAGTGCCGTTGTCGTGGTTTGTGCTCGGATAATCACCACCGAGTTGAGTCGTGCCGTAGAAATTTCCGTCGCTGCCCTGAACCAGCCCAGCCGAAGGCCCGCCCCCATTATTGCCACCAGTGCCATCGCCCATGCCGAACGAAGCGAACGACCAAATGAGCGTCCCATTTGTTGTCATCTTGAATACGGTGCCCTCACCATTCGCGGCACCATAGAATGTGGTGCCGTAGAGATTGCCGTCGGCACCCTGCACCAGATTGCCTTCAGGCCAGGCTCCATCCAAGGCCTGCCCGGATGAGCCGGAGGTCGCGCCAAACGAGTATAGGGTGGTCAGTGTGCCGTTGGTGGTAATCTTGAAGACCGTCCCCCATCCGACACCGTTGTTTGTACCTCCCAGATGTGTCGTGCCATAGAAATTGCCATCGGCACCCGCCACCAGCGCTGCATAAGGATTACAGCCATCCGATGGCACGCCTTGCGAATCGGTGATCGCGCCAAACGAATAAAGGGTGGTCAGCACGCCATCAGGCGTGATTTTGAATACCGTACCGCAACCATCATAACCATTCCCAATATAGTTGTTGAGGTTTGTACCGCCGTATTCCGTCGTGCCATAGAAATTGCCATCGGCCCCCTGAATGAGTCCTCCCCTTGGATGAGAGCCGTTCGTGCCCGAAAACAAGACGGACCAGATGAGCCCGCCATTGGTCGTCATCTTGAAGACGCTGCCATTGACGATGTTGGAGTTGCCAAAATAGGTCGCGCCGTACCCATTGCCATAGGTTGTGCCAAAGAGACAGCCATGGCTGTCTTGCACCAACCCCGCAAAAGCAGCACCGAGAATTTCACTTCCACCCGCAAAAGAGAACAGGTTGGTGAACCCGCCATCGGGGGTGATTTGATACACCGTCCCCGCGCCGTATTCTCCACCGGACCCGGTCGTGCCGTAGAAATTGCCATCCGCCCCCGGTAACAGGGCGCTGGCAGGCTTAGCGCCATCGTTGCCGCCGGTGAATGAGTATAGGGTCGTAAACGCAATGCCACCCTGCGCACAGGGCGTAATCAGCGCCGTCAGCAGCACACCGGTCAGCCCCATCGCCAGCGTGACCGGCTTCCAGATTGGTTTCTTCGACGGCAGGACTTTTACGCGTCCATCAGACTTGCGCATTTTCATTTTTCCCGCCTTTCATTTCCGACCGTTGCCGCCAATCCAATCGCCGTTTGCATCGGAGCTTTCATTGCCTTCAATATCGCATTTTCAATAGCGCGCGCCAGCGGGCGAAATCACGCGAGGGTTTTCCCCCGCGGGTTTTCCCGCCGGGCGGCGAAGGTGAAACCGGCCTGGCAACGGTTTACCGAGCCCAGCTTGCGATGGATGGCGCGCCAGTGACCCTCCAGCGTGCGGGGAGAAACTCCAAGCTGGTCGGCAATCAATTTGTCCGGCATGCCAACACCGGCGGCCTGCAGGATTTCTTCCTGCCGCTTTGACAACGCCGTCAGGATCGGAATCGTCAGCATTTTCATCGGTGGTGCAACTCGACACTGTTCTTAAACCGGGGACTGGAAAGTCCCCGGAACTCGCGGACAAGAATGTCCACGCTACGTCGCAGGCTTTCCAGTCCCGCATGGCGGGATTCAGGCGACTTTCCAGTCGCCAGTGACCCGAGCCCAGGCATCCATTTCAAGAACAGTGCAAAGTTACACCCTTTCATCGGTCATCAAACCTCGCAACCCTCGCGCCGTTCGCCCTCAGGCGGCCCGGCCTGCTTTTGGCTCCAAACCGTCCCGCCGAGCGGGACGGAACTCCAAACCGAACCCGCGTCACCCCACGGATACTCAATACTCAAGGAGCCGGAAAAACTTCGCGCTGGCCGGCGGGCCGGTCTGGCCGTTGTCTATAAAGGTGTAAACGCCATTGGTCAGCGTGAGAACCGGACTGGGAATGACGGTCCAATTGCTGAAGGGCAGCGTGAGATTGGTCGTCCATTGAATCCCATACTGGTAATTCGTCGGCGCGCTCCACCGGAGCACCAGGTCATTGGTCCCGCCAAGGTTGGTGACGGTGACACTGGAAATGGACAGCGTTTGCGGTATCGGCGTCATAAACGGCCAGGTGATGAGCCGGTAAAATTTCATGGGGCCGAACCCGCCCGTCAATGAGCCGTCATCGAAGAAGGTGAAGACTCCGGTGGTTGAGGTCAGGACGATGTTCGAGATCGTATTCCACGCCGCCGGTGGCGCGAGATTGGTCGTCCACTGCACCTGATACTGATAATTCGTCAGGCCGTTCCACTTGAGCCAGATGCCGCCGTTGGTCGCGGTGATGCTGAAATTGGACACCGCGTTGGTCGGGGCGAAACCGAACGCCACCTGAAAGACAAACGTGACGTTGCCGGCGCCGGGGTTTTGGAAGCCGAGGTAATAGTTTGCGCCCGGCACGAGCGGCGGCACGGAATTGCTGGTGAGCACAAAGACGCCGGTGCTGGTGGCGGACAGCATCAGGAAATCGCCCGCGTTGGTGTTGCCGGTGGGCGGATGGGTCTGGTTGAACCACACGTTCAACAGGCCGGTGGCGGAAATCAGGAGGTTGCTCGCCGAGATGGCGTTGGCTGGCACGGCCACCACCGCCTGCGACATGGCCCCGCCGAGGACAGTGTTGGTGATGGAACCCGAACCGGTGATCGTCCCCAGATTCAGGCCGCCCAGGACCCGGTAGAATTTCATGGGGCCAAACCCGCCGGTCAGCGAACCGTCGTCAAAGAAACTGTAATGTCCGTTGGTTGAGGTCACGACGACGTTGATGACCGGGTTCAGGACCGTGTTCCACACCGGCGGCGCGAGATTGGCCGTCCACTGAATCTCGTATTGGAAATTTGTCGGACCCTGCCACTGAAGCAGGAAGCCGTTGGTTCCGCCAATGTTGGTGGCCGTGATGCTGGTAATGACAATCGTATTGGTCGTCGGCGGCGGCGGCGGCGTGTTGGTCGAAGTCAACAAGTGGAAATCCACTTCGATTCCGTAGTTCACCGTAAAGCTGTTCGTGTTCTGGACGCCGAGATAATAAGTCGAGCCGGGCACCAGCGGCGGCGTGGTGTTGGTGCTCAATACGGCGGAACCATTCGTTCCGACCGGATACGCGACGTCCGGCAACAACAGCAGGTTGGTCGTCGGGGGATTATTGGTGTCGAACCACACATTCACCGGCGCCGTGGCGAAGAGCAGAATGTTCGTCGCAAAATCCGCATTGGTCGGCACATTCACCACATAATAGTCAATGCCGCCGGCGCCGACCGAGTTCGTTTGCGGCTGGCCGCCCGGCAGGTTTATCAGCGTGGTGACAATGACGGTGAAACTGTTGGTCGCGCTCAAACTCTGGTTGGTCAGCGCGAAAGCATCGGTATTGGTGACAATGGTGATAAACGTGTTGGTGGTGCCGGCTTGCGCCAGGGTCGGCGTCCAGGTGATGACGCCATTGGTGTCAATCACGGCGCCGGTTGGGCCGGACAACTGGTAAGTCAAGGGACTGGGGGGAATATTCGTGTCCGTCGCGGTGTTCATGACGGTGAGGGTGCTCAAGTCGTTGATGATATAATTGGTCTGGCTGGGAACATTCGGCGGCCAGAACGGCGGCGTGTTCACCTCATTCACGGTCACGATGAAACTGTTGTTCGTGCTCGCCGGGGGCGAACCGTTGTCAACGACAATGGTGGTGATAATGTAAACCCCCGGCCCCTGGGCATTGCTGGGGGTCCAGGTGATAATGCCATTATTGCTGATGACCGGCGCCGGGACCGTCCCAACATAATTCAACGGCCAGCCCTTGGCCGTCATGGCGTTGGTGTCAACACTGATTTCCACCACGTAGGACAGCGTCAGGCTCGGGTTGGCATCCGTGGCGGTGTTCGTCACGGTGAGCGTCGTCATTTCATTGATGTTGGTGTTGGGCGGATTGGTCAAAAAATAGGGCGGAGGATTCGTACTGGAGCCCAATTCGGACGCGATGATCGTGTAATCCACCAGCGCGCCCGACGCGTTGGAAACCGCCAGATACCACCAGCCACTGGTCAAGGGCACCGGCGTGGAATTGGTCAGGACGACAATCAACTGGTTGTTCGTGCCGGGGTTCGCGCTGATATAATCATAACTGTCCAGCCGCGGCAGCGGCAGGCCATAACGCGCCAGCAGCACGACGGGGCCGGTCGGATTGAGCACTTCAAATTCCACTCCGATGGCGTTGGTCGAAACATCGTAGCGGTAGTAATCCACGCCGTTCGTGCCGGTGGGGTCCATGTACGGAATCAGGTTGGTCAGGGTGACGATGCTGCTGTAAATCACCGGCACGGCGCTGACCACGACGCTCACGGTCACCGGGCCGAAATAGGCGACGGTGTCGTTGTTCGTGACGAAGAAGTCAAACGATGCGTAACCGCTGTAATTTATTGCCGGCGTGAAAACGGCGATGCTGTTGCTGAAGGGGCCGGTGTTAGTCACTGAACCCAGGACATTGGTCAAATACACGGTTCCATTGACGGCGTTGGTGGCAAAGAAGCTCAGGTTCCCCGTGTCACCGGCCAGTTTGTAAAGGTCCACGTTCACCGGCGTGTTGGTGACCGTGAGCGCGTGCGGCGCGGCGAGCCAGCCCAAATATTCCTCAAGGTCGGTGTAGCCAATGTAGTTGGCGTTCGTCGAGAGCTGATTGTTGCTCGCCACAAACGGATCGGTGCCAAAAGTGATTTCCCAGTAATCCGGGATGCCGTCCTGGTCGGAATCCAGCGGCGGCGGCGGGGACAGATGCGAAAACTTCCCGGCGCTGCCTGCGTTATAGATGGCTTTGATTTCCGAGGCCGATAGTGCACGGTTGTAAAGGCTTATTTCATCCTCTCGTCCGGCAAAATGAAAATTCTGAGAAGGGGTATTGATGTTGATTCGGCGTCCGATAAGAACATTCCCGGTGGTCCATGGCACGAAATCGCTTAAGCCGCTCATTGTATTTATATTGGCGCTGGCCACCATGACTCCATTTAAATACATGGCTGCATTACCTGTTGTGTGATTATAAGTCAAAGCAACATGCTGAAAGCCATTATTAGTGACTATATTCGCGGGGCTGGTAAACCAAGCACCCATGCTCACATTGTTCGATTCTACAAAACCTGCAAACAAGCATCCGGAAGAGTTGAAAAAAGTTGAAGAAATATAAAACTGCTGACCGGCGTAGACACCACCGTCCTGTGACCATTCGACGATGGGGTTGGGAGCTGAAGCTGATATATTTGTGGGGTAAACCCACCCTTCAATGGTGAACCCTGGCCCCGGCCCAACATCCAAAGACGGCGAGGCAGGAACAAACACATACCCCGCAGTCCCCATGTTGAACGCTAAATTTACCTCACCGTTGGTAAAGCTGATGTCGTTTTCTAAAGTCCCATTGTTGGTGCCCACACTGTCATTGGCATTCCCTTCGCCTTTCCACCAGGCGACCAGGCCCGACGAGGGCGGCGTGGAGATGATCGTCCCGGTCTGGGTGCGGACACCGGTGACGATATCCGCATCCACCCAGTCGCGCGCGAACAGCGATACGCCGGCAAAATCCAGGACCTTTTCATACGCGAGGAAGGCCTCGTCGGTGGGCACCGGCGGCAGCGGAAACGGCCAGCCGAAGGGGGTATAAAGATTGGTGAACATGTTCCACTCCGTATCGGCCCCGTTCAGAATGCCGTTGGTGTCGCTGTCAATGAAGTTGTTGGTCTGGTAAATCCAGGTGTTGGTGGTGCCGCCCCAGAAGGCAATGTTGGTCTGCGCGGCATTCGTGCTGTAAAACGCGGTGTCCGGACCGGCAATCAGGTAGTTGCAGACATAATTCAACTGGTTGGTAAGCCCGTTGGGATCGGCCACCGGATCGTTGGTGCCGGAGTAACCGGAGTGGATGCCCCAGTTGTAGATGACGTTGTTGACGAAATCGAGGCTGAGGTTGTCATCCAGATACGGATTGGCGCTGTAATTGTTGGCGTAAAGATTGTGGTTGAAGCTCAACGCGCCGGACCCGTAACGCAGCAGCGAGCCGAAGCCGTGCGGATTGTTCGTATTGTAAAGGCTGTCGGCCATGATGGACCACTGCACGGTGACATTGGTCGAATCCAGCACCGACACCAGGTCATTCGTGCTCCAGGAGGTGGAGATGTGATCGGCAATTACATTCATCACGTTGGTGAACTGCAGTGACTCATCCGCATTAACCGTTGCCGCCACATTGGGAGTCAGGCTGACCGCATCCAGCAACATGCCCGGCTCGATTCCGGTCACCAGCAGCGGTGTTCCATTGTTCGTGGCAACAAAGGTGATGGTGGCAATCTGCCAGTTGGTGTTGTCGCCAAAGAAGACGGGCTGATTGGTGCCATTCAACGTCACCTGCGCCTCCGCCAGACCTTGGGCGATGGACGGCGCGCTGGTGTTGTACTTGCCCGCGCTGTCCTTCTGGTAAATGGCCTTGATTTCCGAAGCCGAGAGGTCGCGGCCATAAATGCTCATTTCGTCAAGTCCTCCAAGAAAATGATAATTTTGAAATGGAATGAGTCTGTACCCCAAGAGGAGATCGCCACTGGTCCAAGGCGTGTAGATGCCAAGGTCCGCACTCGCCACCTCGGAACCGTCGAGATATATGACCGCAACTCCCGTTATCTGGTTATAGGTCAAGGCGAAGTGCTGCCAGGCATTCGGAACGACGATGTTCGCCGCAGTAGTAAAGTAATGGTCGTTTCCCCCCGTATCCCTGACATTTGCAAACAAACTCCCAGCGCCGCCTCCTGCAGGCGGCGGTTCATTAATATAGCAATGCACCCCGACGTTACCAGCAACTGGTGACCACTCGAATATCGGATGCTGGGCGACTGACACATCCGTGGGGTAAATCCAACCTTCAGCGGTAAATCCACTATTTGTTCCGATGTTCAAGGAAGCTGAGGCAGGAACAAATACAAACCCGCTGGACCCCATGTTGAACGCTGAATTCACCTCCCCGGCGGCATAGCTGAGGTCATTGCTCACAGAGCCGTTATTCCCGCTGATGCTGTCGTTCGCATTGTTCTCGCCGCGCCACAGGCTGACGGCCCCCGGCCCGCGATAGGCAAACGTCAGGTTGTAAGCCTGGCCCGCCACAGTGGGCAGGCTGTTCGAAATCACGCCATCGGCCAGCGCCAGCAGGTTGCTGCCTTGATAGGCCAGATTGGTGTCCGTGATAATCGTGACCTGGTTGGTGATGACGGTCCAGCCCTTGACAAAGGTCTGGCCGTTGGTGTAATCCCCGGCCGCCGCGCCTTCAAAGCCATCTGACCAGACAACCCCCGGGTTTATCACCACACCGGCCGGACGGAAACGCAGGTCGCGGATGATCACGTCGTGAGCGAATTGCACCGTCGTCAGGTTGCCCGCGACCGTGATGCCGCAGCCCGGCGCGGTCTGGCCGGCGAGGGTCAGGTACGAATTGGTGATGACCAGCGGCGACAGCAGGTTGATGGTGCCCGACACGTCAAAGACAACGGTGCGGTTGGTGGAACTCACGGCGTCGCGCAAACTGCCCGGCCCGGAATCAGCCAGGTTGTAAACGTGATAAACCGTGCCGTTGGTTCCACGCCCGCCACCCGCGGCGGGGCCCCCGCCGCCCGCAGCGCCGCCCCCGGCGCCTGCCGCCCCCGGAAACGACGGCAGGTAACCGTTGGTGTCGAGCACCGCGAGGATGGTAAAGCTGATGTTGGTGATCTCGTGGTTGGGCACCCCCAGATACCATTGCGCATTGAGGTTGGTCAGCGCGCTGTTGGTGAGGCTGCTCAACGCGCTGTTGGTGGCCATGAAAATCAACTCGGGGCTTCGGCCCGGCTGCTGGCTGGTCTGGAAGAAGGGCGGCGCGAACGGCGGCGCATTGGTCTGCACCGTCAAATCGCCGTTGCCGCTCAAATTGTAAAGCTCGAAGCGGATGGCCGGCGGGGTGTTGGTGACGGTGAAGAGGAAGAAATTCGTCAGCGCCGCGCCCGGCCCGGCGGTGAAATTGAACGGCACGCCATTGGTCAGAGGAATGATGTTCGGCGTCGTTGCATTCAGATCCAGTTCCTTGGCCAGGATGGCATATTTGATTGGCCGGGGATCACGCGGGAACACACCCAGATACCAGCGCCCGGCTGACAACGGCACCGGGGACGAATTCGTCAACACATAGATGTTCTCATCCACATTGCCCGCATTGAAACTGCCGTAGTCGGAACTGGTCAACGTCGGCAGCGGCGTTCCTTTGCGGACGACCAGGTCCGCGTTGCCGCTGAGTTGCAAGAGCTGGAACGTGGCTTCGTAGGCGTTGCTGGTCACGTCAAAGGCAAAATACCGTTCCACATCGGTGACGTTGGTCGTCAGCACGCCGCTGAAGGGAGCGCCATTGGTAAGGGTGGTGATGTCAAAATCCACCTGAACGACCGCCGTGACCGCGTGGGCGCCGGAATTTCTCACTCCCAGGTAATAAGTCTGACCCGGCAGCAATGGCGGTGTGCCGTTGGTGACCAGAACCGGAAGGCCAATGCCGCCCGTGGAAGCCGTCAACATCGTGATGTCGCCTGGATTGGAACCGGTCGGCGGGTTCGTTTGATTGAAGAGCAAGTCCACCGGCGCGGTGGCGGAAACGAGGATATTGGTGGCAAAGTTCGCCCAGGACGGCACAGCCACGGTGAGATAGACGATCAGGCCCGGCGGCACCGTGATTGTGGTGGCCTCCTGGGAAGGCAATGCGACGGCCGGCAGCGTGTTGGTTTGCAGGACGATTTGAAGCTGCCAACTGATCAGTTGATCGCCGTTGCTGATATAAGCTCCCGTGCGATTGTCCCAGATTTCCAGTGTCCACGTGCCGTAGGCGCTGGTGCCGATCAGGGAATCCAATGACTGCTCCGGCAAATAATACAAATTGCCCAGGGGCGCCTCGGCCACACTGAATGAATCGAGCAACAGGCCCGGCTCAATCCCGGTGATTTGCATCGGCAACGAATTGGTGGTGGCGGTGAACGTGAAACTCTGACTCTGCCAGATGTTGTTCGCGCCCAGGATGATATTGGTCAATCCGCCGAGCGATACCCGCGCCTCGGCCAGGCCTAACGCCGGTGTAATGCCCGGGTCAAACTTGCCCACGTTGCGATTGGTGGAGAGGGCTGAAATGTTGTAGATGGCGGCAATTTCGGAGGCGGACAGGCATCGCCTGTAAATGCTCATTTCATCCATCTCCCCCCCGTAAAAATTGTTCGTCGCCCGGCTCATGTCCCGGCCCAGCAAAACATCGCCGGTGGTCTTCGGGACAAAGACCCCCAGGTTGGTCGTGGCCACGTTCGTCCCGTTGTAATAAAGGGCGGCCAATCCCGAGTTCGTGCTGTAGGTGAGCGCCACATGCTGATAGACGTTGCTCTGGATCAGTCCGGGCGCCGAATAGATTTCATGCGAGCCGTTGGTGATGTCCACCAGGTTGGCGTAAAGGCAGCCGTTGCTGCTGACGAGCACGTTCGTCGTGCCGGGCGAATTGGTGACCGAAATCCAGAACTGGACGCCGTTCGTCTGGATGTCATTCACCTCGACCACCCCGTAAATCCGGTTGGTCGGCGGCACGCCGCAAGTCACGCCGTTGTTGTCCGTGCCGCTGTTGTTTTCCAAAACCCACAGTCCGGGAAACGCATTGGTCTGCCCCAGAATGGCGGTGTAAATATCGTTGCCGCTGCAATTGGTGGGCTCCCCGGCCACCCAGTTGGCGTAAACCACGTTGGTCTGGCCGCCGGACCAGACGAAGTTGGTGGGATTCGCCGGGTCGTTGGTAAGCCCAATCCACAAATTCCGGTTGGTGCCGCCATAATCGGCGAACGTATCATAAACCCAGTTCTCCTCATTCGCCGTTTCAATGGTGGCCAGGTGTCCGCCCAACTGGGTCGCCCAAAATTCCGACGTCGTCCAATTGGTGCTGCCCAGCAAATAGTAGTAGTGACTGGTGCCCGGGTTCAAAAACGGCCCCGCCAGAATCACCAGATTGGTCACCGCCGCGTTGGTCGGCACGCGGGCCAGCCACTCCACCAACGGTTGCTGGAACGAAACATTGGTCGGATTGATCCAGCCCTCGACGGTGAACCCGCTGCCGGTGCCGACATCCAGAGCCGATGACTGAACCGTGATCAAACTGTTGCTCTCCGACGCGCCGCTCACTTGTATGAGGAACGGTGGCTGCGGGATTTGCACGTACGTGTTCGTGCCCGCAAATTGAAATTCCGACCCGGCATCCTCAAATTCGAAGGCCTGCCCGACCTCTCCGGCCGGGAAATTGAACCGCCCGATCAACACGCCATTGTTCCCGTTGTTTTCCGGATCGGAACTGTCGGTGGCGTTCCCCTCCCCGCGCCACCAGCCGGCAATGCCCGGCCCGCGATACTGGTAGGTGAGGCTGAATTGTCTTCCCACAGTCATTGGTATCTGGCGGAAGATCGTGCCATTGGCCAGCGCCAGGAAATTGCTGCCGCCCGCCGCATTGGCGGGATCGGTGACCACGCTCACCTCGTTGTTGGTCACGCTCACCAGATTGGTGCCCACCAGTATCTGGTTGGTCAGGTTCCAGCCGCCGTAGGCATCGTAAATGTTCGTGGGCGCCAGATAAACCCCATTGGTCGCCAGTTCAAAGTCGCTGAGGATGTAATTGGTGCCATAGTCAGCGAGGGTGTAAGGCGGTATGGCAAACTTGATCGGAATCGTGGCCAGGTTCGTGTCCTCCGTGAAGGTGAGATAATTGTAATTCGTCTGCACGCCGCCAGCGGTGTAAGTCCAGGCGTCGCCTCCAGCGCCGTTGGTGGAAGCGGGGTTGCCGAATTGATTCATGACGATGGTCACATAGGTGGAAGGCCCCGGACCAAAGGTGACGGTAACGGTTACTGGAGCCGTGTTCTGCGCGCCAGGCCCAAGGCTGAGATTATTGGTCAGACCGGTATCGAGAATCAAATTGTTCGACGATATGCTCGTGCCGTAATAAACGGTCATTTCGTCAGGAACGGTGTAGAAATTGTAGGTGATATTGAGTTGACCGGAAGTTTCACCGACATTGATGTAATTGGTGTTCGGCTCCCAATTGCCAGAAGATGTGACGGCGGGAATGCTGTTCGTGGTGATGAAGATGTCCCCCGCGCCGTTGGTGGTCGTGCCCCCGCGGTTTTCCATGAGCAGAATGCGCTGGCCGGTCGGGCTGACCAGCGTGAAGGTCAGGTCCGAAATGCGCGGATGTTCGACGACAAAGCCGACGTTCACCGACGCGATTTGCTGCGTGCTGGAAATGAAAATGGTGGAATTGGTCACGGCGTCATCCAGCAACGGCAGCCCGTTGGTCGTGTAATCCACCGGCTCGATGGCCGACGCGAAACCGCCAAGCACGGCCAGCAGCTCGACATCGTGCGACGCGGTGTCGGGATTGAAAAGGCCGATGAAATACCGGCCGGGCAGGAGCGGCGGCCCGTAGGAAATGGAATTCCCCGGCGGCAAACCATTCGTCAGCAGAACGAATTCAAGGTAGTTCGTAAAATTCGGTTGGACACCGTAGTCCAGATAAAGCTGCAACGGTGGTGTGGAAGGTGGCGGCAGGTTCGTTGCGAAAATGCTGAGGTTGGTGAATCCCGCCGGCACGTCAATGAAGCCATAATACCAGGTGCCCGCCGCGAGGGTGACGGTGATTCCCTTCGTCAGGTCCTGGTGCGGCTCGATCAACAGGTTAAAGCCGGTCACACTGCCGGTCTGCGTCAGCGAATCATCCACCTCGGTCAACATCCACAGGCCAATGCCTTGCTGGCCAACGAAACTGTTCAGGCTGCCCGGCCCGTCCGACGGTTGCGAACCGCCGATGTCGCCCCGCCCGCTGTCGTCATAAATATGCGTGTAAAACTCCAGCGGATCGAAGAGCGAATCGTGGTTGTTCAAGACAATGGACTGCGACGCCCCGGACGAGCTGCCGTGCGCCAGCGTGCCGATGAGGTCGCCAAAGTTTTGGTGCGTGATCACATTCGTCACCACGACGCGATTGATCTCCATGGGATACAGCGCAATGGCGAAAACGTATCCTTTGCCCGGATGCGCCGGGCTGCCGTCGGGGATGTCCACCGGCACGTTCAACCCGTTGACGATTTCGCTGCCGTTGGGTCCCTGCGCGCTGAAGGGGATGTAAGTGAAAATGGGAATGAAGCCATATTCCGATGCTTCACGGTCTTCCGAATATACCCCGATGTAATAAACCTGTCCGGGCACGGAATTGGTGTAAATGACGTATTCCGTGCCGCCACGGCTTAACGCCGCCGCGTCGCCGTTGGCTCCGGCAAGGCAGTTGGAAATGACCGTGGGATCGAGATTGGTCAGGCCGGAGGCATTGGGATCGTTTGGGCCGGCCACATAAAGATCAATGTCCGCCTCGGGCCGGGTCGCATCGGCCGTCGAATCCGCAAACACGCCCATGCGCGGAATCGCCAGCGTGGACGGTATGAACGTGATGAACGCGGCGTTGGTGTAGTCCGCCGTCGGCCCGGTGTTGGTCACCACGTAGAAATGCCACTGGTTGGTCAGGCCGAGGGTAACGACGCCATTGCTTCCCCAAATCGTATTGGTCCCGACCGGGAGGTTGTTCGTGCCGAGCAACGGCGAACTCGCGCCGGCGATTTGATTGAGCAACGGCTGGTTGGTCGTGGTCACAAACGTGATTTGCTGGTCGCCGGTCGGATTGCTGAAAATGCCGCTGTCCGTCACCGTGAACGCGTTGGTCACCTCACCCTCGCCGCAGGAAATGACCAGCGCGTAATCCTGCACCACGTTGTTCGTTTGCGCGGTCACGGCATTGACATTGACGCGATACCCCATGACGGTGACGGAAAAATTCGTGCCGGCGCCCGGCGGCAAACAAACGTTTTCCACGTTGTTGATGGAATCGAAGACCGGCGGATTCGTGACGCTCTCCGTAGTGTTGAAGACGCTGTCGGCCGGGATGTCATTCCCATAATAGACAACGGGATTGGTGGAATTGCTGAGATTGGTGACGACCAGATTGAGATCGTTCACCAGCTTGATCGCCGCCGCCGGGTCGCCGGGCGGATCCGTCCACGCCAGCGTGATGCGCAACGTCAATGCCGTCGCCAGCGGATTGGAAACCTGGACGGTGAACGCATGACTGTCGCCCGTCGCCAGCGCGTTGATCGGGCTTTGATCCAGAATCAGCATGGACTCCCCTGCTCCATTTACGTTCGTCGTGATTCCCGCCGGGAGCGAATCCGGCAGATTGATCAAACCCCAGCCCTCATAGTTAATGGAATTTTGCGCCTGATAGTTGTAAAAACCCGTTGCCCGCGCGCCATTGATGAGCATCGCCTTGAGCAACGCGGGGCTGGGGATGGTGTTCAGCGTGTTGGTGAAATAATCCTGCATCAACGCCAGCACGCCCGACACGTCCGCCGCCGACATGCTCGTGCCGGTTTCGTAACGGTAATACGGCCCCGGCCCGGTGCTGCTCGGATTGGGCGTGCCGATGGCCTGATCCAGATTGCTCAACACCAGAAAATAATCCCCCGGGTTGTTGGTCGTGATGAGGTCGGTGGTCAGATTAAAGCTGATGGGTTCAGTGATGCTGTTGCTGACGGCGTAGTTGAACCCCCAGAAGCCTTCCGAACTCATGATTTCTTGGAGATAATCGGCCGGGGCATTAGGATCCCCGGGAATCACCACCGGATCGTTCGTGCTGACAAAATCATAGCTGGAGGAGGAATACAGCCACACGTAAACCGGCAGGTCAGGGAATGGAACCGGCGAACGGGCGTTTGTATCAACCTCAATACTGACCCCTACCGCATTGTTGGGAACAAGAGGAAACACATTCGTCCATAGCACACCCGGCTGGACAACGATGTTGGTATATGTCTGAAAGTCGTTATTCGTCGGGCTGATATAAAAATAGCCCGCGATGTCCCATTGGCTGGAACGGGTGGAAACCACAAATGTTCCCGGCGCCACCACGTCCGGTTTGAAACGCCCATAGGTGCCTTCCGTGCCAATCCCCACATTGCCCCGGCTGGAAAGGCCGGCCACGCGATAACTCGTGCTGGTCTCCAGCTCCCACGGCGTGCCGGTGTTGGTGGTCGTGCCATCCGCCGAAATCGTCGTCACGATATTGGTAATGTCGCGAAATTCCTGAAGGGCGCCCACGGTGATCACGTTCTTGGCCGTCGCCGGCGATTCGATGGTGTCGGCAGTGCCGCCGCCGGGATCGTAGCTATCATCGCCTTTGCCATCATTGCCGGCGGAAAACACGAACAGCACCGGCTGTGAACCGGTCATTTCCGGCAGCGCGTCGCGCACCGCCGCGTCATAGCTCGCCGCCGCCAGGTCGTAGGCGGTGTCGCCGCCATAGTTCCAACTGTTGTTGGAAATGAGCGCGTTCGCCTGCGCCGCCGCTTCCTGAAGCTCCTGGTCCGAATCATTCCAATCCATGGCCAACAAAGTTGCCAGCGGCGCCATGCCCCGGAATTGGTAATTCGTCGCCGTCGGCCCCGGCAAGGTCGCTATGATCGAACCCTGCACGTTCGTCACCGTTTCGGACATATTGCCGTTGCCGGCAATAATGCCTGCCACGTGCGTGCCGTGGCCGTCGGTGTCAACCAGCTTCGCTGGATCGCCAACCACGCGGACCGGGGGGCCGCCGACCGTTTCAAAATCGGGATGCGTCGCGTCAATACCGGAATCGTTTACTTGCACCAGCACGTTCTTGCCGGTCAAGCCGAGATAATTCGTCGCCACTTGCGTGTCCGCCGCCACGCCATTGGTCGCCCGGCTGAGGTCGTTGGCGTGAACGCGCTGGCGGAACGGTTCGACGATTTGCACGCCGGGCAATGTCGCCAGTGCCGTCCAATTTTGCGGCGGCTGCACGCGCACCACGGGACCAAACGGCGATTTGTCCCGCGCAACAATCTGGCCGCCGAGTTTCTCAATCTGCGCGACCGTCGCCGCCGCGCCGTCGTTGAACAAGCCGAGCGTCAAACAGGTTCCCGCGGGCAGCGCCGCCTGTTTCACCGCCAAAACAAGCAAGGAAGGCCCCGCCGCCCGGCGAGTTTCCATTGGCGCGGAAGAAGACAACTTTTGTTTAATCGTCACGGGCATGGACGAGGATATTTTGTAATACGGCTCGTAGGGTGTCACTGCCTGCGTCAACGGATTTCCCGCCAGCCCATTGGCCACGCCCGCCGGGGCGCGCACCAGATAGGCGTCGTTCGGGATGTAGGAAACGATTTGCGCGCCCGCCGCTGCCAGCATCGCCCGAAACGCATTGTCAATCGGCCCGCGCGCCTGCACGATGTAAGCGCCCGGATCGCCCGGCGACTGCAAATTTTTCGGAATGGAAAAGATCAGCGGGCTGCCCGTGTCAATCAGCGCATTCTCCAGCAAAATCGCGTGGCGGTCGCCCGCCAACTGCCCGATGGTCTTGGCCGTGTTTGCCAGCCGGAAGGCGAATTTATTCGTGCCCGCCAAAACCAAATCGCTTTTCACCGCATTCGTATAAACCGGGGTTAAAATTTTCGACGTGGCCAGGGCTGGCTGGCCCGTCGCCACTGTCGGCGCGGCAACGGTTGGGAGCGCGGACGGCCTCGTCCGCGGGTTCGCGGGCTGGCGCCAAAGGAGCCACGCGCCCGCCAGGCACAGCAGGCACAACAAAATCCAGATGAACGGCCGCGAACGCATATCAATTGGTCAAATGATTATCTCACAAAATCGTCATAAAGCGAGGATGGGAACGTAGCGCAGGCGTCCCGCCTGCAAACTCCAGGCAACTGACAGGCCGGAGGCCTGTGCTACTTTTCAAATCCAAAGTTCGAATCCCGAAACTCGAAATATAATGGAGCCTCGTTACCTCGGCTGCTACGAATTTCAGGTTCGTTTGCAGTTCACATTCAACGGAACACACCGATTCGGAGATCGGCGCTCCATTTTCCATCCGCTTGGATGTTTCTTCATTCATCATTCTTCCTTCATCCTTCACTTTCTAGTCCGGCGGCAAAACGTTAAAGCTCTCAATGACGGCGTTGTTGTTCGTCACCACGGCTTGACTGACATAATTGCCTGTAAAAAGGCCACCGGTGGTGACTACAGGCACAATAACATTGGTCAAACTGCTGCCAAACCGCACGACGGCGCGGGTGGCGATTTCCGACACGATTTGATAGTTCGTGACCATGCCGAAGAACGCGCCGTTGTGGTCGCTACCGGTGTAAACCGAATTGGGCGCGGGCTTGAGCGCCTGGCCGTAACAATAAATCACGTAACGCGGCGAACTGGAGCAGCGCAGCAGCGACATCGTCTGCTGCGGCAGCCATTCATACATCTCGTCATTATTATAGCTGGTATTTGCAAGATTTAAGAATGGCGATTGCTCGGTCAGCGCAGGAACGGCAAGAATATCGCCGACGTGCGTGAAAACCTGCTGTGGAAACAAGTTGGTGTTCGCCCGCGTGCTATTGATGCCGTTCGTCCCGTTCACTAATTGCCACAGCGGCGAACCCGCGCCCAATGTTCCCACCGGAGAAATGGTCGTGTAAGAATTGGTGAGGCTTGTGGGCGGCACAACGATTCCACTGAACAAAGCCGACCAGGCAGCGAGATTGGCATTGGTCGGACCCACATTAACCGACAGCGTCCCGCGCGTGGCGTTGTCATTGAATGCGGTGGTGAACAAATCAAACAACAGCCGGTCCTGCGCCGGCGCTGCGAACACGGCATCGTTCGTATTCAGATTTCCCGTCCGATTCATCCAGATGGCAAGGCCGTTGGCATTGGCCACAATGTTGGTCGCCTTGAGGAAAACCGTCTGCCAGGGCGTGCCGCGATGAACGCGGCCCAGCCAGCCGACGGTCGGGAATTTGTAACTCGGAAAATCCCAGTAATCCGATGAAGACACCAACGGGTCTTTGATGGCCAAATTATAGGGATTTTGGTCAGAACCTGGTGTATTTGGATTACCACCCCAGGGCATGTAACGGGCATTCAACAGCCCTAGATTCGCCGGCCAGTTGAAATTTTTGTCAAGGCTGTTGCCGGGAGCACCCTGTAAATCGCTGGCAATGTAATGAACCAGCGGATCGTTTGCCTGCCAGGTGACGTGCTGGTAGGCAGTTGCCGTCGGCGTGTAAGGCGCCTGAAGGGCATTGGTTGCTTGGGCCAGAGCAACCGTCTGACTCTCACCTGGGTTGCTCGGATTGAGCAGGCTTAGATGAAAGTAAGCGCGGAAGCCGTCTATCTCGTTTTGAAGCTGAATTGGATCCGTTTGATCCCAAATACCGTTGGCACCCGGAGGATCCGCCCCAAGCGACACATCAACCTGATTGACATACCCGTAGGGCACACCCTGATTATTACGGGTCGTATCCCATAAATCATCGCCTTGATCTCCGCTAGGGCTTCCCGTGTCATACTCTATTGCGATTTCCGAGGCCAAATCGCGGACGCTGTTCGGCCCGCTTAATTGCACATAGTCAATAATCCGTCCGCTCGCCACATCCGTCATGATTACTTGAACGTTGTTCGTCACCAGCAAACCCCAATGCGGCTGCGGATAATTGATGCCGTTCATGACCGCGTTGGTTTCGTATGGCAAATTCAAATCAGTCGTCAAGTAAGGGAGGCCTACCCCCACATTGAAGCGATACATCGAATTTGTTGTGCCGGTGACGCTTTGGAACAGCGGGATTTGGAACGAGGGGCTGGGAGTATAGAAATTGTAACCGGACCAAACATTATTGGTCAGATTGCCTGAAAGGATGAAATTCGTGCTGGTGCTAAAGTATTCATCATTCGTCAGCGTTACGGACAAATAATTGGTCACAAAAATACTCACCGGACGGGTATAGTCACTGTTATATGAATTCCAACACTCCACACCGAGTTGATTGGTGATGCTAAGGATTAACATTTGGTTATACGAGTAAGTGTTGGGCAACGCGGTGGGGCTTGTGCGGGTGACCTGCAGCTTGCGCGTAAGCTGGAAGGCGTTCTGCATCGCAAATTCGTTGAAGTTCGGGAAGCCTTTCTTTGCGCCGATAATCATCGGCACACCGAAAACATTAATGTGATTAGTCGCTACAAGTTTTGCGAGATCACTCGGATTTGCCAGATTATACGGCCACGATAAAGGCAAGTCGGCTTCGTTAATATTTGTTACTTCATTAAACCCACAGATATAGACATTAGTGGCTGTAAGAGTAACCACCTTGTTAAAGAAAGGCCGGAATACACTGGGCAACGCCATGCCGTAGTCGGGAGGATAATAACGGTTGGCCGTGGCGTCGTACATGTTGGCGGCAAGCTGGAGCAGACGATTCACGGCGGGCGAATAGACAAACTGGTTGCTCACCAAAACCGGAATGCCGGGAATGACGCCGGGAGCACCACTCAGACCAAACGCCGGATAGTTGGTCCATAGGGATGGATTAAGAACCATCGGACTGAAATCGGTCACGGCGTAGAACTCGGCGGCAAAGTTGGTGGGATTGCTGTTGCGCCACTGGGTGGTGTAGGCGCGCAACAGCCGGTCGGCGGCGTTGGTGAAAAATTCAATCGCTGTCCATGGATAAAAATTCATCTCCAAATTGGGCACAACAAAACCGTTGGTCACGTTCCGGTAATTGAGGTTCATCTTGCCCGACTCCGGCGTGGTGTCGGTGCCAAGCTGCGCCAGCAGCCGGTAAAATGTGTAGCGGTCGTAGGTGGAAACGTTCGTGCCGGCCTGTTGCAGGTGTTCAATGAAGCTCGGCTGCGCCGGTGGTTGCGTCACGCCCGTTTCTGCCTTTGTCGGGTCAAACAAATCCTGGTGGCTGAAGAAATGGTTCGTGTTGTCGGCGCCAACCCATGGAATGTTTTTCAGATTAAAATCTTGTTCGCCGGGCAATTGAAAACCAGTCATAAACGGTTGGCTATACGTGTAACCGTCAATATTATCCGAAGTAAAAACCGCAACACCAGCCGGACTAAACAGATTATTGATCGAGGTGAGGCTTCTGAAGTCGTTGTTGTAGCGGCAAGTCAAAAGCGCACGGGCGTCATTAAAAGCAATGCCTTCATTATCGTACTGCCCGTTATATTGATAATTATAATAGGTAACATTTCCGTTAGCAGGCGTACCGATGACTTGCCCCCACTCATTCGTATTCAAGTCAGCCAGAAAAGCGGCGAGATTGATTTCCCACGAACCGACACCCTCATTGCGAACAAAGTTGTCGTTGTATCCAGACAGAGAAGGGTTCACTCCCTCCACGCCGGGCGAACCCGGCGGTGGTCGAGGAGGTAAAGGAAATCCGTGGGCCTGATTGTGAATGGCATTCAAATCGAGCGTGTTGCCGACGGGCACGGCGATGAACGCGAAGCGCGCGACGAATTTGTTGTTCGGTCCGTAAGGCGCATCGGGCCGTTCCAAAACCCCAATCCATTCCGGGTCGCCGACTTGGAAATTCGTGGTGCCGAGGCCGACCCCGTTATTGTTCACATTCGTCACCCAGCCATTGGGATCGTCCCGGCCATTGCGGTTGAGGTCGAGATAGAACCGGTTTTCCACCACGTGGGTGACGATGTTGCTCAGATAGACCGGCGCGCGCGGACTGAGATACAAATTGGTCAGGTTGTCCGGCAGGTTGGTAAAATTTACCGGCCAGCCATTCGTCGAGACGAGCAGGCTGAAGTTGTAGGGATTGGTGGTGGAAAGAACGTTGGCCATGACCTGGGCCTCGGCACTGGCCAGCGCGGCGTCGGCGGCCAGCCGTGCGCTGGCGGTGTCGGTGACGGTGCTGACGGCGCTGCGTTCACGGCGGCTGAGGGCCAGAAACGTGATGGCCATGAACGTCACCACGGACAGCAAAATCAGCGTGATGACGAGGGCGACGCCGCGTTGGGAAGGTTGAGGGTTGAGGGTTGAGGGTTGAGAGCGGGAAGCCTTTTCAACGCAGAGGCGCGGAGAACGCGGAGAAGCGCGGAGCTGTCCCGGCTTATCCAGATTTTCTGCGTGACAAGAAAAGTTCCCCCCCTCGGCGAACCTCTGCGTTCTCTGCGTCTCTGCGTTAAAGCCGTTTATATTCATTGATAGGCCGAGGGGTCAACGTTGCGAATCGGAATGCGCTGCCGGAACAGGTGAACCTTGCCGGCCTGTTGCGCGAGATAATTGCTTTGGGCCTGAAACGACCCGCCTAAAGACCCGACACGTTGCAACGCGCGGTCCTCCAGCACGCCGAGCTCGACTTCCACCGAGACCGGCAATGCGTTGCTGTAGAAACTGTACCATGCGACCTCGCCATAAGCGGTGTTGGTGGCCACAAGGTTCACGTTGCCCACATGGTTGGTGGTGGTGGTGATCCAAAGACCATTGGTGTCAAATGCCCGAACCTTGAACGCCATGACGCCATCCAGAATCCGGCTGATGCCGTTGGTCGGATTATTGCCCATGTTGCCCATACGGGCTTGGTTGTAGGTCGCAAACATTGCGCCTGGATTCCGCGCGAATTGAGCGACGGAATTGTTCGTCTCGAAGCGATACAGGACCCCCGGAGTCCCGACCATGCCCGAAACGAAAAGGTTCGAACGCACAAAGTAGCCGACGCCCTTCCAGGTCTGGTTCTGGCGGGTGATGAAAAAAACATCCTCCATGACGTTGGCACGCGAGGCGGAGCTGCCCACCAACGGCTGCATGAAACTGTTGCTCACTGCCGCATAAAAATTGGGAACGAAATTCGTTTCGTTCAGAAAGGACGGCGTCATCGGTTCCAAATCGCTTTTGATCAGCCCCATCACGCTGCGGCCGCCTTCCAGCACGTCGGTCTGCGTGATGCTCGCGCGAAACGCGGCCTGCGTGCTGCTGAACACCGCCATCAACGCCAGCACGATGAGCGCCATCAACACCACCACCACGAGAACTTCCACCAGCGTGAAAGCGCGGGGAGCGCGAATGGCGAAGTGAGAAGTGCGAATTGAGATGGTAGGGCGCGCAGTCCCCTGCGCGCCGTCGCCAGCTTGCGAACGAGCGGCGGTCAGAGGACTGACCGCCCTACCCGGCGCATTGGAAATTTGAAATTTCAGGTTCACGGCGCGTTGGTGAAGGATTGGGACTGGTAAAAATACACGGGCATGTTGCCCGGGCCGAAGGTCCGCAGGACTTGTCCGGCCACCATGGTGCGAAAGGTCTGGCGGCCGGGGCCGAGATTGCCGTTGGGCTGTTGCGGCCAGAGAAACGTCAGCCGCAGTTCGTGCAGGTTGGCGGCGAGCTGTTTATTGTAAGCGGGGGGGCCATTGGGATAGAGCAGCGTATTGTACAGGTTCGTATCCACCGCCACCGGCGCGTTCACGCACAGGATGCGGTAGCCAAAGGAATCGCTGCGGATGATGCTATCGTTGGGTTGCGGCGGCTTTTCCACCGCCGGCCCGCTGATGGAACGGACGTAGGCGACGACGTGGTTGCTATAATAATTGATGCCGGTAATGTTTGCGAGCGGCGCGCCGTTGACATCCGTGAATTCCGACGTGCTCAAAAGCCCGATGATGTTCGTGCCGTTGTTGATGGGAGAGGACGGACTATACGGCGCGGTTGTGGTTGAAGAGTCGGTGTAATTGTAGCCATTAACGCCTGGCTGCGGCGCCCCGCCTGCCGGATAATAAGTCCAATAATTCGTGATGGCATAGACGTAATTGGTCAGGTCGTCCAGCCCGCGCGCGCCGCCGCGGATGGCCTCGATGAAGATGGTGGCGTCCTGGTTGATGATGGTTTCCTCGCGGTTGTCCCGCTGCGTGTGCATGCCCATGGGCAGCACGCCGATGATGGCGACGAGCGCGATGCCGATGACCGCCAGGCTGATGGCAATCTCGACCATGGTGAAGCCGGAAGCGGGACGAGAGACGAGGGTCGAGGGTCGAGGGCCGAAACACCCGCCCAAGCGGATGGCTCTCGTCTCTCGACTCTCGACTCTCGACATGTTTGAAATCTTCATTGCGTCTTTTGAAATTCCAAAACGGCGCGGCCCGTCAGCCGGTCAATGTGAACGATGTTGTAGGAATTGGTGCTGTTGCCGGGCGGCATCTCCAGAACGTCGGGCGAATTGAACAGGAACGTTTTGCTCACCGGATCCCTGGCATACAACACACTGCCCTTCGCAATCGGAATGTATTCGTCGGAACCTGACACATCCACCCCGTTGATGGTGAGTTGTCCCAGGTAATTGAACGCGATGTAAGGCAGCGGGATCCACGGCGCGGCATCCGCCGTGGGGAACGGGAAGGTGGCATTGGTATTGAAGCCGTAAACGTTATACGCCGCGGCGGAAATGGGATCGGTGATGATGTAAGATTGAGCCGGCGAATTGGTGAATTTCGCCAGGGCAATGAACGTGTTATCCGGCAAATTTTGCCACGGCGCGAGATAACGCGGCGCGCCCTGCCCCGGCTGGTCGCCCACCGAACGCAAACTGACAAAGGTGTAGCCGGTAAATTGCTTGTCGCACAGATTTATGGCGGCAGTCATACCGGCAGGTGTGTTCGTTTGCGCAGAAGACAATCCATTCCAAAAATTCTGCGGCACGAAGACCATATAGACTGTCGTGCGCTGGCTGACGGCGAGCTGCCGCGCGCGGGCCACACCGTCGAGCAACTGGCGCGAGGCGCCGAGGGTGGCGTCCGACTTGGCGAAATTTTTGAGCACCGGCACGGTCAACCCCGCCATAATGCCGAGGATGGCAATCACCACCAGCAACTCGATGAGCGTGAAACCTGAAGGGTGACGAGGGACGAGGGACGAGGGACGAGGGCGGAAAATCCGCGAACTGCGCGTTCTGGCGCTCGACTCTCGGCCCTCGACTTTCGACTCGTAGATTTTCATTTTACTGCCAGCTCAGGATGTTGTCTTTGTTAAAACCCTGGTCCGCCGGCGATTTGGGATCAATCATTTTGTCCGGCCCGGCGGACCAAACCATGACCTTGCCGTGGTAAAGAAAATCATTGTTCCCAGGAGTCGTTGTTGTTGCGGTTGGACTGGTCAAACCATTCAGTCCAGGGTTGTATGGCCCCGAAACCAGGTTCGCGGAGTAAAAGGCGTCCTGGCATTGCTCGTCGTAATTCAAATCCATCGAGATGACGTAGGGATTGCCCCACGGGTCGCGATAGACCAAATCCGGGCCAACGCCCGGCAACGTGGGGTCATCGGTCATTTTTGCATTCAGAAAGATGGTTCGCTGCGGATTTTTTTGATGATTGGTGTTCACCGTCAGGGTGCCATTGGGATAATTGGTCAGGTCCATCAAAATGGCGATGACCTCGGCATTATTTGTCTGATAATTCGCTGGAATTGGATTTGGCCAATTGCCGCTACTGGGAGTTTGAAACACGCCGCCATAGGTGAAATCGCCCGTTCCCGCCGCCGCCTGCGCGGCGCTCGAAACCGGAAAGCGGCCATAGACGGAGTCGTATTGCTGGATGGCGCCGACAATCTGGCTGATCTCCACCACCGCCTGTTTTTTCTGCGCGCTGACCTTGGCCCTGGCCAGCACCGGCAGCAGCAGCGCCGCCAGGATGCCGATGATGGCGATGACCACGAGCAATTCGACGATGGTGAAAGCCGCGCGATGGCGGCGCGAGGGAAGTGGAATGGTTTTCATAGGTCTAAAAATTAATCCGGTTGCGGCGCGCAGGAGGCAAAATCGGGGCGGCCACAGGCAACCGTTTTGTCGCCGGTGGCCGGAACGCGGGTGCGGTTGGACACTGTATCTGCCTTGGGAACACGCGGCTGGAAGCCGTCCCGCTTTGCGGGAGCAGCCGGGATGGCTGCCTCCACGCGGTGGCGGCACGCTTCCCAGTCCCGCATTGCGGGATCAGGCGGCATCCTGCCGCCAACACATACAGTGTTCCATTACACCCGCGGAACGCCGCAAGGTTTGCAGTTTTGGCGGGGCGGGCGTTCCCATCCCGCTTTGCGGGATCAGCCGCCTCGCCCCGCCGATTTTGCACCATAATGCGCGGGGACCATGAGCAATCGCGCCAGTCGACAGCGACGGCATGTAAGTCGTTGGTTTCCGGCCTGTTCCGGCCTGTTCCGGCTTTTCGCGCAACGCACATAAAAAGTTCAGGGCAACGGGCTGTTAATCTGCACTTGTTTGGTCCAGTTGCAGATGAGATTGGTTTTCCCGCCAATCGAAAGCTGGATCCACAAATCATACGAACCGGGATTGTTGGTGGGGCTGGACGAATTATAGCGCCAGGGATTCAGGTCCTGTGTTCCTGGTCCCATCGGTTGGTAGTTCGGGTCCGGCCCGCCCACCGAGCAGATGAGCAGGTTTACCCCCACGCTGTAGTTTGTATATAATGGCCAAACCTGTTTCGGCTTCAAATCGGGAAGAAAATCCCGGGCCGTGGATGCGTCCTCGCCACTGGCAGCCTTGCTGCAATTCATGAAACCGCCCACGCCAAATGCACTTTGTACCTGGGCGGCCGTCAAGGTGGGCGGGCTGCCATCCAAAGATTGATAATTTGGACTTGCTGGGGTGCCAATATTGGTCGTTCCAGTCAGTTCATAATAGAGCTGGTTGACGAGCGTTGACGGGGTGCCCGCCGTCGGCGGAATGGGTGGACTTGGCGGATAAAAGCCATAGGCGGCCTTGTAACGGTCAATGGCCGTCGCAACCTTTTCCATTTCCGCCTGGGCGTTGTAAAGGTATTGGTGTTTTTTTACCGCACCCGCCACCGGCAAAATCAGCGCCGCAAGGACGCCCATGATGGCGATGACGGTGAGCAGTTCAATGAGGGTGAAAGCGCTGGCATCGGAGGGACGAGTTACACGAGTCCCTAATTTGAAATGATAAAAAGAGCAAGGTTGGGGGCTCGTGTAACTCGCCCCTCCGAAAATCGTCTCCCGACCTTCGACTGTCTGATATTTTTTCATATCAATTTATTTTTCGCGCAATTCGTCTTCCATTCGTTCGCTGAGCCATTGCTTGATCATGCTCTGATAATTCAAATACCGCGACCGCGCCAGCCGCTTGATCCGCGCCAGCATCCGCGGGTCAATCCGCAGCGTGATGGTCACGGACTCGGCGGCTTCCGCACTGCCGGCCGTGGCCGCCTCCATCAGGCGCAAGTCCGGCCGGTTCTCCACCCAAAATTCCGCCTCGGCCTCTTCGCTGTCGAAGATCGGCACCTCTTCCCAATTGGCAAAAGTTCGCATCACGTCTCACGTTTCACGCGCCTGTCCTCCATAGCGCACAGCGCGACGGAGGATCACCCGTCACTCACTCACCTGTCCTCCATAGCGCACAGCGCGACGGAGGATCACTTCTCACCGGCAGTCAAAGTCCGGTCCAGTTTCCGCTGATAAAAGAACCGTTCTTCCGGTTCAAAAACGCGGGCGCGCAACACCCGCGCCACCCGGCCGTTCGTCCGATACACGCTGAAAATTCC
>Ga0181521_10001412_pt1 | contig 29865 bp, 27 predicted proteins | sample PEATcosm2014_Bin_32_FD_119764 | JGI IMG/M metagenome (GOLD analysis project Ga0181521, IMG submission 119764) | Peatland microbial communities from MTU Mesocosm Facility, Houghton, MI, USA - PEATcosm2014_Bin02_60_metaG | ecosystem: Environmental > Terrestrial > Soil > Wetlands > Peat | place...
GCAGGAGAAGCAGACCGGAAAGCACAAAATCGACATGTCTACTTGCCTTCCCGAGATAACAGTCGATCAGGCGCGCGAGAGAGTTTTGAGTTTTATTGATGGGGTAACTGATGGAAAACCCGAAACCAACGGCGACAGCGGGCAATGGGTCGCCTATATCGCTCTAGCCGCCGGAAACCTTTGTCACAAGTGAGCGGTCCCCTTTGTGATCGTCAATCTTGTTTTCCACGAAGATCTGTCGGCGGATGGTCGCGCCAATCGCCCGGCTCTGGGCCGTGCACGCAGTGGCACTCGCGAGCGCATACAAATTAACGAGCGAGTTGAGGGTCGGAACGTTCCTTATCGAGGCCAGGCACGATAGGCCAGTTCTCCATCGGAAAGCGCTGACTGTTTCCAATGACACGCCGCGCAACCGGCAATGACAAACGCGACCGCGTCAAGGGGAGGAATTCCCAAAAGTGGCAACGGCTGATCCTTCCTAGAGGCTCGGCTATCGTCTAGGCTCGCGGAAGGGAGGGCCACCTCGAATGACCGAACTAAGCGAGCAAGAGCGCGAGCAATTTGCTCAGTTCGAAAAGGACGGCGAAGAGAAGGTTCGCCTGAATTTGAGAAACCATAAGTACGGGAGCTTGAACGAAATTTTCGCGATCCGATGGCTAGCGCCGAAAGACGAGGCGGCGGCGCGACGAAAAGAAGCGCTCGACACGGAGCAAATTGAACTTGCGCGGCGAACCACGCGAGAAGCTAAAGAAGCTAATGCAATTGCAAAGATCGCGCTTGCGGTTGCGGTGGCAGCCCTGATCCTTTCGATCATTCTTGCAATTCGTGGTCACGGTGCAGCGACCTGGAAATAGCCGTCGATTTATTGTGCGGCGTTGAAGACCTTTTGGTTGGGCGGCCCGCCTTAGCTCGCCAGTCTGGAGCCTTCCCAGGGGTTCGGGCATCGGCTACGGTCGCCACTGGAGCCGCGAGGGTTCCTGAAGGACTGATTGCTACCCCATTGCTACCCGAAAACGCCAGAGGTTCCTAGATAATGTTGATATTAAAGGCAGTTCGCTGTCTTTTTTCGTCTGAAATTATACTTTGTCGACAAATGCGCATGCTTGCGCCCGATGAATAGAGGAGTGACATGAAAATGCGCCTGCAGAACACGGCGTCGAAACTGGCGGTGATCGTATCATTGGCGTTTGCATTCACCGCTCCTGGCGAGGCGTCGGCGCAGTCAGCCGCCAGCAATCGGCATGCGCAGGTCAGCTACGCCGCAACCCCGGGGAGCGCCGACGGGGCTTCCGGTTACGTCGATCTCTCTCAGGATAGCCAGAGCGGCGCGGGGTTTTATGCGTTGCCGCAACCCTATCGCAGCCAGGCGCGGCGCCAGCGCGCGATTCAGTACCGCGGGGAGCGCAACGCCTTGGGCGTCGCCATCGCCAGCGAGGCGATCGGCTACGACTATGACGAGGGCTACGCCTTCGGCAACGCCCATGGCGTGTTCAACCCAGTCGATGGCGTCGGCACGCCTTTCTTCGGGGGCTATTACAATTGACGACTCGCCGGGGCAGTTTCGCAATTTGAAAGCAAGAGCCGGAGTGCCGCGTAAGCTGGCGGATGGCAGAAGCCGGCTCACGCAGTCAAATCGTGAAAGGAACCAGCGATGGATGCGCGCTTTGGGCGATCCGCCCGCGCCGCCCCGCCGGCGGAGCAAGACCCACGCTGGGCGTTCGTTGCGGCCCGCGATCGCTCCGCCGACGGCGCATTCTTTTATTCGGTCGAGAGCACCGGCGTTTACTGCAGGCCCTCCTGCGCGGCGCGGCGCCCAAATCCGGCGAACGTCCGCTTTCACAGCACGGTGGCCGACGCCGAGGCGGCGGGCTTTCGTCCCTGCAAGCGATGCAAGCCTGACGCCGCGCCTCTGGCGCAGCGCTACGCCGCCAAAGTCGCCAATGCTTGTCGCCTGATTGAGGCGGCAGATGAGCCTCCGACGCTGGCCGAACTGGCGAAGAGCGCTGGCCTCAGCGCCCATCACTTTCATCGCGTCTTCAAGGCGGTGTCCGGCGTGACGCCAAAGGATTACGCCGCAGCGCACCGTAGCCGGCAGCTGCGGGACCGACTGTCAACGAGCTATACCGTCACCGAAGCCCTCTATGGCGCGGGCTTCAACTCGGGCAGCCGCTTCTATGAAAAGTCGGATGCAATGTTGGGCATGACGCCGACAGACTACCGGGCGGGCGGCGCAGGAGCCGAAATCCGCTTCGCCATCGGTGAATGCTCGCTCGGCGCGATCCTTGTCGCCAGAAGCGAAAAGGGCGTCTGCGCCATCATGATGGGAGAGGATCCGGACGTCCTGCTGCGCGAGCTTCAAGACCGCTTCCGGAACGCCCGGCTGATCGGCGCCGACAGCGACTTCGAGGCGATGATCGCCAAGGTGGTGGCCTTCGTCGAGGCGCCGGGGGTCGGGCTCGATCTGCCGCTGGACGTGCGCGGCACGGCGTTCCAGCAACGGGTTTGGCGCGCGCTGCAGGCCATTCCGGCCGGCGCCACGGCGAGCTACGCCGACGTCGCCCGCGCAATCGGCGCGCCGCAGGCCGTACGGGCGGTGGCGGGCGCCTGCGCCGCCAATCCGGTGGCCCTCGCCATCCCCTGCCACCGGGTCGTCAGGCGCGATGGGGCGCTGTCAGGCTACCGCTGGGGCGTCGAACGCAAGCGCGTCTTGCTCGAACGCGAGAAAAGCTGATCGGCGCAGCGCTCAACGCGCTCCACCCTGATCGACGAGACCATGCGCGCGGCCCGGGCCGGGCGCAAATCGCCTTCGACGACAAGCTGGAACGGGCCTTTCTCCGCATCGAGCGGCGCGCCGTCCATGCGATCGGCGAGAATCGCCCGGTCAGTGCGTGTCGCCGCGTCGGTTCCGGCGAGATCGAGCGCTACTTTGTAGCCATCCCTCGCCTCGACGATGACGACGTCGGCAAGTTCGGCGCCATGAATCGCCTTGCCGCGCGGAACGCCGACTTTCGCGAGGACGTCGCCAAGCAGGGCGCCTTCGAAAGCGTGGACGGTGCCATGCTGCTCGACGCTGATCGTCACGCGTGGAAGGGCGTCCAGCTGCTCAAGGGTGATCGAGGCTTGCTGCCCGTCGAGCCCCGTTAGCGCCACGCTCGGCGCCGCATCTTCGGCGCGCGCCGCGCCGCTCGCCAGCAACAGCAGCGCAGGCGACAGAAAAAGCAATCTCATAGGTCTCTCCAATGGTGTCCGGGCCGATCCTTCATACTTGATTGGAGTGGCGAGCTCCACTCCAGGCGCAACTCGGCGACGCGCCGTCAGCGGCGCGGCTCCTCTTGTCACGCGGCGAAGCCCATGAGAACCTACACGGTTTCCGGTCACGAAATCGAGGAGGGATTGATGAAGCACCATGAACCCTATCTGCCTGCCAGGGCGCTCGGCATTGAAGAGTGGGAGAGAGACGAGCTGATCGCGCTCGCCTCAAAGCTCCTCAACGAATCGATCGCGCTCGACATGATGCGGGCGGCCTCGGAGTGCGGTTCGGCCGGCTGCATCGGCGGCCACATGGCGCTCGCGCATGGAATTTCGGTTCGGGGCGCGCGTCGCTACGTGCAGAATCAGGCCCAGACCAACGGGCCCATGTCGGCTCTCTTCTTCCCCGATCTGACGGTCAACTACAGACACCCCGGCTGGCGCGCCGGCCCCGCTGATGCCGCCCGCGCGATTGTCAATTTCCTGACCACTGGCGCTCCCGATTGGGACGGGGTCATGCGGGAAAAGGATCGCCCGGCCGTCGATGCAACCACCTTTCTGGTCTAGCCTTCGGGTCCCAAGGGCGCGTCGCGGTCGAGCCAGTCGAGAAAAGTCGCATTGACCGATTCGGGGGCGATTTCGGCGATGCAATTGATGTAGCTGACGACTTTGGCGACAGCCTGTTCGACGGCCGCGCGGCGGCCGTCCTGCGTCTTGATCAGCAGGACGATTTCCGACTCTTCCTTGAGTTCGTCGGCCCAGCGGTAGGCGCAGGTGATCGGGAGCCAGTTGCAGCAAACCGCGATGCGCCGCTCCAGCAGGTCGCGCGCGATCTGACGGGCCTCCTCCACCGTGTTGAGCGTGACGTAGAAAATCTTCATCGGCTCAGATCGACAATGGCGCACCCGCCCGAAGCCTGCGCTCCGGGCGGGCTCCAGGCGTCGCCGTCAGGCGGCGACGCCAATCGAGTCAGCCTTGGCTAGAAGCGCCTCAGCCATGCGGATGCTGGCGATGTCGATGAGGCGTCCGTCGAGCGAAACAGCGCCCTTTCCGGCCTTCGCCGCATCGGCCATCGCAGCCACGATCCGGCGCGCCTTGTTGACCTCGGCGTCGGATGGCGTGAACACCTTGTTGGCGAGATCGATCTGCGAGGGGTGGATCGCCCATTTTCCTTCATAACCGAGCACCGCGACGCGATTGGCCGCCGCAATGAAGGCGTCGGGATCGGAGAAATCGCCGAAAGGCCCGTCAATCGGCCGCAGGCCATAGGCGCGGCAGGCGACCATCATGCGGGTCTGCGCGGCGTGCCACGGGTCGGCCCAGAAATATTGCCTCTCGCCCTTGGCGTCCTTGTCGGTCAGCACGCCATAATCGGGGTTGACGCCGCCGATGACGGTGGTGCGCGCGCGGGTGGAGGCGGCGTAGTCGGCGACGCCGAAAGACATCGCCTCAAGACGCTTGCTCGACTGCGCGATCGCCTCGACATTGGCCATGCCGAGCGCGGTCTCGATCAGCACTTCGAAGCCGATGCGCTTCTGGCGCTTCTTGGCGGCTTCGATCTGCGTCACCAGCATGTCGATGGCGTAGACGTCGGCCGGCACCCCGACCTTCGGAATGAGGATCATGTCGAGGCGCGGGCAGGCCTCCACGATGTCGACGACGTCGCGATACATGTAGTGGGTGTCGAGACCGTTGATGCGCACCATCATGGTCTTGGCGCCCCAGTTGATCTCATTCAGTCCCGCGATGATGTTCTTGCGGGCCTGCTCCTTGTCGTCAGGAGCGACGGCGTCCTCGACGTCGAGGAAGACGATGTCGGCTGCTGAAGCCGCGGCTTTTTCAAAGAGGCCAGGGTTGGAGCCGGGCACGGCGAGTTCGGAGCGATGCAGGCGCGGCGTCGCCTGTTCGATGATGGTGAAGCTCATGGCGTTGGGTTCCCTCTTCTAGATTTGTTCAGCCGGTGGCGCCAAGACCACTGGAGATGCAGTTGATGGAGAGAAGCAGATTGGCCTTGAAGGCCTCCTTGCTGAGTTCGTTGGGGCTGGCGCGGAACGCGCGCAACAGTTCGACCTGTTCGCGATTGACCTTGTTGATGGTCGGCAGCCGATGCGTCAGGCGTGAGCGATAAACCGGGAATCGCTGCGCGATCTCGTCCTCCCCGGTAATCTGCAGGATCACCTTTTGCGTCAGCGCAAACTCCGCCTCGATCATGGCGAAGACGGATTCCCGCACGTCGTCGTCGTAGACGAGGCCGGCGTACGCGCGCGCAATGCCGAGATCGACAAGGCACAGGGTCTTTTCAACCTCGCCGACGACCATGCGAAACAGCTGCGACTCGGCGAACATGCGGCGCAGCAGCGCAAGGCCGCGCTCCTTGCGCACGTCGATGAAGCTGGCGACGCCGCTGCCGACGCCATACCAGCCGGTGATCACGTGGCGGTTCTGCGCCCATGAGAACACCCAGGGAATGGCGCGCAGATCGCTGAGCGAACGCGCGCCGAAGCGCCGGGCCGGGCGCGAGCCGATGTTCAGCATCGAGATCTCGTCGAGCGGGCTCGCCGATTGCAGATAGGTGAGCAGGTCCGGGTGGCCGATGAACTGCGCGTAGGCTGCGTGGGAGGCGCCCGACAACGCCTCCATCGCCTCCTCGAATTCGGCGCGCAACGCCGGCGCCGCGCGCTCGGAGATCAGCGTATGCTCGAACACGCTGGCGCCGAGCATCTCCATCTGAAAGGCGGCGGTGCCCTTGTTGGCGTATTTGAACGAGACGACCTCGCCTTGTTCGGTCACGCGCAGGCGTCCGCTGATGGAGCCCGCGGGCTGCGCCGCGATCGCCTGGGCCGTGGGCGAGCCGCCGCGGCTCACCGAACCGCCGCGGCCGTGGAAAAAGGCGAGGGGGATGCCGGCGTCCGCCCCGATTTTGGTCAGTTTGGCCTGCGCTTTCGAAAGCTCCCAGTTCGACGAGAGGAAGCCGCCGTCCTTGTTCGAGTCGGAATAACCGATCATGACTTCCTGAACGCCGCCCTGGATGCGTGCGCTGCGTCGCACGAGTGGCAGCGCCAACAATTCGCGCATGATCGCGGGCGCCGCGCGCAAATCCGTAATCGTCTCGAAAAGCGGCGTGATCGGAAGGTAGCAGGCCTCGACGCGGGTTGCGTCGTGGTAGAGATCTGCTTCCTTGGCGAGAAGATAGGCGCCGAGGATGTCGGCGACCGAACGGGTCATGCTCAGAACGAAGGCGCCGAACGCTTCGCGATCGAATTCTTCGCGCTCGTCGCGCGCCAGTTTGAACATGCCGAGCGTCTCTTCGGCTTCCGGCGGCAGCGTGCGACGAACCGCCGGCCCGCTGCGCGGGCGCCCGAGTTCGGCGAGAAGCCAGGCTTTCCATTCATCCGAATCATGCGCCGGCGGTTCGCCGTCGGCCTCTGTGTGCATCGACCGCCACAAGTCCCGCAATGTCTCGGTGAGACGGGTCGTGTTTTCGCGCAGGTCAAGCCGCACGGTGCGGAACCGGAAGGCCTCAACGGCGAGGCGCAGCGGACGCACGAGATCCTGGGCGAGGCCGGGGCTGCCGCTTTCGGTCAGCGCTTCCTCGGTCACCGCAAGATCGGCGATGAGTTCGTCGGCGCTGGCGTAATAGGGCTGGGAGGTCTGCACGCCTTCGAAGCGGGCGAGCGTCGCCTTGACCTTGCTGTGCGTGCAGAACAGGAATTGACGATAGGGCTCGCCAGGGTTGCGTAAAGCGATGCCGGCGCCGTCGCCGCTCTCCGCGAGCGCCCGGTTCAGCGCTTCGCGAAAGCCGGCGGGCGGCGGCAGGGCACGCTCGGCGATCGACAGGCTGCGCATCAGGGCGTAGAGCCGCTGTTCGTAATAGCGAAGGCTCGCCGCCGCGTTCTCGGCGAGGGCGCGCCGGGTCACCTTGTTGGTGACGAAAGGATTGCCGTCTCGGTCGCCGCCGATCCACGAGCCGAACTGAAAGAACTGCGAGAGAGAGAAGCGTTCGCCGGGATAGGACAGCGCCAGCGCGCGGTCAAGCCTCTTCAAAAGTTCGGGGACGCCATCGAACAGGGTCTCGTGGAAGAAATGCAGCCCCCAGGCGACTTCCTGTTCGACCGAGGGCTTCTCCAGCCTCAATTCGCCGGTCATCCACAAAAGCTCGATTTCATCGCGCAGCTGATCGATGATTGCGGCGCGTTCGCGCGCGGTCCAGCGCGGCTGCTCCAACTCGACGAGCAGGCGGTAGATGCGCCGGTGCTTCTCCAGCACCGTCACGCGTTTGGCTTCGGTCGGATGGGCGGTGATGACCGGACGCACGCGGATCGCGGCCAGCTTTTCGCCAAGCTCCTGCGCGTCGATGCCGAGTTTGGCCGCTTTCGCGATCACATTGGCGAAGGTGCCTTGAACTGCCTGATCGCCAAGCTCTTTCTCGATCCTTCGGCGTTCGCCCATCGCGGCGTCCTGCTCGACGATGGAGAGCAACTGGAACCAGATGCCATGCGCCTGAAAAACGCGCGCCAGAAACTCCGGCGGGGCGTTTTTGTCGATGACCGCCTCGCCGGCCAGAACCGGCGCGATTTCGGGATGATGGCGGCGGACGACTTCGAGCAGCAGCTCGAAGAGGAGCGCGGCGATGACGTCGCCGGCGGGCGGCGCTTCGCTCGCCTCGCGCGGGTAGGCGATCCGGCCGGCGCCGTCGATGGTGTCAATCATGGCGCGCCAAAGCCGCTCTGCAAGCAGGCGTTTCCAGTGATCATTGGGCCAACTTCCTCCGTAAACAACGTCCCCGATCGAGAGGTTTGGCGTCCCCGACGCAAGCGAGGACCAAAAGCCGGGGTAGGGCGATCTCCAGGCGTCGCATTCCAATCAGACTCGAGCGTTGCCCGCGCATGTGCGATTGGAGCCGCGAAGCGTCCGGTCCAGAGCCTGAACCGGTCAACAAAGTGTTTCACGTGAAACACCCCCGAAAACGCCTTAGCTCATTGGCTCGACAGCCGTGCGACGGCGCGCGGCGGCGGAACGACGAGTTCGGGCGCTGCGCGAGATGCAGCGCCCGCGTGATAGACCGACGCGGGCGCCCAACACTTAAAACTTAAGCGTGCGCGTGCTGCTGCGCGGCCTTGCCCGAGCCATCGCCCTTGCCCAATAGCTTGGCCATCGTGGCGCCGAGTTCGCTCGGGCTCGGCGCAACGGTGAGGCCGAACGACTTCATGATCTCGGCCTTTTCGGCGGCGCTGTCGCCGGAGGCGGAGATGATGGCGCCGGCGTGGCCCATGCGGCGGCCCTTCGGCGCCGTGAGGCCCGCGACATAACCGACCACGGGCTTCGTCATGTTGCTCTTGATCCAGGCGGCGGCTTCGGCCTCCTGCGGGCCGCCGATTTCGCCGATCATCATGACCGCCTCGGTCTCGGGATCCTGCTCGAACAGGATGAGATGATCGAGGAACGAACTGCCGTTGATCGGGTCGCCGCCGATGCCGACGCTGGTCGAGACGCCAATGCCGAGCTGCTTCATCTGCGACGCCGCCTCATAGCCGAGCGTGCCGGAGCGCGACACGATGCCGACGGAGCCCTTGATATAGATGTTGCTGGGCATGATGCCGAGCATGGCTTTGCCCGGGCTGATGATGCCGGCGCAGTTCGGCCCGACCAGCATCGTGCGGCGGCCGCGCTGATAGCGCAGAAGATAGCGCTTCACCCGCATCATGTCCTGCGCCGGAATGCCGTCGGTGATCGAGCAGACGAGGGCGACGCCGGCGTCGGCCGCCTCCATGATCGCATCGGCGCAGAAGGCCGGCGCGACGAAGGTGATGCTGCAGTTCGCGCCGGTCGCGCGCACCGCCTCCTTGACGGTGTTGAAGACCGGCAGGCCGAGGTGGGTCGAGCCGCCTTTGCCCGGAGTCACGCCGCCGACGACATTGGTGCCGGTCTCGATCATTTCCTTGGCGTGGAAGGTGCCTTTGTCGCCGGTGAATCCCTGAACCAGGACGCGGCTCTTTTCATCGATTAGAATGCTCATCTCGTTGGCTCTCCTGGAGCCGTTTCCGGCGAACCTTTTGGGCTCGCGGCGGGAAAGGCCCGATGATCTCAAATAGCTCAGGCGGTGGCGCGGACCGGCGCGGTTGCGACCGCGTCGACCGCCGCGCGGGCGGCTTCGGCGAGTGTATCCGCGCTGATGATCGGCAGGCCGCTGTTGACGATGATCTCGCGTCCGGCCTCGAAATTGGTGCCGGCGAGACGCACGATCAGCGGCACGTCGACATTCAGCGACCGGCATGCCTGAACAACGCCCTCGGCGACCCAATCGCAGCGATTGATGCCGGCAAACACGTTGACGAGGATCGCCTTGACGTTGCGGTCCGAGAGCACGAGGCGGAACGCCGCCGCGACGCGCTCGGGCGAAGCGCCGCCGCCGACGTCGAGGAAGTTGGCTGGCGCGCCGCCCGCATATTTGATCATGTCCATCGTCGCCATGGCGAGGCCGGCGCCGTTGACGATGCAGCCGATGTCGCCGTCAAGACCGACATAGTTGAGGTTGTGCTCGGCGGCCTGGACCTCGCGCGGGTCTTCTTGCGAATGATCGCGCATGTCGGAGATGTTGCTGCGGCGGAACAGGGCGTTGTCGTCGAAGGACATCTTGGCGTCGAGGGCGAGCACGCGGTCGTCCTTGGTCACGACGAGCGGGTTGATTTCGACCATCGTTGCGTCAAGATCGCGGAAGGCGCGATAGGCGCCGAGCATCGTCGCCACGGCGCGGCTGACCTGCTTCAGATTGAGGCCGAGGCCGAAGGCGAGTTCGCGCGCCTCGAACGATTGCAGGCCGACGGCGGGCTCAACCACCACCTGGAGGATTTCTTCAGGATGGTCCTTGGCGATCTCCTCGATCTCCATGCCGCCGAAGCGCGAGGCGATGATGCGCACGCGCTCGACTTTGCGATCGAGCACGAAGCCGAGATAGATTTCGCGCTCGAACGGCTCGGCGACCTCGATGTAGACGCGCTGGACGACCTTGCCCTGGGGGCCGGTCTGATTGGTGACGAGCGTCCGGCCGAGCATCTCGCTGGCTGCCGCGCGCACGTCATTGTAGGTTTTGCAGAGCTTGACGCCGCCCGCCTTGCCGCGCCCGCCCGAATGGATCTGCGCCTTCACGGCCCAGTGCCAGCCGCCAAGCTCCGTCGCGCAATAGACAGCCTGATCGGCGCTGTAGGCGACCGAGCCGCGTGGAACCGCGACGCCGAAATTGGCCAAAATCTCCTTGGCCTGGTATTCGTGAATATCCAGCTTCCCCTCCTCGACGTTTGGGCCGCTTCGCTTTAGCGCGGGCCTGCCCGATATTGAATTTTCTTTCAGCGTACAGCCAAGGCGCCGGTTTCCCAGGCGGCTCTCAGCCGATGCGCAGCGTCGACACATGACGAAGACTAGCAGCCCCTGCAACTTCTGACCATGGCCCGCGCTCGGTCAACTCTTTAATAGAATATCTCAATCGGGCTATAGTCAATTGCAATAAGTCAACGGCGGCTGTATAGCTTTCTGCATCGTCGCGTCGGCTGCTCTTATAGACACAACGTCATCGCCGACGCGCCTTCATTTTTTTTAGTTTTGACTCAGTAAAATTTTGCACCGCACAATGCTTCGGTGGGTTGCGGCTTAGCTGAAAAGCGTCGATAAGAACGCAGCAAACAACATCAGGCGACTTAAAGCTCCCTATGTCTTTCGACGCGCGCAAACTTCTTCTGGACATGTTCGAAGCGGCTGTCGATGCTGCCTCGCCCGCCAAGTGCCTGCCCGCGCATCTGCCGCCGCGCCCGGCCGGGCGCACGATCGTGGTCGGGGCCGGCAAGGCCGCCGGCGCGATGGCCAAGGCGGTCGAAGATCATTGGATTGGCCCGCTCGAAGGCCTCGTGGTCACCCGCTACGGCCATGGCGCGCCATGCAGCCGGATCGAAGTGGTCGAGGCGGGCCATCCCGTGCCGGACTCGGCGGGGCGGGAGGCGGCCGAACGCATCTTCGCCTCGGTTCAGGGCCTCACCGCCGACGATCTCGTGCTCTGCCTCATTTCGGGCGGCGGCTCGGCCCTGCTTTCCTTGCCGGCGCCTGGGATCACCCTCGCTGACAAGCAGGGCATCAATAAAGCCCTGCTGAAAAGCGGCGCGACCATCTCGGAGATGAACTGCGTCCGCAAGCATCTCTCCGCGATCAAGGGCGGCAAGCTCGCCGCCGCGGCCGCGCCGGCGCGCGTCGTCGCGCTATTGATTTCCGACGTTCCGGGCGACGATCCGAGCGTCATCGCGTCGGGGCCAAGCGTCGCCGATCCGACGACGTCCGCCGACGCTCTGGCGATCATCGACAAATATGAGATCGGCGCGCCAGCGCATGTGCGGGCTTATCTTCTGTCGGCGGAGTCGGAAACGCTGAAGCCTGGCGATGCGCGGCTCGCGGGCGTCGCCAACAAGATTATCGCGACGCCCGAAATGTCGCTTCAGGCCGCCGCCGCCGTGGCGAGGAGCGCGGGCGTGACGCCGCTCGTTCTCGCCAATGACATCGAAGGCGAAGCCCGCGACGTCGCGCTCGTGCACGCCGCCATCGCGCGCCACGCCTATGAGTTTGGTCAGCCGGCGGAAGCGCCCTGCGTTCTCATTTCGGGCGGCGAGACGACCGTTACGGTGCGCGGCTCGGGCCGCGGCGGCCGCAACGCCGAATTCCTGCTCGCCCTTGGCGTCGCCCTTGACGGGCATCCCGGCATTTACGCGCTCGCCGCCGATACCGATGGAATTGACGGCACGGAGGACAATGCGGGCGCGCTGCTCTATCCGGACAGTCTGGCGCGCGCGGCCGCTGCCGGCGTCAGCGCGAAGGCGAAGCTCGCCAACAATGACGGTTATAGCTTCTATTCTGCAATCGGCGACCTGATCGTAACAGGGCCGACGCGAACCAACGTCAATGATTTTCGCGCCATTCTCGTGGTCCGGTAGGACCGCAACGATGGTGGCGCGACCGATGCAAGCAATGCCAGGTCATTCGATTTTTTGCGAGGGTCATTCGATCTTTTGCGAAATCGATGCAGTTGCCGACGCTGACTTGCGTTGTCGACATTTTCGTGGATAACACATAGCAAATACTTATGGAGGTGCATGATGGCGGGTCGCCACTTTCTTTTCGTCCCGGGGCCGACCAATGTTCCGGACCGGGTCCTGCGTGCGATGGTCGTGCCGATGGAGGACCATCGGTCGCCGAAATTTCCCGAACTGACGCTCCCGCTGTTCCAGGAACTGAAGAAGATCTACAAGACCAAGGACGGTCAGGTCTTCCTTTTCCCGTCTTCGGGCACGGGCGCCTGGGAGTCCGCCTTCACCAACACGCTGTCGCCGGGCGACAAGGTTTTGATGTCGCGCTTCGGCCAGTTCAGCCATCTCTGGATCGATATGGCGCAGCGCATGGGCTACGACGCGCAAGTCCTCGAAGAGGAGTGGGGCACCGGCGTCAAGCCCGAGAAGATCGAAGAGATCCTGCGCGCCGACAAAGAGCACAAGATCAAGGCCGTCACCGCGACGCACAATGAGACGGCGACAGGCGTCACCAGCGACATCGCGGCGGTGCGCAAGGCGATCGACGCCGCCGGTCATCCGGCGCTGCTCTTCGTCGACGCCGTGAGCTCGCTCGGCAGCCTCGACTTCCGCCAGGACGAATGGGGCGTCGACCTCGCGGTTTCGGGCTCGCAGAAGGGTCTGATGCTGCCGGCCGGCCTCGGCGTCCTCAGCGTCAGCCAGAAGGCGCTTGCCGCCTCCAAGACGGCGAAGTCGAAGCGCTGCTACTTCGATTTCGACGACATGGTCAAGGCCAATGCGACCGGCTATTTCCCCTATACCCCGCCGCTGCCGATGCTCTACGGCCTGCGCGAGGCGCTGAAGATCATCGAGGAAGAAGGCCTCGAGAACATCTTTGCGCGTCACAGCCGGCTTGCCGGCGGCGTGCGCGCCGCGGTCAAGGCCTGGGGCCTGACGCCCTGCGCCAAGGAGCCGAAATGGTATTCGGACACGGTGACCGCGATCGTCGTTCCGGCCGGCTACAACGCGGTTGAAGTCATCAGCACGGCGTATCATCGCTACAATCTGGCGCTGGGCGCCGGATTGTCGCAGCTCGCCGGCAAGGTGTTCCGCATCGGCCATCTTGGCGATCTCAACGAACTGATGCTGCTCGGCGCGATCGCCGGCGCGGAATTGGCGATGGCCGATGTCGGCATCCCGATTCAGCTCGGCAGCGGCGTCGCGGCGGCGCAGGCGCATTATCGCGCGGCGCCGAAGTCGGCGGAAAAAGCGGCCTGACGGCTGCATTGAAAAGCGGGCGTGCGGCGCGGGCTCCATCGCGGCGCGCGCCGGCGCTCTCCGGCGAAGCGGATGGGCCGCGGGCCGCGCGAGCGTCTCTAAGCGTGTTTACGAGAGCCTCATTGGACGTCCCTCGCGAGCAGCTTCCCCGCCGTTCATCTTCGGAGAAGACGGGCCTCAAAAAGCTGTAATCCGGATCATGTGAGAGCTCGAACGACGCCCTCGCGGCGGCGTGCAGACGGGTTCAGCAACAGACCAAAACATCAGGATGCGCCGTGTCACATTCGATCGTGTTTCTCGACCGTTCGACCCTCGAAGCCAATGTCCGGGCGCCGGATTTTCCGCACAGCTACAAGGAATATGACGTCACCGCGCCCGACCAGGTTGTCGAGCGCCTGCGCGACGCCACCATCGCCATCATCAACAAGGTGCCGCTGCGCGAGGCGACGCTGGCGCAATTGCCCAATCTGAAATTGATCGCGGTCGCCGCCACCGGCACGGACGTCGTCGACAAATCCTACACCAAGGCGCACGGCATCGTCGTCTCCAACATCCGCAACTACGCCTTCAACACCGTGCCCGAACACGTCTTCGCGCTGGCCTTCGCGCTTCGTCGCAACATCGTCGCCTATGTCGAGGACGTGCGCGCCGGGCGCTGGCAGGAAAGCGACCAGTTCTGTTTCTTCGATCATCCGATCCGCGACATGCGCGGCTCGACCCTCGGGATCATCGGCTATGGCGCGCTGGGCAAGGCGGTCGGCAAGATCGCCGAAGCCTTCGGCATGAAGGTTCTGCCCTATGACGTTTTCCCGCAGCCGGGGCTCGTCGATCTCGACAGGCTGATCCGCGAAAGCGACATCATCACGCTGCATACGCCGCTGACGCCCGAAACCAAGAATATGATCGGCGCGCGTGAGCTCGACCTGATGAAGAAGGACGCCCTCTTGATCAACACCGGCCGCGGCGGCCTCGTCGACGAAGCGGCCCTCGCGGCGGCGCTGACCGCGGGCAAGATCGGCGGCGCCGGCTTCGACGTGCTGACCGTCGAGCCGCCGAAGCAGGGCAACATTCTGCTCGATCTCAGGCTTCCGAACCTCATCATCACGCCGCACGTCGCCTGGGCGAGCCGCGAAGCGATGCAGATCCTCGCCGATCAGTTGATCGACAATGTCGAGGCCTTCGCCGCGGGCAAGCCGCAAAACGTCGTCGACGCCTGATTTTCAAGATTTCCTGAGGAGACGCCATGTCCACGGACATCGAAATCGCCCAGCGCGCGAAGATGGAGCGCATCGCCAAGCTCGCGGCCGACAAGCTCGGCATCGACGACGAGCATCTCGAGCCCTACGGGCACTACAAGGCCAAGGTCTCTCTCGACTATATCGACACGCTGCGCGACCGGCCGGACGGCAAGCTCATTCTCGTCACCGCGATCAGCCCGACGCCTGCGGGCGAAGGCAAGACCACGACCACTGTCGGCCTCGGCGACGCGCTGAACCTCATCGGCAAGAAGGCCTCGATCTGTCTCCGCGAGCCCTCGCTCGGGCCGGTGTTCGGCATGAAGGGCGGCGCGGCCGGCGGCGGCCACGCGCAAGTCGTTCCGATGGAGGACATCAATCTTCACTTCACCGGGGACTTCAATGCGATCGCGCTTGCGACGAATCTGCTCGCGGCGATGATCGACAACCATGTCCATCACGGCAACGAGCTGAAGATCGACGTTCGGCGCATCACCTGGAAACGTGTGATCGACATGAACGACCGCGCCCTGCGCGACATCACCATCGCGCTTGGCGGCACCGCCAACGGCTTTCCGCGCCAGGACGGCTTCGATATCGTCGTCGCCTCTGAGGTGATGGCGATTTTCTGCCTCGCGACGTCGATCGCGGATTTGAAGCAGCGGCTCGGCGCGATCGTTATCGGCTACACCTCCGACCAGAAGCCGGTGCGCGCCCGCGACCTCCAGGCGCATGGCGCAATGGCCGTATTGCTGAAGAACGCGCTGAAGCCCAACCTCGTGCAGACGCTGGAGAATAATCCGGCTTTCATTCACGGCGGCCCCTTCGCCAATATCGCGCATGGCTGCAACTCGGTGCTCGCCACCAAGACGGCGCTGAAATTGTCTGACTATGTCGTCACGGAGGCGGGCTTCGGCGCCGACTTGGGGGCCGAGAAATTCGTCGACATCAAGTGCCGCAAGTCGGGCTTGCGGCCGCAGGCGGTCGTCATCGTCGCAACGATCCGCGCGCTGAAATATCATGGCGGCGTCGAACTCAGGGAGCTCAACGTCGAGAATCTTGAGGCGCTGCGCAAGGGGCTCGCCAATCTTGAGCGCCACATCAACAACATCCGCAACCATTACGGCCTGCCGGTCGTCGTCGCGATCAATCATTTCACAGCCGATACCGCGGCCGAGGTCGACCTTCTGAAAAAGAGCGTCGCCGATCTCGGCGCGCCGATCGTCGTTTGCCGCCATTGGGCGGAAGGCGGCAAGGGCGCCGAGGAACTGGCCCGCACCGTCGTCGATCTGATCGACAAGACGCCGAGCGACTTTCATTTCGTCTATGACGAAGACGCGACGATCTGGGACAAGGCGACCGCCGTCGCGACCAAGCTCTATGGCGCGAGCAAAGTCACCGCCGACGCGAAGGTTCGCAACCAGATCAAGAAGCTGCAGGAGGAAGGTTACGGCAATTTCCCGATCTGCATCGCCAAGACGCAATACTCCTTCTCGACCGACGCGAAATTGCGCGGCGCGCCGTCCGGCCATGAGATCAACATTCGCGAAGTGCGCCTCGCGGCCGGCGCGGAGTTCATCGTGCTCGTCTGCGGCGACGTGATGACGATGCCGGGCCTGCCCAAGGTGCCGTCGGCGGTCAAGATCGATCTCGACGAAAAGGGCAATGTGGTCGGGCTGTTCTGAGCCGCCGGATCGCTGCCCCTTTCCGTTCAGGGCGTTGTGGAGGCGACCGTGCCGATCGCATATGCCCTCGAGCCTGATCTTTCGGCGCAGGAATTTCAGAGCATCCTCATCGCTTCGACTCTGGCGGAGCGGCGACCGGCCACGGATCTTGACCGGCTGCGCGAGATGCTGCGCAACGCCGATATTATCGTCACAGCGCGCGACTCGGGCCGCCTGGTGGGAATCTCTCGTGCGATCACGGACTTCGCTTATTGCTGCTATCTTTCGGACCTCGCCGTGGACATCGCCTATCAGCGTCAAGGCATCGGCAAACGGTTGATTGAGGAAACGCGCATGGGAGCGGGAGAGCGCGCCACGCTCATTCTGGTCGCAGCGCCCGCCGCCGAATCTTACTATCCGGCCATCGGCATGAAGCATTTGGTGAGCTGCTGGACAATCCCGCGCGCGAGGTAAGCTCCGTTTGACACGTGAGGGACTACGCTTTGACGGCCGAGGACGCTCGGCTTTCTATTCCGTCGGATCGGAAAATGCTCTAAATTGCGCGCAGCTTCCTTGCAATTCATCTCAAGGGAAAGCTGATGACGAACAGTCGCGAGCCAACCTGCCGCCTGCTGCGCGCGGGCGATCCCTTCACCGGCCGGCAGGGTCTGCAATATGCCGTAGGCATCTCGGCCGAGAGCGCGGGCTCGAAAGGCCTTCACCTTCAGATCGTCACGCTGCCGCCGCTCGCGAAAGCCAAGGCGCACAGGCATGTGGCGCATGAGAGCGCGATCTATGTGCTGAGCGGCGAGTCGGGCTGCTGGTTCGGCGAGGGCCTCGGGGAGCACGCGATGGTCCGGGCCGGGGATTTCTTCTACATTCCGGCAGGCGTTCCGCACCTGCCCTATAACCCCAGCGACGAGACGCCGTGCGTCGCGGTCATCGCTCGCACCGATCCGAACGAGCAGGAGAGCGTCGTGCTGCTGCCCGATCTCGACGCCGGGCTGCAACGGCGCGCCGACCCGTGGCCGGCGAAATAATTCTCGCTGAAGCGCTTAGGCCTCGCTCGCGTCGGCGGAGGTCGAAACCGTCGCCAGTTGCAGATCGAGCAAGGCGAGGTCCCTTTTTCCGGCTTGGACTCTTCTTTCAAGATGAAGCAGGACGGCGCGACTGTGTCCGCCAAGAGCCGCCGAATTTCGCGTTTCGCAAAGGTCTTTTTCTGAGATCTGGACCAGAATTTCGATCTGTTTGCGGCGCGCCTCAAGCTCGTCTCGCATGCGATTGCTCCCCCGGCGTGGCCGCTGGCGAGGCGACCGATCCCGCCTAAGGGACGCTGAAGACGCGGCGACAATACGGCGCAGCTTGGGAATAGTCGGGACAGATGTCATTTGATCATCATCTGTTGCAAAAAACCATCATGAAAGAGATCTGGAGGCGTAGTGAAATGCGCGGGGCGGAAAATCGTTCGAATGCGCGGTCTCGCCACGGACCGTCTGCGCAAACTTTGAGGCGACCTTTGCGTGTCTCAAAGAGATCGCGGCGGCGGCGTCCGCCCTCTCAGGAGTGCGCCATCAGCTCGACGGCGAAGCCGTAAATGCGCCGCCGCGCGGCCTCGGGCAGGGCGGCCAGCGTCTGCAGAAAGATTTGCCCCGCCTGGCACATTTCGCCGTCCTCGAGCGGCGGATTCGGCGCCTTTCCGTCGAGAAGCGCTCCGATCGCGGCGTTGGAGACGCCCTGCGCGCGCAAGGCGTTCTCGAGCGTATGGAAATCTTCATCGTTCGGCGCGTCCCGCTCGACGCGCTTCGCCTGTCCGTCGTTGATGGCGTCCAATCCGGCGTTCGCCATGTCGGCGAGAAGACTGCGATGATCGCGTGAAAACGCCGCGAAATCGCCGTTGCCGCCGCCGTAGAGGAAATCGACGCAAAGAGCCTGATCTTTTGCGGCGAGCGCGTCGAGCATGGCGCGCTTCGCCTCAAAAAAATGATCGAGTGCGGGACCTTCCGCCTTGGCTGCGAGAACGCCATGCGAGCTGCGCAGCTCCCGCGCGGCCTCGATCATCAGCGCGTCGGCGCTTGGGGTCTCGCCGGCGACGGCGGCCCGTTCCGCTGCGCGGGTGACAAACGCCTCATATTCGGCCGGGAAGGCGGCTTTCAGCCGCTCGAAGAAGCCGGCGTAATCCGTCGCCCCCGCGACGTTGCGCTCGATGGCGCGCCGCATCGCGGCGACTTCCTGCGGCGAGGTTCGTCCGCGCTGCGATCCCGCCGTCAAGGCCGCCGGCTGATGCAAATATGTCCAGCCGAGAAAAATCGCGACAAGCGCGGCGAGGCTCAAAAGCGCGAGCCGCAGCGTGTTCATGCCGGCCGGTTTCCTCAACTCATCCATTGGGCGGCGAGTGTGCCCAGAACCGCGGGGTAGGGCAAGTCGGCGGCGTCAGCTCGCGTTTCGCAGCCGCTCGAAGCCTCGGTCGAGGTCGGCCTTGAGATCCCCGGCGTCCTCAAGGCCGATATTGAACCGCAGCGCGTGACCGGGCGGATTCCAGCTGGTGGCGGTGCGATAGGCGCGGCAGTCGAAGGGAATGACGAGGCTCTCGAAGCCGCCCCAGGAAAAGCCCATGCCGAACAGCTCGAGTCCATCCAGCATGGCCGCCACCGCCTTTTGCGGAAAGGGCGCGAGAAGGATTGAAAAGAGTCCCGAAGAGCCGAGAAAATCCCGCTTCCACAGGGCGTGTCCCGGACAGCTCGGCAGGGCCGGGTGCAGCACGGCGGCGACTTCCGCGCGCCCTTCCAGCCATTTTGCGATGTCGAGCGCCTGACGCTCGGCTTCGCGCAGCCGCAGCTCCAGCGTGCGCAGCCCGCGCAGGGCGAGGAAGACATCTTCAGGGCCAGGGCACATGGCGAAGGCGTCCGCCGTCGCCTTGAGGCGGGGAAGCCATTCGGACGTCGCGGAGACGAGGCCAAGCAGCAGATCGGAATGGCCGGAGAGATATTTCGTGCCGGCCTCGATCGCCATATCGGCACCGCGCTCGTGCGGCGGGAAAAACAGCGGCGTCGCCCAGGTGTTGTCGAGGATGACGCAGGCGCCTTTCGCGCGCGCGATCGCGGCGATGGCGGGAACGTCCGGCAGCTCGAAGCTTTGCGAGCCCGGCGTCTCGAGGAAAACAACGCTCGTGTTGGAGCGAATCAGGCGCTCGATCCCGGCGCCGATCAGGGGATCGAAATAGGTCGTCTCCACGCCCATCCGCGCCAGAATGGTATCGCAGAAGATGCGCGAGGGGCGATAGATCGAATCGGTGACGAGGATATGATCGCCGGCCTTGACCGCGGCGAGCAGCGCCAGCGTGATCGCGGCAAGCCCCGTCGGCGCCAGAACCGTCCCGGCGGCGCCGGAAAACTCCGTCCAGGCCTCGGTCAGCGCCTCGGTCGTTGGCGAACCCTGCGTGCCGTAGGAGAAGTGCGCGTTGCGCGTGATGAGATCGTGATAGGTCGGAAACAGCACGGTCGAGCCGCGATAGACCGGCGTGTTGACGAAGCCATGCTGCTGCGACGGGTGGCGGCCGGCGTAGACGAGCTTCGTGCGTGTCTTCAGATTTTTGCGGTCGTTTGCTGTCGTCTCGGTCATGGTTTTGTTCCGTCCGCCTTTTGCGCGCCGCAAACTGCGGTTTGGATGCCCCTGTCGTCAAGCCCACGTCAGCCGCGGGCTTCTCCGCCGTCCGGCGCTGGGGGCGAGAAAGTAATTCGCCGCCGGCGCCGTTCGATCGCGGGGTTGCGCGGGGTTGATTGAAAGTAAATGCGATCAATTCGAGCCTGAACGTAAAATGCAAGGCTGGCGTCGAGCATCGCTGAGCCTTGACGCCCTTTCCCAAAGACCTCTAGCTGCGGCCGGCCTCGCGCATCCGCGCGCAGGGTCGCTTTTGCGGAATTTTTCACATGCGCAACATGAATATGCTGGCAAAACTATCCGTCGTCGCCCTTTTCATGATTTTGGGCCAAATCGCGGCGCAGGCGGCGACGCTCGATCAGGCGCAAAAGCGCGGCTATCTCATCTGCGGCTCAAATCCGGGCGTCGCGGGCTTTGGCCTGCCGGACGACAAGGGCGACTGGACGGGCTTCGACGTCGATTTCTGCCGGGCGGTCGCGGCGGCGATCTTCAATGATCCGACCAAGGTCAAGTTCATTCCTCTGAGCGGCAAGGACCGCTTCACCGCCTTGCAGTCGGGCGAGGTCGATGTGCTCTCCCGCAACACGACCTGGACCATCTCGCGCGAGACCGGGCAGGGGTTCCTGTTTGTCGGCGTCACCTATTACGACGGCCAGGGATTCATGGTGCACAAGAAGCTCAACCTGTCGTCGGCGCTGGAATTGTCAGGCGCCTCGATCTGCGTCCAGCAGGGCACGACGACGGAGCTGAACCTCGCCGATTTCTTTCGCGGCAACAATATGAAATACGAGCCGGTCAATTTCGCCAACGCGGATGAGGCCGTCAAAGCCTATGACGCCGGGCGCTGCGACGCCTACACGACCGACGCCTCGGGGCTTTACGTCGAACGTCAGAAGCTCGCCAACCCCGACGAGAGCGTGGTGCTGCCGGAAATCATTTCGAAGGAGCCGCTGGGGCCGGCCGTGCGCCAGGGCGACGATCAATGGTTCAATGTCGTGAAATGGGTGAATTTCGCCATGCTCAACGCCGAGGAGCTCGGCGTCTCCTCAAAGAACGTCGACGAGAAGGCGAAATCGGATCGTCCCGAGATCAGGCGCCTCCTGGGATTTGAAGGCAATTACGGCGAGGGGCTTGGCCTTGGCGCGGACTGGGCCTATCGCATCGTCAAGCTGGTCGGCAATTACGGCGAAGTCTTCGACCGCAATCTCGGCGAAGGGTCGAATCTCAAAATCAAGCGCGGCATCAATGCGCTGTGGACCCACGGCGGGCTTCAGTATGCGCCTCCGATCCGATAGGAGCTGAGCCGCGGCGGGCAGGGGCGACGCTTATGAGCTTCGGTGAAAGCGCGGCGCGGCCTTCGCATGGCTGGCTTTGGCTCTGGTACGATGCCAGGGCGCGGTCCGCCCTGTTGCAAATCCTGTTCGTCGCCGGCTTCGCCGCCCTCGCCGTTGCGGCGTTCGTCGATGTTCGCGCCCATATGCAGGCGCGCGGCATTCCGACCGACTTCAGCTTTCTTGGCAATGTCGCGGGCTTCGACATCAATCAGAGCCTCATTCCCTACAGCGCCGCCTCGAGCTATGGCCGCGCCTTTCTTGTCGGCCTGCTGAATACATGCCTTGTCGGCGCGCTCGGGCTGACATTCGCGACGATCATCGGCTTTTCCGTCGGCCTCGCGCGGCTGTCAAAAAACTGGATCGTCGCCAGATGCGCGATGGCCTATGTCGAGGGCTTGCGCAACGTGCCGCTGCTGTTGCAGTTGCTGTTCTGGTACAACGCCGTGCTGAAGCCGCTGCCCGCGCCGCGCCAGTCTTTCGAACTGCCCTTCGGCGTTTTTCTCAACAACCGCGGCCTGTTCGTGCCCGAGCCGGTGTCGCAGCCGGGCGCGCTGTGGGTCGCCATCGCGGCGCTTGTCAGCGTCGTCGCGGCGATCGGGCTGCGCTGGCTTTCCATCAGGCGCAAATTTGCAAGCCCGCGCGCGGCCTTTTTCAGCGGCGTCGCCGCGGCTTTCGTCGTCGTCCTGCCGATCGCCGCCTTCGTCGGGGCGGGAAGCCCGATAACATTCGTGCGGCCGGAGCTGCAGGGATTCAACTTCAGCGGCGGCGTCCGGCTGCTGCCGGAATTCGTCGCGCTGGTCCTCGGCCTCAGCCTCTACACGGCGGCCTTCATCGCGGAGATCGTGCGGGCGGGCGTCGAGGCGGTGCCGCGCGGTCAGCGCGAGGCGGCGGCGGCGCTCGGCCTCACGGCGGCGCAGGCGAGCCGCCTCGTCGTGCGGCCGCAGGCGATGCGCCTCATCGTCCCCCTGTTGACCAGCCAATATCTGAACCTCATCAAGAATTCATCGCTCGCCGTGTTCATCGGCTATCCCGATCTCGTGCAGGTCTTCGCCGGAACGGTGCTGAACCAGACCGGCGCCGCCGTGCAGGTGATCTTCATCACGATGGCTGTGTATTTGCTGATCTCGCTGGCGGCGTCGCTCGCGATGAATCTCTACGGGCGGCGCTTTGCGCTGCGGGAGCGTTAGGATGGCGGCGGCGATCTATGTGCGGCGGACGGGCGCCGCGCCGCGCGAGGCCCCGCCGCCGACGCAAAGCCTCGCCGGGCGATTAAGGGCGAGCCTCTTCGACGGCTGGCGCGCAAGCTTGCTCACCATCGCGGTTCTGGCGCTGCTGGCGCTGCTGCTGCCGCCCCTGTTGCGGTTCCTGATTTTCGACGCGGTCTGGTCGGCGCCGAACGGCGAGCTCTGCCGGGCTCCTGGCGCCGGCGCCTGCTGGGCGTTCATCGCCCGCAAGCTCCCCTATTTCACCTATGGCTCCTATCCGGTTCCCGAGCGCTGGCGGGTCGATGTCGTCATGGCGCTCGGCGCCGTTCTGATCGTCTGGCTGCTCTGGCTCGACGCGGCGCGACGGCGGATCGCGGCGGTTCTGTTTTTTGGCGTCTATCCGCCCGTATCCTTCGCGCTGCTTTATGGCGCGCCCTCGATTGGCCTGCCGCGCGTCGATTCCGATCTCTGGGGCGGGATTTTGGTCAGCCTTCTCGTCGCCGTCGTCGGCATCGTCGTCTCGATGCCGCTCGGCATCCTGCTCGCGCTTGGGCGCCGGTCGGCGTTGCCGGCGCTCAGCATCGCCAGCGCCGGCTTCATCGAGATCGTGCGCGGCGTGCCGATGATCACGGTGTTGTTCATGGCCAACACGATGCTGCCGCTGTTCCTGCCTGAGAACCTAGCCCCGGACCGGCTGGCGCGCCCGCTGATCGGCGTCGCCCTGTTCGCCTCGGCTTACATGGCCGAAGTGGTGCGCGGCGGCCTGCGGGCCATCCCCCGAGGCCAGTATGAGGGCGCGGCGGCGCTGGGGTTTGGATTCTGGCGCAGCCTCAGGCTGATCATCCTGCCGCAGGCGCTGCGCCATGTGATTCCGGGCATCGTCAACACCTTCATCGGGCTTTTCAAGGATACGACCCTGGTCGCCATTGTCGGCATTTTCGATTTTCTGCGCACGGTCGACGCGGCGCGGCTCGATCCGATCTGGGCGGGTCCGACGATCTCGACGACCGGCTATGTCTTTGCGGCGATGTTTTATTTTGTGTTCTGCTTCGCTATGTCGCGCTATTCGCTCTATGTCGAGCGGCGCCTGTCGCGCGGAAGAGGGCATTGAATACCATGCAGCCGGGCGAAGGCGGCGCGCCGCACGACATCGCAATCGAAATGATCGGCGTCAATAAATGGTTCGGCGCATTCCACGCGCTGCGCGATATCGATCTTCGCGTCGCACGCGGCGAGCGCATCGTCGTCTGCGGCCCTTCGGGGTCGGGCAAATCGACGCTGATCCGCTGCATCAACGGGCTGGCGGCGCATGAGAGCGGCCAGATCTTCGTCGAGGGGACCGAACTGACGAGCGATCTGCGCCACATCCATGAGGTGCGCCGCGAGGTCGGCATGGTGTTCCAGCAATTCAACCTGTTTCCGCATCTGACGATCCTCGAGAATTGCACCCTGGCGCCCGTCCATGTGCTGAAGATGGATCGAGCCGAGGCCGCGGCTGTCGCGATGCATTATCTCGGCAAGGTGCAAATCCCCGAGCAGGCGGACAAATATCCGGGGCAATTGTCGGGCGGGCAGCAGCAGCGGGTCGCCATCGCGCGGGCGCTCTGCATGAATCCGAAGATCATGCTGTTCGACGAGCCGACCTCCGCGCTCGATCCTGAAATGGTCAAGGAAGTGCTCGAGACCATGGTCGGGTTGGCGCGGGACGGCATGACGATGCTGTGCGTCACGCACGAAATGGGCTTCGCCCGCGAGGTCGCCGACCGGGTGATTTTCATGGATGCCGGCGCCATCGTCGAAATCAATCGCCCCGAGGCGTTCTTTTCCGAGCCCCAGCATGAGCGCACGAGAGCTTTCCTCGGACAGATATTATAGCGCCGGCAAATATTAGCCCCGGGCATGGAACAGCCGAGCTTGGTCGCGCGTTCATTGCTATATGAGTCCGTCCCCGCCTCCGCGCGCGAAGTGCCGCCTTGTAATCCGCAATGACATTTTAAGCCGACATTGGAGAATAAAATGCGTAGTTTCAGAAGCCTGATCGTCGCCGCCGCGCTTGGCGTTTGCGGCTTTGGGCTTGCGTCATCTTCGGCATCGGCACAGGCCGCCGGCCCGAGCAATGCGCTGGATTATACCTTCCAGTCTATCGAGCAGCTCCGGGACGAGGCGCGCGCGCAGGCGGGATGGCATAAGTCGGGTTGGGAGTGCCAACCGGCCGGACCGTGCACCTGGGTGCAGGGCTATTGGGGTCCGCCGCCTGTGGCGCCGGCGCCTGGGCCCTATGTCTACGTTCGCCCGTTTGGGGCCGTGGGCTGGAGCGGCTATTACCCGCTGCCGCCGAATTGATTGGCGACCGATCCCGGCGCCCGGAAATCAGGGCGCCGGGCATTCCATTTCACTGGAAGCGTAGCGATGCTTGCGACTAGCGTCGCAGCAGCTGCCCGGCTGTCCTCTTGGCGCTTCTCATCGCGCCGATGACAGCCGCCTTGGAGCGATCTGCGACGATCGACTGCCCGGGCGAACGCGGAGACAGGCCGAGCCGGCGCAGATAGTGATTGGCCCGGTAGACATCAGCCTGATGCCAGTCGGGGAATTCCATATTGAGGCTGAGCGAGACCGACACCTTGTCGTGGTTTTGCACCCAATGCGCGCCATGCGTCGGGATATGCACGGCGTCGCCTGGATAAAGCGTAAAGTTTCGGGCGCCTTTTTCGGCGTGCGGCTTGTAGGTCCCGGCGGAAATCGCCACGCTGTAATATCGTTCGATTTCTTCTTCCGTCGTGATGGCGCGATCATTAGGATCGCAGACCCAAAGATCTTTCGATCCGCTGATCTGAACCAGAAAGTTGATCTCGGCGTCGAAATGAAAGGGCGTCTTGCGGTTCGGCGAAGTGATGAAGACCAGCATTTCGGCGTTTTTCAAAAGCTTCGAAGCTTCGGGGCCGGCGATCTCGCGGACAAACGCCTCTATTCGTCGAGAAGCCGCTTATAGGCCGGATCGACCTCGACATGCTTGAGCACGACCCATGCCTTGGCCTCCTCGATTCGCTCGATGATCTCGGGAATCGGCATGGCGGGGGGCGGAACGGAGCCCCATTTGTCGGTCAGCGAAAGATCGCCGGCGTCGACATAAGTATCGTTTTTCCGTTTCGCGGCTTGCGCCGCCACCTTGGACAGAGCTTCGATGCTGAACAGCGGATGGCCGGCGAGGGGATGGCGGGCCGCAAAGGCCTTCTTATGTAGCGCCTCTCGGCATTCGTCGATCGGATCGACCGTGGTCCATTTTCCTGCCCCATGGGCCGAAGGCGGCATGGTCACCATCTTTATCTCTTAAAAAAAAGTGGACGGCTGAGATTTGGCTGTTTACCGCGAGTCCGTATAAAGGGCAAACCTGAGCCGCGCCGGCGAGGCCCCGTTCTGGCATCCAAAAACGTTGGACGGCTGACCGGCGCCCGCGCGCCGGCGTCGCTTTCGGCGCCGACTCGCGCTACAAGCAGTCTTGTCGGATTTCCAAAGACCCCGCGACCCCATGGACCCCATTCATTCAAGCCGCGTCGAAGCCGGGGTCGGCTTCGTGCATTTGCATGTTCACAGCTCCTATTCCCTGCGCGAAGGCGCGATGGGAATCGGCAAGCTCGCCAAATTGGCCGCCGCGGACAAAATGCCGGCGCTGGCGATTACCGACACCAACAATCTTTTCGGCGCGCTCGAATTCTCCGAAAAGCTCGCCAAGGACGGCGTGCAGCCGATCGCCGGCCTGCAGATTGCGCTCGATTTCGGCGACGGCGCGGCGATGGCTCCGCGCGGCGAGGACAGCGGCGCCGGCCGCGCTTCGATCGTGCTGCTCGCCTGCAATGAGCCCGGCTATCTCAATCTGATGCATATCGCCTCCCGCGCGTGGCTCGATCCGGCGCCGGGGGATACGCCGCACGCCGCGCTGGAGCGTCTTGACGGCCGGACCTCCGGGCTCATCGCGCTCTCGGGAGGCCCCGCCGGCCCCCTCGACCGCGCCTTCGCCGCGAGCCGGCCCGAACAGGCGCTGCGGCGCGCCGAAAGGCTCGAAGCGCTGTTTCCGGGCCGGCTCTATGTCGAGATCCAGCGCCATGGCATGCCGGGCGAGATCCAGACCGAGCCGCGCCTTCTCGATCTCGGCTACCGCCGCGCGCTGCCGCTGGTTGCAACCAACGAGGCCTATTTCGCCGAGGCTTCCGACTATGAGGCGCATGACGCGCTGATCTGCATCGCCGAGGGCGCCGTCATCGGCGATGGCGCCCGCCGCCAGCTCTCGCCCGAGCATCGCTTCAAGACCCGCGCGGAAATGGTCGCGCTGTTTTCCGATCTGCCCGAGGCGACGCGCAACACGGTCGAGATCGCGCAGCGCTGCGCCTACCGGCCGCGGACGCGCAAACCGCTGCTGCCGCGCTTTTCGGCGAGCGGCGCGCTAGAGGAGGAGGCCGAACTCCTGCGCCGCGAGGCGGAGGCGGGGCTCAACGCGCGGATGAACGCGCATGGGTTGACGCCAGGTTTTTCGCCGGACGATTACCGCGCCCGTCTCGCCTTTGAGCTCGACGTCATCATCAAGATGAAATTCCCCGGCTATTTCCTCATCGTCGCGGATTTCATCAGATACGCCAAGACGCAGGGCATTCCGGTCGGGCCGGGACGCGGCTCGGGCGCCGGATCGCTCGTCGCCTATGCGCTGACGATCACCGATCTCGACCCGATCCGCTTCGGCCTCCTCTTCGAGCGCTTCCTCAATCCCGAGCGCGTCTCGATGCCGGATTTCGACATCGATTTCTGCCAGGACCGGCGCGACGAGGTGATCGCCTATGTGCGCCGCCGCTATGGCGCGGACAAGGTCGCGCAGATCATCACCTTCGGCTCGTTTCTGGCGCGCGGCGTGATGCGGAATGTCGGGCGCGTGCTCGAAATGCCGCTCGGGCAGGTCGACAGGCTCGCCAAGCTCGTGCCGCAGAATCCGGCGGCGCCCGTCAGCCTCAAACAGGCGATCGACAGCGAGCCGCGCCTCAAGGAGGCGGCCGAGGCCGAGCCGCGCGTCAGGAAGATGCTGCAGATCGCGCAGACGCTCGAGGGGCTTTACTCCAACGCCTCGACCCATGCGGCGGGCATCGTCATCGGCGACCGGCCGCTCGAAGATCTCGTGCCGCTCTATCGCGATCCGAAATCCGACATGCCGGCGACGCAGTTCAACATGAAATGGGTCGAGCCGGCGGGACTCGTGAAGTTCGACTTTCTCGGCTTGAAGACGCTGACGACGCTTTCCAATTGCGTGAAGCTTCTGGAGCGCCGCCACGTCAAGGTTGAGATCGACAAAATCCCGCTCGACGACAAAAAAACCTATGAAATGCTCGGGCGCGGCGAGACGGTCGGCGTGTTCCAGCTCGAAAGCGCAGGCATGCGCAAGGCCCTCGTCGAGATGCATGCCGACCGCTTCGAGGACATCATCGCGCTGGTCGCGCTCTACAGGCCCGGCCCCATGGCCAACATCCCGCGCTACTGCGCGGTGAAGGCCGGCGACGAGGAGGCCGACTACATCCACCCGAAAGTGGAATCGATCCTGAAGGAGACCTTCGGCGTCATCATCTATCAGGAACAGGTGATGCAGATCGCGCAGATCCTGTCGGGCTATTCGCTCGGCGAAGCGGACCTTTTGCGCCGCGCGATGGGCAAGAAGATCAAGGCCGAGATGGACGCGCAGCGCGATCGTTTCGTGCAGGGCGCGATCGACAATGGCCTTGCCAAAGCCAAGGCCAATGAGATCTTCGACCTGCTCGCAAAATTCGCCGATTACGGCTTCAACAAGAGCCACGCGGCGGCCTATGCGTTGATCGCCTACCAGACCGCCTGGTTCAAGGCCAACTATCCGCTGGAGTTTCTGGCGGCGTCGATGACGCTCGATAAATCCAACACCGACAAGCTGGCGGAATTCTCCAACGAAGTGCGCCGGCTGAAGGGAAAGGTCGAGCCGCCCTCGATCCAGCGCTCGGGCGTCGATTTCGAGGTGCACCCGGACGCGACCGGCGAACTCTCGATCCGCTACGCGCTCGGCGCCATCAAGGGCGTCGGCGAAGGTCATGCCGGGGGCATCGTGGCTGCGCGGGGCGGAAGGCCCTTCCAGGATTTTGCCGACTTCGCAGGGCGGGTCGAGCCCCACGCGCTCAACAAGCGCATGCTGGAGAGCCTCGTCTCGGCCGGAGCCTTCGACGAACTGGAGCCCGACCGCGCGCGGGTTTTCTCAGGGATCGAGTCGATCCTCGATTTCGCGCATCGGCGCGACGAAGAGCGCCGCGCCGGCCAGAGCGCGCTGTTTTCCGCCGGTCCCGAGGCGCAATTGCCGCTGCCGAAGGCGAGCCCCTGGACGCTCGCCGAGCGCCTGCAGCGCGAGTTCGATTCGGTCGGCTTTTTTCTATCGGGCCATCCGCTCGACGCCTATGCCGCGATCCTCGCGCGGCTGCGCGTGCAGCGCTGGGCCGATTTCGCCCGCGCGGCGAAGCAGGGCGCGACCAGCGGGCGGCTCGCGGCCACCGTGCTCGACCGCGCCGAGCGGCGCACGAAATCGGGCTCCAAAATGGGCATCGTGCAGCTCTCCGACCAGTCCGGCCAATATGAGGCGATCCTGTTTCAGGAGGGCCTCAACCAATATCGCGACCTGTTGGAAAAAGGCGCTTCGCTGCTGCTCGGGCTACAGGCCAGCGTCGAGGGCGAGGACGTGCGCGCGCGCATCATCTCCGCCGAGCCGCTGGATCAGGCCGCAAGCCGCGTGCAGAAGGGCTTAAGGATCTTCGTCGCCGACGAGGCGCCGCTCGGCCGCATCGCGCAAAGCCTCGCCGCGCGGGGCGATGGCGAGGTGGCGCTGATCCTGCAAACGGCCAGCGGCGAAGTGGAGCTGAGGCTGCCCGGCAAGTATCAGGTTTCCGCGCAGGCGGCGGGAACGCTGAAGGCGATCCCGGGGATTGTGGCTGTGGAGCATGTGTGAGGGGGCGGAAGGCGAATTGGCGATTAGTCTGTCGTCAGGCGACAGCTGCGTGCTTTTCCTAATTCGGATGTGAGACTTTAGCTTCTTAGAGCCGATCCAAGAAGAATGGATTCATGAGCAATGGCTTGGCTTGGTCAAGCGTTTGAGCATGAGGCGGATCATGGCAAGGCGAACGAAGGCGGCGACCGTTCTCGCGTAGCGCTCGAAA
>Ga0181521_10001416_pt1 | contig 29830 bp, 22 predicted proteins | sample PEATcosm2014_Bin_32_FD_119764 | JGI IMG/M metagenome (GOLD analysis project Ga0181521, IMG submission 119764) | Peatland microbial communities from MTU Mesocosm Facility, Houghton, MI, USA - PEATcosm2014_Bin02_60_metaG | ecosystem: Environmental > Terrestrial > Soil > Wetlands > Peat | place...
ATATCCCCTGGCTGTTCTGCGAACTCGGCGCGCTGGACATCGTTTGCGCGGGCCGCAGGCACCATTCGAACGACCCCCAGTCCGCCGTTACCCCTCGATCACGACACCGGCGTCCGGGCCGAATACCGGCCCGCGTGCCGCCGCCGAACCACGGCCTTGCATTTGGCGAGAAGTTTGCGCCGACCGGCCCGCGGCGCTACCTACCTCCATACCATTGCGCCGAATATGGGACGCGCCGTAACATGCCCTCGCCTGCTCAGCAACAACAACCATGCGCCGCGCGCATCCGCGGTTAGGACCTGGCAGCAAAGCAGCGCTGACACCTGGATCCGATGGATTGGATTGCCGCCGGGGCAAAAGCGTCGCATCGTAGCTTCCGAGTACGGCGCTTGCCGGACGGGATCGGGCGCGCAGGCAGCCGCATGCGAAGTGTTTTCCTTGAGCGATCTTCTGCAAGAAGCGAGGAGTCACAAAATGTCGACGAAACTCTGGATGTCGAGCCTGTTTGCCGCCTTGCTGGTCGGTGCGCTGGCGGGCCAGGCGCAAGCTCAGGACCAACAGGGAAGCAAGGATCATCCGCTCCTTTCCCGCTACCCGGGTTCGGTAATCAATGAATACAGCCAGAAAGAGTTCGACGAGTTCGAGCTCCCGCTGAGTAAGCTTGCCGATGGAAAATACGAAAAGACCCAGCATCTCGAGGGCAAGGTCACGGCGATCTACTACGTGACCCCGGAAGGCCGTAGCGCGCTGGAAATCTACCGCAACTATGACGCGGCGCTGAAAAGCGGCGGATTCCAGACGCTATTCACCTGTGCCAAGACCTGCGGCGACGTGCCGCCCCATGGCACGTACCCCATCGAGGATGCGTTCGGGAACTACTCTGCCGACACCCGCTATCTCGCGGCGAAGCTGGGTCGCGCGCAGGGTGACGTCTACGTGGCGCTCTGGGTGTATGACTCCGGCTTCGACGTCAAGGCCTTCCTTGCCGTCATCGAGATGAAGCCGATGCAGGCAGGCATGGTCACCGTGAACGCCGCCTCGCTGGCGGGCGACATCTCGCGTACGGGCCATGCCTCGGTATACGGCGTGTATTTCGATACCGCAAAAGCGGATGTCAAACCCGAATCCGACGCGGCACTGAGCGAGATCGCCAAGCTGCTAAAGCAGGATCCGAAACTCAAGCTTTACGTCGTCGGCCATACCGACAACCAGGGCACTTTCGAGTCCAACCTGGATCTGTCCACGCGCCGTGCCAATGCGGTGGTGCAGGTGCTCACGAGCAAGCACGGGGTCGCCGCTGCGCGCCTGCGGCCCCACGGAGACGGCGCCACCGCACCGGTCGCATCGAACGACAGCGAAGAAGGCCGCGCCAAGAACCGCCGCGTGGAGCTGGTCAAGCAATAGGAGTCGCGCGTGCCCTAGCTGCCCAAGTCTGCGGCAGCAAGGAGGAAACCGCGATGTTCCCGTGACTCGTGACGCTGGCGATCGCGGTGGTTCTGCTAGGCAAGCCCGGCTTCGCCGGGTTTGATCTCGCACTCGGCTTTGCGTTAAACGGCGCCGGTGTTAGCCTCGGCCTTGCCATGCCGCTTTGCAGTACGCGATGCTCGTCTACCATGGACCAAGAGGCCGGCAAGTCAGGCTCTGCGGTTGCGCGGTCGTAGATGTACGGGCCATCGCCTGCGCGGTCCATCGTCCCGCGTTCGTTCCTGGCGTTCGGCTTGGACCAGGGGACGGGCCGAATTTTTGCGATGATTTTGCAAAGTTGCGAACGTTGCTTTTGACGGTTTGATCCGAATCGATGTTTTTTAGCGAGGCGCTCTCAAAATCCAATCGTGGCAACCGTGTGCGGGCTCGATTCCGTGTCCCGGCACCGTCGCACGGTTCTTGCTTGCTGTCGCTCGCCTAACCATGACCCCGCGTTCTACCCAGGATGCTGCCGAAAACGGCGGCCAGCCGCCGGCCATGCCCGAAGCACGACGCTCGGATTTCGAATTTGACCTCCCGCCAGAGCTGATCGCCCAGCATCCGGCCGAACAGCGCGAGTCCGCGCGTCTGCTGCACGTCCGCCAGGGCGGCTGCAACGATGGGTTCATCCCCGACCTGGTCGAGGCTCTCCACGCCGGCGACGTGCTCGTGCTCAACGACACGCGGGTGATCAAGGCGCGCCTGCACGGCGAAAAGGACAGCGGCGGGCGCGTCGAAGTACTGATCGAGCGCGCGCTGTCGGCGCACCGCGCCCATGTCCTGCTGCACTCCAGCCATGCGCCCAGAAGCGGCACGACCCTGCGCTTTGGCGCAGTCCCCGGCGCGAGCTTTGCCGCGAAAGTGCTAGGGCGCACGCACGATCTTTATGAACTCGAGTTCGCCACCCCGCTCGACGAGGTACTCGAAGCCGTCGGTCAGGTTCCCCTGCCGCCGTACATTCGCCACGAACCTGCGAGCGAGGACGCGGCGCGCTACCAGACGGTATACGCGCGTGCTCCGGGCGCGGTCGCCGCACCTACGGCAGGGCTGCACTTGAGCGATGCCCTGCTGGCGCGCGTGCGGGCGCGCGGCGTGCACATCGCATTTGTGACCCTGCATGTGGGCGCCGGGACCTTTCAACCGGTGCGCGCCCAGCGCCTGAGCGAACACCGGATGCACAGCGAGCGTTACCACGTGCCTGCGGAGACGGCCGACATCGTCAACCGGGCCCATGACCATGGCAAACAGGTCATCGCTGTCGGTACCACCAGCGTACGGGCCTTGGAATCGAGGGTGCGCGACGGGCGGGTGCAGGCCGGCAGCGGCGAGACCCGGCTTTTTATCCTACCCGGATTCCGCTTTCAATGCGTCGATCGCCTGCTGACGAATTTTCACTTGCCCGGCTCGACCCTGCTGATGCTGGTCGCAGCCTTCGCCGGAACGCAGCGGATCCGCCAGGCCTATCAGCACGCCGTGGCAAAACGCTACCGATTCTTCAGTTATGGCGACGCCATGCTCGTCGAGCGGGATCGCTCCGAACGGCGGGCCGGTGCCCTAGAAGCCGGCAAGCCATGAGCGTGGTCTTCGAGCGCATTGCGCACGACGGCGCGGCCCGTCGGGCACGCCTTCATCTGGCCCGCGGCGCCGTCGAAACACCGGCATTCATGCCGGTAGGAACCTACGGAGCGGTCAAGACGATGATGCCCGCGGAACTCGCGGCGCTTCATGCACAAATTCTGCTGGGCAATACCTTTCACCTGTGGCTGCGGCCCGGCATCGAGGTGCTGCGCAAGCATGGCGGCCTGCATGGCTTCATGGGATGGCACGGCCCCATCCTGACCGACTCCGGCGGATTTCAGGTGTTTTCCCTGGGTGCCCTGCGCAAGCTCACGGAGGAAGGTGTGCACTTTCGCTCGCCCATAGACGGCGCGGCCCTGTTGCTGACCCCGGAGGAATCGATGCGGGTGCAGACCGTCCTGAACTCGGACGTGGCCATGATTTTCGACGAATGTACGCCGTACTGGATCGAGCAAGAGCCGCCCCGCGGGAGTGGCGGCAGCAACACGCAGGCCGAGGTGGCGGTGGCCGACGCGAGTTCCGTGCAGGCGGTCCGGGAACGCGCCGGCCGCCCCGCCAGCCGCGACGAGGCCAGTGCCTCCATGGAACTGTCATTGCGCTGGGCGCGACGCAGTCGCGAGGAGTTCGACCGCCTCGGCAACCCCAATGCCCTGTTCGGAATCGTGCAAGGCGGGATGTTCCCGGACTTGCGCGACCACTCCAGCGCCGGGCTGATCAACATCGGCTATGACGGCTATGCCATCGGCGGTCTGTCCGTGGGCGAACCCAAGACCGACATGTTGCGCATACTCGAGCACACCGCGCTGCGCCTGCCCGAGGAGCGGCCACGCTATCTCATGGGGGCGGGAACACCGGAAGATCTGCTGGCGGCGATCGGCATGGGAATCGACATGTTCGACTGCGTCCTGCCGACGCGCAACGCGCGCAACGGCTGGCTTTTTACACGCCATGGCGACGTCAAGATCCGCAATGCGGTTCATCGCGACGATACCCGGGCGCTGGACTCGGATTGCGCATGCGTGTGCTGCCGCAATTTCTCGCGCGCCTACCTGCATCACCTGCAACGCACCAACGAGATCCTCGGGGCGCGGCTGAACACGATCCACAACCTGTACTACTACCTCGATCTCATGCGGCGCGCCCGCGACGCCATCGAGCAGCGCTGCTTTGCCGATTTTGCCCGCGCCGAATGCGCCGGTCGGTCCCGGCCGGCGGCCAACTGAGCCCCGGGTTATCCCCCGCGCAAGCGGCGGCCCCGGTCCTACCCCGTCCCCGCTTATAATGCGCGGTTTTTCCCACCCTGCAACGGTCGATTGCACAAGGGCTCGAACGCCTCGGGCCCGAACGCTGCAGGATCGGCCACCGTGGGGGCCATGTTCCGTGGACAGGATTTGCTGTCCAAGCTGACGGAGTTTCCTGATGTTCTTCCTTTCCGACGCATACGCGCAGGGCGCGCCCAGCGGCGCCGAACCCAGCTGGATGCCGCTGGTCGTCATTACGCTCATGATGGTCGTGTTTTATTTCCTGTTGATCCGCCCGCAGGCAAAGCGGCAAAAGGAACAAAAGGCCATGATCGATGCGCTCTCCAAAGGCGACGAGGTGGTAACCAGCGGCGGACTGGTCGGCCGCATTACGGAACTCTCCGAGCAATATGTCACGCTGCAAGTTGCCAGCGTCGCCGACAAGGCCATTTCGCTTTCGATCCAGCGCAGCGCAATTCAGACGCTGCTGCCAAAAGGAACGATGAAGACACTGTAAGGGCGCGCAGCAACCGCGCCGTTGGGACCGCCGGCCACATCGATAATGAATCGCTACCCACTCTGGAAATACCTGATCATCGTCGCTGCGCTGGCCTTCGGCGTTTTGTACACCGTGCCCAATTTCTATGGCGAGTCGCCGGCGGTGCAGATCGCCTCGATCAAGGCCACCGTGCATGCCGATACCACCTTGCTGAGTCAGGTGGAACAGAGCCTGGAGCGGGCGGGCATTGCGCAGCTCGGCCTGACGCTCGATACGATCGGCCAAAATCCCACGGTGCGCGTGCGCTTTGCCGATGCCGATACGCAAAACCGCGCGCGCGAATTGCTCGATCACGAGCTCAACCCGGATCGCGCCGATCCGGCCTACATCATCGCCCCCAATCTGCTCTCTAGCACTCCGACATGGCTGCAGCGGATTCGCGCCCTGCCAATGTACCTGGGCCTGGACCTGCGCGGCGGCGTGCACTTCCTGATGCAGGTCGACCTGGACGAGGCGATCAACAAGCGCCTGCAGGCAATTGAGAGCGACTTGCGCACGCTGCTGCGGGAAAAAGACGTGCACCACGCCGGCATCAACCGCGATGGCGAGCGCCTGGAAATTCGCTTCCGCGACCTGGCCAGCCGTACCCAGGCCGAGAGCGTAATCCGGGACGCGATGAGCGACCTCGCGCTGCAGGAGGCTGGCACCGTAGCCGATCCCCTGGTCATTGCTGCGCTCACGCCTGTGGCTCGTACGTCGGTACAGGACAATGCCCTGAAGCAGAACATCACCACCCTGAAAAACCGGATCAATGAACTCGGTGTTGCCGAGCCCGTGATTCAGCAACAGGGATCTGACCGCGTCGTCGTCGAGTTGCCCGGGGTGCAGGACACCGCCCGCGCCAAGAACATCATCGGCCGTACGGCCACGCTCGAAGCCCGCCTGGTCGACGTCAGCGCCGACGGCCTGGCTGCGGTCAACGGCACGGTGCCGCCCCCCTTCGGCTCCGAACGCTTCACGATCGGCCGCGGTACCCCCGTCGTACTCAAGAAGGAGGTCATTTTCTCGGGCCAGCAGTTGCAGGGAGCGCAGGCGACCTTCGACGAGAATCAGCGGGCCGCGGTTTCGGTGGAGTTGAACGAATCGGCCGGGCGCATCATGCGCCAGGTCACGCGCGAGAACCTCAAGAAACCGATGGCGGTGGTGCTGTTTGAAAGAGGTCGTGGCGAAGTGCTGACGGTGGCGACCATACAGTCGGAATTCGGCTCCCGGTTCCAAATCACCGGGCTGGGCAACGCACAGACCGCCAATGACCTTGCCCTGCTGCTGCGCGCCGGTGCCCTGGCCGCGCCGATGCAGATCATCGAGGAGCGCCTGATCGGACCGAGCCTGGGTGCGGCCAATATCGCTTCGGGCTTTCGATCGACCGTGTACGGTTTTGCGGCCGTCTCGGTCTTCATGATCCTCTACTACGTCGTATTCGGTGCGGTTTCGGTGCTGGCACTGGGCATCAACCTCATGCTCCTGGTCGCGCTGCTGTCCGTGCTCCAGGCAACCTTGACCTTGCCCGGCATCGCCGCCATCGCCTTTACGCTGGGCATGGCCATCGACGCCAACGTGCTCATCAACGAGCGCATTCGGGAAGAGTTACGCAAGGGTACCGCGGCGCAGCAGGCAATCGCGCAAGGCTACGAACGCGCCTTCGCCACGATTCTCGATTCCAACGTCACGACCCTGATCGCCGGTATCTTCCTGTTCATGCTCGGCTCCGGGCCCGTGCGGGGCTTCGCCGTGGTGCACGTGCTGGGCATTCTCACATCGATCTTCTCCGCGGTATTCGTGTCCCGCGGCCTGGTAAACCTGCTCTACGGTTCGCGCCGAAGGCTGCAGTCGGTTGCGATCGGGCAGATCTGGCGCCCGAGCCCGGCGGCCGGTGGCGCGGCGCGCAACTGAGGCAATGCCGCAGCGACGTTAATGGTTACGTAAGGGAGCAAGTATTCATGGAATTCTTCCGTATCCACCGGACCATTCCGTTCATGCGTTACGCGCTCGCCTTCAACGTGATCTCGCTGATCACGTTCCTGACGGCCGTAGGATTTCTCGCCTTCCGCGGACTGAACCTGTCGATCGAGTTCACGGGTGGCACCGTGATGGAGGTCGCGTTTCGTGCGCCCGCGGACCTGGAAGGCATACGTGCCGCGATCGCCGCCAAAGAAAAAGGCGATTTCCAGGTCCAGAGCTTCGGTTCGGCCGAAGACGTGTTGATCCGTCTGCCGGCGCGCGCCGGGTATACCTCGGGTCAGCAGGCCGAACTGGTGTTTTCCGCGCTGACCGCCACGCCGGCGGCGGGGGAAGCGCCGGCCTGCAGCGCCCTGCATGCCGATTATGCAAAGTTCATCCAGGTGCCGCAAAGCGAGCGCACACCGGAGACCTCGGCGCCGCTGATCAATTCGCAGCGCCAGCTCGCGGGCCAATGCACAGAACTGCGCCGTGTCGAATACGTGGGCCCGCAAGTAGGCTCCGAGCTGGCCCAGGACGGCGGCGTGGCGTTGCTGATGGTGGTCCTGGGTATCGCGATATACCTTGCCATCCGCTTCGAAAAGAAATTTTCCGCCGCCGCCATCATCGCCAATTTGCACGACGTTGTTCTGGTAATCGGCATGTTCTCCATCTTCCGCTGGGAATTCTCATTGCCGGTGCTGGCCGCAGTGCTGGCGGTGCTGGGGTACTCCGTAAACGAATCGGTCATCATCTTCGACCGGGTTCGCGAACACTTCCGCACCATGCGCAAGGCCAGCGTGGTCGAGGTCATCGATTCGGCTATCACGGCCACGATTTCGCGCACCATCATCACCCACGGCGCCACCCTGACGATGACGGTCACCATGCTGCTCTTCGGGGGGCCGGCCTTGCACAATTTTGCCCTGGCTCTCACGCTCGGGATCGTGTTCGGCGTGTACTCCTCGGTGTTCGTCGCCGCAGCCATCGCCAAATACCTCGGTGTGCAGCGCTCCGACCTGGTCCGCCCGCTCAAAGACGAGCGCGCGATTGCCCGCTAGCGCCTACCGCAGGCCCGATATCCAAAGCCGCGTCAAAGTCTGGGACGTACCGACGCGGCTCTTTCACTGGTCGCTCGCGCTGTGCATCCTTGCCGCATGCATCAGCGCCGAGCTGGGCGGCGACCAAGCCCTGCGCCTGCACTTCCGGAGCGGCTATGCCGTCCTGATCCTGGTCGTCTTCCGCATGCTGTGGGGTTTCGCCGGACCGCGTTACGCGCGTTTCGGCCAGTTCGTGCGCAGCCCGGCAGCAACGGTTCGCTACGCCCGGGCGCTGCTGCGCGGGACGCAGGAGCCGTCGTACGCCGGCCGCCCCGGACACAATCCACTGGGTGCCGTTTCCGTGCTGGCGCTGCTGGCGATCTGCGCAGTACAGGCCGCGAGCGGATTGTTTTCCAGCGACGCCATTGCCAGTGAAGGACCGCTGGCACGATTCGTTGCCGAGGCGGCGGTCAAGCGCTGCACGGCGCTGCATGCCTGGGGCGAGACCATCTTGTACGCGCTGGTTGCGGTCCACCTGTTGGCAATTGCCTTTTATCGCCTCGCCAAGAGAGAAAACCTGTTGACGCCGATGCTTACGGGCACCAAGATCGTTCGAGGAATTTCCACCGATGCCGCCGTGGACGCCGCCGATGACCCGGCGACGCGCGCACGTGCGCTGCTCCTGCTCGCACTGAGCACGGCGCTCATCGCATTTTTGGTAACCCTGTAAGCGGCCTACGGCGGTAACTGCCGACCCAGCAGACGCCGGCGCGCAACGGCGGCCGCTCATCACCTTTTTTTGCGGTAGTCGTCGTGGCAGCTCTTGCATGCCTTGCCGGCTTCACTGAAGGCGCTCCGGATCGCGGCAAGATCGCCACTGCGGGCGGCCTCGTCGAGTTTTGCTACGCGATCTTGCATCTCCCCGGCGAGCTTTTTAAATCGTTCCGGCTCCGTCCAGATCTCGGGCTTTGCGGCGGTGTCGCCGACGTCGTCCGTACCCGGGACGAACGCCTCGAAAGGCACCGTCTTGAGCGTGTCGATCAGCGTGGCGCTGGCGCGGATGGTCTCGAGCTTGGGTTTGCTGACATCGAGCTCGGCCTTGATGCGCTGCATGTGATTGCCCATCAGGAACAGCGCCGAGCGCCGGTATTCCACGGCGGTTTCGGGCTTGGCAAAGACCTGCGCCCAGCCGGGAGCCGCGCATAACGTCGAGGCGAGGATTACTGCCAACACCGACCGCTTCACTTTCGAGCCCCGTTGATGAAACAGCACCGATCGCGCTACACCGCAACTTCGGTACGAGCGCAGCCGATGTCCGGAACCCGAGGACGAGCCAACGAGGGGGCCAGGCTGCTCAACAGCGTCGCGCCAGTTCCGCCGCCTTGCCGACATAGGTGGCGGGGGTGAGTTCGAGCAGCGCTTGGCGCGCGGACTCGGGAATGGGCAAGGTGAGCAAAAAGGCGTGCAGACGCGGTTGATCGATCGCCTGACCCCGCGTGAGCGCCTTGAGCTTCTCATAGGGCTCCGCAACGCCGTAACGTCGCATGACCGTCTGCACCGCCTCGGCCAACACCTCCCAGGCCGAATCGAGGTCGGCCGCCAGGGCGGCCTGGTCGACTTCGAGCTTGTCGAGTCCGCGCAGGCATGCATCGTAGGCGATAAGGCAATGCCCGAACGCCACCCCGAAGTTGCGCAGGACGGTGGAATCGCTCAGGTCACGCTGCCAGCGCGAAACCGGGAGTTTCTCGGAAAAGTGTCGCAGCAGTGCATTGGCGATTCCCAGATTGCCTTCCGAATTCTCGAAATCGATGGGGTTGACCTTGTGCGGCATGGTCGAGGAGCCTACTTCCCCCTCGCGCGGCCGTTGGCGGAAATAACCCAGCGCGATGTAGCCCCAAAGGTCTCGATCGAGATCGAGCACCACCGTATTGGCGCGCGCGATCGCGTCGAAGAGTTCCGCCATCCAATCGTGCGGTTCGATCTGGATCGTGTGGGAATTGAATTGCAGGCCGAGGCTCTCGACGATGCCGCGCGCAAACGCCTCCCAATCTACCTGGGGCGCCGCAACCATATGGGCATTGAAGTTTCCCACCGCGCCGTTCATTTTGGCGCGCGGCACCACCGCGGCAATCGCCTCGATCGCCTTGGCCAGGCGCTGGGCAAAATTCGCGAATTCCTTGCCCACCGTCGTCGGCGTGGCAGCCTGTCCGTGGGTGCGGGCCAACATCGGCGTCGGGGCATGTTCGTGCGCCAGCGCGCGCAGGCGCGCGTGCACGACCCGCAGGCGCTCCAGCAGCAAATGACGGCCCTCGCCCAGCAGCAGGGCATGCGCCACGTTGTTGATGTCTTCCGATGTGCAGCCGAAGTGAATGAATTCACCGGCGCCCTGCAGGGCCGGCACCTGCGCGGCGTGCTGCTTGATCCAGTATTCGACGGCCTTGACGTCGTGATTGATGCGCGCCTCGATGTCCTTGATCTGGGCACAATCGGCCAGGGAAAAATCGCTCGTCAGGGCACGCAGCGCCCCGATCGTCCGGGCGTCGAAGGCCGGCAATTCGGGTAATCCCAGGCCAGACAAACCGATCAGCCATTCGATTTCCACACGCACGCGCGCGCGCATGAACGCAAACTCGGAGAAGACGCCGCGCAGCGCGCCGGTGGCACGCGCGTACCGGCCGTCCAGTGGGGAGATCGCCGTCAGCGGGGACAGCGCAAGAGGCGTGGTGCGATCAGTCGGCACGAAAGCAGCAAGAACGCCCAACAGCGGGTGGAAGCCGCGACAATACTAGCTATTCGCCGCGCCAGGAACGTTGCAGTTTAGCATCGGCGTGCGCCGCGACGGCGGAACTTGGCGCCGGCCAAGATATACTCGCACTCGCCCCGGCCTGCGTACCCGGTCCGCTGACAGAACCCGATGGGATGTACCGTCGTTAGCGCATGCTGGCCGGGCGTGGTGGTACACCCCGGCATCTCGGTCCTTGTTTGAACCAGGCACTCATGTTCAGAAACCTGCGTCTGATTGCATCGCCGACCAGCCCCTACGCGCGCAAGGTCCGCATCGTCATGGCGGAGAAGCGCATCGAATGCGACCTCGAGCTGACCGATCCCTGGAGCACCGATACGACCATCTCCGAGTCCAACCCGCTGGGCAAGGTACCGTGCCTGATCATGGATGACGGCGGCGCTGTGTTCGATTCGCGGGTTATTGTCGAGTATCTCGATACCCTCACTCCCGTCGGGCACCTGATTCCCACCAGTGGACGCCAGCGGGTGGAGGTGCGCACCTGGGAGGCGCTCGCCGACGGCATCATTGACGCCCTGGTGACCGTGCGGCTGGAACATACCCAGCGGCCGGTAGCGCTACGTTCGCAAGCCTGGATCGACCGCCAGTTCGGCAAGGTCGTAGCGGGCCTGGAAGCAGCGGCGACCGCATTGGCGGAGAAGCCCTGGTGCAACGAGGAGCGCTTTACCCTGGCCGACATCGCCCTGGGGGTCACCTTGGGCTACCTGGATTTCCGCTTTCCCGAGATCGGCTGGCGCGCTGATTACCCCAACCTCGCCCGCCACTACGAAAAGCTTGCCGCGCGCCCGAGCTTCATCGAGACCGTGCCGCCCGCCGCCTAGCCGCAGGGCGGCTCGGAGGCCGTCCACGGGCCGCTGGCTCCGCCGCGCTTTTCCAACAGCCGCACATCGCCGATGACCATGCCGCGGTCAATCGCCTTGCACATGTCGTAGACCGTCAAAAGACCGATCTGGACGGCGGTCAATGCCTCCATTTCCACCCCCGTGCGGGCGTGGGTATGTACCTCGGCAGTGCAAGAAACGCGGCTACGCTCCGCATCAACAGTGAAATCGATATCGATTCTCGTTATCGGCAGCGGATGGCACAGTGGAATCAGGTCCGCCGTGCGCTTGGCGGCCAGTATTGCTGCAATACGCGCAACGCCCAGGACATCGCCCTTGCCGGAGGTCCCGGCCTGGATCACCGCCAGCGTCGCGGGCGCCATAGCGATGGCACCGCTGGCGCGCGCCAAGCGCTCGGTCGCCTGCTTTGCGCCCACGTCGACCATTTGCGCCCGGCCCCCGGCATCAAAATGTGTCAGTTTCTGCGTTGGCTTCACCATAGGTATCCCGTAACCATTGCAAACACTTCTGTCGCCGCCTTTCCGGGAGCCTGTCGGGACGAAATCGGGTTCGGAACCAATTGAACGGGCGGATATCATACAAAGTATCGCCGTCGACCGGCGCCTTTTCCTGGCTCCTTTGCTGCCGCTGCCCTCGTGAGACGCCCGTTTTCCCGTTGTCTGGCCTTTGCCATGTGCGCGCTGCTCGCGCTCGAGCCGGCGCTGATGGCGCAGGAACTGCCGACCCTGGGCGAGGCAGGCGGGGAGGACCTTTCGCCGTTGGAGGAGCGTCGCTACGGCGAAGAGATCATGCAGCAGTACATTCGCCGCAGCCCGGAGTACCTGGACGACCCGGAGACGATCGAGTACATCAATCAGCTGGGCTATCAGTTGGTTGCGGCAAGCGCCGCGCGCAACATCGACTTTGAATTCTTTGTCTTGCGCGATCCGACCATCAACGCCTTTGCTCTGCCGGGCGGATTCATCGGCGTGCATACGACGCTCATACTCATGGCGCAGAACGAGTCGGAACTCGCTTCGGTGCTGGGCCACGAAATCGGCCACATCCAGCAGCGCCACCTGGCGCGTTCGCTGGCGCGCCAGCGCGATTCGGCCATGATTGCCATGGGGTCGGTGCTGTTGGCATTGCTGGCCGCGCGCAGCGGTGGGGGCCAGGGCAGCCAGGCAGCGCTGGCGCTCGGGCAGGCAGCGGCGATTTCGCGGCAGCTGAGCTTCTCGCGCGATAACGAGCGCGAGGCCGACCGCGTGGGCTTCCAGATCTTGGTCGACGCCGGTTTCGACCCACAAGGCATGGCGGATTTTTTCACCCGCATGCAGCAGGGCACGCGCGCCTATGCCAGCATGGCCCCAGCCTATCTGCAGAACCACCCATTGACGGAAGAACGCATCGCCGACATGCAGGCGCGAATCCGCTCCGCGCACACGCACCAGCATGCCGACAGCCTGGACTTCCAATTGATCCGCGCGCGCCTGCACGTGCTGCAGGATGAATCCACGCAGGGCGTGCGAGACCAGCTCACGAACTTCACCGACCAGGTCGTGCACCACAGTGCGGTGTCGGATACCGCGGCCTACTACGGCATTGCCCTGTCCAATCTGAAGCTCAAGCAACCCGGGCCTGCGCTCGAGGCGGCCCAGGCGGCGCGCCGTTCCACGAGCGTGCCCTCGGCAATGCTCGATGACATCGTTTCGCTGGCGAGCTACGAAGCGGCCCGCAACGATGCCGAGCGCGAAGCCGTGCTCAAGCTGGCTCGGGAAACCGCTACGCACTTTCCGCTTTCCCGGTCGGTGGCGATGCAGTACACGGATATGCTGCAACGGGCCCATCACCATGCCCAGGCGATCGCCTACCTGCGCGAGCAGCTTGCGCTGTCGCACAATGATCCGGATTACTACAATTTTCTGGCGATCAGTTACGCCGCGCTGGATCAAAAGACCTTGCAGCACCAGGCCACCGCCGAGCTGTACCTGCTGCTCGGTTCCACGCCTGCAGCCGTCGAACAGCTGCAGCTGGCGCGCAAGGTGGCCGACGCCGACTTCTACACGATGACCGAGGTCGATGCGCGTTTGCGCCAGCTCACGGCGCTGGCGCGCGAGGAACGCGAAGAGGCAAAGAACAACGCCGGGCGCGGCCCGTAGCGCGTGGCCTTTGCCGATCGGCTGGACGAGATTGCCGCGTCCTGCAGAACGGCGACGGGCTCGGGTCTAGGAGTGTTCGAGCGCGCGCAAGACTTCGCCGGGCGCTGTAGGCAGCAGTTCCTGCGGGCGCCTGCCCCCGAGGTGGACATTGGGCGTGGCAAACCAATTGCCGACGCGTAGCAGTTCCGCAGAGCCCAGGACCGCGAGCGCGCGCTCTACCGGAGGATACGGGCGGCCACGGCTATCAAACTGGTAACGCGGGTATAGATCGTGGATCGCGAATATCCGGCCTTCCCGCGTCCAGCGTTCGACCGAGCTGATCGCCGAAGCAACGGCCTGCGGTGCAAACTTGCGCGGGACGGGAACACCGGCGTCCAGGAATTCACCACTGAGTAGCAGGTGCGCAACATCCTCGGCCGATAGCCAAGCGCTAAATGTCCTCGGCTTTGTCTTCGGCGGATCCTGCCGCATACCGTGACGGAACGCGACCGACCCCCATGACACGCGGCTACCGATCCCGCCTAGCACCGCCGACTCCGACATTGTCTTGCCTCCGTACCCTATCTTTGCCATCCGGCCCAACGACATCGCGCAAACCCGGGCCCTTCCCATGGATTGTTGCGAAAGTCCTCACGGCGTCCAATCGTCCGTTCAGACGAAAGCCGCACGCATTCTTGCGCGCCGGCGCGGCCCTGCACGGGTTTGCGACATCGGGGCGCGGTGCCGTTCATGGAAATCGCGCGCGCCCTCCTCGATGGGGCTCGTCTAGGAGGTCGAAGGCGTCGATCCCGCAATGCAGCAAGGAATCGCGGCCCCGAGCGCAGCACAACTCATTCCCCCTTCTCGAAAAATTCGCATACGCGCTCGCGCAAAAACCACCGATCCCCGCCTCTGCCATCGGAAAAAAAACCCACGTGACCGCCGTTGGGTGGGGATTCGAGCCGGACGTAGCCCGATACCTCGTCTGCGCGTGGCAGGCTCTTGCCCGGAACGAAGGGATCATTGCGCGCATTCAGTGCCAGGATCGGAACTGTGATCCCCGCCAGCCAGGGTTTGGCCGAAGCGCGCGTCCAATAGTCGAGCACGCCATCAAAGCCGTGGACCGGCGCGGTGAACGCATCATCAAATTCATACAGGCTGCGGCTGCGGACGATGCGCCCGATGTCAGCCAGGCCCGGGAAACGATGCTCCATGGCAATCGCCTTCCTGCGCATGGACCGCAGGAACACGAGCGCATACACGCGATTGAAGCCGCGTCCCAGGGCCAGGCCGCCGGCCATCAGGTCGAAAGGCGCGCTGACGGTGGCGCACGCATCGACGATCCGGGCCGACTCGGCCCGCTCGCCGGCCCATTTGGCCAGAGCGTTGCCGCCCAGTGAAATTCCGGCAGCGTAGCGCTTCGAATGCGGCCAGCGCGCGGCGACACGATGCAGGATCCAGTCGATCTCGTCGCTGTCGCCCGAGTGGTACGCGCGCGGCAGCAGGTTGACTTCGCCGCTGCAGCCACGAAAATGCACCACCAATCCGCGCCAGCCCCGGCGCCGGCAGGCGTGCATCAGTACGCGCGCGTAATGGGACTGGGAATCACCTTCCAGGCCGTGAAAGAGCACCAGCACCGGCGCGCCCTGGGCCGCGGGCTCCGGCACGACAAAGTCGACGTCGATGAAATCCCCATCGGGCGTGTCCCAGCGCTCCCGCCGGTACGAGACCCGCGGCGACGGCAGGACCCGGGCAGGCACGATCGTCTGGCTGTGCGCCCCCGGCAGCCACCAGGGCGCTCGGTAGCGACTGGTCAGTGCCGGCATTCAATGGACAGTGCCCGGCGGCGCCTCGACCTCGACCGTCTGGCCCTGCGGCGCCGGCACACCGATATGCATCACCATTTTCCAACCCACCGGGGTCTTGACGAAGGCGTTGCTCACGAGCACGTGCACCGGCTGGCGTACCGAACCCTTCAAAAGCAGGATCTCCTCGATCAGGCTGGTCACCGCAAGCGTAGGGGACTCGAAGCTGTGGCGCGCAAGCGTGCGTATTGGCAAGGGTCCGGAGCCGAGAATGGAAGCCCAGGAGGAACGCACCGCGTTGTAGCCGACGATGCGCGCGGCCCCCGGATGGGTGCAGCAAACGTCGTCGTCCTGCAGCCAGAGGTCCGCCATCGCCTCGAGGTCAGCATTCTCCAGTGCCTCGTAAAAGGCCTGCTCGCACTCCTCCGGAGATGCAAACAGCATCGACTTGGCAAGACGCGGCATCGGGACCGGGTGCGAACTCAGTGTCCAGACGAGACGCCTTCCCCCGCCGTTTCCCCTGCGGCAAGGCGATAACGCGTACCGCAGTACGGACACAAGGTGGTTTCGCCGGCGCTGACCTCGAGAAAAACACGCGGATGGTGGTTCCAAACGGGCATCGACGGATTGGGACAGTACGCGGGCAACTCGCTGGCCCGCAGTTCGACAACGGGAAGCTCGGGGCGATTCATACCTTGGTCAGCCAATGACGGTACCGCTCTGCGCGCCCGCTCACGACCTCGAAGAAGCGCTTTTGAATGCGTTCGGTCACGGGTCCGCGGCTGCCATGGCCGATGACCCGTCCATCGAGCTCGCGGATCGGCGTGACCTCCGCCGCCGTGCCGGTGAAAAACGCCTCATCGGCCAGGTAGACGTCGTCACGTGTGAGGGGCTGCGAGAGCACCTCCAGGCCCATGTCGTTGGCCAGTTCGATAACGCTGGCGCGCGTGATTCCGGTAAGACCGGACACCAGCTGGGGTTCGATCAGCCGGCCGTCGCGGACGAGGAACAGGTTCTCTCCCGCACCCTCGGCGACAAATCCAGCCGTGTCGAGCAGCAGGGCCTCGTCGTAGCCGTCGCGCGTGGCCTCCATGTTGGCCAATATCGAATTGACGTAGTGGCCTGCGGTCTTGGAGCGCACCATGGAAACATTGATATGGTGGCGCGCAAACGATGAGGTCTTGACCCGAATGCCTTTTTGCAGTCCGTCCTCACCGAGGTAGGCCCCCCAGGGCCAGGCGGCGATCGCCACGTGCACCGCCGCACCCTTGGGGCTGACCCCCATCTTCTCCGAACCATAGAAAACGATCGGTCGGATATAGCAGGTCTCGAGCCGATTCTGGCGCACGACCTCGCGCTGCGCTTCGGCGATTTCATCGCGCGAATACGGAATTTCCATCAGGAAGATACGCGCTGAATTGAACAGCCGATCGGTGTGTTCGCGCAGACGGAAGATCGACGTTCCAGCTACCGTCTGGTACGCGCGCAGCCCCTCGAAAACCGCCAATCCGTAATGCAGTGAATGCGTCAATACGTGCGTGTTGGCGTCGCGCCACGGCACGAGCGTACCGTCGTACCAGATCCAACCATCGCGGTCGGCCATGCTCATCGCCAACTCCCCATTGTGACTGCGAAATTTGCTTGACGCTGCGGCTTCGATGCCTCCCAGGCCGCTCACCGCAGCCGGTGCGTCCGGCTACGAAGGGGGCGGGCAGCCCCTTCGACCTCCCCAGCATCATGGCGCGATTCTATCGCGTACCGCCCTGGCCGCCCGCAAGAGAGCCATCCTGGCCTGCGCGCAGCAGACCGGGCGTGCGCGCGCCACCACCGGGCGTTTTGGGCGGCAGGGGTTGATCGGTGCCGAACACGCCTTGCCACAGCAGCAGCACCGCGTCGATTTCCGCCTGCACCCGTGCTCGATCGACACGCGCACGTTCGGCCCCGTTCAGGCGCAGTGCGTGCTGCAGTTGCCGGTAGCGACGGTATGCAGCAGCGCAGGTGCGCGCCTGGGCCGATTCGATGAGCCCCAAATCGGCCGCGATCGACAGCAAGCCGATGTTGCCGCGGTTGGCGAGCAAGGCGGCGTGGCGGTGTGCATGTGCCAGCACAAGGTACTGAACGATGAACTCGATGTCCACCATGCCACCGCGATCGTGCTTGATGTCGAAGTGTTCACTGCGATTGAGGTGGCCCTCGAGCATGCGCAGGCGCATCGCCAACACCTCGGCGGCCAGGGCCTTTGGTTCGCGCGGCTGACGCAGCACCTGCGCGCGAATCTGTTCCACGCGTGCACCGACGGCAGCATCCCCGGCACAGAAGCGGGCGCGGGTCAGCGCCTGGTGCTCCCAAGGCCAGGCACCGTGGCCATCGACGTTGGCTTGATAACGCTCAAAGGCTTCGATCGGGGTGACGAGCAAGCCGGCGTTGCCATTGGGCCGCAATCGCAGGTCGATCTCGAACAAGATGCCGCTGGAGGTGACGGCCGTCAGCCACGCGATCAGGCGACGTACAAGTAGCGTGCACACGGTGGCATCGTGCTCCGCGGCTTGCGCGCCCGCGCCGGCCTCGTACACAAAAATCAGGTCGAGGTCCGAGGCGTAGCCCAGCTCGCGCCCGCCAAGCTTGCCATAGGCGATGACCGCCAGGCGTGGCAGCGATTGCCCGGCCGCTACGCGCGCCAGTTCGATGCTGCGTCCGACCGCGCGCAGCGCCAGCGTCAGCACCGCGTCGGCCAAGGCCGACAGGTGATCGGCCAGGTGTTCCAGACGCAGGTGCCCGCCCAGATCGGCCAGCAGGAGGCGAAACACCTGGGCGTGGTGCGCATCGCGCAGGACATTCATCTGCCGCTCGACGTCGGCCGATGCCACCTGCAGCTGCGCATCGACTTGGGCGATCCACGGTAGCCAGAGCGGTTCCGCGGCCCCTGGCATCGCGTCGGCATCTTCGGCCACGCGTTCGTCCCAGAATTGCTGCGAACGCGGGTCAACGAGCTCATCGAGAACAATCGGGTGGCGCAGCAGGTATTCGGTCGCCCAGCCGCCGGTTGCCAGCAAGCGCAGCACCCGCTCGAGCGCGAGGGGGTATTCGGCGAGCAAGGAAAAGTACGTGCTGCGCCGACCGATCACTTCCACCAGCCGGATCCAGCGCAACAAGATCTCGTCGCCTGAGGCCCCGCCCTCGGGCTGGGTCTCGCGCGTGATGGTGCCGATGAGGCGCACGGCCTGGCCGGCGAGTTTGCCGATCGTGTTGCGCGCTGCGGCCGACATTGCCGCCAGCCGTGGCGATGACAGCAGTTGCTGCAGACGCGCCGCGCTGGTGTTCGCATCCGCAAATCCACTTTGCGCCAGCGCATCGGCATCGATTGCCAACTTGCCGTTGGCAAGGGAATCCCCAGCGCCCGGCAAATCGGACGGGAACATCGCGTCGAAGGAGCGTGCAACGTCCTCGCTCACGATGCGGTAGCGCTCGAGCATTTCCTCGCCCGAGGCCATGTTCAGCAACCGGGCAACGCGTTGGCGATCCGCATCTCGGGTAGGAATACTGTGCGTCTGCGCATCGTCGCGATACTGCAGTGCATGCTCGAGCCGGCGCAAGAATCGATAATCATCGATCAGCCGCCCGGCCTGGGCCGCAGCCAGCAAGCCGAGCTGCCCCAGCGTCTGCAATGTCGCCACCGTACCGCGCGCGCGCAGCCGGTGATCGCGCCCGCCACGCATGATGCAGAAGGTCTGCGCCAGGAACTCGATTTCGCGTATGCCGCCGCGGCCAAGCTTCACGTCAAGCACCCGATCCGCTCGGCCCATGGACCGGCGCCGCGACTCGGCGCCGATCCGTTGCTGCAGTTCGCGAATCGCGCCGATGGCGCCGAAATCGAAGTACTTGCGGTAGACGAACGGTTGCACCACGGCGTCCAGGCCGGCAACCCGGTCGGCAAAGTCCTCGGTCTGCGCCAATACGGGGGCGGAGATCACCCGTGCTTTGGCCCAGGCGAATCGTTCCCACTCGCGGCCCTCGCGCACGAGGTACTCCTCGAGCATGGCGATTGATACGGCCAGGGGTCCGGAATCACCGTGTGGGCGCAAACGCAGATCGACGCGAAACACGAAGCCGTCGGCCCCGTGTTCGCCCAGAGCGCCGATCAGACGCCGACCGAGGCGATCAAAAAATTCCTGGCCGTCCATGGGCGCGCTGCGGGCCAATTCGGCCGACGACGCGGCCGCGGGCGCATCCTCGCGCGCCGTGCGGCATGCAGCCACCTCGCCATAGACGAAGACAAGATCCAGGTCCGAGGAAACATTGAGCTCAGCGGCACCGCCCTTGCCCATGGCCAGCACAAGCAAGTCCTGCGCCTTGCCCGCGGCATCGACCGGGGTTCCGTGGCGGGCCGCCAGATCCGGCGCGATTGCCGCGAGCAGCGTGCGCACCGCCAACTCGGCGAACGCCGTCATCGCGCCGGTGACTTCCTCAAGGGACGCAAGCCCGGCGCAGTCGCGAACCATGAGCCCGCATAACAGCTGACGCCGGGTGCGGCACAATGCGCGCGCCACCTCGCTCTCGGACGCCCGGCTGGGATCGTTTTGCGCCGTGTTGCTCGCTGAAGGCGGGGCAGCACTTGCCGCGAGCCCTGCCAGGTTGCGCCGATATTGCTCCAGTATGCGCTCGCCGGTCCAAGGCGCTCGGGCCAGGTCGCACAACCAGGACCGCGCCGGCCCGCCAGTGCCTTGCTCCGCGGCCGGATCCCGGTCGGCCGGCAAAGCGAGCACCACCCCCTCGGCAACCAGCGCGCGTTGCAAATAGTGACTGGCGGAAAGCGCGCGCGCGCAACCAGCGTCCAATGCCGCGGTCCAATCTTCCGAATGCGTATCGCTCACCATGCGATTGCCTGGGCAAACCCTTTTGCGGGGTCGGCTGTGCTAGCGTCGCAGACGCGGCGTACCCGGACGTCGCCGGAGGAGCGAGCGGCGCGAGTTCGCACGGCCGCCGGTATGCTTCGGCTCCGACCGGCTTGCCAACTGGACAAAGGCGCGGACACAAGCGCGATTGTAGTTAGTAGCTGAACGGACCGCAGCACCGGTTTTCCCGACTCATGCCCTCGCCGACTCTACCCAGCCCCACGCATCCGGAAAGCTTTGCCGAATCGGCCAGTGAGGTCGTGCATGTGGCCGAGGAACTTGTCGCGCGAGCGGTAGTAGACGCCGAGCGATCCTTGGCCCGCCGCCTGGGCCAGCGCGGCCTGCGCGTGACGCTTTTTGTCCTGCGCCTGATCTGGATGCTGGCGGTCGTGGCCTATTTTGCGTTCGGCCTGGCGGTCCTGGTGACGCGCTACCTCGTTTTGCCGCACATCGACGATTGGCGCACGTACATCGAGTCGGCAGCCAGCGCGGCCCTGCACGCGCCGGTCAGCGTCGGCCGGATCGCGGCGGACTGGCAAGGGCTCAATCCGCGCATATTGCTCTGGGATGTCGTCCTCAAGGGCGCCGACGGCGGCACCGTGCTGGCTCTGCCGCAGGTCGACCTGGTGCTGTCCTGGACCACACTGCTGGCCGGGCAGCCGCGCATGGACTCCTTGACGGTGCGGACACCGGAAATCGGGGTCAAGCGCTTGCGCGACCATCGATTCGCCATTGCCGGCATCATCGTCGACCCGCAGGCAGCGCAAACCGATACGACGTTCATCGATTGGGTCCTGGCGCAGCAGCACATCAGCGTGCGCGACGCACGCGTGCATTTTGTCGATGAGCTTGATTCGACGCCCGCGTCCGACCCCGATGCTGCGGCCGGTCAGTCCGCGGAGGGCAAGGCCGGCAGTCTTGCAGGCGCCGCCGTACCCCAGGCGGCCGCAACGGCGGTTCAGCAGATTGACTTCACGGACGTCAACTTCCTGCTGACTCGCAGCCTGACCGGTCATCACTTCGCGCTCAGATTGCGTCCGCCTTCGCAGCTGGCCGGGCTGGTCGATCTGCGCGGCCAGTTCCAGCATTCATGGACCGAACCGACGGCGCGCATGACGTCCTGGAGTGGAAAGGTCTTTGCGCAGTTCGATTTCGCCGATCTGGCGCGCGTCAATACGCTGGCGCATCTGCTGCCAGAACCTGCGCGCCTCGATCAGGCCAAGGGCGCGCTGCGCGTGTGGATTGATTTTTCGGCGGCGCGCATAACGCGTCTGCGCGCCGATGTAGCACTCACGGGCGTGGCGGCCCAGCTGCGCCCGGATCTGCAGCCGCTGAAGTTAGACAGCATGCAGGCAAGAATAACGCAGACGGTCTGGAACGACGGTGATAGCGACTTCGAGGACGTCTCCCTGACGGGCCTGCGCCTGGACGGACCGGAGAAGCTGCATTTGCCCGAAACCGATCTGCTCCTTCGCACGGCCCGCTCCCGGCGACCCAGCGATGCTGCCATGCCCGAGCAGTCGCAATTGGAGGCAAGCCACATTGTGCTCAGCGATTGGAGCCGGCTGGCCGAGCAAATTCCGTTGCCCGCCGAATGGCTCTCGATGATCCAGCGCACGGCGGCCCGTGGGACGATCGACGATCTGCGTGCCGCCTGGGATGGACCGGCAAAGCCGGCCCGCGTCTACTCGCTGCACGCGCGCTTCACCGGCCTGGGCTTTTCCCTGGGCGGCACCGCTCCGACGCCGGCTGCGGAGGGCTCCGGGAGCGCCGACGGGAGCAGCACGCCCCCTGCGCGGCCGTACGAGTTCGAGAATCTGGCCGGAACCGTCGACTTGAACCAGAACTCCGGCTCGCTGCGCGTCGACACTAACAAGGTTCGCGCGCGCATTCCGGTGGTCTTTGACGAGGCGCTGGCGTTCGACACGTTCTCCACCCGGATTCGCTGGAGCCGCGACCAAGACAACCACGTGATGATCGACGTGGATTCGCTGGCCGCGGCCAACGAAGACCTTGGCCTGAATTTCTCGGGTTCGTATCGCAGCGCTGGCGCCGAGCCGGCACGACTCGATGTCAACGGCCGCCTCGCGCGCGGCAAGGTCAACGCGGTGCAGCACTACCTGCCCAGATTCACCGATCCGGCCACGGCATCCTGGTTACGCGGCGCGCTGCTCGACGGACGGATCACGGAAGGCTCGTTCTACGCGCGCGGCGACCCAAAACAATTCCCCTTCAGCGATGCCAGGAGCGGCGATTTTCACGCCGCGGTGCATGTGCAAGATGGCACGATCGACGTCGCGCCGTCTCGGCCGGAGCCACCCAATGCGGCGCCCGATTCCTCCCGCCATCCGGTTTGGCCGCTTCTGAGCGGCATCGACGCCGATGTCGTATTTGATCGTAACCGGCTCACCGTCAGCGGGCACCGCGCCAAGGCCTACGGCTACGACCTGTCGAATGTGACGGCGCGCGTGGCACAGCTCGACCGGCCCGATCAGCACTTGCTGGTCGATGGTCAGGGGTCCGGGCCGCTTGCCGAGATCATTCACTATATCGGCGCGAGCCCGGTAAATGCCTGGACCGGCGGCTGGCTGGGAGCGGTAGACGCCAGCGGGCCGGCACGCCTGCGGATGACGCTCGTTATCCCGCTGGCTCATGCCGCCGATTCCACCGTTGCCGGCACTGTGAACTTCGAACGCGACGATGTCGTCCTGCGTCCGGGCATTGCGCCCTTCTCAGAGCTGAGCGGACAGCTTGACTTCACGCAGCGGGGAATCCGGCTTTCGGGAGTTGACGCTGGATTTCTCGGCGGCGAGATCCGTTTGAGCGCTGACACGCAAGCCGATGGTACGGTGCTCGTGCAGGGCAATGGCAGCGCGACGCCGCAGGGGGCCAAGCGCCAGATCGAGCTGGCGGCGCTGCGACGCGTGCTCGATCACACGCGCGGCACGGTGCGTTACAGCGCCTCGCTCACCGTGCATGAGGGAAGCTACGGTCTGCGTATCGATTCCGATCTGGTGGGCCTGGCCGCAGACCTGCCGGAGCCTTTTCGCAAGACCGCCGGCGAGGCCCTGCCCTTGCATCTGGAAAACGTCCCGGTGGCGGGCTCGTCTCCCGTACGCGACACGCTGCGCGCCACCGTGGGCAATGCGTTGTCGATCGAATTGCACCGCGTTGCCGGCCCCAACGACACGATGTCCATCGAGCGCGGAGCGGTCAACGTCGGCGGGCACGCCAACCTTCCCGATGCCGGGATGCTCTTGTTCATCGACCAGGCCCACCTTGATCTGGACCGTTGGCAGAAGCTGCTGGGGTCCGCCGCGAATGCGCCAGCGGCAAATGCATCGGCGCTGCCGGCGGGCCCGGAGCCCGGCACCCGCACGGGCCCAATAACGGCAGTGGGCACAGCGGGGAATCCATCCGATTTCCAACGGATGAATTTCATCGCGGTGCATGCCGGGCAGCTGACGGTATACGGCAAATCGATGACGAATGTTTCTCTGAGCGCCAGGCGCGACCCCGATCAGAGTTGGTACGCAGACATCGACTCGGACCAGGCGTCGGGTTCCGTGCGCTGGATCGAAGCGCAGCCACCGGCTCCCAGCCGGCTGAGCGCGCGCCTGGCAAAGCTCACGATACCCGAGCGCGATAAGCAGGAGGTTACCGAGCTGCTCGATACACCTCCCACGGAACTGCCGGAGCTGGACATCGTCGCAGAGCAGTTCGAATTGGGGCCGGGCAAGCTTGGGCGCCTCGAGGTCTTGGCGCAAAACGTCGGTGGCGGACACACGGATGACTGGATTTTGCAAAAGCTCATACTCAGCAATCCCGATGGCAAATTGACCGGTAGCGGTCAGTGGCAGCGCGTCAGCGGCTCGGCTGCACGCAAGATGTCGGTCAAATTCTCCTTGATCTATTCCGATGCCGGCAACCTGCTCGGCCGCTTTGGATTCCCCGGTACGATCCGCAACGCCAGCGGCAAACTCGATGGCGAGTTGTCCTGGCGCGGTGCGCCGTTTGCGATCGACTACCCGAGCCTTGCCGGAAACCTGCATCTGGATGCGGAAAAAGGGCAGTTCCTCAAGCTCAACGCGGGCGCCGCGCGTTTGCTGGGCGTGCTGTCCCTGCAATCGCTCGCGAACCACGTCACGGGAGATTTTCGCAACGAATTCTCGGAGGGCTTCGCTTTCGATACCCTTGCGGCAAGCGCAAGCATCGCCAATGGAACGCTGAGGACAGACGATTTCATCATGAAAGGGCTGAGCGCCGTCGTGCGCGCGGACGGACGTGTCGATCTGGCCGCGGAGACGCAGAATCTGGAGATCGTTTATATCCCCGAGATCAACGCCAGCAGCGCCCCCCTGGCCTACGCGCTCTTGAACCCGGCGTCGTGGCCCATCGGCCTGGCGGCCTTCGTGGGCAATTTCCTGCTGAAAAAACCGCTATCGGCGGCGTTCACCCAGGTCTATACGGTAACCGGCTCCTGGTCCGATCCAAAGGTGGAGCGTGTCAAGTCCGAATCGAGCGCGTCCAACGCCAGCTCGCTGCCATAGCGCACAGTGATGCGGTGCTGGGAAATTTGTCCGTCTGCACGGCTTGGCCCGATGACCCTACCGGCCGTTTGATCCATCCGCGCCGCCTTGCCGCATAATTGGCCCGGTATGAGCCGCCCTAGCGCCTGCGTCCGTGTTGCTGCTGTGCAAATGGTCTCGACCACGAGGCTGGAGCAAAATCTGCGCGCCGCCGAGGAACTCATCGCAGAGTCCGCGCGCCAAGGTGCCGGCCTCGTCGTTTTGCCCGAGTACTTTTGCCTCATGGGAGTGCGCGACCGAGACAAGCTGGCACTGCGCGAGGCCGATGGCAGTGGCCCGATCCAGGAGTTTCTTGCCGCGCAGGCCTCGGGCCGGCGCATCTGGCTGGTAGGCGGGACTCTGCCGCTGGCGGCCCCGGAGCCGGACCGGGTCTTCAATTCGGTACTGGTATTCGACCCGCAGGGGCGGCGCGTGGCGCGCTACGACAAGATCCATCTTTTTTCCTTCCGCCAGGGGGAGGAAGCCTATGACGAGGCGCGCACGATATCGCCCGGGCGCGAGCCTGTCGCCTTCGACTGCAGCGTCGGCGAGACCACGCTGCGCGTCGGTCTATCGGTATGCTATGACCTGCGCTTTCCCGAACTGTACCGGCGCCTGCTGGGGGCCGACCTGATCGTGGTTCCCGCCGCTTTCACGGCGACCACCGGCCAAGCGCACTGGGAGGCGTTGCTGCGCGCGCGTGCAATCGAAAACCTGTGCTACGTCCTGGCTTCCGCGCAGGGCGGTCGACATGAAAATGGCCGCGCAACCTTCGGGCATTCGATGCTGATCGATCCCTGGGGAACCGTGCTTGCGGTGCGCGAGGCCGATCCCGGGGTCGTGGTCGGCGAGGTCGATCCCGGCCGCATCGCCGAGTGCCGCGCGAGTCTGCCGGCGCTGTCCCACCGGGTGCTGGGATGATGCAAGACGCCGTGCAGGAGTAGAGTTGATTCCGCAATCAGGAGCAAACGTATGAGTGCCGTTGAACCCGCGATCCAGCGCCTGGCCACGGCGCGCGCCCTGCTGCTCGAACCCTACGGTTTGGACGAGACGCATCTGCAGCATGCCTTGGCCAGCGTGTTCGAACATCGCGCCGATTACGCCGACCTGTATTTCCAGTACACGCGCTCCGAGTCGTTTTCCCTAGAGGAAGGCATCGTCAAGTCCGGCAGTTTTGGTATCGACCAGGGCGTCGGCGTGCGTGCCGTAAGCGGGGAGCGCACCGCGTTTTCCTATTCCGACGACATCTCGCACGATGCCCTGGTCCAGGCCGCGCGCACCGTGCGCTCCATCGCCAGCAGCGGCAGCGGCAAGGTCGCCGCGGCCCCGCGTCTGCAGACGCGGCCGCAGAAGGCGCTGTACGGCACCGACGATCCCGTCGCCTCGCTGCCGGCGACGCAGAAGGTGCGCCTGCTCGAGGACCTCGAGCTGGCAGCGCGCGCGCTCGATCCGCGCGTCAAGCAGGTCATGGCAAACCTGGCATCGGAATATGACGTGATCCTGGTGGCCCGTTCGGATGGTGTTCTGGCAGCCGACATCCGTCCCCTGGTGCGCGTTTCCCTTACGGTGATCGTCGAGGAGAACGGGCGTCGCGAGCAGGGATTTTCCGGCGGTGGCGGACGTACCGGCTTGGGCGTGTTTACGTCCGAATTGCTGCAGCTGTATGCGAAGAACGCCGTGGATATGGCGCTCGTCAACCTGCAGGCACGGCCGGCACCGGCAGGCGTGATGAGCGTCGTTCTCGGGTCCGGTTGGCCGGGCATTCTGCTGCACGAGGCAATCGGCCATGGTCTGGAGGGCGACTTCAACCGCAAGGGCTCGAGCGCATTTGCGGGCCGCATCGGCCAGCGCGTCGCGGCCAAGGGGGTCACGGTGATCGACGACGGCACGATTTCCGAGCGGCGCGGGTCCTTGAACATCGATGACGAGGGCAACCCTACCCAGCGCACCGTTCTGATCGAGGACGGCATCCTGCGCGGCTACATGCAAGACTCGTTGAACGCGCGATTGATGAAGACCAGTCTCACCGGTAATGCCCGGCGCGAGTCCTTTGCCGCGCTGCCTATGCCGCGCATGACCAACACCTGCATGCTCGGCGGCAACGCCGATCCCGAGGAAATCGTGCGCTCCGTCTCGCGCGGAATCTACGCGCGCAACTTCGGTGGCGGCCAAGTCGACATCACCAACGGCAAGTTCGTCTTCTCGATGGCCGAGGCCTACCTCATCGAAAATGGTCGACTCGGCGCCCCGCTCAAGGGAGCAACCTTGATCGGCAATGGACCTGACGCGCTGACGCGGGTGACCATGATTGGCAACGACATGAGCATGGACCTGGGAATCGGCACCTGCGGCAAGGACGGGCAGAGTGTTCCGGTCGGCGTCGGTCAGCCAACCTTGCGTATCGAGGGCCTGACGATCGGCGGCACCGGCGGATAGCGCGCATTGGCGCTTTTTCGCAACAGTTTTTGCCGGTTTTGCGCCGCGCGTGTTACGTGTAACGCTCGCCGAACACCTCGCGAAAAATTTTGTTTCAAAAACCCGGACGAGGTCCTTGGCAAATGCGAAGGATCGGTTTTGAATATAGCTTTGGACATTGGTGAACCGTCCGGCTGCGTGTTTTCCCCGTTGGCCGGCATCGGAGGTTGTCCGTTGTGCGGCAAAGGCGTGATAAAGCATCGAAGCGGTTCGCCGGGCGCGTGACCTTGCAGCACTGCTGCAGGAGCGCGCAGCGGGCCGCTGCGCGGCGCATCGGCACGCTTGCGGCAGCGCTGTTGTGGACGCAGTTCTTGGCGCTCGGCGGGTTGGCCCGCGCCGACGAGCCGGACCAATCGCTGGTTCTGCCCGAATACCGGCTCGATACGCTGAGGCCGGCAAGCGCCCGGGCGCCTGCGCTGCCCGGCATCGCTTCCCTGGGTGGCGGACAGGAGTTTCGCTTCAGCCTACCAGCTTCGTTCGGTTTTGATTCGCTGGGCGGCGTCAGCCTCGAGGACCTGGGCAGCCCCCTGGACCGGCCTCGCGCCACGTATCGCTACACCTGGTTTTCCCGTCCCGGCTGGGACGTCAAGATCGGGCTTTCCACCACGCTCGACCAAGACAGTTCCTGGCAACGCTTCATCGGTTCGACCGCGGACCGCCTGCGCGTCGGCACGTTGCCAACCATGCACTTCTCCGGCGAGAGCCGGCTGGCGGATCGTTGGCTGCTTTCGGTCAATGCCGAGGGACTGCGAACTGCGCGCGGACAGGGTCTGGACATGGATTTGCGCGTCGACTACAGCCTGAACCGCGACGTCGGCCTCTTTGGCAGCTATCGCCTGACGGACAGCAGCGGCGACTTGACGGAGATGAGCGGGTTCGTGCCGTCGAATTCGGCCCAGTTCGGCGTGCGCCTGCGTTTTTGACCTCCCAGCCGCTGCGGCCCGAGCCGCTTCGACGAGGGTGTACAGTGTCGGCCCGTACGGCATCGTATCTTGTGGCGCCGCGTAGGCGGGCGGCGCCCTGGCGCTTATTCAAGGTAACAGGCGAGCCATGCAGCGTTTTTCGGTCGCATTCCGTAACTGGTTTTTTGCCTTTTTCCGGCCACCGGCGGAAGGGGTCCCAGTGCGCACCAGATAAACCGCACCAACGACATCCAACCGCCAGGCCAAATACCTGGCGGTTTTTTTTGCCCGTTCTCATTCCTGGAGTCCAGCAATGCGTTTCATGACCGACGATCTTCGCATCAAGGAGATCAAGGAGCTCATACCACCGGCAAATCTGATCGGCGAGCTCCCCTGCTCGGAAGCAGCGTCGCGGGCGGTGTACGACGCGCGCCTGTGCATGCACCGTATCTTGCATGGTATGGACGATCGCCTGATCCTTGTCATCGGCCCATGCTCGATCCACGACCCCAAGGCGGCGATCGAGTACGCGCAGCGTCTGGCAGCGGAGCGGCGCCGCTACGCGGCCGACCTGGAAATCGTCATGCGTGTGTATTTCGAAAAACCCCGCACCACCGTGGGCTGGAAGGGCCTGATCAACGATCCGGATCTCGATGGCAGCTTTCGCATCAACCAGGGCTTGCGCACGGCGCGCGAACTGCTGCTCGCCATCAGCGAGCTGGGACTGCCGGCCGGATGCGAGTACCTCGACATGATCACCCCGCAATACCTGGCCGACCTGGTGAGCTGGGGAGCAATCGGTGCGCGCACCACCGAATCGCAGGTGCATCGCGAGCTCGCTTCCGGCCTGTCGTGTCCGGTGGGCTTCAAAAACGGCACGGACGGCAACATCCGCATCGCGGTCGACGCAATCAAGGCCGCGCAGCAGCCGCACCACTTCCTTTCGGTGACCAAGGCGGGGCACTCCGCAATCGTTTCGACCCGCGGCAACGAGGATTGCCACGTCATCCTGCGTGGCGGGACGCGGCCCAATTACGATCGCGCCAGTGTGGCGGCCGCTTGTGCGGAACTCGCCAAGGCGGGCTTGGCGCAACGCCTGATGATCGACGCCAGCCACGCCAACAGCGGCAAGGATCCGGTCCGGCAAATCGAGGTGTGCACCGATATCGGCCGGCAGCTCGGCAGCGGCGATGCGCGCATCATCGGCGTGATGGTTGAAAGCCACCTCGTAGGCGGCCGCCAAGACCTGGTTCCCGGTCTACCGCTGACCTATGGACAATCGATCACAGACGGCTGCCTGGGCTGGGAGCAAAGCCTGGAATGCCTGCAGAGCCTGGCGCTGGGTGTGCGCGAACGCCGACGTCAAAGCGCCAATGCCGGCAAGTAGCCTGCGGGCCCAAGCCCTTATCGATTGCCCGTGATTTCGGCGTGGAACGCTTCGGAATTGGGTCTGCGCCCGAGAAACTCCTCAACCAGTTCCTCGGGTGGACGACTGCCCCCGGATTCCAGAATGATGTGCCGGTAGCGCTGACCGACCGCAGCGTCGAGCAGGTCGCCGCGAAATGCCGACAGCATGTCCAGGGCCAGCACCTGCGACCACATGTAG
>Ga0181521_10001420_pt1 | contig 29773 bp, 22 predicted proteins | sample PEATcosm2014_Bin_32_FD_119764 | JGI IMG/M metagenome (GOLD analysis project Ga0181521, IMG submission 119764) | Peatland microbial communities from MTU Mesocosm Facility, Houghton, MI, USA - PEATcosm2014_Bin02_60_metaG | ecosystem: Environmental > Terrestrial > Soil > Wetlands > Peat | place...
ACGTTTTGCCCCACCGAGATCCTCCCGCGATCCGTTTCCTCGATCTTGGCTTCCATCTCCAGCGTTTGCAGATCCGGGATCTCCGCCAGCGCCATCCCCGCGTACACGTTGTCCCCCACCTTGAACGGCTTGGCGTCGATCCATCCGCCCGTATAATTGGTGGCGAACACCAGAAAGCCGGTGAGGGGCGCCTTGATCTGCATCTGCGCGATGCGCGACTTGGTGAGGTTCACGTCGAACTGGGCTTTATCGCGCAGCCGCGTCAGCGAGCCGATCTTCGAGCGCTCGCTGGCTGCGTGCAGGTTCACGGTGGCCTGCTCGACTTTGAGCTTTTGCTCGGCCAGCGCCAGGTCGATTTTGCTTTCGTCGGCCTGAATCTGCCCGAGGAGCGTTTGCTTGGTGACTTCGAGCTTGGCTTTTTCCACCGTGTATTCGGCGTCGGCCAGATCGCTGCGGTCCTGTTCGGCCGTGATTTTGGATTGCGCCCCCTCCTGATCCAGCGTGGCTTGCGCCTGGTTGAGAACCGCCACGTTCTGCTCGAGCTGCTGTTCGGAAGCGCTGGAATCGAACTGGATGAGCAGCTCGCCTTGTTTGATCGGCTCGCCCGACGGAGCCATCCAGGCGATGCGCAACTGCGGCACCAATGGCGCGTAAACCTGCACCGAGCGCACGGCCTTCAATTCGCCGCGGCAGCGGATGATGACCAGGAAATCGCCTTTGCGCGCCGGCGCCACCGGCAAGGTTTCGCTGGTCTGCGACTGGCGGAAGCGATACACTCCGGCGGCCGCCGCTCCCACCGAAAGCACCACGAACAGGAAGACTCCCCAGGCGCGCACACGCTTCCAGCGGGCGCTCACTGAGCGCCTCCCGTGGCACAGCCCGGACAGGCCGCGAGGCCTGCCTTACCCACCAGCACCACTGCCGCCGAAAGATCCGGCAGCAGCCGCGCGTCCACTTTATCGATGCGGAATACCGCGCGAAACGTTTTGATGGGACTGCCGAAAGCCGAGGAGGCCACCGGGCTGGCGTTTTCGAAATGCGCCGGCAGCACCAGGTCGGGATAGGCATCCAGTTGCACGTTGGCCTTGGCCCCCGGCTGCAGAGCCGCGATATCGGGTTCGCCCACCGAGCAGCGCACCAGCATTTCCGTAGGATCGAAAATGCTTACCAGCGGCTGGTTGCGATAGAGTTGATCGCCTTCCTGCGGATGCCCCATCGAGTTGGCGCGGAACACGTTCTCCAGCGCCACCATGCCGGCCAGCGGAGCCTTGACCGAGAGCTTTTCGATATTGGTTTGCGCCCGCTCCATGTTGACTTTCTGGCGGTCGCGCTGCAGCTCCAGAACCCGCAAGGCCGCCGCATCGGCCCGGTCGTGGAGCGCGTTGGACTTGGTCAGGCTGTCCACGTGCAGGCGGGCGATGAGCGCGTTTTCTTCGTTCTTGAGGCGATCGATTTCGCTCAGCACGGGCCCTTTTTTCAGCTCGATCTGGGCTTTGGCCAAATCCGATTCCGCCTGTTTCAGGGCCGAGGCGCGGCTCTCCGCGTCGGCGCGGTTCTGCGCCACTTTCTGATCCACCTGGTGCCCCAGGTCGTCGAATTTGGCTTTGGCGTCGCGCGCCGCGTCTTCCATGGTGGTGGCGTCGAAGGTGGCGATCACGTCGCCTTCCTTGACCAGCGAACCGTTGGCGATGATGTGCGTCAGCGACATGGCGCTGTAGTTGCCGTAAACCTGCGGCACCAGGATTTTCGAGGAATGCACCGCCTGCACCGTGCCGGTGAGCCGGACTTCACGTGGGATGGCGGCTGGCTGCGCAGCCGGAGCAGAGGCGGCATGTGCCGTGGATGGAGTGGGTCGCGAACACGCGCTGAACAATACCACACATGCAACCGCGGCGAAATTGCGGACGCAGAGCTTCAAATTGGTTCCCTAAGATTAGACGCCGGCATATATGGAATGGTTGAGGCCAAAAACAAAGTATAAACGGTATCGCGGGGCGGAATTTCGGCCGTGAACTATCTCCTTTGTTTGCACCATCCGCCGATTGCGTTGGGAGCCGCCAGCGAAAAAACTTAAACTTTTCCGCCGGACTGCCGACTTATGTATCGAATGCAGACTTATGGCGAAGACAAACTGACCAGCCGCGAGCGGACGCTGCTAAATGAAGCCCGCGCCAACGGGTACTGGGGCGCACCGTGCCGGACGGACGCAACCGCCATGCGCGCCTACAATTTCTGGTGCTGGCGGCTGCGCATTCCGCTGGTCTGGCTGGAACGGCGGTCGCCGCGCTCAAAATACGGCCGCGTTCATCTGGACCTGTTCACCACCCCAACCACCCTGACTTTCAAGGGCCAGGATGAATTGAAGCGGCTGGGCGCGGCGGTGCGCACCACCGTTTCACCGCACGATGCCTGCTGGGACGGCGTTCCCATCGCCGGTCTGGAGACCCTGGCGCATGCCGTACTGCGCTGCGCCACACGGACAGGGAATTACCGGCTCGGCAACGTGGATAATCGCCCTTTGTCGTCCGCCCTCGTCCGGAAGCTGGCAGCACACACCAGGCGCCCTGCTGCTGCACTCCCCTGCTACCCGCGCCGCGAAGCTATTGCCGGCGTATCAGGGTGAGGCGGAAAGGCTGCCCCTGGCGACCGCCCGATTATTTTGCCGGCAGCGTTGGCTGCGTGGGAACCGGGTTGTTATATACGAGTGAGCGCAGGAACCCGATTCCAGGATGCCATTCGAAGCTGTAGTTCAGCGACACCGAAGTCGTGTAACTATGGTAGAAGTTCCGCGTGACCTGGGTCTGGAAGAGAATCATCTCCACGCTCGGCGACAGATTGATTTTGCGCCAGACCGGGACCATCAGTGAAACCTTGAAGTCGGAATCCAGGCGCGTGTCGATGGACAGGTCGCGGTGCGGCTGGAACCAGTCGCCCCGATTCTCCAGCACGAACTCCGAACCCGAGACCAATGGAAGCGGTCCATCGATACGGAAATTAAAATAGAAGCCCTGCTGTTCGTGGTTCCGGTTCGCAACCACCGACGCCAACGTACCCTTCGCCGCGGCCACGGCTTGCAAACAAGTCACATTGTCGACCAGGCATTCCGCAGGACTTCCGTTTGCGGCATTCGCGTATTCGAATTGATATTCGCTCACTCCGCGGAATAGCGCTCCTTTTTCAAATCCGGCTTCCAAATAGGTGTTGAAGGTTTGCGCCGTCCCCTGGCCGCCGCCGCCCTGGCCGCCGCCTTGTCCTTGACCCTGACCGGTGGCGGTGGCCTGGTTTTGCCCGCCGCCGCCTTTCTTGCCGCTACCGCCTCCGCCGCCGGCGGCAGCGGCGCCGCCGGCGCCCGTGCTTGTTCCTCCGCCGGCTCCGCCGGCCGGGGTGGTGGCCGTCTTCGGATATAGAAAATCGTAACGGAATCCAAGGCGGCCCGAAGGATCAAGCGTGCGCCTCGCCAGAACGACTGGACTGGCTCCGCCACCCCCTGCCTGTGTGCCCGGCGGCAGATATTGCGAAGTGGAAAATTGCGTGAACGGGGCCGCCGGCTGTGTCTCGAAGCCGGCCGCGAGTACCAGCTTCAAACCAGCCGGGCCTTCCTCGGTCGGGGTAATCCGGTATCCGATTCCCGCCTCCTGATACCAGTAATCGGCCGTTTGTGAAGGGACATAAGGTTCGTTTGGCTGTGCACTCCCGTTGGACGGCATGATGGTTCGCTGCAAACGGTCGCCATAGTTGAGCGTACTCTGGACATATTCCATGAAATGCCAACTGTCCCGCTCCGCCCGCAAAATGTAGTCCGCCGCAATGCTCTTGTACTCCGCTGAAGTCAGGCTCACCTGCGTCACGCCGGGAAACTGCTGCGCGACCGCCGTCTCGCTATAGCCGTGCAGAAACTGCGAGTAGCTTAGGTCGGCCTTATACAGGCCCACCCACCACAGAGGCCGTTCCTGGGCAAGCTCTTCCGGACAACCGTCCCCAACCCGAACCTTTTCTCGTTTGTCATACCGGCACGCGAAATTCACCTTTTTGTGATCGAATATGAAATCGTGAAACCAGTCGAGGAAAGCCGGCTGCTTCAGTTTTTCGGGCTTCATGAAGGATGTGCCGCCCGGAACCTGGCTGTTCAGCATCGCCCAATCGAGCGCATCCGTGCCGGTGGTCGTATTGCCTTTCGGGCGGCTCGTCCGCTGCGTCACGGTCCTCGCCACCAGGTCCGCCAATGGCCGCATCACCATCTTGCTCCACGGCGTCATCGGCGGCTGATCACTGCCTTGCAGCATGGAATACCCGGTCGCGCCGCCCACGAGAAAATCCGGTATCGCGACACTATAGAGACGCTTCGGGTCGATGAGCTGTCCGTTGACCAGCCGCTTCGTTTCGTCGGTCGCGGCCTGGTCCGCCCCCAGCGTCGCCAGCGAGTTGCCCTTCATCGATTCCGGCGCCAACCCGTTGTCCTCGTCATTCTGGTATTGCTGCGATTGACGCAGGAGCGCGTTGAGGGTATCGCCGCTGAGCTGTTTGCACAATACGAAGTCGCCCTCCCAGAAAATGGCGGAAATCAGTTGCTCGAACCCCTCCTGCGAAAATGTGGGCGGCAATTTCTGCGGCAGGACGACGCTGCGATGCTGCAATATGGCGATGTCGGCGTGGCACGCACGCTGCATGGCGTAAAGCGCTATCTGTTCCACCCCGCGCTGTAGATCGGCGTTCGTCATGGCGCCGCCTTTTTGGAATACGGACTCTCGGAAGAATGTATCGTAACCGGCTTCGGCTCCTGCCGGACGCTGTTGCGGAATGGCCAGATAGTCTGCTAGAGTTCGGTCGCCGCTTACAGAAGGCAGTTGATTCGGGAACAGGTTGAATTGCACGGCTGCGTGCCGGTATATCTTATTCTCCACGCTCTGTTTCTTTACGCCGCCCTCATCGTAAGAAGGCCTGATCTCCGCCGCTTGGAGTGTCGGCTGCAAGACATACGGAGCGTTCGGGTCCAAACGCGAGTGCGGACCCGGCACCAGAACCACCGGCTTGGCCGACGCCGGACCTTGCAGATCGTGCTGAAGGTTTCGCTCCAGTTTCCTCTCCTCGCTCGGCCGGTCCGGGTCGGCTTCGGCCAGCGCGAGGTCGATCGGATTGGCGAGCTCGGGCAGGGGAACGTGCGCCGTCACATCGTACACCTCCTGCTGCGGCATCTGCGCCAGCAGCAATTTACGCGCGTCACGGCATTCGTTCACCTGTTGGCAATATTGAAATACCTGTTTCAACGCCTCGGCCGGATCGGACACTTGCACGTCCACCTCGCGGCGGTCGTCGACACTGGAGGTCCCGTCGGCATAAAGCCACATCGAGTTCAACTGCCCCACGCCCTGCAAAAGCGTAGAACTTACGACTCCGAAAATCGCCACCCGCTCGGCGCCTAATTCGCCGCCTGTGAGCGCCCATGGCTTCATGTCGCTCAGCTTCGGGTTGGTCCTCGAACTTGCGGGATACTCGAAAAACGGAAACTGCACGTTCATCGCCTTGAGGTCGACCTCTTCGCCTTTCTTTAGTGCGAAGACCGCGTAGCGGCCGGGATTTAGCGGCTCCGCGGTGGGGTCCATCCAGAAATCGACGCCGTTTGACGATGTTGCGGGCGTTTTTAAATGCACACCGCCGGTCGCGCAGTCCGACGCCTGCGGACCTTTGGCCTCCCACCCATTCCCGGGAGCGCCCAGGATACACACTTCGTCCACTAGCGGGTCTTTGCCGTTGCGCGCATTCTTCACCGTGATGGCGCGCATCCAGGGGAGCGCCACAGTGGGCACAACCAATATTGGCTGCGAGGGATCGGATGCGCGACCCGCCGTTTGGCCTCTTTTCCCTTTTTGCATGACGCCATCGGTGCCCGCCTGTCTTCCGGCCGTTTGGCTCGAGTTGACCAGCCGCGCCTGGATGTAAAGGTTGGCGCCCAGCATGCGCGTATTCTTCGTCCCCAGGAAACGCGCTACCTCGCGCAGTCTCTCCGGACCGTAGTAGAAGTCGTGGACTCCGGGAACCACCGCATCGAACCCCATCGCCGATAGGAAACACGCCACGTTATCCATGGGGAGTTGTCCGTTTCCATCCAGGTACCCGGGGACCTGCGCGCCATCCCACCACCATTCGCCAACGAACCTGTTGTACTCGAACGCCGCCTTATCGTTGATTTCCTTGGGAGGGTCGCCGCGATACATAGTTCCCATGTTGTACGTTTTCGGGATCAGAACCATCTTGCGGCTGAGAAAGAATGGCGCAAGGTTATCGCCCATGGCTACTCGAACGACGGTTTCGTTCCGTTTCGGGATGCTGCGCATCGTTCGATCAAACTCGGCGGCTTCCGGTTCGCGCGCCGCATCCATTGCCGCCGGGCATCCGCGGTCCGCTGATGTCTGCACGCCCGGAAGGCGGAAAAATCCAAATAGTCGCCCGGTATAAACCACGTTGTAGCGATCTGCGGCCGGGAATTGGGCCACAATCCCGGCGAAGCCGGAGAACACCGTCTGCGCGGGCATCGCCGCGGGCAGAGCAAGAGCCAAGAGAATTGAAATGGCGCGCTGGGTAAGCATTTTCGTCCTCCCCGGAGCTCGGACCTGTACGTACGGGTACGAAGTATGATAGCCGCTTGCCGACGTACCCGTATGTAGGGAATTAACCCCAAGAATCCGGTTGCTTGATGCAGAACTTTCACGATAGGTGGCGTGGTTCACCCGGGAGTAACGCGGGGCAGACAAGAAGCGGCGCTACCGTCGCCAGACCACGCGTTGCGATGGACCGGCGGCCAAAAACGAGCGCCGGCGCTACCTCCACTTCTCCGCGAAGCTATTGCCGGCGCATCAGGATGAGGCGGAAAGGCTGCCCCTGGCGACCGGCTTCCGCCACGGATAGCCCCCCCGCCAGGCGCGCGTTGCCGGGCGAGAAGGCGGCATGGATGCGGTCGCCTTCCGCGCCCGCGCGCGGGTGGATGGAATGGGCCAGTTCGCCTTCCAGCGAATAGTCGGCCCGCCAGTGCATGCAGCGGCCGAACCAGGTGCGATTGTTGGCGATGCGGCCGTTCTGGAGCGCAGACTCCCCAATGGTTCCCGTGACGCTAGCGTCGGGGTGAATCTCGATATTGGCCTGCAACTGGCTGGGGTAGGTGGCTTGCCATTGCCCGATCAGCTCGCGGGACGGGTGCAGCGCCGGCGTCATCAGCGGCGGCTGGCCGAAGATTTCGTTGGCGCAAAGCAGCAGGAAGACAGCCAGTCCAGCCCAGATGAAACGGAAGACCATGCGCGCGGCGGACGGGACGGGCGCAAGTTCCGGCGCCGGGTTGCGTAGAACCAGCCAGCAAAGGATGTGGACGCCGGCGATCCCGGCGGGAATCCCGAACATCGCGGCCAGGGGCGCGCGCCCGGCGAGCAGCCACAGAAAAAGCCAGCCGGCCAGGGTCAGGATGCCGCCCCAGCCTTCGGCGAACCACGCCACCACCAGGCCCCCGAAGAGCACCAGCAGGCCGCACCAATAAGCGCGCTCGTGCGGGCTCATGGAAGCCAGCGGCGGCGGCCCTTCGCCCAAGACCAGCGCCAGGAAGAACAGGACCAGGAGGGTCCCGGAAATGCGGGCGAGCCAGCGAGCGAACCAGGCGGCGCGCCACAGAATCGGGTTCATGAGTCGATCCTGCCCCCTCGGCGGGCGAAAGAAGCTTCGAAATTCCTTCGGAAAGGTTTCACTTGTGTCTCAGCGCCTGGGCAATCTGCGCCGCGGCCTGGCCGGCGGCGGCGTCCTGCGCCTGCGCCGGATCTGCGGCTGCCTCGTCGTAAGTATCCGCCCAAATCATCTTTCCGGTATGCACGTCCACCAGCCGGGCCGTGATGCGCAGCCGGTCGGGGAGGGTTTGGACGGCGCCTTCCACCAGCACGTCGAGACCCAGCAAGCGCCCCATCAGTCCCATCGAGACGCCCGCCTTTTGATGGCGGCGGACGGTGCTGGGCGCGGTCACCTGGATGCCGCCGGCCCGCGAGAGGTCGGCCGCCAGCACGTCGGTGAAGCCGGCCGAAAAGCGCGCGCCCTCCAGCGAAGTGCAGAGGCATTCGAACGGGACCACGGCGAGGGCCGCGCCGCTGGACGGAAGCACGTAGCGGGAGGGCCGATAGAACTGCCAGTAGATCCCGGCGGCGAGCAGCGCCAGCGCGGCGGCGCCCAACCAGGGCCACCGTGGGACAGGCCCTTTGGCCTCTCGTCCAATTTTTTCCGCCGCAAACCTGTACCCCCGCCGCGGAATGGTTTCGATGTAATCGCCTTCCAAAACTTTCCGCAAAAGCGAAATATTACGCGCCAGGCCGATTTCTTCGATCGTGGTATCCGGCCAGACCAGCCGCAGAAGCTCGGATTTTTCCACGATCCGTCCGCGCCGTTCCAGCAGCACGTGCAGCAGGTCGATGGCTTTGGGAGCGAGCGGCACCGCTTCGCCCGCGCGGAACAGAAGGCGCTGCTCCGCGTCGTAGCGGAACGGTCCGAATGTGTGGAACATTCGACGCAGCGATTGTAGCAGGCGGCGCTTTTTACTTCGCCGCCGGTCCTTACCGCCGGCGTTACGGGTGCAGGTCGATGGCGAAAATGTTGCCGGTTGCGGAAGCGCGCTCGTAGACCAATTGCTCGGAGTGCGGGCGCCAGGTAGGATTCAGGTAGGATAGCCTTGCTTGACAAAAGAGGCGAAGTGAGAGAAAAGGGGAGGACCGCGGGCAGGTTGTCGAAGCCGTGCCACTATGCGGAGCGCCCCTTGAAATCCAGCCGTGATCGAGGCCCTCCAGCAATTTGCTTAGTAAACTCGTGAGGTCAAAATCGAGAAGCCCGGTTTAAAGATGTTCAAATCGACCGGGCGAAATAGGTCGGCTGAATTATGATGAATCGACGAAGTGTTTTTCGCATCGGAGCCGCGAGCGCCATTGCGCTGTTCCAGTTTCCGGATCGTCTCTTCGGGGAACAGGAGCCAAGAAACGATCAGCGCCGCGGGGCCTCTCCCATACAGCGGGCTCCCGATTTGGTCCGAAGGGCCCTGTCCACCACAGTTACGGGATTTCCAACGGTCGAACCGATCTTCGGCGGAAGTTTTCTCCCCGGTGGGAATCAGACCCAGTTGATCAGCGCGAGTGGCTTTGCCTCCTTCAATACGCAGATCCAAAATCTGGCTGCGCAAGGATGGCGGCTCGCGTCGCTCACGACCATTCGCAACATGAACGCCACTTGGTATTACGCCGTTCTGGAACAGGGCAGCGGCAGCTACACGCTGCTGCGAACCTCCGACCAGAACGTGTTTCAGCAGACGTTTAACGCAAACCAGGCGGCTTACCGCCTGGTGGACTTCGCGATTACCTGGGAGCAGGGGCAACTGTACTATCACGGCTATTGGCTCGCGGTAGCTTCACCGGCAAATCAGATGCTGGCATGGAGCTTGGATTCCTGGCCGGCGCTTTCCGGGCAGGGAATGCGCCTGACGAGAGTTCAACCTTTCCCCGAGGCGAATGTAACGGCCTACTGCGCCCTATATGAACCGGGTGGCGGCGGGTACATATTGTACTTCGATGGTCTCCCTCAATTTCCGATCGATACAGCCGGAAAATGGGCTGGAAATTCGCTGGTCGGCCTTGGCTATGACGTGGTGAACGGCCAAGTGGTCGGATGTTGGTGGGACAATTTCAAAGCTTCTGAGTTTGTCTGGAACCAGGATTGGAACACCCTTCAGGCCACGGCGCAGAAGATGGCGGCCAACGGATTAATCCTCCGCGCCGTGTTGGCCTATCCCAGCGCGCCGGACTGGGACGACTACTTCGCCGCCTACATCGCGCCTCTCGTTGAGGGCTACAGCTACGCAGTCGGCCAGAACGGTCAGGTAGTAGCCGAAGGGTATGGATTTGCTAGAGGCCCCAATGAGCTTCAGAATCCGAACGTGGCGTTCACACCCAACACGCGGAGCAACCTCGCGAGCGTCTCCAAGGTCATTACGGGCATCGCGCTCGAATTGATGATTCAAAAATACCCGCCAATCACCCTCGACACGCCGTTCTGGCCTCTCATCGCCAGCATGGTCCCTTATCCCGATCCTTCAGTTAAGATCGTTACTCTTCGCAATCTCGCCACCATGATGAGCGGGATGCAATTGCCGCCCGGGGACAACGGCCCGCTCTCCGGGGATCTGTGGCCCTACCTGAATACCTACCTGTTGCAGCCGCTGGTTGGCACGCCAGGCGTTACGAATCTGTATAGCAATACAAACTACACCATCCTGCAAGGCGTCATAGACCAGGTGACCGGCCAGGATTATGTCACTTGGGTGACTCAAAATGTACTTGTACCGGCGAGCATCAATACTTCAATTCTTAACGCTACTCCGGACCCGCAGGCGACGGCAACGCTCATGTACAGCGGCCCGAACGATCCGCTTCCTGGGCAATATGCCTCCGCCCTTGATTTCGTGGCCCCTGGCGGCTGGGTGTCCACAGCAACCGAGATATTGAAGGTTCTGTTCGCCCTTCGGAACACCAGCGTTCTTCCGGCAAGCACCATCACCGAGATGCTGAATGACGGAATCGGGGCTTGGGTTCCTTTCAACGGAAACTGGGGGACTTACTACCAAAAGGGTGGCAACCTCGGTGGACCGACGCCGCAGCAAGGTCTGAGTTCACAGGTCGTCCGTCTAACCGAGGGTTACGACATCGCAATTGTTGCCAACGCGGACCCGTCCTTCGACTACGTGAACTTGCTGGTCGGCCCCTTCGAATCCCGCGGCTTGCAGACCACGGACTCGCCGCCGGCAGTCGCTGCCGTAGTAGGCGCCGCGAGTCTTCTTCCCAAGGCAGCACCCGCAGCCTACTGCTCCATCATGGGCTCCGGCTTCACGGATCAGCCGGCGACCGATTGGGGCAGTTCCATTACCGGCGCCGCGCTTCCAACCTCGATCGGCGGAGTCAGCGTCAGTGTTAACGGGACGCCCGCGTACGTGGAGTACATCAGTGCGATCCAGGTGAATTTCCTGCTGCCGGCAAGCGCCGCAGTTGCGATCGCCAACGTGGACCTCATCACGCCAACCGGCGTGATGAGCACAACGCTCGAAATCGACGCTGTCGCCCCCGGACTTTTCTGCTACACGCTACATGGCGTGCTTTACCCCGCGTCGGTATTCGCCTCCGGAAGCGGCGTCGTTTACGTCGCCGCGGCCGGCGCATTGCCCGGATATACCAGCCGCCCGGCAGCAGCCGGCGACATCATCGAACTGTATGCCACCGGATGCGGACTGACGAATCCCGTTGCACCAGACGGCGTCGTGTTGACCAAAGCGTACCCAGCGGCGAATCTCGCTGCGTTCGAGATAAGTATCGCCGGAAAGAACGCTTCTGTGCTTTACGCCGGCCTGGTCGGCCCCGGTCTTTGGCAAGTTAACGTTCAAATCCCCGCCGGCCTCATCGGCGGCGATCAACCTCTGGTTCTGTCGGTGAATGGGGCCACCTCACAGCCGAACGTGATGCTCACGCTTCAAGGCGGCTAGCACAGGCTCCCTACCCTGACCCGGGACAGCGCGGGCCTACCCGTGAAGATGTGGTAGCACCTTGAAAGGCGCTTCCCGTGTGTCCGGTTATCGGAAATTGTGACCGGCGCAAATCTCTGCCGCCTTATCCCCAACACCCAGTCTCAAAAACCTCCGTTTTCAAGACTCGTCACGGGCGACGCCTGCTGGCCTGCAAACCTGCATGAAAACTGTTGCAATAGCTGTCTCGAAATCAACGCCTCACAACCGCTGATCCGGGTTAGTTCTGAGACAGGAGGTTGCGCATGCGTATCGGCTATGCACTGGTTTCCACCGCCGACCAGAATCCGGACTTGCAGGATGACGCTCTCCAAAAGGCCGGCTGCGAGAAGATCTTCCGTGATGTCGCCAGCGGCGCCGTGAATTCCCGCAAAGGTCTGGCCGAAGCCATCGAATATGCACGTGACGGAGACACGCTGGTCGTGTGGAAACTGGACCGGCTCAGCGCCTGACCGCCCCGCAGGACGGTCCGCACCCCACCCTTCACTTCGACGTCATCGAATTGATAATCCAGGGCTTGCGCGTCCATCACGATTCCATCATGCGGCTCTTTTGAGCCCGGTGAAAAGATCCATCAGGCGTCACGACCATCACGGGCGTCTCCCCCTACGCTCGCCGCATGAGACTTACATGCTGCTTGCTGCTTCTTGCCGTAACAGAAATCTGGGGCGCCGAAGTTACGCTGCCTCTCCACCGCTCCGGCCATACGCTCATGTTAGGGACAGTTTACCTGAATGGGCAAGGGCCGTTCCGCATGATGATCGATACCGGCAACGCTTCCAGCCTGATCCGCCCGCAAGTGGCGCGCAAGCTGGGCGCGCTTCCCGGTTACACCGTGGATCAGGTGACTGCCGCGGGCACGCGCCGCGTGCCGGTGGTGACGATTGACGAGCTGACGGTTGGGAACGTTACCGACCGGAAAGTGGAGGCGATGGTGGGAGAGCCCCAGATGGACGGCGTGGATGGCGTGCTGGGGCAAAGCTGGCTGGTGCGCCACGATTACCTGCTGGATTACCGCAACCACCGGCTGGTGCTGGATGGCACGGCCCCGGAGGGTGCGGTGCGCACGGAACTGCGCTCGGTGGACGGGCGCCCGGCCGTGCCGGCGAAGGTGGATGGCGCGCCGGTGGACCTGGTGGTGGATTCCGGCGCGGATGTGCTGGTGCTCTTTCAGCGCCAGGCGGTGACTTCGAACGCAACGTTTGTTACAAACTCGCAAACGGCGGGGGTGGAGCTGGGGTCGGCGCGCGTAATGGTTGCCGGCGGGCGGGAGGAAAAAATGCAAGCGGCGCGCGTCCATTCCGATTTGCACGGAGGGTTGCTGCCCACGCAGGAGTTTCGCGAAGTTTACGTCTCCAATCGCCAAGGGTTTGTGGGAGTGGTGAAATAATCTGCGTCAAAACGCCAGGTTGACGATGCTATCTTCCATGGCCTTGACGTGCACGCGGATGTGCAGATTCCTGCCGGCCGCGTCGTAAAAAAACGTATGGTCCGCCATTTGACCGGCGCCCGCGGCGGGCGCGTATTTCAGTTGTTCGAAACCGACCGATGCGGGACGATCCACGTGGTGCACCACCCACTGGTAATCGCGCTCGACTTTGGATTCGATCTCCAGGCGCATTTCGTCGCCGGCGGGAGCGGCGTGGACTTGCGAGTAATCGTTGACCGTGGGTTCCAGGATGAAGAACTCGGCGGCCAGCTCGGGGAAATAGTGGAGGGCCACGCCGCCGGGGGAATCCAGCGGCACGATCGCGCCGTTGCGCGCGAACACCGGCAGGGCGGCGGTTTGCACGGTGACGGTCTGGCGGCCGCGCGTCACGGCGTTGCTTTCCAGGTTGGTCCAGATGCCTTGCGGCAGATACAGCGGGCGGGAGGCGCCTTCCGTAATGGGCGCGATTAAGAGCTCGTCCCCCAGCATGAATTCATCGGCGTGGCGGGCGCATTCGGCGTCATCGGGGAACTGAAACGGCAGCGCGTGCCAGACCGGGTAACCTTTGTAATCCACCTCCGGATCGTAGGCGCCGAAGAATGTCCCGAGTTGCTTGCGGAAAGAGCTTAGGCCTTCGGCGCCCGGCTTGACGTGCGGAACCAGCGAGCCAATCTGGCGGGCGCGCTGGCGCACCTCGGGCGGCGCTTGGTCGTAGGCGGTGAGGTCGATCAGCGGGTTGAGGATGCCGGACATGGCGGCCTGCACCAGGCTGAGCAGGGCATCGCGCAGCGGCGCGGCTTTCACTTGCCAGAGCGCCGAGAAGCCGGCGACGGCTTTGTGCTCTTCGAAAATCGCCTTGAAACGCGGGCCGAAGTAGAAATAGTAATCGACGCGCGGCGCCTGGATGCGGTAGCGGTCGGGCGCGGTGAAATCGAAGCGGAAAGGGCCGCGGCCATTTTGAAATTCGCCGTAGCCGGCGGTGCAAAGGAGCAGCGGAAACTCGGAAGCGAGGGATTGGCCGCGCAGATCGAATTCGGCGGCGGCGCGCGGGCCGAGTCCGTAGAAGCGGGCATCGGCGGGCATGCGGCGATCCCAGGCGACGGCATCGTTTTCCGCGCGCGGCTCGGAGAGATCTTCGAGCAACGGCGCGCCATCGGGCTTGCGGACGCCCACCAGCAGGCCGTGTTTTTGCACCGTGACCGCGATATTGGCGGAGCGGATGCGCACGGCGCCGGGCATCTCTTCGATCTCCAGGCGAAACGGCGCGGACGGCGCGGGTGTTTCCGCAGGCGCCAGAGCGCCATCCAGCGAGCGGCGGAAGCGAAAGGTGGCGGGGCTGACCCACACCATTTCGGCGGCGCCGCGATCCATCTGGAATTCGACGCGGTTGCCATGCCGGGCAAACGAAAGCAGCGTGGCTACGGCGGCGAGCGCTTCGAGAGGCATCAGAGGAGCGCGATTTCGCGTTGTATTTCGCCGGTGACGCGGGCGTCCGTATCGCCGACGAACATATCGATTTCCGAGCGCACGCCGAACGCCGGCAGATACACTCCGGGCTCGACCGAGAAACAGGTCCACGGTGAAACGCGCCGCTCGTCATGCGTTTCCAGGTTGTCCATATTGGTGCCGTTGCCGTGCACCTCGACCCCGATCGAGTGGCCCGTGCGGTGCGTGAAATACGGCCCGTAGCCGGCCGCCTGGATGACGGCGCGGCAGGCATCGTCCACTTCGAAACCGTGCAGCGGCTGCGCGTTGGCTTTGGCCTGCTGCACGCGCCGGATGGCGGCATCGCGCGCGCTGGTGACCACGCCGAAAACTTTGCGCATTTCATCGGTGGGGTTGTCGCCGCAAAAGCCCGTCCAGGTGATGTCGTAGTAAACGGCGCCGGGCCGGTCCAGCTTGGCCCACATATCCAGCAGCACCCAATCGCCGGGATGGATGGCGGCGTGCTTCTCCGCGGTCGGCTCGTAGTGCGGATTGGAGGCGTTGGCGTTGACCCCCACAATGGGGCCCTCGTCGGTGACCAGCCCGGCTTTGGCGAATTCGTCGCGCACGAAGCGCTGCACCTCGAACTCGCTGAGGGCCGCGCGGTTGCGCGTGCGCTCGCCGATGAGCGCAAAGGCGGCGGCGCGCACCCGGTCCACGCGGCGCCCCGCTTCCAGATGCGATTCCAGGGCGCCGGGCGTCCAGCGCGCTTCGAAAAACTGGATCAGCTCGGCCGAGCTGGCCACTTCCACCCCCACGCTGCGCACCAGTTCGACCGTGCCGGCGTCCACCATCGAGACGTAGGGGATGGCGCACAAGGGCGAGTACTGCATGGCCACGCGGTGCAGGCCGGCGGTGAGCGAGCGGATACCGGCGAGCTGTTCGGCCCAACTCGAGTATTGCGTCATTTCGCCGGGCAGGCCGCCCAGCACGCCGCTTTCGATGCGATGCACCAGGCCGCGCGGTTCGCCATCGGCGGGAATCAGGTAATACCAGCGGCGGGTGGGCGTGCGCGGGGTGAGACCGAGCACGCGATAGGCCAGAGGGTCGCGGTGGTGGTGGTCGAAAAAAAGCCAGCCGTCGAGTTTCTGGGCGCGAAGCTGCTGCTGAATGTTTTCCAGTTGCATAGCGAAACTTCAGTCTAACGCCGGAGGTAGACTGGCGCTATGTGGGATTTCGATCAACCGTTTTTTCAAGACAAGCTGATTCGGGCCGAGCTGGCCTGGGAACGGCTGGAGGCGTGGCGCGAGGCGGGATGCGAAATTGGGGTCTGGTTCGTGGCGCAATCGGGGTCGGTGCGCGCCCTGGGGACCGTGGAAGCGGCGGGCAACGGGCGGGTGGAGATTCGCGCGCCGCGTGCAGGAGCGAACTGGAATCTGCAAGAGGCGCGTTTCACCTTCGGTCCGTTTCAGTTGTTTCCGCGCTGGCCTATGGGGCCGATGGTGGAGGTGATGGCGCTTTCGGCTTACCTGCCGGATGGCGGTTGGTTGGTGATGGCGGAAGGGGTGAAGGCGTTAGGGCCGGTCAGCTTGCCGGCCTGAGCCGGCGCCGGTGCATCGCCAAACTGGCCAAGTTGGCCAAATTCTCTCCATCCGCCCCTTTGTTTTCAATCGCGCAGCGGAAGAAAGTGGCCAAGTTGGCCAGTTGCGCCGCGGTGACGCCGCCGGCCAACAGGGCGCTGGCTTCGCGCGCAGCGAGTTTGCGCGGCGGGTGCATGAGCCCGCCCTACGTCTACGCACCGGCTTTTCGGGCGAGCGGCTGATACGGAGACACGGAGGCTTTTTTCATGGCTTCCATGCCTTCCTGAACGGTCAACAGCGGGGTGGTCTTGCAGGATTTGCACGAGCCGCCGGCGGAGATTGCCATAGCAAACGCGGCTGCGCTCACGCTGTCGGGCAACTGAAAGATGCCGACGACGTCGTACTCGCCAAAAGAAAGCCAGAACTGTTCCGTGGTTCCGCCGAGCGCCTGAATCGCGCCTTCGACGGCCTGCGAACGGTCTTGCGGATTTTTCAGCATGGCGGCCCATGCCTCGGGCGTATAGCTGACTTGTAACAGATAGTGTGCCATTGGAACCCTCCTTTACAGGTTCCGATTGTATAACAGCCGCTCGGCCTCGGCTTGTTCGAGCGCGTTCACTTCGATCAGTTTCGTGCGTCCCGTGGCGCCGGCCACGATCCGTACGCGGGATTTGGGAACTCCCAACAGCCCGGCCAGGAAGCGGATGCATTCCTCGTTGGCTTTGCCATCCACCGGCGGCGCCGCGAGCGCCAGCTTGTAGGCATCCCCCAGGCGCCCGGTAATGGCGGTGCGTTTGGCGCGGGGATGCACTTTTACCGTGAAACGCGCCATTCCACTTGGGCTCTCAGGTTGGCCACGCCCGCCGCCACGCGCGTGTCGATTACATCGAAAGCGATGGCGTCGTCCAGCCAATCGTGGCTGGAGCCATCGGCGTTTTGCGTGGCCACGGTCAGGGTATATGGCTGGGGGGTGAGCCAGCACTCGATGCGGAAATCCACCTCCAACTCGTCGCCCGGCCGGAAGGCGCCCAGGTCGGCGTGCTCGAGGCGCGTGTTGGTGCCATAAACGTCCATGCCGATGCGCGTGCGGATCAGGATGCCGACCATGGGGTCGGCGATGGCGCGGTGGAAGCGGCAGCGCACGCGCACCGTAATGGGCTCGCCGCTGGCGATGGAAGCGGCCATTTCGCCGCGCGCGTTCAGGATGGTGACGGAGACGATTTCGCTGGCGCCATCGCCGTGGCGGAAGCTGGCGCGCACGCGGTCGTCCTTTTTATTCTGCGATCGCTGTTTTTCGAGCACCAGCCCGATATAGCGGTTGATGACGTCTTTGGGTTCGCCGTGGGCTTCGATGCGGCCGTTGAGCAGGAGAATGGCGCGGTCGCTGAGCTGCTTGACCAGGCCCAGATCGTGGGAGACGAACAGCACCGTGATTTTGCGTTCGCGCAGCTCCTGAAATTTGCGCACGCAGCGGTTGGCGAAGACCGCGTCGCCCACCGCCAGGGCTTCATCCACGATCAGAATTTCGGGATCCACGTGGATGGCCGTGGAGAAGGCCAGCCGCACATACATGCCGCTGGAGTATTCCTTGACGGGGCGCTCGATGAATTCGCCGATTTCGGCGAAGGCTTCGATGGAGGGCATGGCCCGCGCGATGGCGGCGCGCGAGAGGCCCATAATCTCGCCGTTGAGATAGACGTTTTCGCGGCCCGAGAATTCCGGATTGAAACCGGCCCCCAGCTCCAGCAGGGCGGCGATGCGGCCGCGCGTCACCACCCGCCCGCTGGTGGGCTGCAGAATTCCGCTGACGATTTGCAGCAGGGTGCTCTTGCCGCAGCCGTTGGGGCCCACCAGGCTGAGGGTCTCGCCTTTTTCCACGTGGAAGCTGATATCGCGCAGCGCCCAGAAATCCGAATGCAGGCTGCGCGCGCCGGGCAGCAGCTCGCGCAGACGGTCGCTCGGGCGCGGATACAACCGGTACAGCTTGGAAACGTTTTGAACCAGGATCAAATTCGATTCTAGCGTGAGTAGGGCGGGCGCCCACGCCCGCGGCCGGCCCCCCGGCCGGCCGGAGATCGAGACTTCCACATCGGCGCGGAAGAGGTAGAGCGCCGCAATGGCATTGTCGCCGCAGCCGTCATGGGCTTTCCCCCGGCGGTCAACATGTAGGTCGCGCCGCGGCGCGCCGCTTCGTGAACCAGGAGCCTCGACTCCGATTTGGCATCATTCATTGTGTCTCTCCGGTGAAGACACGGCCACGAGACACCCGGAATTATTCGTCGCGCAGCGCGGTGGAGGGGTCGATGCGGGTGGCCCGCAGCGCCGGGAGCCAGCAGGCGGCGATGCCCACCAAAACCAGCACCGCAGGAACCAGGATAAAAGTGACGGCGTCGCGGGCGCTGACGAAAAGCATGGTTGCCAGGATGCGGGATGCGGCCAGCGCGATGGCCATGCCGATGAGCACCCCCAGGGTGACCAGCCGGATGCCCTGGGCTAGGACCATTCTTTGCACTTCGCCGGGACTGGCGCCCAGGGCCAGGCGGACGCCGATTTCGCGCTTGCGCTGGTGAACGGAATAGGAGATCACGCCATACATACCGACGGCGGCCAGCAGCAGGGCGAGCATGCCGAACACCGCCAGCAGATCGGCGGAAAGGCGCTGCGCCCAAAGCGACTGGCGGATCATGGCATGCACCGGTCTCGCGGTGAGCACCAGGTTGCGGTCCAGCGAGCGCATGGCGCGGCGCACGGCCGCCAGCGCCGCGTCCGGGCCGCCCCTGGTGTGGATGTAAAGCGCGCCGTAGGGGAAATAGAACTGCAGGGACGAAAGATAGATCATGGCCTGGGGCGCTTCGCCGATAGCCTGGTAATTGGCGTTGCGGGCGATGCCCACAACCTCGGCGGGCCGCGGGTCGCCGAAGAATTCCAGGGTTTTGCCGAGCGCGTTTTGGCCGGGCCAGAAGTACGCCGCGGCAACCTGATTGACAATGGCCACGTGGGGCGCGGACTGGGTGTCGAAGGGCGTGAAATCGCGGCCCTGCAGCAGGGGAGTGCGCACCGTGCGGAAGAAGGCGGGCCAGACGATGCTGGTGAGGGTGATGCGGCCCTTGCCGGAAGGCTGTCCGGCGCCGCGCAGCAGGACGGTGCGGGCGCTGCCCACCTGGAAAGGCATATCTTTGGAGATGCTGGCGGCATCCACCGTGGGGACGGCGGCGGCCAGTTCCAGGGAGCGGCGCAGATACTCCCGGCCGCGCGCTTCGTCGTAGCCTTCGCCCGCCACATCGAAGGAAACTACGCCCAAGTGGGCGGCGTCGAAGCCCGGGTCGAACCTATCGGCATTGAAGAGGCTGCGGATGAAGAGGCCGGCGCCCACCAGCGCGACAAGCGAAAGCGCGACTTGAAAAACCACCAGCAGGGAACGCGCCCGCCATCGGCCCCCGGCGGATGCATCGTTGCCGGCGCGGTCCTTCAGATCCGCGGCCAGATCCACGCGCGTGGCGCGCATCGCCGGAAACAGGCCAAACAGAATGGCCGTGAGGACGGAAACGGCAGCGGTATAAAAAAGGACGCGGCCATCCAGGTCCAGGCGGAAGTCCGCGAATTTGAAGAGCGGGGGGCGCAAGCCCCATAGCAAATCGCGCGACCAGCGGGCCAGCCCCAGCCCGATGGCGCAGCCGCCCAGGGCCAGCAGCAGGCTTTCGACCAGCAGTTGGCGAATCAAAGGCCAACGCCCCGCGCCCAAGGCCAGCCGGATGGCGATTTCGCGGTTGCGCCCGGCGGCTCTGGCCATCAGGAGATTGGCGATATTGGCGCAGGCGATCAGCAGCACCAGCGCGGAAACAATCATGAGGACGGCTCCCGCATGCACCACCGCGCCGCGCGTGCGTTCCCCCAGGGCGTCCTGCGCGATGGAGTCCAGGCGGATGCGGCGGCCATCGTTATCCCGCGGGAATTCGCGCTCCAGGTCGCGCGAAAGCGTGTCCATGGCGGCCTGCGCCTGCGGCATGCCGATGCCCGGTTTGAGGCGCCCCACCACCGCGAAGCCCAGGTAGCGCCGCTGCATGGCCAACTGCGCAATGGAATTGAAGCGCGGATACATGGCCATGGGAATCCACACGTCCGCGGCATAAAGAGAGTTGATGCCCTGGAACCCCCGCGGCGCAACCCCCACAATCTGGTACGGGCGGCTATCCAGCAGGATGGTGCGGCCGGAGATTCTGGAATCGGCGCCGTACTCGCGGCTCCACAGCCCGTAACTGATCACGGCCACGGGATAGGCGCCGGGCGCGCCGTCTTCCTCCGGACGGAAACTCCTGCCGAGCACGGGAACCACCCCGAGGGTTTCGAAATAATTGCCGGAAACCACCTGCGCGATGACCGCTTGCGGCTCGCCGTGGCCCGACAAATTGAGTTGCAGCGGCACGTAGAGGAGCAGGGAAGAGAAGACCTGGTTGCGGTCGCGGTAGTCCTTATAGTTGGGATAGGAGCAGTCCCAGGCGCCGGGGGCGCCGGCATCCATTGTTTTGAGCCCGCACAGGCGGTCGGGTTGCGCCACCGGCATGGGGCGAAGCAGAATGCCGTTCACCAGGGTAAATATGGTGGTGTTGGCTCCGATAGCCAAAGCCAGCGAAACCACGGCAACCATGGCGAAGCCGGGATTCTTCGCCAGCCCTCGCAGAGCGTAGCGCAGGTCGTCTAAGATGGCCCTCATTTCGCGCGCGACAAGAGTAGATGCGCAGTATAGCTCAATTGCGGGCGGTTCTGGATCGGCCACGACTGTGGCAGTTTTCAGCAATTTTGGGTCATAGCTATTGAGAGGCATGCTGGAACGCGGCCACCGGTGGTGGTTTTCGGCCACCGGCAGGAATGCTTATGTAGCGTCATCTAGTTGAAAGTGAAGAAGATGTTGTTTGGCGGATGGCGTGCTGCCAGGCAGGCGTAGTTCGGGAGATTTACCATGGGACGACTTCCACTCCGCTTCTTCGCACCAGCGGTCGCGCTGATTCTGGGCACGGTAGGCCTGCTTGCACAGCAACCGCCGCAACCGCCGCCCAGCCAGCAGCAGCAGGTGGCCGACGATATGCAGCACGGGGTGGCGCGCATCAGCCTGATGGATGGGGAGGTTTCGGTGCAGCGCGGCGATTCCGGCGAATGGGTGGCGGGCGTCGTCAACGCGCCCCTGCTCAGTGACGACCGCATCGCCACCGGACCCAACTCGCGCGCCGAAGTGCAGTTCGACGCGGCCAATTTGCTGCGCCTGGGCGGGAATGCCCAGTTGAAGCTGACCACCCTGGAATACGGCCGCTTCCAGATGGAGTTTGCCAAGGGCACCCTGACGTATCGCGTGCTGCGGCCCACCACTGCCAATGTCGAGATCGACACCCCCAGCGTTTCCGTGCGCCCCTCCAAGGAAGGGATTTACCGCATCAGCGTGAACGACGCCGGCGAAACGGAAGTGACCGTGCGAGCGGGGGATCTGGAGGTGTTCACGCCGCGCGGATCGCAATGGGTCAACGCGGGGCAGACCATGATGGCGCGGGGCAGCGCGTCGGACCCCGAATTTCAGATTGTAAGCGCCATACCGGTGGACGATTGGGATCGCTGGAACGATGCCCGCGACCACGTATTTCTGTCCTCGACGAGCGCGCAGTATATCGACCCGGGCACTTCCGGCATTTACGGCGCCGAGGACCTGGGCAATTACGGCGTTTGGACGGAAGTGCCCAATTACGGGTACTGCTGGCGTCCCACGGTAGCGGCGGGATGGGCTCCCTATCGGGCGGGGCGCTGGGTTTGGGAAGACTGGTATGGATGGACCTGGGTGAGCTACGATCCGTGGGGCTGGGCGCCATACCATTATGGCCGCTGGTTGTGGGAAGCCAATTACGGCTGGATGTGGAATCCGGGAATGATCGGGATGCGGCACTACTGGTCGCCCGCGCTGGTGGCGTTCTTCGGCTGGGGCCCGGGCATGGGATTCGGATTTGGATTCGGCAACATCGGATGGGTTCCGCTGGCGCCCTTCGAGCTCTTCCATCCCTGGTGGGGCCGCGGGTTTTACGGCAATGCGGCATACTTCAACCGTGGCTTTGGATTTACCAACGTAAATATATCAGCCGCTTATAGAAACGCACGCTTCAACGGCGTGTCCGGGATGTCGGCGGAGGCCTTCCGGGGCGGGCAGTTCGGAAGCATCAGCCGGGTATCGGGCGAACAGGTGCGGTCGGCTGGCCTGGTACGCGGCGCGGTTCCCATTGCGCCCAGCAGGGCCAACCTGAACTTCTCGAACCGGGCGGCGGCATTCACGCCCAGGGGAGCGGCCAATCAACACTTCTTTACGCATCAGCAGCCCAGCGCGGCGCAACGCATTCCGTTCGCCCAGCAGCGCGGAGCCCTGGAAGGCGCCACGCGCGCCGGCGGCAATGCGGCTCCAGCGGCGGGGGGCGGGAGGCAGTTGGGCGGCAGTGCGGCCGGCAATACGCGGCCCGCGGAATCCGGCGCCATGGCGCGCGGCGGCCAAGCGGGGGCGGCGCCCAGCAGCGGAGCAGCCGGCGGCGGCTGGAGACGTTTCGGAGAGCCGGGCGCGCAGAATTCGGCTCCGGCGGCGGGGCGTTCCGAGGGGAATGCGATGCGCGGCGGACAGAATCCGGCCATGCAGAACACGCGGCCCTCGCAGGCGGGCGGCAACGGGTGGCAGAGGTTCGGCGAACCGGGTACCAGCCGGCAAGCTGCTCCATCGGGGGGATACAGTGCGCCGCGCTATAGCGCGCCCAGTTCCAGCTCACCGCGCTACAGTTCGCCGAGTTACAGCGCGCCGCGCTACAGCGCACCGTCCAACAGCGCTCCGCGTTACAGCGCGCCGGCCGGGCGGTCGGCAGCGCCGAGTTACAGCGCGCCTCGCGGCGGCAGCAGCGGAGGGGGCGGAGGCGGCGCGCGAAGTTCCGGCGGCGGAGGACATGGCTCCGGTGGAGGGCACAGCCGCCGCTAGAGTTTGCTTTTGGATGCAGTCGGTTTCTTCCCATAGGCCCGGTCCCGTTCAGCGGGGGCCGGGCCATTTTTTTGGGCCGGGACATTAGTTTACATAATAATCGTTATCGGAAGCGACGAAACGCCCGCACCACCTTAGACGAACGCATCCCCGCCACGGTCTGGCCGCGGATGGTATCCCGCGCGCGGAAAACATGCGGCGTTGGGCCGAGCGGACGAAGCAAGGCGCCTCACTTGATTTCGACTTGAAGTTCGGCTGCCGTATGGTCGTCCAGGTTTTCCGTCGCATGCTTCAACGCGTCGCGCCAGGCGGCCTCGCCCGCTTTGCGTTGGTAGTTCACGGTAGTTCCATCCGCCAGCTTCATGCTGCGATGCGTCTCGTTCAGGTATACGACCACGTAGTGGGGGTGCTCGTGAAGGGGTCCTTTCAGGTGCGGCTCCATAATGGTGCGCAGCACCCGTACGCGTTCGTTCTCCAGTGCCACGCTGACGTGCCGCGGGTCCAGCCGGACTGGATCGAGAGTCACCGGCGGCGTTCCGGACGGCCCGGATTTCAGTTCGATGAAGAGCATTTCAACGGGTATGTCCAAGAGGTTTTCCTCGGCGTGGGCTTGCGGCGCCGCATCCAGGTAGCCGACATCCCCAGTCTTTCCCCTGAGTTCCCGCACCACGCCATCCGCATAAATGATTCTCTGCCGGAAATCCGTCAGCCGGATTACGACCTCCGCGGGGTGCTGGGGCATGGTAATTTTGGCGCGCGGGCCGAGCTTCGTGCGCACGACCCGCACCCACTGGTTCTCGATCTCCACCTTGCTCGGGTCCTGCGCCAAAGCCGCCATACCCAGCAAGGCGATCAGCAGTGTCAATATGCGCATACGCAAGTCTAGCTTAGCCTGCCGCGCGGCAGACGGCAAAACCGATCATCCACCTCAGCCAGCTCGCGCGCATTTGACTTCCACCCCTTGGCTTAACTACAGTTAAGTCCAGATGCGGACGAGTGGACAACTGCGCCCCGACGGGCACTCGCTGTCGGACGTGCATGCCAGCGTGGGGACTTCCCAGTTATCTTTCTGGCGGCGCATGTTCGCTTTTGCCGGTCCCGCTTACCTGGTCAGCGTGGGCTACATGGACCCGGGCAACTGGGCGACCGACCTGGAAGGGGGGGCGCGCTTCGGCTACCGGCTGTTGTGGGTGCTGGTGATGTCCAACGCCATGGCCATCCTGCTGCAGACGCTCAGCGCGCGCCTGGGAATCGTCTCCGGCCGGGACTTGGCGCAATGCTGCCGGGAAACCTATCCGCGGCGCGTCAACCTGGCGCTGTGGGGGCTGTGCGAAATCGCGGTGGCGGCTTGCGACCTGGCGGAGGTGCTGGGCGCGGCCATCGGGCTGAACCTGCTGTTTCATATCCCGCTGCTGGCGGGGGTGGTGCTCACCGCGCTCGATACCCTGCTCATCCTGTGGTTTCAAAGCTATGGCATCCGCACCATGGAAGCGTTCGTGCTGGCGCTGATTTCCACCATCGCGGGCTGTTTCTGCATCGAAATTTTCTGGGCGCATCCGTCGGTCTCGGAAATGCTGCGGGGTCTGGCGCCGCGGCTGGATAAGACCAGCCTGTACGTGGCCATCACCATTCTGGGCGCCACCGTGATGCCGCACAACATGTACCTGCATTCGGCGCTGGTGCAGACGCGCCTGATCGGCCACGACGAACCTTCCAAACGGGTGGCCTGCCGTTTCAACCTGATCGATTGCGTGGTGGCGCTGAATGGCGCCATGTTCGTCAATATCGCCATCCTGGTGATGGCCGCGGCGGTGTTTTTCAAGCGCCACATCGTGGTGACGGAAATCCAGCAGGCGCACCAGTTGCTGGTTCCGCTGCTGGGCACCAGCCTGGCGGGAGTGGTGTTCGCCATCGCGCTGATCTGCTCGGGCCAATCTTCCACGCTCACCGGCACGCTGGCCGGGCAGGTGGTGATGGAGGGATTTCTCAATATCCGGATGCGGCCGTGGCTGCGGCGGCTGATCACGCGCGCCATGGCGGTGATTCCGGCGGCCCTGACCATTTACCTGGCGGGCAACCAGGCCACCTTCGGCCTGCTGCTGCTCAGCCAGGCCATCCTCAGCATGCAGTTGCCGTTTGCCATTATTCCGCTGATCCATTTCACCAGCGACCGGGCGCGCATGGGCAATTTCGCCAACGCGCGCTGGGTGCAGGCGCTTTCCTGGAGCACCGCGGCGGTCATCGTGGGATTGAATTTCCGCCTGCTGTCGATGGTGCTCAGCGATTGGGTGGAAGAAGCGGGGCGCTGGCGTCCGCTGGTATGGATGGTGGGTGTGCCGGCGTCGCTGGGCCTGCTGGGATTGCTGTTGTTCGTTACCTTTGAGCCCCTGCTGACGCGCCGGCGCCTGGGAAGGGCTTCGGTGACGCTGCCGGAAACGGCCGGGGCGGAACGCGAGGAAGCGCCCGTCTACCACCGCATCCTGGTGCCGCTGGACCACTCCCCGCTGGATCGCCTGGCGGTCAGCCATGCGGCCGCCATGGCGCGCCTGTATGGCGCGCGGCTGTACCTGTTGCACGTCGAGGAAGGGGTCACCAGCCAGATTTACGGGCGCATGTCTTCGACCGCGGAAGTGGAAGCGGGCGAGGTCTACCTGGACCGCATCGCCGCCGCTTTGCGGGAGCAGGGCGTGATTGTGGAAACGGCCATTTCGCATTCCTCGTCCCCTAAGAAGGAGATCGTGCGTTACGCGCGCGAGATCCAGCCCGACCTGGTGATTATGGGGGCGCACGGGCACGGCGGGCTGAAAGACCTGGTTTTCGGAACCACCATCAACCCGGTGCGCCACCAGTTGAAGGTGCCTATGCTGATTGTGAGGCCGGGAAAGATGTAGGACGGGCCGCCTGGCCTGTCCTGTCCCAAGGGCGTGTCGGAAGAACCCATTGGACCGGTGGAACTCCTGGTAACCTATTTGTTTTCAATGATATTTCTTGGTATGTCGCGTGCTTTTCCGTTAAGCGTGAAGCGCTCCTTCCAGTTTGCGCTCGTGTTGACCTTCGGCATGTTGCCGCTCCAGAGCGCCACTCTGGAGCGGCTCTCCCTGGACGATATGATCACCAAATCCACCGCCATCGTACGGGCCAAGGTCACCGGCTCTTATACGGGTTTTTCCGGACCCATCATCTATACCCATTACCAATTGCAGATCGAGGAACAGATTAAAGGCCAGGGCGCCACGGAACTGGTGATTCCAGGGGGCATCGCGGGCGGGCAGCGGCAGGTTTACGCGGGCGCGCCTTTGTTCCATAAAGGCGACCAGTACGTGTTCTTTCTGTGGACCGGCCCGGACGGCCTTACGCAGGTAACCGGGTTGACCCAGGGACTGTTCCGGGTGACGCCGGACGGCACGTCCAACCCGGGCTTGACGCGCGAAGCGAGCAATGAGCTGATGCTGGACCACAAGACCGCCCGTCCGGTGAAAGATCAGACCCTGACCATGCGGTTGAACGATCTGCGTTCGCGGATCAAGAGCACGCTGGCAGCGCAGAGGACAGCGCAATGATGCGCAGGCTGCTGGTTTTCGCCGCCGCCGCCCTGCTGCTGGGCATTCCCGCGGAAGCTTACTATCACTACGTCACCTACTACCGCACCGATCTTTCTTTTCCCATCCAGGCGAAATTCGATCTGACCCGCCTCGCCAACAGCACCGTGACGTTCTACGTGACGGATTCGGGCCCGGCCTCTTATTATCCCTACGACAGCTTCGGCAGCGTGCTGGGAGAAGTGAAGGAGGCGCTGGCGGCTTGGAACGCGGTGCCGAGCTCGGCCTTGCGCATCAACTTCGGCGGCTTGGAAGCGGCCGGGCAGAATGCCAACACTCCCGGCGGCAAAGTGGTTTTCGAAAACCTCGCGCCCGGCTTGCTGGGCATGGGGACGCCGCAGGTTTCGGGCGTTCCCAACATCGAGGGCGGCGCTTACGGGACGTTTGTGCCGATCACCCAATCGCTGGCGATTCTGACCAATAATACGGGCCAGCCGCCCGGTCCCAGCTATCTGGAAGGGTTCTTCACCACGGCGGTGCATGAAATCGGCCACGCGCTGGGTTTGCAGCACACCTGGACAAGCTCGGCAATGTCTCAGGGCGTGATTCGCAATACCTCGCGCGCGCGGCCCATCGACGCCGACGATATGGCGGGGCTTTCGGTGCTGTATGGCAACCCCAACTGGACGGCCAATTTCGGAAGCATCGGCGGCCGCGTGACCTATACCGATTTGACGCCCGCGGCGCTGGCCTCGGTGGTGGCGATTCCGGCCAGCGGCCCGGCCGTCAGCGCACTGACCAATCCCGACGGCACCTACACCATCTACGGCCTGCCGCCCAATACCTATCAAGTGTACGTACACCCGCTGCCGCCGGACGCCATCGTCTCCAGCGGCGAAGGGCTGTTGCAGCCGCAAGACCAGACCGGGCAGACGATTCCCGCCACCGGCTCGTTCTACACCTTGTTCTATCCGGGAACCACCAACCCCGCGCAGGCCACCACGTTCACCGTCACCGCGGGAGCTCCGTCCCAGCAAAACGCCTTTCCAAACGTCGATTTCACGGTGCAGGCGCGCAGCGGCGTGGCGGCCTACGACCTGGTGACCTCCAGCTACCTGGACACCGTGGCGCGCGATTACACCGGTTCGCCGGCGCCGGGCGGTTCCTACCTCTTCGTTACTCCCGCATTCGTGGATGCCACGCAGAACCTGGCGCTGGTGGCCATGCAGGCTAACAATCCTCCCACGGTGCAGCCGGTAAATGTCACCTTGCTGGGGGTGGGGCAGGCGTACTTCAACCAGATGTTCGACAACAACCAGTACGACGCCATCTATTTCTCGCTGCCCGGGGGTTTGCCAACCGGCCCGCGCCACCTGGTATTCCAATATGGCAGCGGAGCGTCCACCGACATCTACGTGCTGCCGGATGCGGTGAATCTGGTGCAGAAAGGCCCGCCGTATGTAGCTTCCGTTTCGCCCAACGGCGACGGCACCGTGACGGTGAACGGCGCGGGCTTCGGAGCGGACACACGCCTCTTTTTCGATGGCCTGCAGGCCACCGCCGCACTCAACGGAGGCTCCCTCTTAGCCGCGCCGCCGGCCGGCGTGAGCGGGCAGACATCGGCCGTCACGGTCTTCAACAGCGACGGGCAGAACTCCATCATCGGGTATGTGCAAGCCTCCAACCTGCCGCAGTACACCTACCCCGGCGTGCCGGGCGCGCAGATTGTGAATGTGACGCCTTCCTCGCTGGCGCCGGGCACGACGGCGCTGGTCAGCGTTACCGCCAACAACGGCCAGTTCGCCAACGGACAGGTGACCCTGGGATTCGGCAGCAACGACGTAACCGTGAACCAACTGTACCGCGTCGACGCCAACCACCTGATGGCCAACGTCACGGTGGCTGGCGGAGCCTTGCCGGGGTCTTCGGAGATCAGCGTGATTTCCGGCTTCCAGGTGATTCCGGCGGGAACGTGGAATACGCAACCGTTTGGCGGGAACGGGCCGCAGATCGCGGCCCTGGTGAATGGCGCCGCGCCCTCCGCCACGGCGCTGTATGGCGGCGGCTGCTGCGGGGTGATTTATGGCTCGAATGTCGCCACGGGCCTGGGTTCCACGCAGGTGACCGTCAACGGCATTGCAGCCGCGCTGTTATATGCGGGGCCCGCGCAGCAAGTCAATTTCGTAGTCCCGGCGGGACTGGCGGCGGGACCGGCCAACGTGACGTTGACCAACGCCAACGGCAGCGTGAGTTATGCGGTGTTGATCGGAGCTCCGGCGCCCTCGATTCAGAGCATCGCGGGACCCAACGGAGCGGTGGATGCCACGCATTTCGCCAATCCGGGAGACGTGTTGACCGCGGCCGTAAGCGGTTTCGATCCCACCGTGATCGCCAACCCCTCGCGCCTGCAGGCGACGGTTGCCGGACTCACCATGCCGGTTCTGCAAATTACCGCGGGGACGGCGGGAACCTACCAGATCCAATTCGTCATGCAGCAGTCTTTCGGCGGCTCGCAAGTTCCCGTGACGATGGCGGTGGATGGCTCGGCCAGCGCGGCGTACACGATCGCGGCGCGATAGACGGCCCGCCGTGATACCTTGAACCCATGAAATCTCTTCTGCTTTTCCTGCTGGCGGCGGGCTTTGCTTCCACGGCCGGCGATCCGCCCGCATTCCATTTGTGGAAGGCGGCGGAGCTGCAAGCCTTTCCGCGAACCCTGGCGCCCAAGCTGAATGCATCGCAAATGGTCAGCCAGCCGCTGGCCGCGGAGCACAACTATTCCTTCCTGGCGCTGCTGCGCAAGACCACCGGCGAAGTGGAGGTGCACGAAACCAAGGCGGATATTTTCGTGATCGAGAGCGGCGAAGCGACCCTCATCGTGGGCGGCACGGTGGAGCATGCGCGGACCACGCAACCCAACGAAATTCGCGGCGCTTCCATTGTTGGCGGGGTGGAAAAGAAGATCGCCGCGGGCGACGTGCTCACCATTCCGCCCAAGATGCCGCACCAGGTGAAAGTGGAACCGGGCAAGGAAGTGGCATACCTGGCGATCAAGGTGGCGCAGTAGGGAGGCCACGGATTATTTGCCACGGATGAACACGGATGAACACAGATAAGTGGGGTGAACCCCTTCGGTGAGACACGAAGGAAAAGACGCTGTTACCGTTCGATGGTAATTCCTTTGCCGCCCTTCTGTCCAGAGTTATTCTGACAGTGCCGGTGAAGCGGAGACGG